>Ga0183100_1000137_pt1 | contig 93552 bp, 94 predicted proteins | sample Biomet2_FD_127789 | JGI IMG/M metagenome (GOLD analysis project Ga0183100, IMG submission 127789) | Microbial communities from bioreactor (seeded with anoxic lake sediment) at LBNL, California, USA - Biofuel metagenome 2 | ecosystem: Engineered > Bioreactor > Anaerobic > Unclassified ...
CCCGTATCGTCTTGGCCCGTTACACCGACCGGGCTGGAAAAGTCTGGATCCGCATCTTCCCGCACCTCGCCAAAACGAGGAAGCCGGCCGAAGTCCGTATGGGTTCCGGCAAAGGCAACCCCGAATCGTGGGTCGCCGTCGTGAAGACCGGCCGCATTCTCTTTGAGATCGGCGGCATCGATCCCAAACTCGCCCAGGAAGCCCTCCACTTAGCTGGATACAAACTCCCTCTCCGCACCCGGATCGTGAAGCGCACCAAAGCGCTCACCGAAGCCGAACTCCTGAAGATGAGGGCCCAGCACGAGTCCTCGCTCGAAGCCATCAAGAAGGAAGACGAGGTCGCCGTGACCACCGTCTCCGACACTGGCAACGAAACCCCGGTCGAGGGCGCAGCCGCCCCGGCCGCCGCCGAAGCCGCCGTCACAGCCGAAGCCAAACCCGTCGAGGGCGAAGCCAAGGCCGAGAAGGGAGACAAGTGATGGAAATCAAAGAACTACGGGGTTTGACCCCGGAAGAGCTCACCGACAAAATCTATGAGCTCAAAACCCAGCTCTTCGAACTTCGCCGCAAGAAAGCGGTGGGGCAATTAGAGCACGGCGAACAGCTCCACGCCATCCGCAAGGATATCGCCAAAGCCGAGACCGTTAAGAGGGAGCGCGAGCTCCAGCTTAGCGTCAAGAAGTAAGGAAGGGAAACGAACATGGAAAGACATCAGAGAACGACCCTTCAGGGCACCGTCACCTCCATCAAGATGAACAAGACGATCGCCGTGACCGTCTCCACCGAACGGAACGATCCTCTTTACAACAAGCGCGTCGGTTACTCCAAGAAGTACTATGCCCACGACGAAGAGAACGTCGCCAAAGTCGGCGACGTCGTCTCCATCATGGCCTGCCGCCCCATCTCCAAGACCAAGCGGTTCCGTTTGGTTTCGGTCGATAAGCACGCCGTCGAGATCGTGAAAGCCGACACCGCCGAGGCTTCGCTCGAAGCCAAGGAAGGTTCGCTGAACGAAATCAAACCGGTCGAGGAAGCCCCGAAAGAGGAAGCCCCGAAGGTTGAAGCCCCCGCCAAGGAGGAGAAGTAATCATGGTTCAAAACGAAACCAACCTCGTGGTCGCCGACAACTCCGGCGCCCGTATCGTCCGGGTCTTCCGCCAGTACGGCGGCAGCCACCGCAAGGTCTCGAGCCTCGGCGACATCGTTATGTGCGCCGTCAAAGAGGCCAGCCCGAACGGCAAGGTCAAGAAGAGCGACGTCGTCAAAGGCGTCATCGTCCGCGTGAAGCATCCGGTCCTCCGCAAGGATGGATCGACCATCAGCTTCGATGACAATGCCATCGTCCTCATCGACAACGACGGAGCCCCGATCGGGACCCGCGTCTTTGGACCCGTGGCCCGCGAGCTCCGCGACAAAGGCTACATGAAGATCATCTCGCTCGCCCCGGAGGTCCTATAAGGAGAAAAGACATGAACATCAAAAAAGGCGATAAAATCATTGTCCTGTCCGGCGCCGACAAAGGGAAGCAGGGAACCGTCCAACGCGTTTTCCCAAAGCTCAACAAAGTCGTCGTGGAAGGCATCAATGTTCACAAAAAGCACAAGAAGCCGACTCAGCAGACTCCGGAAGGATCCGTCATCGACATCTATGCGCCGCTCGACGCCAGCAAAGTAGCTCTCATCGACCCGAAGACCAAAAAGGCCACCCGCGTCCACATGGGCGAAATCAAAGGCAAAAAAGTCCGTCTCGCCAAATCTGGCGAAGCGCTTGACTAAGGAGGTAACCAATCATGGCAGAAGAAAAGAAGATCGAAGCCGCGAAACCGGCTGCCCCGAAGGCCGTCAAGGCCGCCGCTCCGAAAGCTGAAAAGGCCGTCAAGGCGCCGAAAGCCGAAGTTAAGGCCGAAGTTAAGCCCGAGGCGAAAGCCGCCGTCAAACCCGAGGTCAAGGCCGGAGCCAAATCCGACGTTCTCGAGACCAAGGCTCAGAACCGTCTCCTCAAGAAATATCGGACCGTCATCGTACCCGCCCTCGTCAAAGAGTTCGGTTACACGAGCGTCATGCAAGCCCCGAGGCTTGAGAAGATCGTCATCAACATCGGCGTCGGCGACGCCACGCAGAACTCCAAGGCGCTCGAAGACAGCGTCAGCGAGCTCGCGACCATCACCGGGCAACACCCAGTGACCACCAAAGCCAAGAAGAGCATCGCGACCTTCAAAGTCCGCGAAGGCCAGGAGATCGGCTGCAAAGTCACCCTCCGCGGCTTACGGATGTACGAGTTCCTCGACAAGCTCATCAGCATCTCTCTCCCTCGCGTCCGCGATTTTCGCGGCGTGAGCAAGAATTCCTTCGATGGGCACGGCAACTACACCCTCGGCGTGAAGGAACAGCTCATTTTCCCGGAGATCGATTACGATAAAATCTCGAAGATCCGTGGAATGGACATCGTCATCGTCACGACCGCCAAGTCCGATAAAGAAGCCTATGCCCTCCTTGATCAAATGGGCATGCCCTTCAGGAAATAAGGAGAAGCGCATATGGCAAAAACAAGTTTAATCGTCAAAGAGCACCGGACCCCGAAGTTCAAGGTCCGCGAGTACACCCGCTGCGAACGGTGCGGACGTCCCCATGCCGTCCTTCGCAAATTCAAACTCTGCCGCATCTGCCTCCGCGAGCTCGCCTACAAGGGCGAAATCCCAGGCATGAAGAAGGCCTCATGGTAAGGAAAGGAGAACATTAACATGAACGCAGATCCTATCGCCGACATGCTTACCCGCATCCGTAACGCCAACGCGCTGCGCTACGAGGAAGTCTCCGTTCCCACCAGCAAACAGAAGGAAGGCATCGCCAAGATTCTTAAAGATCAAGGATTCATCAGCGATGTCCGCCTCGAGGACCTCGAAGGCGTCAAAACCCTCACCCTCACCCTCAAATACAGCACTTCCGGCGAGAGAGTCATCTCGGGCCTGAAGCGCATCAGCAAGCCGGGCTTGCGGGTCTACTGCCCGTCCGACAAGCTTCCGCGAGTCTTGCGGGGCCTGGGCGTCGCCATCGTGAGCACCCCGAAAGGCATCCTAACCGATTCCGAAGCTCGCAAAGAGAAAATCGGAGGAGAAATCCTCTGCTACGTTTGGTAGAAAAAGGAGGAAGAAACACATATGTCACGTATCGGATTTAAACCCGTCGTTCTTCCTGCCGGCGTCACCGTCACCGTACTCGGCGGCGTCGCGACCGTCAAAGGAGCCAAAGGCGAATTAAGCGTCAGCATCCCTGCCGACGTGAGCGTCGAGGCCAAGGATGGTTCGTTGCATTGCAAACGCCTCGGCGAAGAGCAACACAACCTCGAGAATCACGGAACGACCCGCGCCAACCTTGCCAACGCCGTCAAAGGCGTGAGCGAAGGCTTCAAGAAAGAGCTTGAGATCAACGGCATCGGCTTCCGCGCCGCCATGAGGGGGACTTCGGTCGTCCTCAGCATCGGCTTCAGCCACGAAGTCGTCGTTGAGCCGCTTAAGGGCGTCAAGATCGTCTGCGTGGACGAAACCCACATCTCGGTCGAAGGCTGCGACAAGCAAACCGTCGGTCAGACCGCGGCCCTCATCCACGACACCAAGCGTCCGGAGCCTTACGGCGGAAAAGGCATCAAATACAAAGGCGAAATCATCATCCGCAAGGAAGGCAAGCGCGCCGCTGCGACTGCCAAGAAATAAAGGAGATTAGGAACACATGATCGAAAAATTATCGAGAACCGCGGTCCGCCAGCGCAAGCATGTCAGGGTCCGCGAAAAGATCTCCGGCACGGCCGCCAAGCCGCGTCTATGCGTCTTCCGTTCCAACAAGAACATCGAAGCGCAGATCATCGATGACGTCAAAGGCGTCACCATCGTCTCCAGTTCTTCCACCCAGCTCAAGCTCAAAGACGGCGGAAACTGCACCGGAGCCGCCAAGGTCGGAGAAGATCTGGCCAAGAAGGCTCTCGCCAAAGGCATCAAAGCCATCGCGTTCGATCGCGCTGGTTATCTCTATCACGGCCGCGTGGCCGCGCTCGCCGACGCCGCCCGCAAGGCCGGCCTTCAGTTTTAAGGAGAACGAACATGGAAGAAGAAAAAAAAGTCATCGCTCAGCCCATCGAGGCCAAGAGCGAAGCCAAGCCAGCCGAAGCTCCCAAAGCCGAAGTCAAACCCGCGGAGGCTAACAAATTTGGTTTCCACGGCAACGGGCAACGCCGCGGGGGAACGGAGCCGCACGGCTCGCAATCGTCCACCCGTCCCGGCGACCGGAAGTTCGGCGATCACAAAGGACGTCCTTCTGAACGTCGTGGTGGTCGCGGGGGATTCCGCAACGGCGAGAACGAGTACGAAGAGCGCGTCGTCGACATCAACCGCGTCTCCAAGACCGTCCAAGGAGGCAAGCACATCCGCTTCGCCGCCCTCGTGGTCATCGGTGACGGCAAAGGCCGCTATGCCTTCGCCGACGCCAAATCGGGCGAAGTGCCCGATGCCATCAAAAAGGCCCTCGAAAAGGCCCGCAAAGAACTCTTCGTTATCCACATCGCCAAGGGCGACACCCTCAGCCATGACGTCGAAGGGAAATTCGCGGCCACGAAGGTCGTCCTCAAACCCGCTAAACCCGGCACCGGCATCGTCGCCGGCGGAGCCGTCCGCGCCATCCTCGAGCTCGCCGGCATCAAAAACGTCGTGAGTAAAGTCTATGGTTCGCGCGCTCCGATCAACGTCATTCGGGCCACCCACGCCGGTCTTCAGTCGATGAAGGATTATGACAAGGTCATGATCCTCCGCGGCCTCAAGACCCCCGAGGAAATCAAAGCTTTGCATCCGGCCCCGGCCCCAAAAGTCGCGGTTAGGCCCCAACAGGCCCGGCCCTTCTACAAGCCCGCCGCCCCGAAAGCCGAAGCCCCAAAGGCCGAGGCTCCGAAAGGAGATAAGTAATCATGTCCTCACTTTCCACTCTCTCGATCACCAAAGGGTCGAAGATTGACAAGTTCAAAAAGGGCCGTGGCCGCGGAAGCGGAAACGGCAAAACTTGCGGCAAAGGCACGAAAGGCCAGGGCGCCCACGCCCACACCAAATCGGGTGGCTTCGAAGGCGGGCAAACCCCGCTTTACCGTCGTATCCCGAAGTTCGGCGGCTACCGCAAAACCCATAAGAACAGCAAAGTCGTTTATGCCATCGTCAACGTCGAGCAGCTCAACGTCTTCGATGAAGGCGCGATCGTCTCGGCCACCGAGCTCGTCGAAAAGGGCTTAGTGAAAAAGGAGTTCGATGGGGTTAAAATCCTCGGTAATGGGACTCTGAGCAAGAAGCTCACCGTGAAAGCGGCGGCCTTCTCCGCTTCCGCCAAAAAGGCCATCGAGGCCAAAGGCGGGGTCGCTGAGGAAATCAAGTAATGAAAAAGTTCGTCTCGATCTTCAAGAATAAGGAAATCGTCGGCCGCATATTCTTTACGGTAATGATCCTTTTCATCGTGAGGATCGGGGCGGCTATCACGGTGCCGGGCGTCAAAGTTGGAGATGAACTCCAGAACGCGATGAACTCCGGCAATGCGATCGCCCTCATGGACTTGCTCGGAGGAGGCGCCTTAAGCAACTTCTCCGTCTTCGCCCTCGGCGTTTCGCCCTATATCACCGCCCAGATCATCATCGAATTGCTGTCCAAGGACGTCCTTCCCGCTCTTACGGAACTCTCCAAACAAGGCGAGTACGGCCGCAAGAAAAAGGAAATGGCCGTCCGTTACCTCACCCTCCTTCTCGGAGCGGTTCAGGCTTATGGCATCATCAAGACGATGGAGAACAACTCCTACATTACTTTCACCAATTCGGCCATCACCGGGTTCTGGCGCTACGCCTATCTCGTCACCATCATGCTCGCCGGCTCCATGCTCGTCATGTGGCTCGGCGACCAAGTGACCGAAAAAGGCCTCGGCAACGGAATCTCCGTCATCATCTTCGCCGGCTGCGTCCGTTCGCTCCCGATCCAAATCTCGACCGCTTGGTCGAAGTGGGTCATCGCGTACCAAAGCCACGGCTCCAACGAACTCATCAAGGGCTCCTTCCAATTCGCCCTTTACATCCTCGCCTTCATCCTCATCACCGGCCTCGTCGTGTTCTTCGAACTTTCGAAGCGCAAGATCCCGGTTCAGCACGCCGGGAAAGGCGGGCCCTCCGCCTCCATGGCCAAGGCCAGCTTCCTTCCGATCAAGGTCAACTCGGCCGGGGTCATCCCCATCATCTTCTCGAGCAGTTTGCTCATGGCCCCCAGCGTTATCGCGAGTTTCATCTCGTCGAGCGCCGCCGAAGCCGGCTGGCTCAAGATCTTCAACTACTCGACCATGTACGAAATGGCCGGGGTCGACGGCTCGACTTGGGAGATGCCGTGGGGTTTGATCATCTACACGGTCCTCAACCTCGCCTTCGCCTTCTTCTATGCTCAGATGCAGATCGATCCGGAGCAGCTCGCGGACAACTTCCAAAAGAACGGCTCCTACATCCCCGGCATCCGCCCAGGAAAAGAGACGGAGCGCTATGTCGGCAAGATCCTCAATCGGGTCACCTGCATCGGCGCCATCGCCTTGGCCTGCATCGCCGCCCTCCCGATCATCCTTGTCTTAACGGGGGTCTTCGGGGACGATACTTCGCTAGCCATCGGCGGCACCAGCATGATCATCATCGTTGGCGTTGCGATCGAAATCAACGCGCAGATCGACGGATTGCTGGCTGGCAAATCCTTCGAGGAAGTGCAAGGAGTGAGCATCTAATATGTTAAACATCATTTTGATGGGTCCGCCGGGAGCGGGAAAAGGAACCCAAGCCGTGAAGATCGTCGAGGATTACAAGATCCCCCATATCTCCACCGGCGACATGTTCCGCGAAGCCATCGCCAAGAAGACCCCGCTTGGACTTAAGGCCCAAGCCATCATCGAACGGGGCGATCTCGTCCCCGATGACATCACGGTCGGCCTCGTCCGCGAAAGACTGGGCCAACCCGATTGCGCAAAAGGTTATCTCCTCGACGGCTTCCCGCGCACCATCCCCCAGGCCGAGGCGCTATCCGCGCTGGGTCAGGAGATCGGCCGCCCCGTCAACGTCGTCATCGACATCTCGGTCCCCGACGAGGAACTGATCCGCCGCATCGGCGGAAGAAGGGTCTGCCCCAAGTGCGGAGCCTCCTACAACGTCAACGACATGAAGCCGAAGAAAGATGGGATCTGCGACCGCTGCGGCGCCCCTCTCATTCAACGAAAAGACGACAATCCCGAGAGCTTCAAGGTTCGGCTTGGTAACTATTACAAGTCAACCCAGCCCCTCCTCGATTTCTATAGCCAAGCCAATCTTCTCCATCGTTTCGATGGAATGGTCGGACATGTCGCCCTCTACAAGGAGATTCAACTTCTCCTAGGAAAGGTGAAATGATCATCATCAAGAGCCCACGCGAAGTGGAACTCATGCGAAAGGCCGGGCGCGTCGTCGCCTTGGTCTTCGAGAAAGTCGGGCCCCTCGTCAAACCGGGCGTCTCGACGAAATTCCTCAACGACGAAGCCGAAAAAGTCATCCGTTCCGAAGGGGCGATCCCGACCGAACTCGGATACTGCGGCTACCCGGCCTCCGTTTGCCTCTCGGTGAACGAAGTCCTGATCCACGGCATCCCTTCCGAAAAGGTCATCCTCAAGGACGGCGACATCGTGAGCATGGATCTCTGCGCGACCCTCAACGGTTACGTCGGGGATGCCTGCCGGACCTTCCCCGTCGGCGTCTGTGGGGAACGGCCGCTCCGGATGATCCGCATCGCGGAGCAGTGCTTCGCCTCCGGCGTTTCCAAGATCAAGCCCGGCGTTCACCTCGGTGACGTCGAGGAAGCGATCGAAAAGACCGCCAAGGCCGCCGGATGCTCCGTCCCCCGTGACTATACCGGCCACGGCATCGGGACCCACATGCACGAAGACCCTTACATCCCGAATTATGGCAAAGCCGGCACCGGGCCGATCCTTGAAGAAGGAATGACCCTCGCCATCGAACCCATGATCCTCGAAGGGCGCCCTGACGTCAGGACGCTATCCGATGGTTGGACCGTCGTCGCCAAAGACGGCAAGCTGACCAGTCACTATGAGAACACCATCGCCGTCACCAAAGACGGCTATGAGATTCTGACGAGACTCTAAAAATGAAAAAGGAGGAATCCATTTGAGCAAAGAAGATTGCATCGAAGTCGAGGCGACGGTGTTAGAGTGCCTACCTAACGCCATGTTTAAGGTGAAACTCGCCAATGGAGCCGTGGTCCTAGCCTGCGTTTCGGGTAAAATTCGGATGCATTACATCCGCATTCTCCCCGGCGATCGGGTCACCGTCCAATTCTCACCCTACGATTTAACACGCGGGCGCATAACGTTCCGTTATCGGAGCTGAAAAGGAGTCAGATTATGAAAGTTCGTCCATCCGTCAAACCGATCTGCGACAAATGCAAAGTCATCCGGCGCCATGGCGTCGTCATGGTCATCTGCTCCAACCCCAAGCACAAGCAGCGCCAGGGTTGAGCAATAGAAAGGAAACACACCAAATATGGCACGTATTGTCGGGGTTGATATCCCCAATGAGAAACGCGTTGTCGTAAGCCTTACCTACATTTTTGGTATCGGCGATTCGACCGCGAAGAAGATTTGCGCCGCCGCCAAAGTCAACGAGGACATCCGGGTTAAGAATTTAACCGACGATCAACTCGTCGCCCTCCGCGGCGAAGTCGCGAAGTACCGCACCGAAGGCGATTTGCGTCGTGAGGTCGCCATGAACATCAAGCGCCTCACCGAAATCGGCTGCTACCGCGGAATCCGTCACAAGAAAGGCCTTCCGGTCCGGGGCCAGCGCACCCGTACCAACGCTCGCACCCGCAAGGGCAAGAGAAAGACCATCGCCAACAAGAAGGAAGCCACGCAGGCTTAATGAGGTAACTGAAAATGGCAGAAGAAACAAAGAAACCCGCCGAAGCCGTTGCCGCCGCTCCGACTGCGGAAGCTCCCGCTGGAGCCGCCCCGGCCGCCAAAGGCAAAGGAAAATCGACGTCCGCCCGCAAGAAGAAGATCAAACGCTCCTTCGTCAAAGGCGTCGCCCACATCCACAGCACATTTAACAACACGATCGTCACCGTCACCGACCCGCAGGGGAACGTGATCGCTTGGAGCTCCGCCGGAGCCCTCGGCTACAAAGGGGCCAAGAAATCGACCCCCTTCGCCGCCCAACTCGCGGGCGAAGCCGCCGGCAAATCGGCCTATGACCAAGGTCTGCGCCAAGTCGACGTCGACGTCAAAGGCCCGGGTCCGGGCCGCGAATCCGCCGTTCGTGCCCTCAGCACCGTCGGGCTTCAGATCCTCTCGATCACCGACACCACGCCGATCCCGCACAACGGATGCCGTCCTCCGAAACGGCCGAGGGGCTAAGCCCTCAGCGAATCGCTACGGAACAATAGAACCATATAGGAGGATTTACCAATAATGGCAACTGTTAATAAAGCCGACGTCAAAGCCGAAGAGCTCAAGCTCCCCGACCCCTTCGAGCCGATCGACATGAAGATTGAGATCAACGACGAGTCCGAGCATTTCGCCCGCATCGTCGTCAAACCGCTCGAGAGAGGCTTCGGCCTGACCCTCGGCAACGCCCTTCGCCGCGTTCTCCTCAGCGCCCTTCCGGGAGCGAGCGTCTACGCTGTCGAAATCGAAGGCGTCCGACACGAATTCACCGCGATCAAGGGCGTCCAAGAGGACGTCACCTCGATCATCCTCAATCTCAAGGACCTCGTCCTTAAGATTGGCGACACCTCGAACGAAACCAAGCGCATCGAGATCGATACCGATGCCGCGAAGCTCTCCGAAGACGGGAATGGCATCCGCGTTCTCAAAGCCGGCGACCTCGTCTGCCCGGCCTTCGTGAGCGTCGTGAACCCCGAACTCGAAATCGCCCACCTCAACAAAGATGGCGTCATCAAGATGACGATCTACGCCGCCAACGGCCGCGGATACGTCACCAGCGAAGCCAACAAGATCGAGCGCAACGTCAAGACGGTCGGAGTCATCTCCACCGATTCCAACTACAGCCCGGTCACCAAAGTCGCCTACCTCGTCGAACCGACCCGCGTCGGCCACGATTCGAAGTTCGATCAACTGACCCTCGAAGTGACCACCAACGGTTCCGTCAAACCACATGAGGCCGTCGCGATGGCCGCCCAACTTCTCGTCGCTCACTTCAACGAGTTCACCAAGCTCGACGACATCGTCAAGTCGTACAAACTCGTCAAAGAAGAGGTCAAGACCGAGGACAACAAGTATCAGGGCATGCTCATCGAAGAGCTTGACCTCAGTGTCCGCAGCAACAACTGCCTCAAGCGCGCCGGCATCTCCACCGTCATGGAACTCACTCAAAAGAGCGAGGACGAAATGATGAAGGTCCGCAACTTAGGCAAGAAATCGCTTAAGGAAGTCAAAGAGAAGCTCGCTTCGATCGGACTTCACTTCCGCGATTACGTAGGAGAATAACAACATGGCAGCACAAGGAAGAAAAAACGTTCACGGCAAAGCCGGCGTCCGCTTTAAGGCGGCCTATACCGCTTCGAAGAACAAGTCGATGCTCCGCAATGTCGTGACCGATCTCGTCATCTACGGCGAAGTCAAAGTCACCTCGGGGGTCACGAAGGAACTCAAATCCCTCGCCGATCACATGGTCACTTTGGCCAAAAAAGGCGATTTAGCGTCCCGGCGTCAAGCCGCCCGCGTCATCCGCCCGATCGTCGCCGATGAAGCCACCGGAGCGACCGCCCTCGACAAGCTCTTCACCGAAATCGGACCCCGGTTCGCCTCCCGCAAAGGCGGCTACACCCGGATCTACAAGCTCGGAGCCCGTCGCGGCGACAACGCCGAGGTCACCCTCGTCCGCTGGACCGACAAGTAAACCTCGTCACCCGACCGATCAGCCCTTCCTCACGGAGGGGCTTTTTTTCGCCTGGAAGCCGGCGGGGAAGGCCAAGATGAAGCGGTGGGGACTAGTTTTTGTTCTTTTCCCTCCCTCGAGGCCCGATCGGGGGGTCCGGAATGATAAATTTCCCTTGTAGATGGAAAAGAGTTAACCTAATCTATACTCGTCCTTAAAGGAGGATCTATCAAATATGGATTCATGGGCAATTGCATTACTTGTCATCGGAGGGCTTCTGCTGTTAATCGTCCTCATCGTTGTCGTCTGGTGGATTAAAACCGCGAATAGATTGCGGAGGGAGCAAGTCAAGATCGACGAAGCCGCTTCCGGGATCGACGTCGCCCTCACCAAGCGGTTCGACCTTCTGACCAAGACCGTCGCCACCGTCAAAGGCTATGCCAAACACGAATCGGAGACCCTCACCAAAGTCATCGAGATGAGGAAACCCGCCTCGTCTGCTTCCATGTCCGAAAAGGCCGCCTTCTCGAACGAAGTGACCAAAGCCTTCGACTCCATCAACGTCGTCGCTGAACAGTATCCGGATCTCAAAGCCAACACCAACTTCCTCTCCCTTCAGAACCAAATCGCCGAAGTCGAGGAGCAGCTCCAAGCCTCCCGCCGCGTCTACAACTCCAACGTGAGCGTCTACAATCAGGAGATCATCGTCTTCCCGACCTCCGTGGTGGCCCGTCACTACGGCTTCGCCAAACGCGATTTCTTCGAAGCCGAAGAAGCCAAGCGCCAAGACGTCAAGATCGAGTTCTGAAAAAGATGAAAGCCAGGGGGTCGCCCGATCAGCGGTGGCCCCTTTCTCTATAAGAGGTGGAAATGGAAAATCAAGACATCAAGAACTTCGCCCTCTCCTTTGAGGCCGGCCGAAAGGCCATCGCGAAGAAATACCTGATCACTTTGCTGATCGGGATCGGCGCCATCGTCGTCTTCGGCGTTCTTCTGGCCCTCAACTTCGCCCTCTTCGATTTCGACAACGGCCTCCTGATGATTTTCGCCGCCGTCTTCTTGATCGCCGGGATCGTCCTTTCCCTCATCGCCAGCTCGATCCGGCGGAAATTCACCTCCAACCTCCTTTCGACCGTCCAAAAAAAGGTCCTCGACACTCTTTTCTCCGTCCGAACGGTCGAACCGTCCCGGGGCCTTGCCTACGACACTTTGATGAAACCGGGTTTCTTCCATAAGCCCGACCGTTATTTCGGCCGGGATTTCATGTCGTCCTCCTACGACGGGATCCCCTTCGAGAAAGCTTCCTATCAGCTTCAGGAAAAGCAAGTCCGCTCCGACGGGAAGCACACCTATACCGAATGGGTGACTTACGCCGAAGGGACGATGTATCATTTCACGTTCGAGCGGGATTTCGGCCAAGTCGTCAAGGTCCTCGAGAAGCAGGGGCTCGTCTCCTTCGGATCGGCCGGACTCAAGAAGGTCGAGACCGAATTCATCCTTTTCAACAAAAAATTCGCCACCCTCGCCAGCGACGAGACGACCGTCTTCTACCTCCTCACCCCGCAGATTCAGGAGAAGATCCTCGATCTCGAAGGGACTTTCGCCGGGCATTTCTATCTGGCCTTCATGGGCCGGGAGCTCTTCATCGCCGTCGACGATTCCCATCAGTCGATCTCGGTCAAGATCCTCAAGCCGATCACCGAGGAGACGATCAACCACATCTATACGGTCTACGCCATCCCGATGGTTTTCATCACCCTCCTTGGGCTCGACAAGAACAAATTCAAGAAAGACGCCGGGGCCACCCTCTCATGAGCGAACCTGAGCCGGCTCCTCTGATCGACGAAGCAGAGCTCCGCGGTCTTGTCGCCTCCTTCCGCAAGAAGCGGAAAGCGATCGAGAAAAAATACTTCCTTTTCCTTGTTTTCGGATTTGTTTTCCTCGGTCTCTCGGCGACGTTCCTGATCGTCCCTTTCCGTTTGTTCACGGGCGAAGAAAGCGGCCGTTTATTCGAGGCTTTCGCTTATCTTTCTCTCGGTTTGCTTCTCGTCTCCTTCATCTTTTTCGGGAGCGCCATCACCGTCAAGGAAGGCTACGTCAACTCCATCAAGAAGCAGATTGGCGAGCGGGTCGAGAAGGTCTACTACCGCCACCCGAGCCACGGGGACAAAAGCGGCTTCACCTACGACGAGTTCGTCGCCTCCGGCTTCTTCCCCGAACCGGAGAAATATCAGGACACGGACGGGTATGAGGCCTCCTATTTGGGAATCGGCTTCCAAAAAGCCCGGTTCCGCCTTCAGCGCCTCTCCCTCGTCTCCTCGACCCGCGACGCCCTCAAGTCCTATTCGACTTATCGGATCGGGACCCTTTACCGGTTCCGCTTCAGCAAGAAACTCCCCTTTTCCGTCAAGATCCTTTTCAAGAACCGCCGGGTCGGCTACGTCAACGACAAGACCCTCACGGCCATCCAGACCGAATACGAGGCCTTCAACAATGTCTTCGAGATCTCCTCGAGCGACAACCAAGGGGCGTTTTATCTCTTGACCCCGCAGGTCCAGGAGAAGCTGATCGATTTGGAGAACCTCTTTTACGGGGCCGTTTCCTTCTCGCTCTCAGGCGATTCCTTCTACGTCCTCATCGACGATCCCGATGAGAAAATCGATATTTCCTTTTTGCGGGAAATAAGCGAGGACGACGTCAAAAAGATCTTCGTTTTGGCCTCCCTCCCTAAGATCGTGGTCGATTATCTCGACCTCGATTCCTTCAAATTCCGATAATCCGCCTTAAAGAACCCCCAGTCATTATTGCGTTATCGAGGCTCCCTCTATAAAATAGAGGGCGTTATTAGCGCCCATCTTTTTTCTTGGGCCAATGGAGGTTTATATGGCCATTAAGCCGGAAGTCAGGAAAGGCGTCGAGGCGATTTGCGAAGAATACGGCAAAGAGCCCTCTCCTCTCATGATGATTTTGTCCGCGATCCAGAAAAAATACGGTTACATCCCCTTGGAGATTCAGGAGATCGTCTCGGGCAAGACCGGGATCCCCGTCGCCGAGATTTACGGCGTCGTCACGTTCTACAGCTTCTTCTCGCTTCAGCCCAAAGGAAAATACGTCGTCGGGATTTGCCTCGGGACCGCCTGCTACGTCAAGAGCAGTCAGCAGATCCTCGACAAATTCGAGACCCTTTTGGGGATTAAGGCCGGGCAGACCACCCCGGACGGTCTCTTCACCATCGAGGCGATCCGTTGCATGGGGGCGTGCGCTTTGGCGCCCGCGATGTCCGTCAACGGCAAAGTCTATCCCCGGGTCACCCCCGATCAGGTTGAGAAGATCCTCGCCGAATACCGCTCCCAGGAGGTCAAAGCTTAATTATGCAGCAGATCAAATCACCCGAAATCCTCGGCAAGAGCATCGCTGAATGCACTTCCGTCATCGATGCCAAACTCAAAGGCCTTAACGGCAAACGCGCCCTCCTCATCTGTGGCGGCACCGGATGCTTGGCCAACGGATCCGACGACCTCATCGCCGAGTTCAAGAAACTCATCAAAGAAAACCACCTCGAAGACAAAGTCACGATCAACCACGTCGGTTGCTTCGGTTTCTGCAGCCAAGGCCCGTTCGTGAAGATTTTCCCCGAAGATACGCTTTACCACGCCGTTCAGCTCGCCGACGTCAAACAGATCGTCGAAGAAGACCTGATCGGCCACAAGGTGTGCGAGAATCTCCTCTACGTCGATCCCGTCACCAAAGAGAAAGTGGTGCGCCAGGACGACATCAACTTCTACAAGAAGCAACTTCGGATCGCCCTTCACGGCTGCTCCGTCATCAACCCGGATCTCCTTGAGGAATCCCTCGGCTACGACGGCTTCAAGGCCCTCAAGAAGGTTTTGACCGAAATGACCCCGCAGCAAGTCATTGACGAAGTCTCGGCTTCGGGAATTCGTGGACGTGGCGGCGCCGGCTTCCCCACCGGGAAGAAATGGCAGTTCGCGGCCAATCAGAAATCCGACATCAAGTACGTCGTTTGCAACGGCGACGAGGGCGACCCCGGCGCGTTCATGGACCGCTCGATCCTCGAGGGCAACCCCTTTGAGGTCATCGAAGGCATGATGATCGCCGGTTATTCCTATGGAGCGAGCGAAGGCTATTTCTACGTCCGGGCCGAATACCCGGTCGCGGTCGAACGCCTCGAAAGAGCCATCAAGGACATGGAACAGGTCGGTTTGCTCGGGGATCACATCCTCGGGACCGCTTTCAGCTTCCGGGCCCATCTGCGTCTTGGGGCCGGCGCTTTCGTCTGCGGCGAAGAAACCGCCCTTCTCAATTCGATCGAGGGGAAGCGCGGCATGCCCCGTCCCCGTCCTCCTTTCCCCGCCATCAAAGGCCTCTGGGGAAAACCGACCTGCGTCAATAACGTCGAGACGCTGGCCCAAATCCCGTACATCATCCGCGTCGGCGCTTCGGAATACTCCAAGATCGGAACCGTGGGGAGCAAAGGCACCAAAGTTTTCGCCCTCGGCGGAAAAATCAACAACGTCGGACTCGTCGAGGTTCCGATGGGAACCACCCTCCGGACCCTCATCTTCGACATTGGCGGCGGCATCCCGAAAGGGAAGAAGTTCAAAGCCATTCAGACCGGCGGCCCGTCCGGCGGCTGTCTGACCGACAAAGACCTCGACACCCCGATCGACTATGACTCCCTCATCGCCAAAGGATCCATGATGGGATCCGGGGGCGCCATCGTCATGGACGAAGACAACTGCATGGTCGACGTCGCCCACTTTTACATGGACTTCATCTGCAGCGAAAGCTGCGGCAAATGTTCGCCTTGTCGAATCGGCACCAAGCGCCTTTACGAAATGCTCACGAAGGTCACCAACGGCCAAGCCGATGAACAGACCCTCGTCGACATGCGGACCCTCGCCAACGTCATCAAGGGCGGCTCGCTTTGTGCCCTTGGCCAAACCGCGGCCAACCCGATCCTTTCGACCATGAACAACTTCCCGGACGAATACAAGGCCCACGTCATCGACAAGACCTGCCCGTCCCACGTCTGCAAAAAACTCATGCAATACTGGATCGATCCCATCAAGTGCAAAAAGTGCTCGAAGTGCGCCCGCGGATGCCCCGTCAACTGCATCAGCGGCGTCCCGGGCAAAGAACCCTACGTCATCGATCAGAGCAAGTGCATCAAATGCGGCACCTGTTTGTCGGGCTGCCCTTTCGGCGCCATCAGCAAACGGTAAAGGAGACAGACAATGGAAAACGCAATTCCGAACATCAACATCAAAATCGAGGGCAAGGTCTATTCCGTCCCCTCGAATCTCACCGTCCTCGAAGCGGCCCGCCTCTGCGGATACAGCATCCCGACCCTTTGCTATTGGAACCACGGCAAGTGCTCTTTGGCCTCCTGCCGCGTCTGCTTGGTCGAAATCCGAACCGCCCGCGGGGGAAAGCTTTTCGCCTCCTGCGTCTATCCGGTGAGCGACATCCCGGCCGACAAGGGCTTCGAGATCTTCATCTCCTCCCCGATGGCCGTCGACGCCCGCAAGACCTCGGTTGAGCTTCTTCTTTCCAACCACAGCAAGGATTGCCAGACCTGCGTGAAGAACGGTCAGTGCGAATTGCTCCACGTGGCTAACATCACCGGGGCCGAATCCGGTAAATTCATCGGCACGATGACCCCGTCGACCATCGATATGATCGCCCCCGGCCTCATCCGCGATACTTCGAAGTGCATTCTGTGCGGACGTTGCATCGAACGGTGCAAAGAAGCCCAAGGGATCGGCATCCTCGGGTTTGAGAACCGCGGCTTCAAGACCATCGTCGGCCCGGCCGACAACAAGTCCTTCGCCGAAGTCCCCTGCCTCCAGTGCGGCCAATGCATCGAAGTCTGCCCGACCGGTGCTTTGGCCGAGCACCGCGAGATCGACAAAGTCGACAAGGCCATGGCCGAAGGCAAGTTCGTCATCGTCCAGACCGCCCCGGCCGTCCGGGCCGCCATCGCCGAGGAATTCGGCCACAGGATCGGCGAGCAGAACGGGACCGGCAAAATGGTCGCCGCCCTCCATCGCCTGGGCTTCTCCCGCGTTTTCGATACCAACTTCGCGGCCGACCTCACGATCATCGAAGAGGCTCAAGAGCTCGTCAACCGCATCAAGAGCAAAGGCGTTCTGCCCCAGATCACTTCCTGCTCTCCGGGCTGGATCAATTACATGGAGTTCTTCTATCCCGACATCATCCCCCATGTTTCGACCTGCAAGAGCCCGCACGAAATGTTCGGAGCCCTTCTTAAGAGTTATTTCGCGAAGAACCACAATCTCGATCCGAAGAACGTCTACGTGGTCTCGGTCATGCCCTGCACCGCGAAGAAATACGAGAAAGAACGCCCGCAGAATGCGGCGGTGGAGCACCTCCCCGACGTCGATGCGGTCATCACGACCCGCGAATTGGCCCTCATGATCAAACGGGCCGGCCTCATTTGGGACGCCCTCCCCGAAGAGGGGTTCGACCAGGACATGGTTGGGCAGTATTCGGGTGCCGGAGCCATCTTCGGCGTCACCGGCGGCGTCATGGAAGCAGCCCTTCGGACGGCTTACCATACCTTGACGGGCAAGGAATACGAGAAGATCGAATTCCAAGCCGTCCGAGGCCAAGAAGCCGTCAAAGAAGCCGAAGTCGACATCAACGGGCTCAAGGTCAAGGTCGCCGTCACCTCGGGCATGGCCAACGCCAAGCCCCTTCTCGACGCGATCCGCAAAGGCACCTCGCCTTACGCCTTCATCGAGATCATGTGCTGCCCCGGCGGTTGCATCAACGGCGGGGGCCAACCCTTCGTCAAACCGAACCTTCTCCCCAACGAGGACCCCAACATCCTCGACACCTATCGCCAGAAGAGGGCCGACGTCCTCTATTCGATCGACGAGAAGTGCGTGATCCGCCAATCCCACAACAACCCCGACATCATCAAGGCCTATCAGGACTTCCTCGGGCAACCCTGCCAAGGGGTGGCCGAAGAGCTTCTCCATACGTCTTACGTCAACAATCGTCCGACCTTCCACGATCTCAAGAAGTAAGGTCGAATCCGATCGCGCCTCGAGGCGGGCCCGAAACCCGCCTCTTTGCATAGAAAGAAAAGGGGGATCCTCAATGTATAAAGCGCTTATCTTCGATCTCGACGGGACCTTGCTCGACACCCTCGGGGACATCCGCTCCGCGATCAACGGAGCCCTTAAGGAATGCGGTTATTCCTATGAGTTCTCTTTGAAGGAAGCCCAGAGCCTCATCGGGGACGGAGCCGATGCGTTGGTGAAGCGGGCCCTCAAGGATAAAGGCGACGACCCCGAGGCTTTTCTTAAGCTGAAGGCCGCCTACATGCCCTTGTATAAGGAATATCAGAACCTTCACACCAAGGCGTACAACGGCCTCCCCGAAACGCTTAAGTTCCTCGCGGAGCGGGGCCTCAAGCTTTTCGTCGTCACGAACAAACCCGACGCCTTGGCCAAGGCCATCGTCGCCGCGCATTACGGGAAGGAAACCTTCGTCTCCGTCCTCGGGCATCTCGAGGGGGAGCCGGTCAAACCCAACCCCATCTCCGTCCTCAAGATCCTCGAAGGCAACGATCTCGCGAGGGAGGATTGCCTTTATGTTGGGGATTCCATCACCGACGTCGAAACGGCCAAGAACGCCGGGATGGATATGGCCCTCGTGACCTGGGGTTACGGTTTCTACAAGCCCTCTCTCCTTCTGCAGGCTACGTTCGTCGTAAAGAAGCCCAAATCCCTCGCCCAGATCGCGATCTTCAGCCGGCAGATTGGTTCCTGATCCCTTTACGTTGAGATCGGGGCCTCCGCTCGAAGAGAAGGCGATTCGTCGGTCTTTTGTTTTCTTGCCTCTTGGGTTTAGGATAAAATATCCCCATAGCGAAGTCAGATTTTTTAGCAGCAGGCGGCTCAAGACGGGGTGAACGACGGCGGAAAGACGAATCGAAGCATCTCTATTAGGATTGGCATATGGCATTTATTTACGAGGAAAAAAAGCACGAGTCGCCCGATTTCGACAGAGCTTTCAAATCCGGCCGCAAGGCCCCGATCCTGAAAACGATCTTCCGGAGCAACGCCTGGGAGTTCTTCTTTTCCCTCATCGTCTATGTCATCAAGGACAGTCCCGTCTACGTGGTCCCGATCTGCACGACCAACATCATCAACACCGCCTACGCGGTGGTCACCGGGACGATGGCCTATGCCGATTGCTGGACCCCCATCGCCATCAACGTCTCCATCGTCGCCTTCTTTTTGTTGCAGAACCTCTTCACCCACACCCTCTACGCCAAACTCACCGACAACATGCTCCGGAATTCCTCGGCCGGGCTCCGGGAAGCGGTGGTCCGCAAGCTCCAGCATCTCTCGATCTCCCATCAGCAGGAGATGGAGAGCGGGGTCATCCAATCCAAATTCATTCGCGACATCGACAATACCGAAGGCTACCTTAACACCGTCGTCAAAACCTTGATCCCTTGCCTCATCACGGCCTCGATCGCCTTTGGGATCGCCATGTACAACAACCTTTGGATCAGCCTCTTTTTTCTCCTCGTGATTCCCATCAACGTCGGGGTTTCGCAGCTCTTCCGCAACAAAATCGGGCAGCAGAGCCGTCAGTACCGTCTCGCCAACGAAAGCCTCTCCAGGCGGTTCGTTTCGATGATCGAGATGATCCCGATAACCAAGGCCCACGGGCTCGAGGACAAGGAGATCCACGACCTCGACCTCCAGGTTTCGGATGTCCGTTCCAAGGGGCTCCATTTCGACTTCTCCATCGCGATCTTCGGCTCGGCGATTTGGATTCTGGGCAACCTGCTGAGTTTCAGCTGCGTCCTCTTCTGCGTCTACCTCGCCATGGGGAAGAAGATCCAAATCGGCGACATCGTTCTGTTTCAGTCGCTTTTCGCCAACATCAACGGCTCCGTCGCCTCCATCGTCGCCCTGACCCCGTCCTTGTCGGTCGGAAGGGAAGCGATTTCCTCGCTTTCCGAACTGATGAGCTCCGAAGAGATCGAGGACGAAAAAAACAAGACCCACCTCGTCGACGTCCGCGGCGAAGTGGAATTCTCCCACGTCTATTTCTCCTACTCCAACAACGGTCGGGACGCCATCGCCGACTTCTCGCTCCACGTCGATCCGGGCGAATGCGTGGCCTTCGTTGGCCCTTCCGGAAGCGGGAAAACGACGACGCTGAATCTCTTGATCGGCCTTTTGAAGCCGACCAAAGGCGACATCTTGATCGACGGGATCCCGATGGAGCAGATCGCCCTCCACGATTACCGTCACCATCTTTCGGTCGTTTCGCAAACCCCGGTCCTCTTCAAAGGGAGCATCAAGGAAAACATCACCTACGGCCTCGCCCATTACACCGATGAAGACGTCAGCAGGGCTCTTCATATCGCGAACTGCGACGAGTTCATCAGCGAGCTTCCCGGCGGGGTTGATTTCGTCATCGAGGAGCACGGGGCCAACCTGAGCGGGGGGCAAAAGCAGCGGATCACCATCGCCCGGGCTTTGATCCGCAATCCGCAGATCCTGATCTTCGATGAGGCGACGAGCGCCCTCGACACCATCTCGGAGCATCACGTCCAAGAAGCCATTGCCTCTTCGATCTCGGGGCGGACGACCTTCATCGTGGCCCATCGCATTTCCACCATCCAGAACGCCGACCTCATCGTCTACATCGAAAACGGCGAGATCCAGGAGGAGGGTACCTATTCCTCCTTGATGGAGAAAAAAGGCAAATTCTACCAAATGGAGAGCATCGCCGAGACGTCCCTCCTCGCCAAGGAAAGGAAACCCCGTTGATCATCCTCATCCTTCGGCAGGCCTTCCATAAGGAAGGATTTGTCCGACCACTGACCTCTATCTATGGTAATATAACCCTATGCGCAGCGTGAGATTGTGGAATTCGCTTGGAAACCAACTGGAAGAGTTTAAACCCATCGTGGCCGGGAAGGTCTCGATCTATGTTTGCGGCCCGACCGTTTACAGTTCCCCCCATATCGGAAACTTCCGACCCGTCATCGTTTTCGATGTCCTCCGGAGGCTTTTCATCGCCCTCGGTTATGAAGTGACGTTCGTGAGCAATTACACCGACGTCGACGACAAGATCATCGCCCGGGCCAAGGAACTGAAAATCAGCGAGAAGGAACTCACCGAGTCGGTCATCAGGGAATTCTCCTCCCTCGTCGACGCGGTCGGCTCGCTTCAGCCCGACGTCAAGCCCCGCCCGACCGTCTACATGCCTCAGATGATCCGCTACATCGACGACCTCATCGCCAAAGGGGCGGCTTACGCCGTCGACGGCGAAGTCTATTTCCGCATTTCCTCGATCGCCGGCTACGGCGAGCTTTCGGGCAACACCCCGGAGCAGCTTCTTTCGGGGGCCCGGATCGAAGTGAATTCCAAAAAGGAATCCCCGATCGATTTCGCCCTATGGAAGAAAACCAACGACGGGATCCGCTGGGCGGCCCCTTGGTCGGAGGGGCGCCCGGGTTGGCACACCGAGTGCTGCGTGATGATCAATTCGATCTTCCGCGAGCAGGGCGGCCTGATCGACATTCACGGGGGCGGCTTCGACCTCAAATTCCCCCATCACGAGAACGAGATGGCCCAAGCCAAGGCCCACAACGGGAACAAATTGGCTCATTATTGGCTTCACAACGGCTTCATCAACACCAACAACGAGAAGATGTCGAAGAGCCTCGGCAATGTCCTTTTGGCCAAAGACGCGGTGGCCGATTACGGCGGCCTCGCCTTCCGCCTGATGGTCCTCAACGCCCATTACCGGGCCCCCGTTTCCTTCAGCGAGGAAACGATCAAGGAAGCCCAAACCAATCTAGCGAAGCTTCAGGCCATCTATCGCCAACTCGCGGTTCAGCTCCAAATCCATGGGGTCGACGTCGCTTCCCTCAAGGGCGAGGGCGAGGACGGATTCCTCGACGCGGTCTCCGACGATCTCAACACCCCAAATGCCCTGTCGGTCCTTTACGAAGAGGTCAAATCGGCCAATCAGCTCCTTCGGGGCGCCCAGCTCGACCTCAAGGCCATCGGCCTCAGTTTCGCCCGCCTAAGAGACTATTTCTTTGTCCTTGGTCTTGGGCTACAATATCCCAACCTCGCCAAAGAGGACGTCGAGCTTTATTCCGCGTACGTGGGCTATAAAAAAGCCAAAGACTTCCAAAAGAGTGACGAATTAAGGGGATGCCTCATCGAAAAGGGCATCCTATAAGGGGGTAGATTTATGGATTCGATCGATCAGGAGATCATCAAGTGGTTCAACACCGACTTCGGGACGAATTTCTCGAACGGGATCGTGGGAAATCTCCTTTTGATGGCCCTTTCGCTTTTGATGTCGGCACTATTAAGCGGCGTCATCGGTTTTGAACGTGAATACCACGGGCATTCGGCCGGGCTCAGGACCCACCTCCTCGTCTCGATCGGAAGCGCCCTCGTCATGATCGTCTCGATCTACGGCTTCTCCTATTGGGACAGCATCTACGTCGCGACCGACCACATCACCCGCGACCCGGCCCGTCTTGCCGCTCAGGTCGTCACCGGCATCGGCTTCTTAGGGGCCGGCACCATCGTCCAAAACGGCGTCTCCGTCAAAGGCCTCACGACCGCGACCACCATCTGGGTGGCGATGGCCATCGGCTTAGCCTGCGGATCGGGCAACTTCGTGATCGCCATCATCGCGACCCTGGTTTCCTTCTTCGCCCTCGTTTCGATGCGGAAGGTCGAGAAATTCGCCTCCCGGCGCAACCCCGTCGTCATGGTCGTCGTCCCGAGCGACAAGCCGATCCTCCGCGACGTCCTGTTGATCGCCAACCGCTACGGCATCAACCTCCGCGACACTTCGAGCGAACTCGTCACCTATCAGGATTCGAGCGCCCTCCGCATCGTGATGCGGTGTTCCTATGCCTCCCAGGCCTCCGTCAACGCCTTCGTCGACGAGCTTAGAATGACGATCCGTCCCCTTGAGTTGAAAGTCTCGACCGAATCGTGAGAACTTTCTTCACCGAGCAAGGATAAAACTCATATATGATTATTTATGGCAGGAATGCCATCCGCGAAAGCTTAAAGGCCGGGAAGGTTACATCCCTCCTTGTCTTGAAGCGCTTTGCCGACGATCCTATCATCGGGGAGGCGCGGAGTGAGAACATCTCCGTCAAATTCGTCGAGGACGACGAGTTGACCCGGATGGCCAGAAATCCTTCTCATCAAGGCTTTGTGGCCATCGTGCAGGACTATGCGCCCGTTTCCCTTTCGGACATCATTTCGTCCGCCAAAGAGAAGCGCTATCCGCTCATCCTGATGTTGGATGGAATCGAAGACCCTCACAATTTCGGCGCCATTCTGCGGTCCGCCGACGCGTTCGGGGTCGACGGCATCGTCATCAAGAAACGGAATGAGGTCCCCCTCAATTCGACCGTGGCCAAGGTTTCGACCGGGGCCATCAATTGGGTCAAGGTCGCCATAGTTAGTAACCTCTCCCAGGCCATCGAGCAGCTTAAAAAATCCGGTTTCTGGATCGTCGCCAGCGACGGTTCGGGAAAGCAGGATTACGACAAGGTCGATTACAAAAGCCCGATTGCCCTCGTGATTGGAAGCGAGGGTTCGGGGATCGCCCCCTTGGTCCTTAAAAACAGCGACTTCATCGTGAAGATCCCCATGACGGGCCACGTCAATTCGCTCAACGCCTCGGTCGCCTCGGCCGTCATAGTCTCCGAAATCGTCCGTTCTCGCAAATAAGCGCATTCCCGTCCTGATGAAGAAAGGAATGCGTTTTTATGTGCGATCACGAAAAACTGAGCGACGAAGAACTCCTTCTTTTGATTCGGCATGGGGACGAACTGGCCCGGAGCGTCCTCGCCGTCCGTTATTATTCGAAGCGCCAATACCACGGGAGGCGGGCCGCCCCGTCCCAATATCACCTCCTTGATCCCATCGATTTCGGGGCCCTCTTTTTCCATTGCTATCTCGATTGCGAGAATTCGTTCCGGTTCGGAAGCGCCCGCTTCCAGAATTACTTCGAGCTCCTGCTCTCCCACCAGATCTCCAAGGAATGCCAAAAGCTTTTTTCGGGGCGCGAGATCCTCCGGCTTTCGGCCTCTCTCGATTCCCCTCTCCGGCCCGACGAGGAAAGAACCACCCTCCATGACGTCGTCGCCGACAACCAAGCCCCGAATGACCCCAAGATCTTCCTCAATTACTTCGAGACCCTCGAGAGGATCAAGAAGCTTCCCAAGGGCCTTTCGCCCCGCGTTCTCGGCCTTGTCTCACTCCATCTTGATGGGTACACCTACACCGAGGCCGCCTCCAAGATGGGGATTCCTTACCGAAGCGCCAAAACGATGCTGTCCAAGTATCGGAAATTCGTCCGCGAACTTCAAAAGAAAGCCTCGATCGGCAAGCGGGGAAATCCCCGTGGTTGACATCGGCCTTCGGCCGTTATACACTTCACTACGCTGAGATTTAGAATAGAGGTTACATGGGAAGGGAAAAGGTTTTTTTGATTTGCTCCGAGTGCTTGTCCCGAAACTATACTTTTAGCAAAAGAAAAGACGACCCTCACCGCCTCGAACTCAACAAGTTTTGCCCGCATTGCGGGAAGTACACTCTCCACAAGGAGAGCAAGTGAAGGAGGGCTTATGACAGGACCCATCAAGTACACCAAAGAAGTCGTCAAAGAAGGCAAGCGCATCCGTTGGCCTCATCGCGAAGAACTCTTCTCGATGATCGCCGTCGTTCTGGCGATCGCCGCTTTCGCGGCCATCGTCCTCAGCCTTGAGGATTTCACGGCCGGGAGCTTGATCAGCCAGCTGAAGTCGGCCTTTGGAGGTTAATTAATTTATGCCAGCAGAATTAGGCGAGAAGCAGTGGTACATCGTCACCACCTATTCGATGCACGAGTCGAAGACCGCGGATAATCTCCGTAAACGCATCAACTCGATGAACATGCAGGACCAGATCCTTCGCGTTCTCGTGGCCGAACAAGAGGTCCCCGTCCTCAAAGACGGGCTTCCGACCGGCAAGACCAAGATGCACAACCTGTATCCGGGCTACGTCTTCGTCGAGATGATCATGACCGATCAGTCGTGGTACATCGTCCGCAACACCCCGGGCGTCACCGGGATCGCCGGAAGTTCCGGCGGCGGGCAAAAGCCGACCCCGGTCACCCGCGAGGAGATCGAGCCTGTCCTCAAGAGAATGGGCATGGTCGACAGCTCGATGTATGATCGTTACAGCGTGGGCGACACCGTCAAGGTCATCCACGGCGCCCTCGAAGGGACCGAAGGCAAGATCATCAGCATCGACAAAACGACCGGCGCCTGCCGCGTCGAGACGCTCTTCTTCGGAAGAAGCACCCCCGTCGATGTCGATTTCTCGGAAATCGAGAAGATTTGATCCAACAAAAAAAGAGGATCGCTTCGGCGGTCCTCTTTTCTATTCGTTGATTTCGGAGCGGATCTGCTCGCCCGCTTCCTCCACCCCGTCGAAGTAGGATGAGCTTTTGAGCGAAGGGTAGCGGTCCCCGTAGAGGTCTTTGTAGATGAGCCTCCAGGCGGCGGTGAGGTTCACGAAGACGATTTCCCCGACGCGGAGGCCCGCCTGGTCGCGGTGGACCTTCATGATGACGGAGACGAGCTTCTCGATGTAGACCAAAGCCAAAAGGCCTTGCTGGTCCTCGAGCCCGTTCTTCACGTAATCCTCGCTTTTGCCGATGAAGCGGAAGTATTCCGAAAAGTGGCCGGGGTCCTTTTCAAAGTCGACCCCTTTGGTTCGGGCCAAAAGTTCCGAGGCCAGGTCCGAGAGCCTGTGGGGATCGAATCGGTCCTTGAGTTCCTTCCGGGCGGCTTCGGTGATGTCACCCCCGGCGTTTTCCTTGGCGAAAAGCCGGTCGAAAAGGAAAGCCGTGGCGGCGTTGAGGCTGGTCAGCTCGGCTTCGTCCTCTTCCCCAAAGGGGAGGCGGAGCCAATCGCTGAGGGCGTAAGAGGAGGCATCTTGGAGTTCGTCGAAGGCATCAAGGGCGCGTTTCATAGGATAACTATATCGTATTGGCCTTTCCCAATCACGGCTTTCGAGCGACCGACGAATTCCATTATCGTTCTTACTTATTAACACGAAGAAAGGATATGGACTATAATTCAAGTAATAAATGGAGGGAAAATATGAAAAACAATAGGCCGAACATCGTTTACATCGTCTTCATCTGCCTCGCGACCCTGATTCTTACTTTCTTAGGCGTCTACACCGGAATCGCCCGCCTTCTCCTCACCACTCCGGCCGTCGGCCGCGCGACGATGCTCTTCATCGTCGCCGCGATGGTTCTCTTCGGGGGCGTCGCTTTGGTCGTCGCCGAACTTCTGAAGCGCAAAGACCTCGAGATGCTGGGGGTTCTCCTCAACCATCTCGGCGTCGTCATCATGCTCTTCCTTGACGCGAGCAACCTTGGCATCAGCGTCTTGGCCGGGATCGTCCTCTTCGCCTTCGTGATCTTCGACATTTTGGGCCTTTACCTCGAAAAGAAGGTCTTCAAGATCCTACCCTTCATCTTCGCGGCGATCAGTTTGCTCCTTCTCCTTGCCACCGGGATCGTCGGATTCGCCTATTATTCCTCCTACAGTTTCGTCTACGTCCTTTATTTCTTCGGATATTTCTTCCTGGGGATTTCCATCTTCGTCATCTCCCTCTTCCGCCTTATCGCGAGCCGGGGCGAGGACGAAGTGACTCCGATTCGCCTCTCCTCCGAACAGATCGAAGAATTGAAGAAACTGAAAGCCAAGCACGAAGCCAAAAAGATCTCCGATGAAGAATTTGAGAGGAAACGGGCCGAGATTGTCGGCTGATCATCCTTTGACCGAAACCATGGGGCCGCCTTCCTGCGGCCCTTTTCCTTGCCTCCGCTGAGACGGCCCGGTCCCGTCGACTTCCTTTTTCTTTTATTTTTTGCTCTTTTTTCCATTTGAGGATTAGAATACCTAAGACATGAACCCCGAAAACCTGTCCTTGATCAAATATCTTCGCTCCGCCTATCCCGGGGCCGAGATCGAGGACTACTTCAAATCCCTTTATCAGTCCGTTTTCGGCCCCGATGGGGCGGAGATGAATGAAGCGGGGGCCCTCAAGTTCCTCGAGGATGAGAAAGCGGGCCTCTCCCCCCGGCACGAAGATCCCTTCATCGAGCCGCTCGGGAAGCGTTTTTCCCGGGTCTACCTCTCCAAAGCCGTCGCCACGAACCTCAGCCCCCGGACCTTCGTCCGCCTTCATCTTCTTTCGACGAAGGCCCCGAAAGGCGACCAAAATGAATTCCTCTCTTCCCTTTTCGACCTCGAAAAGGCCATCCCCGAATGCGGGCTCCCTTTCGGCCCTGAGGAATTTTCGGCTTTTTTCGCGTCCTACGAAAAAGGCGGCTTCGGGCCGCTTCGGCACGGGGATTTCTACAAACGGGCCTACAATCCCCATTACCTCCTCCTTTCCCGCCCCCTCGCCGAATTGATTCCCTATTACATCCAGATCGACGAAAACCTTCTCCTGAAAGCCGACGTCGCGCTTTATTTGAAGTCGCTTCCCTACAGCATCTCGAGTCAGATCTTCGACAACTGGCTTTTCGTCTATCCGGAGACAAAGCGGCCCGCGGCCCTATGAAACTGTTGGTCTTTTCCGATATCCACGGCTCGCCTGAGGCGGCGGGCGAGATGAAGAGGGTGATCGAGGAAACGAAACCCGATCGGATCGTTTTACTCGGCGATATCCTCCATGGGGCCTTTGAAGGGGGGAGCGAAGTCCCCTCCCTTTTACGGAAGTACTCGAACATCATCACCGCGGTCCGGGGCAACGGGGACCGCGATGGCGATTCGGAGCTCCTGCTCTTCGCCCTGCCTCTATATGCCGGGCTCGTCTACGAAGGGCACGCCTGTCATCTCAGCCATTATCCCCAAAACGCGATCAGCTTCCCGCCGGGCGACATCGTGATGAATGGCCACACCCACGTCAAAAAGCTCGAGAGCGTCGGGGGAGTCGTCTACCTCAATCCCGGGTCCTGCGCTTTCCCGCGCGACGAATGCGCCTCATACGCTTTGCTTCAAGGCGGGACGGCTTCCTTGTTTCGCCTCCGCGACATGGCGAAGCTTTCCAGCCTCGAATTTTGACTCCCTGCCCGTCACTTCGGAGGCAAGGGGTCTTTTTTTGTTGTGAGGACGACGATGAGGGCGGCGATCCCCGAGACGAAGGCCGCGGCGATCAAGACGCCGCCGACGATGTTGAAGTACGCCGAGCCGAAGGCCAAAGGGGCGGCGGCCGCCATGAGGATGGGGAAAAGGATGAACAAGGCCACGATGATCAATCCGAACCGGACTGGATACTCCCAATCGGGTCCCGTCACATAAGCCGGGTCCGCCGATTCGCAATAATCGAATTCGAGGTTGGAATCGATCGAGGGGTTGTCATCCGCGCTCTTCCATCCGCTTTCCGTTGCTTCGAATTCGTGGGACGAATGGATGAGGTAACCGTCGGAAGCTCTGACGGTGATCTGAAAACCGGAAAACGATTTCCAGAGTTTGGCGGGGGTCAAAACGTAATTGATCCGGTGGCAGACGGGATTGTATTCGTCGTGGCGGGAAGGAGTGAGACGGTAAGAGACCTCCATCGCATATTCTTTCCCTCCGCCCCCGAGTTCGATCTCATAGATGAGGAAAGCCAGATATTGGTCGAACGGATCGATGTTGCTACAATCGTAATACGTGAGATTGATAACGTTTTTATCCGATGAAAAGCCTAATTGGCTTAATTTATAGATGACGAAATCGGCGTCGAGGGATCGGGCGGTTGCGACCGCGGACAAATATTCGGGCCAGGTGCATTCAGCTTCGTAATCGATTTGGTCGGTCTTTAACTCCCCCACCTTTCCGTCCTCGTCCGTCGTCAGCCATTCCGCGATCGTTACTTTGCGGTTGGTGAAAAAATCGACCGAAGCCGTTTTCTCGTCCCCTTCGAAGATATAGCGGGCGTAGCTTTCGGAATGGTCCACCGGATTGGCGTAAACCATTCCAGTTTCGCCTTGGTAGATGACTCCATCCGTTTTCTCCGTCACGAAATAGAGGTCGGCGAAGCGGAGGGATGAGGCGGTGGCGAAGGTCGTGCTGTAGCGATAGTGATACAGGGTGTCGTGGAAGCCCGGGATGTTTTCAAGGCCGTTATTGTAATCGTCGATCATTTGATTGAAGGTCTCGCTTTGCAAGGCGCTCACGAAGTATTCGTCGGAGTTCCGCATCTCTTGGATATAGAGGATCTTCCTGATCGTTTTTTTGTTGGCGATACCGCCGAAATCCCCGAAGGAGACGGTCGGCAAAGCCTCTTCCTTGTGGAGGTCCTCATAATTTGCCAAAAGGGGGAAGGCGAAGGTACTGCTTCGGGCGGCCGTCCCATCGTCCACGAGATCGTAGGAAGCCGTGATCGTGGCTTTTCCGCCCTCATCGATGGTTCGCATATCCCCTAAATCGATGGTCAGATCCTCCCCTTGGATGGAAATGTTGCTGTCTTGGACCGGGGCGATGGTCGAGGTCGTCCCACCGGGGTAGATAATCTCGGCCGAATTGGCTTCGACCTTCTGGGGTTTATCGGAAGATAAAAGTGAAAGAGACCCTCCGAGGAGGACCGCCGAGGCCCCGAGAACCAAGGAAACAATTGCTCTTTTATTCATATCAGTAGTACCTCACGGAGGTGATGCCGATCACATAGTAGACGGTCGCGACGATCCACAAGAGCGTGAGAAAAGCCGAAAAGACGATCGAGACGATGGCAAGGGCTTGATGGCGTTTCGTTTTCCCGATGGCGGCGATCGCAAAGACGAGCCCCGCCGGGGCCAATACTTGAGTCGCGGTGAGCGAAGCCGCCAAGATGGCGTAGATATCCCCGCGATTATTCGCCGGCTTCGCCATCGGAAGCGGCTCCACTTTGCTGCCGCATTCCGGGCATCGATCAAGATCGTCGGAGATCGTCGCCCCGCATAAATCGCATTTTTTCATTTTGTGCCCTTACCCCTTATCGCCTTATCGGCATTATACATAATCAGTTTGTTTTCATGCCCTTTTCGTCGGCGGGATCCGATTGTGGTTGAAATATGATCTGACATTCATATAATTGTTGTTGACTAATTATGAACAATGATTCATATATCGGAGGGAAACCATATGCCAAAAACACCGACTGATCAGATCCTCGACCGCATGGAGAAAATGCTCAACATCGCCAGCGATTTCACCCGCCTCAAAATCATGTACGCGATCAGCGAAGGGGAGAAGAACGTCTCCGAGATCGTGGCGGAAGTGGGGGCGAGCCAATCTTTGGTCTCCCATCAGCTTATGGTTCTGCGGAAGGCCAATCTGGTCTCGACCCGAAAGGACCGGACCAAAGTCTTTTACCGCCTCGCCGACGAGCACGTCATCGCTTTACTCAACGTCGTCTACGAACACGTGAGCGAAGGCAAATAACGCCATGGCGGAAGAAGCGCCGAACAAAAAAGAGATGCTCGCTTTGGGGGCGAGGGTCCTCGTGGCCTTGGCTTTATTGTTCCTCGGCGTTTTTTATCTCGACGAGGCCCGTTTCCCTCTGTGGGTCAACGTCCTGACGATGGGTTCGGCATGGCTCATCATCTCCTACGACGTCGTTTACAAAGCCTTCTTCGAACTGCTCCATGGCCGCAACCCCTTCAACGAATTCATGCTCATGAGCGTCGCTTCGATCGGGGCCTTCTGCCTCCGTTTCTTTGGACCCGACCACAACGAATTCGCCGAGGGCGTCTTGGTTATGCTCCTTTATCAAGTCGGGGAGTTCTTCGGCGATCTGGCCGAGGGCAAATCCCGGAAAGCCATCACCGACGCGATTGATTTACGAGACCAGAAAGCCTCGGTTTTGTCCGCCGGTCGCATCATCAAGAAGAGCCCGGAAGAACTTGAGGTCGGGGATGTGTGCCAGCTTAAGGTCGGGGAGAAGGTCCTTTGCGACGGACGGATCATCGAAGGCGGCGGCTCCTTGGACGAAAGCTCCTTGACCGGAGAATTCGAGCCGGTCGACAAAAAGACGGGGGACGAAATCCTCTCCGGCACCATCCTCAAAAAAGGTTCGATCAAAGTCCAGGTCGGGAAACCCTACGCCGAGTCGACGGTCGCCAAACTGCTCGAGCTCGTTGAGAATTCGGCCTCGAAGAAATCGAAGGCCGACCGCTTCATCGCGCGTTTTTCGAAGATCTACACCCCGATCGTCATGATCATGGCCGTCCTCGCCGCCGCCGTGCCCCCGCTCTTCCTCGGGGTCACCGACGGAGCGGTCTGGTCGCGGTGGCTCTACACCTCGCTGTGCTTCCTCGTCATCGCCTGTCCCTGTGCGATCGTGATTTCGGTCCCCCTCGCCTTCTTTGCCGGCCTCGGCCTCGCCTCGAAAAACGGGATCGTCGTCAAAGGGGCCGAATACTTCGATAAACTCAATCATTTGTCGTATGTTGCCTTTGACAAAACCGGGACTTTGACCAAAGGGGAAATGAGCGTGGATCTGGTTAAGCCGGTCGGGATTCCGAAAGAGAGATTCATGGAATATCTTTTGGCCGCCGAATGCCGTTCGTCCCATCCGATTGCCAAAGCCATTTGCCAAGGCCACGATCTTTCGAAGATCAACGAGGGCCTCACCTTTTACGAGGAAATCTCGGGGTTTGGGATCCGGGCCGTCTACAAAGGCCATACGATTTTGGCTGGGAAAGTGAACCTCCTCAACTCCAAGCAAATCGATTTCGATCCCTCGAAGGGTCCGGGAACCATCACCTACCTCGCCGTGGACAACGAATACCGAGGCTGCATCGTGCTCAATGATGTCATTCGGGAAAAGAGCGGATACCTCGTGAAGAAACTCCATGAAAAGGGAGTCAAGACGATCCTTCTTTCCGGGGATCGCGAGGCCAACGTCGTCGCCACGGCCAAAACCCTCGGGATCGACGAGTACCACGCCGAGCTTCTGCCCGAAGAGAAAACGTCCTATATCCACGAGAAGATTGATGAGGGCGGTGGGACCGTCGCCTTTTTGGGGGACGGGATCAACGACGCCCCCTCGATCGTCCTCAGCGACGTCGGGGTGGCGATGGGGGGCCTCGGTAGCGATATGGCGATCGCCAACGCCGACATCGTTTTGATGAACGACGAACCGGAGAAGATCCTGACCGCCATGGCGATCGCCCGGAAAACCGAGCGGAGGGCCATCGTCAATATCGTCGTTGCCCTGCTCGTGAAGTTGGCCGTCATGGTCGTCTCGCTTTCCTGGAGCGGCTTCCCCCTTTGGGCCGCGGTCTTGGCCGACACTGGCCTCACGATCGTCCTCGTCGTCAATTCCCTGCTTTTGATCTATTCCAAGGTCAAGTGAAACCAGTCCGGGAGAAAAATTCCCACGGCTGGTTTTTGTGCATTGTGAACAAAAACTAAGGTCAAAATCTTGTTGCGCGATCTTGCGCGCTCGCGTATAATCACAAACGCGTGTAGCCGATACACGGATGCGTGGGAGGGCCCATGATGAGGGTCCGCTTAACCACTGCATGGTATCCAAAGGAGGACACACATGAACAAGAAAATCATCAAAGTCGTCAAGATGGAACTCCCCGGCGGGGACGCCCATCCGGGACCGAAGCTCGCTTCCGCGGGCGTCGTCATGAACAAATTCTGCACGGACTTCAATGCGAAGACCGCCGACAGAAAAGGTCAGATCGTCCCAGTTATCATCACCGCTTACGAAGACAAGAGCCACAGCTTCGTCATCAAGACCAGCCCCGTCGCCGGATTGATCCTCAAGGCCGCCGGCCTCGAGAAGGGATCGGGAAATCCGAAGAACATCGTCGGACACATTTCTCAAGCCCAACTCGTCGAAATCGCCAAATACAAACTCCCCGACCTCAATTGCGAGGACCTCGAAGATGCGAAAAAAGTCGTCGCCGGTAGCTGCCGTCAGATGGGCATCGCCGTCGATGCGAAGTAACAGGGAGCCCGACAATGAAAAAAGTAACTAAGAAATTCGCCGCCGCCCTCAAGCAGTACGATGCCGCGAAAGTCTATGAAATCGCCGAAGCGACCAAGGTCGTCAAGAAGACCTCGGTCACCAAGTTCGATTCCACCGTCGACATCTCCTTCCGCCTCAACGTCGATCCGACCTTAGCCGATCAGCTTATCCGCGGCACCATCTCCCTTCCGCATGGAAACGGCAAGACCAAAAAGGTCTTAGCCCTCACCGCGACCAAGGCCGATGAAGCCAAAGCGGCCGGGGCCGATTTCGTCGGAGGAAAAGAACTGCTCGAGAAGATCCAGAATGAAAACTGGTTCGGCTTCGATGTCATCGTCGCCACCCCCGACATGATGGGCGAACTTGGAAAAATGGGCCGCTTGCTCGGGCCTAAAGGCTTGATGCCGAACCCGAAGACCGGAACCGTCACGATGCAAATCGGACAGGCGATTCAGGAAATCAAGAGAGGCAAAATTTCCTATCGCGTCGACAAAGACGGCAACCTTGCCCTCTCGGTCGGCCGCGTCAGCTTCGCCGACAAGGATCTCGAAGATAACATCGCCTCCGTCTGCGAGCACATCGCCAAGAGCCGCCCCGCTTCCGTTAAGGGCATCTTCGTCCGCAGCGCCGTCGTCCACACGACGATGGGGCCGTCCGTCAAGATCACCTTCGCCGGCCGCAGCTAATTCGATCCGCCGAGCCGATTCAACATTTGGTGAATAGCTTCATATACCGAAGATAGCCGGGGGCATGTGCCTTAAAACTCCACCCTGCTGAGGTTAACATTCACACTCATTAGTATATGAACGCCTCACATAGTCGAAAGTCGACAAGAAAGGAGGTAGAAACATGAATCAGCAAGTTCTGCAAGCCAAGAAGGCCTCTGTTTCGAAGATCAGCGATGGTCTGAAAATCAGTCAAACCGTCGCGGTCGTCTCGTATCAGGGACTCACCGTCGCCGAACTCCAGGAACTCCGTCGCACCCTTGAAAAGGAAGACGCCACGTTCGGTGTTTACAAGAACACCCTCGTCGCCCGCGCCCTCAAGGACAACGGGAATCCGGATATCGCCAGCTTACTCAACGGCCCCAACGGCTTCGTCTTCTCGAAAGACATCACCAAAGGACCCAAAGCCCTTGTCAAATTCTCCCGTTTCCACGAAAAGCTCGTCATCAAAGGCGGCTTGATCGGAGGGAAACCCGCTTCGAAGGACGACATCACCGAGATCTCGAAACTTCCAGGCAAGAATGGCTTAGTCAGCATGTTCCTACAGTGCTTACAAGCACCCATTCGCAACTTCGCCTTCGCGGTCCAGTCGATCGCGGACAAGAAGCCCGCTGCCGCGGCTCAAGCCGCCCCAGCTCCCGTCGCCTCACCGGCGCCGGCCGCCAACTGATCTATAAGGAGGATCAAACAATGGCTAAATTAACCACCGAAGAAATCATCTCCTCTCTCAAAGAGATGTCGGTCCTTGAGCTCAATGAGCTCGTTAAGGCCGTCGAAAAGGAGTTCGGCGTTTCCGCCGCCGCCCCCGTCGCCGCCGCCGCCCCGGTCGAAGAAGGACCGGTCAAGGCTGGTCCGAGCGAGGTTTCTCTCATCCTCAAAGGGCTTGGAACCGGGTCCAAAGTCGCCATCATCAAAGCTGTTCAGGCCATCACTGGCTTAGGCCTTATGGATGCCAAGAAGCTCGTCGATGCCACCCCGGCCACCATCAAGGAGAAGATCTCTCCCGTTGAGGCCGAAGAGCACAAGAAGTCTCTTGTCGCCGCCGGCGCCGAAGTCGAAGTCAAATAGTTTTCCGCTTACATGTTCCCGCCCCATCTTCGTCTACTTGGGGCGGGGACTATTTGCGCTTTTGGAGGGGTAGTTCAAAATGGGCCAATACTTCGATAACGTCGAAACATTGTCTCATCGAGATATCGGCTTGGAGTTCACGCTCCTCGGCGAGAAATACCACCTGAAAAGCGATGCCGGAGTCTTCTCTAAAGAAGGCCTCGACGATGGCACGAGACTATTGCTTGAAACCATCGCCAAGACCCCTCTTGGGGAGAGTATCCTCGACCTTGGGTGTGGAGTCGGACCAATCGGACTAATCCTGGCTCACCTCGACCCGAAAAGGCATGTCGTCCTCACCGACGTCAACCTCCGGGCCCTCGATTGCGTGAAAGAGAACGCCGACATCCTCGGCGTCGCCTCGCAAGTCGAGATCGTTCCCTCAGACGTTTACCACAGCATCACCTCGACATTCGATTGCATTGTGACCAATCCGCCCATTCGTGCGGGCAAGGCGGTTACATATGCTATGTACGCGGGCGCGCCTAGCCACCTTAATGAAGGTGGCCGGTTGATCCTCGTCATCAGAAAGCAGCAGGGCGCCGAGTCCTGTGAGCGCTACCTGCGGACTTTGTTCAAAGATGTGACCAAGGTTTCGCAGAAAAAAGGATATCGCGTTTATATCGCGAAAAAGTAAGGAGCAACTTCAATGGCACAAGAAGAGAAGTTCATCACGAGCTATAAGAATTACGCGGCCGGTTTGAACAATCGGATCGACTTCAGCAAGATCAGCGGGACCCTTCCGCTTCCCTATCTTGTCGAAATCCAAACCGATTCCTACAAATGGTTCAAGGAAACGGGGATCAACGAGGTCTTGAAAGAGACTTTCCCGATCGAGAACTATTCGGGGACCATCTCGATCAATTACGTCAGCTGCCGCTTCGAGAAACCCGAATACGGGCCTCTCGATTGCAAAGCCAACGATTTAACTTATTCAAGCAAGTTAAAAGTCACCCTTCGCCTTTCCTTCAAGGGGTCGGGCGAAATCAAGGAAGCCGAAGTCTTCATGGGCGATGTGCCCTTGATGACCGATTCCGGCACCTTCATCGTCAACGGAGCCGAACGCGTCATCGTTTCGCAGATCGTCCGCTCTCCTGGCGCCTATTTTCAGGACACGCCCGATAAATCCGGCGCCCACGTCTACAACGGCGAAATCATCCCGACCCGGGGCACTTGGCTCCAGTTTGAGAGCGATCTCAAGAACGTCATGTGGGTCCGCATCGACCGTCAAAGGAAAATGCCGGCCACCATCCTCTTCAAGGCTTTGGGCATCGACACCGAAAAAGAGCTCATCTCCCTGTTCGGCGACACCGAGCAGATGAGGAACACCCTCGCGAAGGATTCCGGCATCAAGGACGCCACCGGCGCCCTCGTCGACATCTTCCGCAAATTGAAGCCCGGCGAGCCGATCACCCAAGAAGGCGTCGCCAACTTCCTCGTGCAGAAATTCTTCGACGACAAGCGCTACGACCTCGGACGGGCCGGGCGTTTCAAATACGAAAGCAAACTCGGGATCTACGACCGTTTGATCGGCCGCGTCCTCGCCGAGAACCTCGTCTCCGCCGACGGTGAGATCTTCACCGACAAGGCCGGGAAGGCCTTCGTCAAGGACTACCGCCTCACGAAGGAGGACGTCCAAGAACTCAAGGACGCCGAATTCTTCGAAAAGGGCGCCAACCAAAAAGAGATCAAGGCCAACAAGAGGCTCGACAGCAATTCCAAGGTCACCATCGTCAAGGTCTATGCCCATGACAAGAAGGGCGACCGCGTCGTCTCCGTCATCGGAACCGACCTCAATCAGGTCCTCTCGAGGGTCACCATTTCGGATATGGTCGCCTGCTTCTCCTATTTCTGCAACATCATGGATGGGATCGGCCAAACCGACGACATCGATCACCTCGGCAACCGCCGGGTCCGCTGCGTCGGCGAACTCATGCAGAACCAATTCCGGATCGGCCTCAGCAAGATGTCGAAGACCGTTCAGCAGAAGATGTCGATTTCGGATATGGAGTCCGTGACCCCGCAGTCCCTCATCAACATCCGCCCGCTCACTTCCTCGATCCGGGAGTTCTTCGCCTCGAGCCAACTCAGCCAATTCATGGATCAGACCAATCCGCTCGCCGAACTCACCAACAAGCGCCGCATTTCGGCCTTGGGCCCCGGCGGCTTGACCCGCGACCGCGCCTCGATGGAAGTCCGCGACGTCCATTACACCCATTACGGCCGCATCTGCCCGATCGAGACCCCCGAAGGTCAGAACATCGGTCTTATCAACAACCTTTCGGCCTACGCGAAGATCAACAAATACGGATTCCTCGAGACCCCGTACCGCATCGTCGTCCACAAGGACGGCCACGATTACGTCTCCGATGAAGCCGAATACCTCTCCGCCGACGCCGAACGCGGCCATTATATCGCCGAAGCCAACCTCCGTCTTGGCGCCCCCGTCATCATCGATGGGAAGAGCGTCAAGGAGATCCTCGACCCCGAAGTCGTGACCCGCCATGACGATGACAACACCCTCGCCCGGAAGGAAATCGTTGACTATGTCGACGTCTCCCCCAAGCAGATCGTCTCCATCGCCGCGGCTTGCATCCCCTTCCTCGAGAACGATGACAGCACCCGCGCTCTCATGGGCGCCAACATGCAACGTCAGGCTTTGCCGCTCCTCCGCCCCTCGATCCCCTATGTCGGGACCGGCCTCGAAGGCGTCATCGCCAAAGACTCCGGCTTAGCCGTGGTGGCGGTCGCCGATGGCAAAGTCACCTATATGGACAGCCAGACCATCATCGTCAAAGAAGGCAAAGACAGCCGGACCTACCATCTCCAGAAGTTCGACCGCTCCAACCAAGGAACCTGCATCAACCAAACCCCGATCGTCAAGATCGGCGACGAAGTTAAGCAAGGCTCGATCATCGCCGACGGACCCGCCATGAAGAAGGGCGAACTCGCCCTTGGTCAGAACGTCCTCGTCGCCTACATGACTTGGAACGGATACAACTACGAAGACGCCGTCATCATGTCCGAACGGATGGTGAAGGAAGACATCTACACCTCCATCCATATCGAGAAATACGAACTTGAATGCCGCGACACCAAGCTCGGAGCCGAAGAGATCACCCGCGACGTCCCGAACGTCTCCGATGAATCGAAGACCTTCCTCGACGAGCGCGGCATCATCGTCAAGGGCGCCGAAGTCAAGGAAGGCGACATTTTGGTCGGCAAAGTCACGCCGAAAGGCCAAACCGAGCCCACCCCCGAAGAAAAGCTGTTGATGGCCATCTTCGCCGAGAAGACCAAAGAAGGCAAGGATTCGTCCCTCCGCGTTCCGCACGGCGGAGCCGGCATCGTCCTCGCCGTCAAGACGTTCTCGCGCAAAAACAAAGACCCGCTCCCGCCGGGAGTCAACGAAGTCGTCCACGTCTACATCGTCCAGAAGAGAAAGATCTCCGAAGGCGATAAGATGTCGGGTCGTCACGGAAACAAAGGCGTCATCTCCAAGATCCTGCCGGTCGAGGATATGCCGTTCTTGCCGGACGGCACCCCGGTCGACATCATGCTCTCGCCGATGGGCGTTCCTTCCCGTATGAACATCGGGCAGATCCTCGAAGTCCACCTCGGCCTCGCCTGCCGCCGTCTTGGCATGCGGGTCGCGACCCCGGTCTTCGATGGCGTCTCGAACGACGAAATCTTCGATCTTATGCATAAAGCCGGGCTCCCCGCCGACGGAAAGACCGTCCTCTATGACGGCCGGACCGGCGAACGTTTCGACGAGCGCATCAGCGTCGGCGTCCAGTACATGATCAAGCTCGTGCACATGGTCGACGATAAACTCCATGCCCGCGCCACCGGACCTTACAGCCTCGTCACGCAGCAGCCTTTGGGCGGCAAAGCCCAAAACGGCGGTCAGCGTTTCGGCGAAATGGAAGTCTGGGCCCTCGAAGCCTACGGAGCCGCCCATACCCTCCAAGAAATGCTCACCATCAAATCCGACGACCGCGTCGGACGCCGGAAGACCTACGAATCGATCATCAAGGGCTATCCGATCCCGAAACCGGGCATGCCGGAAGCCTTTAAGGTCTTCACCAAGGAACTCAAAGGCCTTGGCATGAACGTCAGCCTCATCGACACCGACGGGGACCCCATCGATATGGACGCCCTCGCCAAAGAAGCCCTCATCGAGGAGAGGAAGGTCAATTCGGCCATCCGCAACCTCACTTCGCCCCGCGAAGAGCAGCCCGACGTCACCGCCGCCACGGAAGTGGCGCGCGATCTGGCCGAAGAAGAAGGTCTGTCCGTCACCGCTGGGCCCGCGAAGCCCATCGATGACTAACAGGGAGGTAACAACCAATGTTTGATATCAATAACTTAGCGGCCGTCCAAGTCGGCCTCGCTTCCCCCGACACCATCCGTTCCTGGAGCCACGGCGAAGTCACCAAACCCGAAACCATCAATTATCGGTCCCAAAAACCGGAGATGGGCGGGCTTTTCTGCGAAAAGATCTTCGGCCCTTCCAAGGACTACGAATGCCATTGCGGCAAGTACAAGAAGATTCGTTATCAGGGCATCACCTGCGAAAAGTGCGGAGTCGAAGTCATCTCCAAGGAGTTCCGCCGCGAGAGGATGGGCCACATCGAGCTCGTCTCCCCGTGCTCCCACATCTGGTACCTCAAAGGCATCCCGAGCCGGATGGGACTTGTCCTCGACATCTCCCCCAAGCAGCTTGAGGAAGTCATCTATTTCGCCGCCCACATCGTCCTCAACCCCGGCACCTCCAAGGTCTTGAAGTACAAAGATTTCCTGGATGAGAAGATCGCCCGAGTTGAATTCGTCGACGCCATCGGGGCGATCCCGAGGGCCCAAGATTCCGCCAATCCTTCCGTCAAATGGATCGAACCGGGGTCGGCCGACGACCTGAAAGCCCAAGAGCTCGTCTCCCGGATGCAAAGCCCGGCCGAGACCTTTGACTTCTTCACCAACTCCGCCTTCATCGCCAAATACACCGACGCCGAATTCGGCGAAGGGGCCGCGGCCGTCAAACGCCTCCTCCACGAAGTCGACCTCGACAAAGAATTCAACGCCATCGAAAACGAGATCAAGGATTTCTCGGGCCAACGCCGGGTCAAACTGGCCAAGCGCCTCGAAGTCATCCAGGCCTTCCGCGATTCCAAGCAGAAGCCCGAATGGATGATCCTCGACGTCATCCCCGTCATCCCGCCCGATCTCCGCCCGATGCTTCAGCTCGACGGCGGGCGCTTCGCCGCGAGCGACCTCAACGACTTATACCGCCGCGTGATCTCCCGCAACACCCGTTTGAAGAAACTCATCGACATGAACGCCCCGTACGTCATTTTGATGAACGAGAAACGTATGCTTCAAGAAGCGGTGGACGCCTTGATCGACAATGGTCGCCGGAACAAACCGGTCGTCGGCCCCGCCGGCCGTCCGCTGAAGTCCCTCAGCTCCGGCTTGAAGGGCAAGCAAGGCCGTTTCCGCCAGAACCTCTTGGGCAAGCGCGTCGACTATTCGGGCCGCTCCGTCATCGCGGTCGGACCGGATCTCAAGATGTATCAATGCGGGCTCCCTCGCGAGATGGCGATCCAACTCCTCCGTCCTTTCATTGCCGCCATCCTCATCAAGCGCGGCTATGTGACCGCCCACAAGCAGGCCGACAAGATCATCGACCGCTACGACTCGATCGTCTTTGACATCGTCGAAGAGATCATTTCCCAGCACCCCGTCCTCCTCAACCGCGCCCCGACCCTTCACCGTTTAGGCATTCAAGCCTTCCAGCCGAAGCTCGTCGATGGCCGGGCGATCCGTCTCCATCCGCTCGTCTGCCCCGGCTTCAACGCCGACTTCGACGGCGACCAGATGGCTGTCCACGTCCCATTAGGGAAAGCGGCCCAGCAAGAAGCCCTTGAGCTGATGCTGGCCTCCAACAACATCCTCGGCCCGAAGGATGGCAAACCGATCGTCATCCCGTCGCAAGACATGGTCCTCGGAAACTATTACCTGACCGTCGAGGAATCCCGCAAGGATTTCCTGGACCGCGCCAAGCAGGACCGGGCCCTCGCCGAGAAAGACGGCGTCAACAAAGCCGCCAACCTCGATCAGGCCGATCTCTATGAGAGGTTCGCCGAAGTCGAAGGCAAGGTTTTCGCCAACGTCGACGAAGTGGTGGAAGCCTACGAAACGAAGCAAGCCTCGCTTCACAACCGCGTCGCCATCCGCTCCGAGTCGATCCACAAGGAATTCGGCGTCGGCATCCCCGAGGACGTCCGCGGCAAATACCTCATCACCACCGTCGGGAAGATCATCTTCAACCAGATTTTCCCGGACAATTTCCCCTACATCAACGAAATCAACGAAAAGAACAAGGACGACTTCGGCAAATTTGCCGAGTCCTACTTCGTCTCCTTCGCCGACATCTCCAAGTGGGCCAAAGACAACGCCGTCGCCTACGACGAGAACACTGACCTTCTTCAGGTCTACATCGCGAAGCAGCCGCTCCGCCAGCCGATCAAGAAGAAGCAGCTTGGCTACATCATCGACGCCGTCTTCCACAAATACGGCACGAGCAAAACCAGCGCCGTCCTCGACAAGATCAAGGACCAAGGCTTCAAGTATTCGACCGTCTCCTCCGTCACGATCGCCATTTCGGACATCGTCCCGGTCGACGGCAAGTACGAAGAAGTCGACAAAGGCCAGGCTCAGGTCGACAAGGTCAACGTCCTTTATCGCAAAGGCATGCTGAGCGACAAAGAACGCCACACCCAAGTCGTCCGCGTCTGGTCGAAGGTCACCGACGACGTCAAAAAGAAGGTCGCCGAACGTCTTTCCGACGATAAGCGTAACCCGATCGTCATCATGGCCGACTCCGGCGCCCGTGGAAACCTCGATAACTTCAAGCAGCTCATCGGTATGAAAGGCCTCGTCGCCAACCCGAAGAACGAAGAAATCGAACTCCCGATCGTCTCCTCCTACCGCGAAGGCATGAAGGTCAGCGAATTCTTCATCAACACCCACGGCGCCCGCAAAGGCGGCGCCGATACGGCTCTTAAGACTGCCGACTCTGGCTATCTGACCCGCCGCCTCGTCGACGTCTCCCAAGATGTCATCGTTCGCGAAGAGGACTGCCACTGTGACCACGGATTCAAAGTCCGGGCCATCCGCGACACCTCTCGCGACACCGAAATCGTCTCCTTGTTCTCCCGCCTCGTCGGCCGTTTCGCCATGCATGACATCCTCGATCCCAAGACCGGAGCGGTCTTGGCCAAAGGCAATGCCATGATCAGCGAAGAAGAGGCGAGCGCCATCGTCGGCGCCGGCATCAAGGAAGTCGAGATCCGTTCGCTCTTCACCTGCCAGACCAAAGACGGCGTCTGCCAACACTGCTATGGGCAAAACATGGCGACGGGCAAACTCGTCGACGTCGGGGAAGCGGTCGGGATCATGGCCGCTCAGTCGATCGGTGAACCGGGCACCCAGCTCACCATGCGTGTCTTCCACACCGGCGGTATGGCGGGAACCGACATCACCCAAGGTTTGCCCCGCGTTCAGGAACTCGTGGAGGCCCGCAATCCGAAAGGCGAGGCCATCATCTCCGAGATCTCGGGCAAAATCACCGATATCAAGGATCTCGCCGGCCGTTACGAAGTTACGGTCACGAATGATCTTGAAAGCAAATCCTATACGACCGGCTTCGGCGTCCGCCTTCGCGTGAAGAAGGGCGACGAGGTCGAAAACGGCGGCAAGATCACCGAAGGCGCCATCAACCCGAAGCAGCTCCTTGAAGTCAGCGACATCGAGAAAGTCGAAGTCTACATGATCAAGGAAATCCAAAAGGTTTACGCCGCTCAGGGTATCGGCATTTCCGATAAGCACCTCGAGGTCATCATCCGCCAGATGCTCCGCAAAGTCGTCGTCGTCGATGGCGGGGACACCGCGATGCTTCCGGGCACCCGCGTCGGCGTCGAGCGCTTCACCGAAGAGAACGAGCAGATCCTTCTCTCAGGCAAGCGTCCGGCCCTCGCTCAGCCGCTCGTCCTCGGCATCACCAAAGCCGCCCTCGAGACCGAGAGTTTCCTCTCCGCCGCCTCCTTCCAGGAGACCACCCGCGTCCTCACCGATGCGGCCATCAAGGCGAAGAGAGACAACCTCCACGGCCTCAAAGAGAACGTCATCACGGGCAAACTCATCCCCGCCGGCACGGGACTCCGCACCGACGAAGAGGAGAATGCCTCCCTCAACAACTTCGATGTCCTTCAGAAGATGAAAGAGGTCAAGGCCCAATACGTCGAGAAGCACGATCGTCCGGACGTCGCCGATTGATCGAAACGAGACCATCAAGGCTCACGCTTAGGCGCGGGCCTTTTTCTTTTCTTTCCATTCCGATTCCGTTGGTGGAAAATAACAACTGGCATGAAAAAGAGTGGATTGGCTTGCTTGGCGCTGTTCGTCGGCCTCGTAGCCGGGTGCTCTCTTTTTCCTTTTTCCTACGAGGCATATGCCTATTCGGTTTTGAATACCGCGGATTTCGAAAGGGAGGAGGGGGTGGGTTGCTTCAAAGCCGGTTCCTTTAGCCCCGTCTCTTCGGCCGACGAATCCTTCGCCTCCTACAGCGATGTCTACCGCGACAAAGTCGGGGACGCCAATTATTCGTGGCGGATCAACCTCCCGTCGACGGGGGAGCAGAAGCTTCTCGTGATCCCCGTCGACTTCTCCGACTACCCCTCGTCGAACCTCCCCGACGACTCGCTTGACATGGTCAGGGAATCCTTCTTCGGGAGCGAGAAAAACAACCAGTATTTCAGCGTCGCTTCCTTCTTCGACAAAGCCTCCTACGGCCGCCTTCACCTCCAAGGGAAGGTGACGTCGTGGTTTACCTCGAGCGGCTATACCTACGCCAGCCTCAAAAACCTCAGCGGGTCATCCGGCAACACGGTCGCCTTGAAGAGCCTTCGGGCCGAAGCCCTCCAGTGGTATGCCTCCGCCTATCCCGACGACCCCCTCAGCAATTACTCGTTCCCGATCGACGGGTATGGGAAAGCGGTGGCGGTCTATCTCGTCTACAGCATGCCCAATCTCTCGAGCGAATCCTCGGGCCACCGCGATTCGATGCTGTGGGCCTTCACGATCAACAATCCCGCCCCGACGGCCTGGAGCTCGTTCGGCCTCACCTACCTCAGCGACGGAAAGGTCGATTCCCACACCTTCATCCACGAGACGGGCCATATTATGGGCCTCAAGGATTATTACGACGTCAACGGGGGCTCCGACTTTGGGGCCTGCGCCCCGACGGGGCGGATGGACATGATGGATTACTCGATCGGGGATGAGACGGGCTACAGCAAATTGATCCTCGATTGGACCCGGCCCTACGTCGCGACCTCGTCGTGCGAAGTGACCCTTCGCCCTTTCTCAAGTTCGGGCGACCTTCTACTACTTTCCCCTTCTTGGAACGGATCACCTTTCGACGAATACCTCCTCTTGGAGTTCTACGTCCCATCCTATCTCAATTACGTCGACGCGACCTTGCGCAACAACGGCGAGCGCCTCTTTCAGAAACCCGGGGTCAAGGTCTATCACGTCGATTCCCGCTTGGGGTATTTCGACAAGGTGAGCCTCAAAGGCTACCTCCAAGACGACATCGCGACCGCTTCGAGTTACAAGGTCGACGTCGCCAATGACAACAGCGCCCTCGTGAGCGAGGATTACGTCGACACCTCGAATCTCCTTTACCAGCTCCTCGACAAATCGTCGGGCTCCGCGAAGCTCATCAAGGATTACGTGGCCTCGGATCACACCGAGACCCTTTCGGATGGTTCGAACCTCCGCGATTCCCTCTTCTATGAGGGGGATGGCTTCGGCGAGGATTCCTTCCTCGATTTCTCGTTCCACGACGGGGCCGCTTTCCCCTTCACCTTCCGGATTTCCGCCCTCACCTCGACATTCGCCAAAATCGCCGTGACGATGGAATGAACGCCATATTTGTAATTATGCTTGGCTTTCGGGCCTCTTTTTGGTAACCTACCCTGTTATGAAAGCAAAAAGCAGCAAAAAGTACTGGTCGCTGATCGCCGGGAGCCTCGGCTTTCTTTCCGTCCTTTCGATCGCCCTCTTGAGTGAGCAAGGTCTGATGGCCGTCAGCAACGGCGGGTCAATCACGTGCGCCGACGTCACCTTCGGGACCACCCAATACACTGAAGCCGCCGAGGGTTCCGGAACGTCGTTTTTCACCGCGAAGAACCTCACTGTCGCCTCCAGCGCCTGCACCAAGATCTTCACCAGCGGAACCACCGTCGCCGCGCGGGTCGGGAGTTCGACCGCGAACGGGTCGCTGACTTTGACCTTCGGGGGATCCTACGTCATCACCAAAGCCAAGGTCCTCTGCTATAAATACACGAGCGATTCGAGCAAAACCGTCTCCGCCTTTGTTTCGACTTCGGCCCATTCGGCGGCCCAATCCCAAACCATCGCCGCCACGGCGGTCCCCGACATCACCGACGCTTCGACGGATGCCGGGTACGTTTTCACCAACCTCGACAACGGGACTTCGTCCGCCTCGACGAGTTTCACGATCGCCGGAAGCGGTGGCCGCTTCAACCTCTGCAAGATCGTCTTCACGATCGGGGGATCGACCGTCTCGAGCTCCAGTTCGTCCTTTTCCTCCTCCGCGACTCCTTCGTCTTCGTCCTCGAGCGTCAATTCATCCTCAGCCTCAGTCTCATCGACCTCCTCTTCCTCGACCTCCAATGGCGAAGGGGCCTATTATTCCTCCATCGATTGGTCGAGCAGCGGGGCGAGTCTGAAGACATCCCTCTTCAATCTCATCTCCAGCAATTACGTCACCAAAAGCTACGATTACGCCTACACGACCTACCTGACGAGCGATTGCGATTCCGACGGGAAGATCATCGACATGTACAGCAATTACCATTGGGACCCCGTGAGCGATCGGGCCGGCAGCTACACCCAAGAGGGCCAAGTCTTCAACCGCGAGCACACGATCCCCCAGTCGGTCTTCGACGAGGCCTCGCCGATGAAGAGCGACGTCCACCATCTCGTCCCGACCGACGGCTACGTCAACAACCGAAGGAGCAATTACCCCCACGGAAACGTTGGGACCGCCACCTACACGTCCGGGAACGGCTCGAAGCTCGGCTCCGGCTCCTCCTCGACGAACCACGGCTATACCTCGACCGTCTTCGAGGTCATCGACGAATACAAGGGCGACTTCGCCCGGATGTATTTCTACATGACGACCCGTTATCAGGACAAACTGACCTCTTGGGGCAGTTTTGGGGCCTTCAATAACACGACCTATCCGTCGCTGAGCAACTGGGCCCGCCAGGTTTACCTCGAATGGAGCGACGCCGATCCGGTCTCGAGCAAAGAGATCGCCCGCAACAACGCCATCTATGCCGTTCAGAACAACCGCAACCCCTTCATCGACCACCCCGAAGCCGCCCATTCGATTTGGGACGGGGCGGCGTATTGAGGCCAGCCTTCGCCTCTCATTCAAGGCGTTTTAAAGATCGTTAAAAGTTTGACGTTGACAAGTCTTTTTGGTCCGCGTATCATCTAGCACGGACATAAATAAAGGCCTTTTGGGGCGTTTTATTTACCACGGTGTTGGACACACCGGGAATTGTGTGCAAGCAAACAAAAGGAGATTTACACAAAATGCCAACCATTAATCAGTTAGTTAGGCAAGGGCGCGAGAGCGCCGCCAAGAAGTCCAAGACGCCTGCATTGAGCAAGCGGTGGAACAGCTTGACCAAGACGAACACCAACCAGCCGTCGGCCCAGAAACGCGGTGTCTGCACCCGTGTCGGGACGATGACCCCAAAGAAACCGAACTCGGCTTTGCGCAAGTACGCCCGTGTCCGCCTTTCCAACGGATACGAAGTCACCGCCTACATCGGCGGGGAAGGCCACAACCTTCAGGAACACTCCACGGTCATGATCCGCGGCGGACGCGTCAAGGATTTGCCGGGCGTCCGTTACCACATCATCCGCGGCTGCCTTGATTGCGCCGGCATCGAAGCCCGTCGCCAAGGCCGCAGCCAATACGGCACCAAGAAGCCGAAAGCCGCTAAGTAAGGAGGACATCAACAATGCCAAGAAAAGGTTCAGTAGCGAAGCGGGACGTTTTGCCCGATCCGGTCTACAATTCGAAATTAGTCACCCGTCTCATCAACCGCATCATGTACGGCGGCAAGAGAGGCACGGCCCAAACCATCATCTACAAGGCTTTTAAGCAAATCGAAGAAAAGACCAAGAAACCGGCGATCGATGTCTTTGCCACCGCGGTCAACAACATCATGCCGGAAGTCGAACTCAAGGTCCGCCGCATCGGCGCCGCCAACTATCAGGTCCCGGTCGAGGTTACCCCCGAACGGAAGCAGACCCTTGGTTTGCGCTGGCTCGTCTCCTACGCCCGTTTGCGCGGCGAGAAGACGATGGAAGACAAACTATCTGCTGAGATCATCGATGCCGCTAACGGCACCGGCGGCTCGGTCAAGAAGAAAGAAGACGTTCACAAGATGGCCGAAGCCAACAAGGCTTACGCCCATTATCGCTGGTAATTTCAAGGAGGATCACCAATGGCTGAAAACGAACTAGAAATAAAAGAAACCGCCAAGTACGATCTTCCCCATACCCGGAACATCGGGATCATGGCCCATATCGACGCTGGCAAGACGACCACGTCCGAACGCATCCTCTATTACACCGGCCGTACGCACAAAATCGGCGAAGTTCATGAAGGCACCGCCGTCATGGACTGGATGGAAGAGGAACAGGAACGCGGCATCACCATCACCTCCTCGGCGACCACTTGCTTCTGGAAGGGGAACCGGATCAACCTCATCGACACTCCGGGGCACGTCGACTTCACCGTTGAAGTCGAGCGTTCGCTCCGCGTCCTCGATGGCGCCGTCACCGTCCTCGATTCCAAAAACGGGGTCGAGCCCCAAACCGAGACCGTCTGGCGCCAAGGCACCAAATACGGAGTCCCTCGGCTCGTCTTCTGCAACAAGATGGACGCGACCGGAGCCGACTTCGACATGTGCTTGACCTCTTTGAAAGAGAGGCTCGCCGCCAACGCCCCCGCCCTTCAGTGCCCTATCGGCAAGGAGCAGGAATTCAAAGGCGCCGTCGACATCATCAAGCGCGAAGCCTGGGTCTACAACGACGACAAAGACATCCCGGCCAAGAAGATCGAAATCCCGGCCGAGCTCAAGGACAAAGTCGAGCAATACCGCGCGACCCTCCTCGAAAAGCTCGCCGCCTTCGACGACGAACTCATGATGATGGTCCTCGACGGGAAAGACGTTCCGATCGAACTCATCAAATCCACCATCCGCAAAGCCGTTCTGACCGGCACGTTCTTCCCGGTCTTCTGCGGTTCCGCCTACAAGAACAAAGGCATTCAGCTCCTTCTCGACGGCGTCGTCGATTACTTGCCCTCCCCGATGGATATCCCTGGGGAAAAAGGCGAGATGAACGGCGAAAAGTACGTCTGCGAGCCGACTGACAAAAAGCCCTTCGTCGGGCTGGCCTTCAAGATTGCCACCGACCCCTTCATCGGGCGTTTGGCCTTCGTCCGCGTCTATCAGGGAATCCTGAAGAGCGGATCCTATGTCCTCAACAGCAGCCACGGGACGAAAGAGCGGATCGCCCGCCTCGTCCTCATGCACGCCAACCACCGTCAGGAAGTCGATTCCCTCCACGCCGGAGAGATCGGCGCCGTCGTCGGCCTCAAAGCCACGACCACCGGCGATACCTTGACCGACGAGAACACCCCCGTCGTCCTTGAAAAGCTCATCTTCCCGGACCCCGTTCTTGAAGAAGCGGTGGAACCCAAGACCAAAGCCGATCAGGAAAAGATGGGCGTCGCCCTCACCAAACTCGCCGAAGAAGATCCGACCTTCCGCGTCCATACGGAACAGGAAACCGGCCAGACCATCATCGCGGGCGTCGGAGAGCTTCAGCTCGACATCCTCGTCGAACGGATGCGCCGCGAATTCGGCGTCGAAGTCAACGTCGGGGCCCCGCAGGTCAACTACCGCGAAACGATTCGCAAGTCCGGCGAGACCGAAGGTCGCTACATCAAGCAGACCGGCGGCCACGGCCAATACGGCGACGTCTGGTTCCGCTTCGAGCCGAACCCGGGCAAAGGATTCGAATTCGTCGACGCCATCGTCGGCGGCTCAATCCCGCGGGAATTCATCAAACCGAGTCAACAGGGTCTTGAAGACGCCCTCAACCGCGGACTCATTGCCGGCTTCCCCATCATCGACCTCAAAGCCACTCTCTTCGACGGTTCATACCACGAAGTCGACAGCTCCGAGGCCGCCTACAAGATCGCTTCCTCATTGGCCCTCAAGGCTGCGGCCGCCAAGTGCGACCCCGTCATCCTCGAGCCGCTCATGAAGGTTGAGGTCACCGTCCCCGAACAGTATTACGGCGACGTCATCGGCGACATCTCCCGCCGCCGCGGAACCATGACTGGGGAAACCCAGCGTGGCAACGCCAAGCAGGTCGACTGCATTGTCCCGCTCGCCGAGATGTTCGGCTACGTGACCGACCTCCGCTCGATCACCCAGGGACGCGGCAACTTCACGATGAGCTTCGACCATTACGGCGAATGCCCTCGTTTCATTCAAGACGAGATCATCAAGAAGTCCAACATGTCCAAGAGGTAAACTCCGACCAATACTAATTAGTATTGCGAAAGAAGGAACCTTGTTCTATCATTAATCAGCCAGTCTAAAAAACCATTATTTGGAGGAAAATTCACAATGGCAAAAGAAAAATTCAACCGTGACCGTGTCCACGTTAACGTCGGCACCATCGGCCACGTCGACCACGGCAAGACCACTCTCACCGCTGCTATCATGCACGTCCTTTCGCTCAAAGGCTTAGCCAAAGACGTCGGTTATTCCGGCATCGACTCGACCCCTGAGGAAAAGGCTCGCGGCATCACCATCAACACCGCCCACATGGAGTACGAGACCGAAAAGCGCCACTACGCCCACGTGGACTGCCCGGGGCACGCCGACTATGTCAAGAACATGATCACCGGCGCCGCCCAAATGGATGGCGCGATCCTCGTTGTCTCGGCCGCCGACGGCGTCATGCCGCAGACCCGCGAACACGTTTTGCTCGCCCGCCAAGTCGGAGTTCCTTACATCATCGTCTTCCTCAACAAGGTTGACATGGTGGACGACCCCGAACTCATCGACCTCGTCGAAATGGACGTTCGCGATCTTCTCACGAAGTACAACTTCCCCGGAGACAAACTCCCGGTCATCCGTGGCTCGGCCAAGCTCGCCGGCGAAGCCAAGTCGCTCACCGACCCGAACGTCAAACCGATCTTCGAACTCCTCGACGCCCTTGATACCTACATCCCGAATCCGGCCCGCGACAACGACAAGCCCTTCCTTCTCCCGATCGAAGACGTTCTCACGATCTCCGGACGCGGCACCGTCGTCACCGGCCGTGTCGAGCGCGGCACCGTCAAGATCAACGACGAAGTTGAGCTCATCGGTATCCGCCCGACCCAGAAAACCGTCGTCACCGGACTCGAAATGTTCCGCAAGACCCTCGACTACGCCGAAGGCGGCGATAACATCGGCGCCCTTCTCCGCGGCATCACCCATGACCAAGTCGAACGTGGTCAGGTCCTCGCCAAGCCGGGCTCGATCGTCCCTCACGACAAGTTCGCCGCGACCGTCTACGTCCTCACCAAGGACGAAGGCGGACGCCACACCGCTTTCTTGAACGGCTACCGCCCTCAATTCTTCTTCCGGACCACCGACATCACCGGGAACATCACGCTCCCCGCTGGAACCGACATGGTCATGCCGGGCGACCACGTTACCTTAACCGTCGAGTTAATCCACCCGATCGCTATGGAACAGGGCACCAAGTTCTCCATCCGTGAGGGTGGACGCACCGTCGGCGCCGGAACCGTCACCGAGATTCTCCACTGAGGAATCCCATCGTCGAAATCAAGCCCCGAGCCTTGCGCCCGGGGCTTTCTTTGTTCTTGCCGGGCCGCCTTTATAATCGCCGCGGAGCCCCCTTTGAAAGTCCTCCCCGACCCAATCTGGGATTTTTCCGGGAAAAGGAAGCGGGGCTTTTCCTTTTCCTCGGTATTTATCTAGGGGGCGATTTGGGTTAAAGTAATTCCATGATTTCCAAAACCGTGAAGCCCGCCTCCTACATGCGGGCGAGTTTCGCTTTCTTGATCGACTCCGTCATCGCGATCGGATTCATGTTCCTGACCTATTTCCTCGTCGGGGAGAATTTCATGTTCCCCCAACTCGGCTATCAGGACCAGGTCGACGCCTACGCCCAGTATTCGGCCGATTCCGGCCTTGCCACCCTTACCTACGAATCCGATGGGGCGACGATCAGCGGCGTGGAGACGCTCTCCTACGACCCGACCATCGCCCTCGAGGACGGGACGACGGCCTATGGTTACAAACTTTACGAAAAGACGGTCTGGGATTATTACACGGTCTTCCTGCCGAACCGGGGAGATGCGGTGGACGAGGTCGCGGCCGCGGATTATTACACCCCGGAGTACGTTACGAAGACGGTCTACGGACTGAACGACGACGGGACGGGGAACGACTATTACGTCCCGGCCCCCAACGGCCTCGGGGGCTTTGATTTCACCCTTCAGCCCGTCCTTAACTCGACCTATCAGGCCTATGTTGACGCCGAGAACGTCGAAGATGGGTTGCGCCCACTCCTTTATTCGTACCGTTCGTCCGATTCGACTGAAGGTCTATACATCGACGCTTTGGCCAATTTCAAAACCCAAAGCGGGTACCTGACCCCCTTGAATGCCTGCAACAAGATCCGTTACCTCGCCTTCATCCCGGCCATCCTCGGACCCTCTTTGATCTTTTTCTTCATCATCCCCATCGCCGTCCCGAACGGCAAAACCCTCGGGAAGCTGATCCTCGGCCTCGCCGTCCTTGGGGAGGATGGCTACAAGGCCCGCAAGCTCAGCATCGTCATGCACTATTTCATTATCATGCTGGTCTACGAAGTCCTTCTTCTGCCCGATCAGATCATCGGCTTCCCCCTCTTTGCCCTCCTTTTCCTCATCGACTACATCGTTTTGGTCCTCTCGAAGAAGCACCAGTCGGTCCACGACATGCTGTCGAAGACGGTGGTGGCGAATTCCCGGACCTCGGTTTGGTTCGCCTCCCAAGCAGCCGAAGAGGAATACATCGCGAGCCATCCTTCGTCTTTGGCCGCCCAAATGGCGGGGACTTTCGAACCTGAGGGGAAACCCGTCGAGCGGCGCCTCGTCGCGAATGATGAGCAGATCGCGGCGGCCGATTCGGTCCTCGATCTCTCGACCATCAGCAAAAACCGCGAAGAAGCCCGGATGATGACCTCCTCCGACGATTTCGCGAAAGCTAAAACCCCCTCGGCGGAGACCCTTGAGGCCCCTTCGGCGGAAACCCCGGCCGCCCCGAAGAAGAAATCGACGCGGAAAAAGAGCGAAGAATAATGGAAAAGCCCGTCGAAAAAGCCATGCCGGAAGGCTACAATCTGGCCCCGGTTCTTCTCCGCGTCTCCGCGAGTGCCCTCGACCTCAGTTTTTTCGTCGCTCTTCTCATCGTCTTGTATTTCACCGCCTTCCGCGGGATCGGTTCGGCCGTCGGGATGTACGATGAGCAGGACCAGCTCGTCTCCTACCGCCTTCAAGCCGGGCTCATGGTCGAAGTCGATGGGGCGGCGGAGGACATCAGCGGATCCGATTACGAGGATTACAAAGCCGCGGTCGAGACTTTCTATCTCGAATACAATGCCCTCACCAACACGGAAAACCCCCATCCGGAGGGTTACACGGTCAGCTATTACAACGTCAATGTCCTCGGCCTTCCCGACGGCGTCGACAAGATCAACGACTCAGCCTTGTTCGACTGGGCCCTCGACGGCGAAGGAAAGCCCGATCCGACCACGATCGGGGTCATCAAGCCCTCCCTCTACGTCGACGGGGCTTTGAGCGAGGACACCAAAGCCTCCCTTCTCACCCATTACCAAACGGCCGAGGACACGGCCATCTCCATCCTTCTAGCGGAGCCTTATTACGCCTCCATCAATTCCTCGGTCCAAGGGAAATCCCTCGGGCTTTTGGCCCTCATTTCCTTCACCTCGGCCCTCGCCATCTACATCCTCCCGCCTCTATTCAACGCTTCGCGGGCGACCTTCGGGAAGCTCATCATGAAGCTCCGCCTCGTCACGGTCGCGGGGGATCCGCTTCCGCGGTGGCGTTCCCTGCTCCGATCCGTCCCTCTCGTCCTCACGATTTTGGTCGTTCTCCTCCTTGATGACATGGTGGCCTCCTTCTCGGTCGCCCTCGCCGTCTTCCTGATCTCCCTCTCCCTCGGCCTTTTGACCCCGCGAAGGCAAGCCGCTCACGATTTCCTCGTCTTCTCGGTCGTCGCCCGAAAGGAGCCCATCGATGCATAAAATCGTTCTGGCCCCGATCGGCAAACGGGCCCTGGCGGCCTTCACCGATCTCGTTTTGGCCCTCTTCCTCTGGCTCGGGGTCTTCGCCGGCGCCCAGGCCATCTTCCTTTCGACCGACTATTCCAAGGGCCTAGCCGAAGAGCTCACCTCCTATCAGATCGCGAGCGGCCTTTACTACGAAGGGACCGACGGGAACGTCGCGGCCTACGACGATTATTCGGATTACAAAAGCTACGAGACGATGATCGTTTCCTATTACACCGACTACCTCGTGAACAAGTGCCCCGCGGCGGACCGCGACCCCAAGTACACGGTCTATTGGTACAACGTCTTCATCCTTGGGCAGGACGATCCTCGGTCCCTTTATTCCGCTTCCGACCTCGATGCCCGGGAAGCCCCCTCGAAAGAGGATGGGCCGACGTATTTCGAGTACGACGGGATTAATTACGATTCTTTGGCCATCCCGAAAGCCAGCCTTTACGTCGAAAGCGACCCTTCGAAGGGCCTTAGCGTCGACGGGCAGGCCGACCTTTTGGCCTTCTACTATTCCTCGAGCCAGCAATCGGTCTACTATAACGCCGGGAACAGCCTCTTCGAGATGCCATTCTTCTCAACCCCGAACGCCGAATACGCGACGATGCAGAAAACCTACCCGATGCTCATCGGGATCGCCCTCACCTTCTCGCTCTATTACCTGATGGTCCCGCTCATCTTCAAGGACGGGGAGACCTTCGGGAAGAAGATGTTCGGGCTCTGCCTTCTCAACAAGAACGGTTTCCAGATCCGGAAATCCCAGATCGTCATCCGGACCCTCCCGACGGCTTTGATCAGCCTCATCCTCTTCTTCTTCCTCGGGAACATCTACGGGACGATGATCACGCTGTTCATCCTCATGGTTTCCTACGCCCTCGTCATCTTCACCAAGAACCACGTGGCCATCCACGATTTCATGGCTTTGACCTACGTGGTGGACAAGAAGGAATCCGTCTTCTTCAAGGACATCGAGGAACAGGAGCGGATGGAGAAGGGCTACTCCGAGGCGATGGAGCAGGCCCAGAAAATTCGCGAAAGCGTGAACATTGCTCCGGTTGACTCGAAAACTCCTGATGTTTCCGATGAGGGGAAATAGGCGTTTTTTGGTCTTTCTCGAAATACCGATTTTTCAGTATCCATCGTGATGTAAGCCCTTTCGCCTATGCGCTTGACCCCACGCGTGCGCAATGGTAGTATTCTTACGTTGTTTTCGTGCCGTTTCACAATGGAGGCTTCATAAATGGAAGTGCGCATCGAAGGTCTGACCAAGGTGTTCGAGGGCCATAAAGGCACTCACACGACCGCGGTCGACAATATGTCTTTCGTCATCCCCGATGGAAAACTGGTCGGGTTGCTCGGGCCCTCGGGCTGCGGCAAATCGACGACTCTCTACATGATTGCCGGTTTGCACAAACCGACCGGCGGCCACATCTATTTCGGCGACGAAGACGTCACCAATGTCCCCCCGGAGAACCGCGGGATCGGCCTCGTTTTCCAAAACTACGCCCTCTATCCCCATTTCACCGTCATGCAGAACATCTGCTTTCCGCTCGACAACGTCCGCCTTCCCGGCGCCACCGGCGCCCAAAAGGACGGGGTCGCGAGCGCCAAGGCGGCCTTGGCCTGGGCCAAGAAAGACCTCAAAGCCGACCTGAAGCTCCAAGCCCGTCAGCAGGAAGAAGCCGCCAAGCCCGAGGATAAGCGCAGCAAAAAGATCATGGCCCAACCTGCCATCACCGCCAAACAGATCGAGAGCGACAACCGGATCATCGCCGAGGTCGAGGACTCTTTGAAGAGAGCCGAGAAGGAACTCGCCGACGCCGAAGCCCAATTCCAATTCGTGAAGAAGGGCGGGGCCGAAGCCGAAAAGCTCGAGAAGGTCATCGCCGAGATCAAAGAGAAGCTCGAGAAGGCCAAGGCCGAAGGGAAACCCCTCGAGATCCTCGCCGCCAAACTGAACGAAAACGTCGAGGCCCTCAAAACCGTCCAAAAGGACGGGGCCGTCAAAGCCGCCGCCCTCGACAAAAAGAGACTCACGAAGGCCGATAAAGTCGAAATCGCCCACGAAATGGCCCGGATCGTCGATATCGAACCTTACCTCGAAAGAAAGCCCAAAGAGCTCTCGGGCGGCCAGCAGCAGCGCGTCGCCATCGCCCGCGCCCTTTCGAAAAAGCCCGGCGTCCTTCTCCTCGACGAGCCGCTCAGCAACCTCGACGCCCGCCTCCGCCTTCAAACCCGCGAGGAAATCAAACGGATCCAAAGGACGACCGGGATCACGACCGTCTTCGTCACCCATGACCAAGAAGAGGCCATGTCCATCTCCGACATCATCGTCGTCATGAAGCTCGGCATCATCCAGCAGATCGGGGAGCCGCAGCACGTCTATGACGAACCCGATAACCTCTTCGTCGCCAAATTCCTCGGTTCTCCGGCCATCAACGTCTTCGATGGCGAGATCAAGGACGGCAAACTCTGCGTCGACGGGAAGATCTTCGACGAGGACAAGTGCTACGCCAAGGCCTACAAGAAGAAAGTCTACGACGAGGAAGCCAAGCCCGTCGTCGCCGAAACCCCCAAAAAAGGCAAGAAGAAAGCCGATGGGGCCGAAGAGAATCCCGACGTCGCCAACATCGAACGCTCCTTCAAGATCGTCGAGGTCAAGGACCGCCCGGTCAAGATCGGCGTCCGCCCCGAATCCTTTAAGCTCGCCATTGACGATAAGGCCGTCATCCCGGCCGACATCGAGATGGTTCAGCACATCGGCCGCGACATCTCGATCATCGGGACCGTCCGCGATCAAGCCGACAGCCATCTCCGGATCATCATCCCCAGCGAACTCCGCGAACAGGTTTTGGGCAAGAAAACCCTCAATTTCCAAGCCAAGCGTTTCTACGTCTTCGAAGAAGGCGGAGAGAGGATTAAGTAATGGCCAGCACCTTAACCAAGGAAATGCCGGCGAAGAAAGAAGAGCGCTTCTCTTTCTCCTATGCTGAGAACCTCTCGGCCGAGGAGACGGTCAAGCAAGCCGCTTATCGCCGCACGCATGACACCCTGACAGTCAAACGGGCCGGCCGCTTCCATGTCGGAGAGACCGGGAAGGCCTGGATCGCTTTGATCCCCGCCCTCATCTTCCTCATCATGTTCATGATCTACCCGATCATCAACACCTTCATCATGTCCTTCATGGTCGACTTCAAGTTCATGAAGGGGAGCGGCGGATCCTTCGCCATCTCGAACTTCATCGTCGCCATCAACACGGCCCGCGGCTCCTCGCGGCCGTATATCGGCTTCGATAACTACCTCAAGGTCCTCACCGATTCCGAATTCATCGGAACGTGGGCGACGACCGGTTGGGCCGCGACGTGGGAAGCCGGGACCATCGGAGCCTTCTTCAACACCATCATCATCGTCGCCATCTCGGTTCCGCTCACCATCGTCATCGGCCTCCTCATCTCCGTCTGCCTCCACTCGATCAAACCCCTTCAAGGTTTCTTCCAGACCGTCTTCTTCCTCCCTTACGTCACCAACGCCATCGCCCTCGGGATGGTCTTCAAGATCATCTTCACGGACGGGGACGCCGGGCTCTTCAACGCCTTCCTGAGCCTATTCGGGATTCCGGCCCAGGCCTGGCTCAGCGTCGTCGCCAGCAAATGGAACATGCTCTTCGTCATCACCATCTACTCGATTTGGAACGGGATCGCCTTCAAGATCTTGGTCTTCATGTCGGGCTTAAGCTCGATCGATAACCAGTATTACGATGCGGCCAAGATCGACGGCGCCAGCCGCTCGACCATCTTCCGCCGGATCACGGTCCCTCTTCTTTCGCCCCAGATCCTCTACATCACCATCACCTCCTTCATCGGGGCCTTCAAAGCCTATGCCCAGATCATCGCCCTCTTCGGGGCCGGGGCCTATGACTTCGGCGGCACGACGGCCAAGAACTGGGAGACGGTCGTCGGCTACATCTACGTCGTCATGCAGGATCAGACGAAGCAGGGCCGCGCGGCCGCCGCTTCGTTCATCCTTCTGGTCGTCATTTTGCTCATCACCCTCGTTCAGATGGCGGTAAGCAAAAAGAAAGTCGTTTATTAAGGAGGCAAAAACCATGACAGCAAAAACAGTCAAGCAACAACCGGCCGTCGCCTCCCCCGTCCGCAACGTCCCCGTCGTCAAGGCGGCCGCCGCGCACGAATCCGATATGTATTTCGCGACGCCCGCGCAACTCCGCCAATACAAGACCAAGACCATCGCCCGAACCGTCATCCTCTATACCTTCCTCTCCCTGCTCGGCCTCTTCATGATCGTTCCTTTCGTCTTCATGATCATCACGGCCTTCCGGGATCCGGACTGCTACGACTACGACGTCGCGACCAAGGTCTTCAATCTCGTCCCAGCCTGGTGGAACGAGCATTTCGCCACCTCGAACTACACCCTCAGCAACTTTATCACCGTCTTCACCTATCAGAACCCGGTGAGTGGGGCCACGATCAACTTCGGGCTTTATTACCTCAACACCATCTACGTTTCGGTCGTCGGGACGATCTTCACCCTCATCACCTCGATTCTCGCCGCCTTCGCCTTCGCCCGCTGCGAATTCAAAGGCAAGAACCTTCTCTTCACGATTTTGCTCGCCACGATGATGATTCCGGGCGAGATGATGGTCATCACGAACTTCCAGACCGTCAAATCCTTCACTTGGGAGAACACCTACGCCGCCCTCATCTTCGTTCACGGCGTTTCGGTCTTCTACATCTTCTACCTTCGCCAGACTTTCCAGCAGATCCCGAATGAGCTCTTCTTAGCCGCCAAAGTCGACGGCTATGGCCATTTCCGGTATCTATGGAGGGTCATGATCCCAATCGCCTCGCCGACGATTGTCACCATCGCCATCCTCTCCCTCATGGGCTCTTGGAATGCCTATGTTTGGCCGAACTTGGTCGCCAGCGGCACATTCCACAGCATCTCCGGGAGCTGGAACATGGCTCTTGTCTCCAACGGCTTGATGTCCCTGTTCACCAACTCGGACACCGGCCTCTCCCACGACACCGTGAGAATCGCTGGCTCCGTCGTCGTCACCGCGCCGCTATTCGTCTTCTTCTTGATTTTCCGTAAATTCATCATGCGCGGTGTTTCGCGTTCGGGAATCAAGGGTTAGAATATAGTTAGTCGACCAAGATTGGACTCCGCCCTTTGTGGCGGTCTCAATAAAAGGAAGGAATTATGAAAAAGAAAACTTCAGTCAAGATGCTCTCCGCGGCTGCGCTTATCGCGATCTGCGGCGGGGTCATCGCCTCCTGTGGCGAAACCATCAACGACAATTTCACCGTTGACATGACCGTCGACACCCGCGGAGCCACCATCACGATGTGGACCGGGTTCGGGGCCACCGTCACGAGCCAACTCCAAACCGTCCTCGACGAATTCAGCGCCGCGACCGGCATCACCGTCACCCACGAGGGCAAAGGCGGCTATGACAACCTCCAAAAGGCCATCAACCTCTCGGCTTCGACCGGAACCTATCCGAACGTCGCCGTCGGTTACCCCGACCACTTCGCCGGCTACATCGACAGCAACATTCAACTTCGCCTCGACGGCTTCATCGCCCACGACGGCGAGATCCCAACCACCCGGACGGGAAGCGCGACCGACGCGGCCGACGCGACTTCGACTTTCACCGAACTCGCCCCGATCGACATGAGCGATTATTACAGCGATTACCTCGTCGAGAACCAAACCCTCGAATATAAGGAAGACGGAACCGGGTACACCCTTGGCCTCCCCTTCAACAAATCGACCGAGGTCATGGTCTACAACAAGACCTTCTTCGACAACGCCGTCGTCAAAGCCGCCGGCATCGCCCTCCCGACCACTTGGGACGAGGTGAAGACCCAATCCGCCCTCATCCTTTCCTTCATCAAAGGAAAAGCCGCCTATGGCAAAGTCCTCGGCGCCGACGGGAACGTTTACGCCAGCACCAGCGCCCTTCCTTCGGGAACCGATGTCCTCCTTGACCTCAGCGCCATCAGCGAAGGCGGGCTCTATCCGCTTTCCTATGACTCCCAATCCAACTTCTTCATCACCGGCGTCCGCCAGTGGGGCGGAACCTACACCGAAGTCGACAAGAGCACCCTCCGGGGTTACATCGCCTTCCAGAATCAGAACACCTACGATGCCCTCAACGCCTTCAACGATATCTATCAGGCCAACGGCCTCGGGATCCCCCAGACCTTCGGCGAGGCTTCCTATTGCTCCGCCCACTTCAAGATCTATCAGTCCCTCATGAACATCGGCTCTTCGGCCGGCGTCAGCAACTGCATCCCCTCGGGCTCGGCTTTCGAAACCGCCTGCGCCCCGATCCCTTATCATGACGCCACGAACCAGTACGTCATCTCCCAGGGCACCAACCTCTGCATGTTCGACAAAGGCGGAGACGTCGAAAAGGTCGCCTCGTGGAAGCTTCTGAAATACCTCAGCCAGATCAACAACGGCGAATTCGCCACCCTCTCTGGCTACTACCCGACCTGCAAATCGGCCTACAATTCGTCGGTCTACCAGGAATTCATCACTTCGACCGGCGGCTCGGCCGTCGATAAGCTCAACCGGAGCGCCGCCGTCGTCAACGGAAGCGTCTACACCTCCGAGAACGGCTGGCACAAGTTCGTCGATCCGGGCTTCAACGGCTCCTCGACGATCCGGACTTCCATCGGAACCGTGACCGCCCAGGTCTTCATCGACAAAACCTCACCGGAGGATGTCATCGCCGCCAAATACGCTGAATTGACGGACTATGTTCGCTAAGCCGTGCGGAGACAAACGATGAAGAAAAACAACAGACTAAAATACATCGCCCCGCTCGTCATTGCGGCTGGCTGTTTGACCGCCGGGCTCAGCTCGTGCGGCGAGACGGATTTGGCCTACAACATTGATTGGAGTGAGGATACCGACGGAACGACCATCTCTTTCTGGACCCCCTTCGGTTCGGATATTGAGGCCGTCCTCGAAACGGTCGTTTCCGAGTTCGAAGAAGAGACCGGCATCACCGTGAACCTGGAGTCCAAGGGCGGTTACGACAACCTCGAAAAGGCCGTCATCCTCTCCGCCTCCACCAGCACGATGCCGAACCTTACCTTCGCCTACCCCGACCACGAAGCCGCCTATGTCGAGAACAATTCCCTCGTCCGCCTCAATTACTATTTCGACAACGACGGCGACGACACGTTCAACATCTCCGATTTCTACAGCGATTACATGGCCGAGAACCAAGCCATTGAGTTCCAAGACGACGGAACCCCCTACACCTTAGGGGTCCCGTTCAACAAGTCGACCGAGGTCTTGGTCTACAATGAGACCTTCTTCGATTGGGCCGCCACCCGGGATTCCGCGATCGCCGTCCCCACGACTTGGGACGACGTCCTTGCCGTCGGGCCGAAGATCAACACCCTCCTCGCCCCTTATTTTGGAAAGTACATCGGCTCCGATTCCATCGGCTACAGCAAAGAATCCGATATGCCATCCGGCGTCAGCACCCTCTTCGATTTCTCGACCGTGGCCGCCGATGAATTCCGCCCCGTCTCCTACGATTCACAAGCCAACTTCTTCATCACCGCCTGCCGGCAATGGGGCGGGAAGTACACCGAAGTCGAAAACGGCAACGGCTACCTCGCCTTCGACAGCGACGAAGTCAAAGCCGGCCTCCAATATTTCCAGAACGGCTACAACTCCAACGCCCTCGGCATTCCGGCCGACTGGGACGAGGCGAAGTATTCCTCAACCCCGTTCAAGTACCTCGAGACCGTGATGGCGATCGGCTCTTCGGCCGGCGTCAGCAACGACGCCCCGACCGGGAACAAGTTCACCATCAACGTCGCCCCGCTCCCGTATAAGGACGCCGACAAGAAGTTCGTCATCTCACAAGGGACCAACCTCGTCATGCTCGACCAAGGCTCGAACGCTCAGCGCATCGCGGCCTGGAAACTCCTGAAGTACCTCTCTAAGGAAGCCAATGGCGAGTTCGCGGCCGCGACCGGGTATTTCCCGTCGTGCGAATACGCCTCGAACAGCGAAGCCTACTCGACCTTCCTCTCGCAGGAACCCGTCTCGATCGTCGACAAGATCCGGCGGAACACCGCCCTCGTCAACCGCGACATCTACATGGCCGACGCCTCGACCTGGACGAAGTTCGTCGATCCCCCGTTCAGCGGGTCCTCGACCGTTCGCGAAGCCGTCAACACCGCGATCGCCCAGCTTTTCATCGATGGGAAGACCCCCAGCCAGATCATCTCGACCCTCTACAGCAATTTATCGGATTACGTCAGGAGCTAATATGAAAAAAAGAAACCTTCTCTTATTGGTCTTCGCCTTCGCGATGCTGGCGCCTCTTGCTTCATGCAATGAGACGACTAGCAGCGCTTCGACTTGCGAAGTCCTTTCGAGCGCCGACGATCTTCTCACCTCGACCCCGATCACCGACGCCCTTCAGTTCCAATACGCCGACACCTATCTCACCAGCGATTTCGACGTCCCGACCTCGGGGGTGGCCTATGGCAAGGCCCGCCTCTCGACGACCACCGACGGCGACACCTGCAATTTTTATACCCTCAACGACACCCTCGTGAAGGTCCGTTTCCTGGGGATCAACACCCCCGAATCGACCGCCAAGGTCGAGCCGTGGGGGGTCAAAGCCAGCAAATTCACGGCCGCCAGATTGAACGCGGCGACCAACATCTGCCTCGTCAACGACATCGACGCCTACACGAAGTACGACAGCTCGGGCGGGCGGAACCTCGGTTTCGTTTGGTATCAGACGACCGCCTCCGATCCGTGGCGCTGCCTCAACCTCGAGCTCATCGAGCAGTGCTATTCCAAGAACCAACTCTTCTCCGATTCGGCTTTGGGCTATCTCGACAGCTTCCTCGAAGCCGGTTCCTTCGGCGAGAGCTGCGGCTACCGCGTCAACGGGACCAAAGACCCGGATTACGATTACACGAACACCGTCGTCGAGGCCACCCTCTTCGAGATCCGCAACAACTACGCTGACCTCGGGATCGATGCCACGACCGGGACTTCCGGCAAACAACTCCGCGTCAAGGCCCTCGTCGTCGGGCAGATTGGCGACAACATGATCCTCCGCGACCTCGTCCGCGACCTCAGCCAATCCGAGACCGACCCCTATACCTGCATCTACGCCTACGCCGGATACAACACCGCCTTGGCGAGCAAAGTCAGCGTCGGCGACGTCGTCTATTTCTATTGCCGCGCGACCAAGTACCCGAAAGATTCGACGAACATCCAGCTGAGCGACCTCAAGACCTCGACCTACGGGTCCCAGGCCTTCAAGACCTTGGCCAAGATGGGCGACGCGAACTGGAGCGAATACGTCTCGAGCGACAACGGCATCGATCCGTTCAGCATGCCCTCTTCGATCGTCACCTCCAAGGATGTCCTCGGCACCTATTCCGGCGTCTTCGTCGAGACCCAAATCACCATCCGGGTCATCCAGACCGGCGATTACGACGACAACGGCAACTATGTCTCCGACGGCGGGACGACCTACTACAACCAAGGGACCTCAGGCTGCACGATCTACGGCTACATCAAAGACACGACCATCGTCTGCAACCTTCGGATCGACAACACCGCCTACCCGCTTCTTCACTACACGGACTTCGAGGTCGGCGAATCCTACAACGTCAAGGCCTACCTCGTCCCGTATTACACCAACTACCAGCTCCAGATCCTCAACAACATCTCCGGAGCCGACTACGTTCGCATCCTCGATTCTTGATGGCTTTCATTATTGAAAGGAGAATAACAATATGAAACGCTTCGCTTACTTCGCCGCGGCAGCCCTCAGCTCCGTCCTCCTCCTCGCCTCCTGCGGGGAAACCTCGACCCCCATCACGTCCGACCAATCGATCGCCAACGGGGTGGTCGGCAGCGGTGGCATCGCCGTCACGAGCCTCGGGGCCAACCTTCGGGCCGGGACCGATGAATCCAATTCGATGAAGTCGTCGGCCTACCTCTACCTCTCCACGAGTTTCCTTTGGAAGAACGCCGAGATCGACGGGGTCAAGCAGGACGTCACCGCGACCCTCGTTTGGACCGTCAGCGATCTGGCCGACTGGGACATCACCTCCCCCTTCGACGCTTCCCACGACAAGTACGTCCCGACCTATCCGAGCAAGGGCAGTGCCAACATCTCCTGCACCCTGACGGCGACCGCGGCCTATGGGGCCGCCTCGGCCGAAACCATTTACAACATCACCCTCGTCGCCCGGTCCTAGTTTCCGCTTCGAGAAGCCTCAACGCCCCCGCTTCACGGCGAGGGCTTTTTATCTCTTGCACCAAAGGGCATGGGGATATAGAATATCGAAGCGCTCAGGCGCCATGGTCCGTTAGCTCAGTTGGTAGAGCAGCTGACTCTTAATCAGCGGGTCGCGGGTTCGAGTCCCTCACGGATCACCAGAAAAGTCAAACCACGGCAAGTTCCGTGGTTTTCTTTATTTTCGTTGCTATAATATACACATATATGGGCGAACCTAAGAAAAACGACATCAAGATGATCGTCGGGGCCATCAAGCGGAGCAGCCAGAAATTCATCCCCCTCGACAAGCTTTCGCGTTTGGTCGGGCTCTACCCCGACATCATTTCCGACGAACTCGTCTTTTTCGACCCGATGATCAAATTCGATCCCTCCATCAACACCCGGGACCTCCTCGGGGCGATGGAGACCTATCTGGGGCCCGAGAACCCCAAAATCAAGGAGAACCGGCCCAAACGGGTCATGGTGACGAAGAAGGAACTGCTGGAATATCCTTCGATCACCGACTTCGTTTACAAGAAAATGACCTCGATCGGCGGGCTCGTCGACACCTCGATGAGGCTCAACGATCAGGATCTTCACATTCTTCAAAAACTCGTGAACGCCGAAGTCGGGGCCCGGAAAAAAGCCGCCCGGAAAAAGAAAAAGAAGAAGTAGGGGACACGAGCCGTTTCGGGGCTTTCTTCCTGAAGCCCCTTTTTCTTTAGGAAAAAGAAAGCGTCCCCACGATATAGTTGTCACGGAGGCCGTTTTAGCCTAAAATACTATTTGTAATAGAGAGGAGAAAATCATCAAAATGAATCGTAAGATCATTCTATTACCCTTAGCCTTGGCCGGAATCCTCGGACTCGTTGCGTGCAACGAGACATCGAGCAGCCTGACCTCAAGCGCTACTTCGAACGGTACGGTCACCAGCGACAATACCGGAACCTCAACGAGCACCGCCACCAGCGTCTCCAGCACCTCCAGCGTTGACAAGACCATCACGACGGTGGCCAAACTCATCGAGTGGAACGCTGACCAAGATTCGACGAAGAACGTCATCGACGGCGATACCATTTGGACCGTGTCCGGCGTCCTTGAAGGACTGAGCCACACCGACCAATTCGGCGACGCCTACATCACCGAGGGCGAACAAACCGTCCTCGTCTACGGGTCCACGACGACCACAACCTGCATCGCCGGCGATCCTGGCTCCTACGCCTTCACCAACCCGAAAGATGCCGTCGCGACTTTGGCCGAATACGCCAATGGCGAAAAAGTCACGATGAAGTGCATCCGCCAGTCCTACTACGGAAAACTCGAGATCACCGGCTATTTCCTCTCCCATGAAGCCGATGCCACCAAGTACGCCGCCTCCGTTGCCACTGATATCGTTAACGGAACCGTCACCATCGACAAGACCGCGAACCTAGCTTATGGCGAAACCGTCACGGCCACCGTGGCCGCCGCCGAAGGCTATAAGATCGAAACCGTCTTCGTCACCAACCGTCAAGGCGTCAAGTCCAACTGCGTTGCGACCGCGACCGCGGGTGTTTACACCTTCGCCGCTCAGTCCGCCAACGTCGTCGGGGCCACCTTCGCGAGCACGGCCGAGCTCTCGACGACCATCACCGTCGATAACCTTGCCCTCCCGCTCAACGCCTACACCAATTCCTCGACTGCCACCATCGACGAAATCGCTTGGTCCCAAGTCGGATGCGGCAACTACGGAGCCGGCATCCAGATGAGAATCAGCACCAGCACCGGAACTTCGGAGTTCTACAACACCGCCGCCTTCGCCCATTCCGTTAAGAGCATCACCCTTAACTTTAATTCCACGAAGACCCACACCAAGGATCTGATCTGCCTCACCACCGGAACCGCCGCCATTGCGACCCCGGTCGATGCCGACGTCATCGCCGCCACAAGCATCGTCGACTTCGCCTACACCGCCACCTTCGAGCAGACGGCCGCCGTCACCTTCGTGAACGTCGGGCATCACTCGACGACCACCGGAAGCGAATACATCGATTCCGTGAAGATCGTCTTCTACGCCTAATCTCATTTTCTGAGAGTTTAAGCCCTGCCTCACGGCGGGGCTTTTTCTATGAAAAGGCTTTCTTGGTTGCTCAATTGATTACAAAGTAATCAGAGCCTATACTAAAAGGCGTTAAAGGAGAATTCATACATAATGGCTGACATCAAAAAGACGTTCCAATCCGTTGACGGCAACACCGCGGCGGCCATGGAAAGCTACTACTTCACTGAAGTCGCGGCTATCTATCCGATCACTCCAAGCTCCCCGATGGCGGAACTCGTCGACGTTTTGGCCTCCAAAGGGCAGAAGAATTTTTTCGGCTCCCCGGTCAAAGTCGTTGAGATGCAATCCGAAGCCGGCGCTTCAGGCGCGGTCCATGGGGCCCTTCAAGCCGGCGCTTTGGCGACGACCTACACCGCGAGCCAAGGTTTGCTTTTGATGATCCCGAACCTCTATAAGTGGTGCGGAGAGCTTCTCCCGGCCGTCCTCCATGTTTCGGCCCGGAGCCTAGCCTCCCGCAGCCTTTCGATCTTCGGCGACCAAGCCGATATCTACGCCTGCCGCCAAACCGGCGTCACGATGATCTGCGCGAACTCCGTCCAAGAGATCGCCGACCTCACCCCGGTCGCCCACCTCGTGGCGATCGAGTCCCAAGTCCCGGTCCTTCATTTCTTCGATGGCTTTCGGACCTCCCACGAAGTCCAGAACGTCGAATTCGTCGACCCCGAGGAATGGAAGAAGCTTCTCCCCCTCGATAAGGTCGAGGAATTCCGTAAACGGGCCCTTAATCCGCATGGCCACGCGGTCACCCGCGGCGGAGCCGAGAACGACGACATCTATTTCCAGGCCCGCGAGGCCCAGAACCTCCATTTCGAGCATGTCGTCGACGTCGCGGCGAAATACTTCAAGGAAGCGACCCGCTTAACCGGGCGCGAATACGCCCCCTTCGTCTATTACGGCGCCAAAGACGCCGATAAGGTCATCATCGCCATGGGCAGCGTCGACGAATGCGCCCAGGAAGTCATCGACGCTTTGATTGCCCAAGGCCAAAAAGTCGGCCTCATCAAAGTTCATCTTTATCGTCCTTTCTCCGCGAAGCTCCTCGCCGCGGCCATCCCGGCCTCGGTCAAGAAGATCGCCGTCCTCGATCGGACCAAGGAAACCGGCGCGACCGGCGAACCGCTTTACCTCGACGTCGTCTCCGCCCTCGCTCAAGAAGGCCGGAAGTTCGATGTCCTCGTCGGCGGACGCTATGGCTTATCAAGCAAAGACACCCAACCCAAAGACATCAAATCGGTCTACGATTTCCTCGACGCCAAAAAGAACTGGAACGGTTTCACCGTCGGCATCAATGACGATCTCACCCATCTCAATATCCCGGTCGACGAGACCTTCCATGTGAAGGGCAATTACACCTCCTGTCTCTTCTATGGTCTCGGATCGGACGGAACCGTCTCGGCCAACAAGAGCTCGATCAAGATCATCGGCGACGCGACCCATCAGTACGCCCAAGCCTACTTCCAATACGATTCGCGGAAGGCCGGCGGGGTCACCCGGAGCCATCTTCGCTTCGGTAAAGAACCGATCCATTCGACCTACTACGTCAAGAACGCCGACTTCGTGTCGTGCTCGCTTGACACCTATATCTTCCGCTTCGACATGGCCAACAACCTCAAAGAGGGTGGGACCTTCCTCCTCAACACCGACATGGACGACGCCGAACTCATCAAATCGATGCCGGACCGCATGAAGCACATCTTGGCCGCCAAACACGCCAAGTTCTTCGTCATCAACGCCAACAAGATCGCCTCCGAGATCGGGATGGGCCGCCATACCAACACGACCCTCCAAGCCTCCTTCTTCAAACTCAATGAGAGCATCATGGCCTACAGCGAAGCTGTGGCCTGGATGAAGAAGTTCGCCCTCAAGTCCTACCAGAAGAAGGGCATGGACGTCGTCGAGCTGAACTACAAAGCCATCGATGCCGGCGCGGATGGCCTCCGCGAGATCAAGGTCGACCCCGAATGGGCGAAACTCCCGGTCGGGCGCAAGCACCAAGAGACCGGCGACCCGTATTTCGATGAATACGTCAACGTCATCGGCGAACTCGACGGCGACGATATCCCAACGAGCGAATTCGCCAAGTTCGAACTCCTCGACGGGACGATGGGCGAAGACATCACCTTCAAAGAGAAGAGGGCGATCGCCGACATGGTTCCGGAATGGAACCCGGCCTATTGCATCCAGTGCAACCAATGCTCGTTCGTCTGTCCGCACTCTACCATCCGTCCGTTCCTCCTCGATGAGCAGGAACTTTCCGCCGCCCCCGCCATCGTCAAAGCGGCCGTCAAGGACGCCGTCGGCGGACCGACCGTCAAAGGCTACAAGTTCCGCATTCAGGTCTCGCCCGAGAACTGCGTCGGCTGCGGCCTCTGCGCGTCCGAATGTATGGCTAACGCCGCCGCGAAGCGCCAAGGCAATGATCACTTTGCTCTCAAGATGGTCGAAGCCAAGAGCCAAATCGCCCAAGAAGAAGGGGCCAATTACCTCTACAAGCACGTTTCCTACAAGAGCGACAAGTTCCCGACCAACACCGTCAAGGGCGTCGGATTCCTCATGCCCTACATGGAAGTGAGCGGGGCTTGCGCCGGATGCGGAGAAACTCCCTATTACCGCCTCGTGAGCCAACTCTTCGGCAAGGACATGCTCGTCGCCAACGCGACCGGCTGCTCTTCCATCTACTGCGGCTCGACCCCGCTTACCCCCTTCGTGAACGACAAGGAAGGCAATGGCGTCGCCTGGGCCAACAGCTTATTCGAAGATAACGCCGAGTACGGTTACGGCATGCGGATCGCCTCCGACTACAAGATGCTCCAGATCGTTCGGATCCTCGAGGCCGCCAAGGCCGCCGCGGACGTCGAAGCCGATTTGAAGGGCGTCATCGATTCCTATTTAGCCAACATCAAGAACCGCGTCGAGGAGAGGAAGATCGTCCCGACCCTCATCGCCCTCGTCGAAAAGAGCCAGAACGCAGCCGTGAAGGAACTGAAACTTTTCTACCGTGACCTCATCGATAAATCGGTGTGGATCATCGGCGGGGACGGCTGGAGCTACGACATCGGCTACGGCGGACTCGATCACGTCATCGCCAGCGAAGGCGACGTCAACATCCTCGTCCTCGACACCGAGCTCTATTCCAACACCGGCGGCCAGGCCAGCAAATCCTCCCAGACCGGCTCCATCAACAAGTTCACGGCCTCCGGAAAGAAAGAAGCCAAGAAGAATTTGGCTTTGATCGCCATGGCCTATAAGCACGTCTACGTCGCCCAGATCGCTTTGGGTGCCAATCCGATGAAGGCCATCCAAGCCCTCAAGGAAGCCGAGTCCTACAACGGACCCTCGCTCGTGATCTGCTACTGCCCGTGCGTCAACCAAGGCATCAAAGGCGGACTCGTCAATTCCATCCAAGAAGAGAAAGACGCGGTCGCCTGCGGCTACTTCACGACCTTCCGTTACGATCCGCGGAAGCTCGCCGAAGGCAAACCCGCCCTCGAGCTCGATTGCCCGGAGCCGGATTTCACGAAGCTTCGCGACTTCGTCATGCACGAGACCCGTTTCAGCCAGCTTCCCGTTGTCAACCCCGCCCACGCCGAAGAGCTTCTCGCCAAGTGCGAGATCTACGCCAAGGGCCGCTGGGCAGACATCAAGAAGTTCGGTCTATAATTCTCATTTGACGTAACGAAAAGCCCCGCCTTCCCGGCGGGGCTTTCTTTATTTCGTCAACCTATTGGGTGTTTTGGGGCGTGCTTGGCTAAAGGCGGGAAGTTCTTGTCGTAGTCATGGCCTTTTTCGGGAGTCGCTTCTTCGTAGATGGGGGAGTCGACGAAGCGGCCTTCGATTCCCTTGAGGGCGCCCTTATGGAGTTCATATGCCATGAAGGCGGGGAAGTTCATTCCGTCTTTGGTGAGGATGCGGTAATTCCTGCAGTCGAGGAAACCGAAACGGGGGTAGTAGCTTGGATGGCCGAACAGGAACACGGCCGGGTAGGGGAGCTTCTTCGCTTCGAGGAGAGTGGCTTCGATGAGGGCTTTTCCGATTCCTTCTCCTTGGTGGGCGGGATGGACGTAGACGGGCCCGAGGCATAAGACAGGGGTTTCCTTCTCACCGTTTTTGATGAGGGCCTTCGAATAATAGATCCCTCCGACGATCCGTCCATCGAGAAGGGCAAGGCGGGTCAATTCTTCGACATAGGCGTGATCTTTCCTAAGGATATGAAGAAGATAGTGTTCGGCGCATCCGGGGATGAACTCGTTGTAGAAGGCTTGTTGACAGATCCATTCGGCTTCGTGGAAGTCCGAGGGGGTCTCTTTTCTGATGATGTTTTGCATAGGGGCATTATATCGAAGAAAACGGGCTTAGGGGCGGCCAAAGAGGTATTTTTCTATCGCGAAGCAATGTGCTTCGGCTATATGGAAATGACAAAACATATTTTTCTTTCTGCTAACTACATCGTCAAAACCCGTCAATTGGTAGAATATAACAAAAATGACATTCGCAAAATTTCCAAAACCATCATGAGATGGCATTCCAATCCAAAAATGCAAAGCCAAATTATAAAGATATTAAAACCTATTGAGAAAGACGCCGAAAATGTTGGTTAGCTACTAATATCGAAATATCCACAATGTTTCGAAAGCGAATTGTTTCTATAAGCAAAGCTTGATGATTGGTCGAACGTTTGCTCACCGCGAACGAGACCGCAACATTGATCATCTGAATGTATTTTTACAGTGGTCATTTTGTTTGTTGATAGAATTAACAAAATAGGATAGAGTTACTTTTTATTGAAAAATGTCGCAAATATAATACAATAAATAAGACTATGAAAAGCGCTCGTCATAAATTGTTGAACTCGGCCAAAGTCAAAGGATACAAGGTCGTGTCGTGTTATGATTTTTTCGACATCGGCGACTACAAAACCGTGAACAAGGCATTGGAACGGCTTGTTGCGACCGGTGAGCTGAGGAGACTCTGCAAAGGGCTATATGGTATTTGCGACAGGAAAGTTCTCCGTTCGGAGCAACGTTGTTTCTCCGATGATCAGATATCTTCGGCCTTGTCAAGGAAATACGGATGGGTTATAGCCCCAGACGGGGCAAGCGCCGCGAATTCGCTTGGGCTCGCCCCTAGGAACAATCATGTAGAAACGACTTACGTGAGCAACGGACCGTACAAACGATACGAGATAAACGGAAGAAGCATTTGCTTCAAACGGCAATGTGGTCGCTATTTGGAAAAACTATCCCCGCTGACTCTCCTTTACGTTGAAGCCATGAAAAAGGTTGGAAATTCAAAGCTCAGTAACGGCGACCTTAAATCAAGCGTCGAAAGGTTGGGAAAACGAGAAAGGGCTTTACTGAGCAAAGAGAAAAATGAGACCCCACCATGGATAAGGAAGCGTTTGGCCGAAGTCTTAAGTTCCATAAGTTTGGAAAACGAATAAAGAAATGAGTATCAGATGACGGATACGTATAGAATGGAGGCATGGAGATGTCAGGCATAAAAAGTCTTGAGATGACTTATCCTCGGAATATTTTGAGTGCCTACTCGAAAAAAATGGTCGAGGAGTATTTGTCGACAGACTCCAACGAGAAGATAAGTCAACATTTTCAGGACGTTTTTTCGGAGTATAGCAGCCTTTATTGCCAAGCATCGCAACTTCGTTCGCTGGTTAATGAAATGATGACCCATTACTATCACAACGAAGCCTTCGTCAAATCGTCATTCATCAGCAAGGTTCTTTGGCGTGGAAGGCACGTCAATGTCTTCGAACTCCCGGTGAAGGGAAGTCGAATCGATTTGTGCAAAATCAATGGGGAGAGCTTTGCGTATGAAATTAAAACCGACTACGACACCTTGAAAAGACTTCATAAACAATTGTCCGATTACTCCTGCATCTTTGAATACGTCTATGTCGTTTGCTCGGAAAAAAGGATGAATGCCATAGATAAAGAGCTTCCGGACGGTGTAGGTATTTACGTCTACAGAGATAACGGATCAAACGTATCGTACCGAAAGATAAAGGAAGCGGCTTTGTCCACATCGTTGTCGGCAAAAGATCAGCTGGATTGTCTGACTCTTGAGGAAATTCGATCGTTCTTTAAGGAAAAGGGTGGTAGGGACAAGATGTATAAGGAGATACTTGACTCAAAAACCGGTAGTGAAATAAATTTGCTATTCAAAGCCGCCATAAAAAACCATTATTCGGAGAACTGGTCTTTCTTGAAAGAAAACGCGAGATCCCTAAATGAGATAGATTACCAATGGTCGTTCAAGAAGAAAGAGTTTCCTGGTAATGATCTTTTATGACCAACTGAAGGACGTCATAGATGTAATGGACGAGTCCGATGACATTCCATTGTCCGTAGCTTCCGTTTATTACATCGTTCATGATGATTGACATCGCGTGGGGGTCAATTTCGCTAGCTCGCTGGATAGCCTGTTGTCGGACTTTTAAATAGCCCTTGGCGCCGTTATTTGCATCATCGGTAAGAATTAAGTAACCATTTTTCGAGTGATGGTATATCAGAAAATTTGCTTTGCCGTCATAGTGCCGCTTACTACGAATCGATTCAACCAAAGAATCTTTGACGGAGCAGTAATCTCCGGCACCGCTAATGCTTTTGTATTGAGCTATGTCGTTGAAATAATCTCCATGTAGTAAAAACTTCTCGTTTTCTGCGGGCATTAGTGCGGTAGTTTTTAAGGAGGATGGATGATTTTCACCAACGATAATCAAATGGCCGCGAATTCCGTAGTCCTCAAAAAAACTAATGGAAGGATAAGCGGTATCGACGTTGGACTCCCCTATGTTCAAAAAGAGCCAGTCATCGTCCCCCAACTTCATAAGAACATCGTTGTATTTCATATTTATGGCGTTTAACCTGATTCCGGAACTGCGGCCTAAGCGCTTCGCCTCAGTAAGAAATGCAGAGGCGTAAGCGGTGTCATCACCGCTGTCCATTTCAAAGACAGGAGTAACGTTTTTGAATTGAAAAAGGGCGATTGATTTCGATAGATAGAACTCGTCGTTTTTCAGCTGTTCGACATATGGAAACAAATCCGGAAAATCTTGGTTTTTGCATTTATCGAGGTGCCTATATAAGCCGGCAAAAACGTGTTTGCCTTCTGGGATTTCGGAGAGCATGGATGCTAGCATATAGGCTTCGTTGAGTGACCCCTTTCCGCGCGATCCGTCCTTTTTCTTTCTTCCCAGCCTGGGCGTAGGTTTTTCGAAATCACGCACGATTTCAAGGAACGGAATGACTTCTTGATGCGAAAATGCGTCTTTTAAATCGTGAAGCCGTTTTATTTCCTCGTTTCTCATCACAAGAACCGGTACGTAAAGACTTGGGCGTTTGTATCCTTTAATGCTTTCCATTTGGTAATGCTTCCTTTGGATAAAACAAGTATAAACTTAAGATAGTGATTTGTCAAAAAAGTTTACTTTCTGATACCGGAGAACTATACTCGAAGCGTGGATATTTATTACGCAAACAACAAACTGAGGAAATCCATGTCTTCGGAAAAGGTCATAGCAATAAACTATGGGAAGCTGGCCCTCGGCATAAGAAAGAGGCTTTCGGAGTTCGCCGTAGCTCTCAACCTGGGGGAAATATCCACGAATCCGCCTCCCCTTAGGCACAAACTTGAAGGGCGGAACCTGTGGGCGGTTTCTATCTCCAAGAATTTTCGCATCATTTTTCAGACGGGTGACGGTGACCCGGGTCAGATTAAGTCGATCATAATCGCCGATGTCTGCGATTACCATTGAAAGAAAGAAGGAAGGAAGAAAACATATGAATGAGAACATAAAGCTGGTCAACCCCGGCATTTTGATCAAGGATTACCTCGACGCAAACGGGGTCACCCAAACGCAATTGGCTAAGCTCACCGGCTATTCAGAGAAGCAAATCAGTCTTATTCTGAATGACAAGAGCCCATTAACCAAAGCCTTTGCGGAGGCTTTAGAGGAGGAACTTCCTGGAAACAGCGCAGCCTTTTGGCTTCGCTACGCAGAAAAGTTTCAAGAACAGGAATTGAAAGAAGCATCCGAACTCAATGGGCTTGATTACAAGGCGTGGGACAGTAAATTCCATCTTGCGAAGCTCTTCAAGAAAATGCCATTTATTGGAAAAACAGATCAAATCAATCTGGTAAAAGACGCCATCGGTATAAACAGTTTGAACGACAAATTCTCTCATCGTTTTGTTTATGACAACAACGTTGTTTTTCTTCGCGATGAAAGCAAGTGCGGAAAAGAGAACCGGGAGTATCTGGACCTTTGGCTTAGCGTAGCCGTTCACCTTGATTCTTTGCGAGCCGATAGCGAAAAGAGGATGTTCGTTGGGAAGGACGCGTTATCTTCTCTTTTGGCCAAATACAAGCCTTTGTGGCAAACAACCAATTCCGAACAATTGATTGCCAACATTTCGTATTTCGCTTCAGCCGCAGGGATTCGTGTCATCCTTTGCAATTCCGCTCCACTAACATACGTCCGTGGTGCCACATTTCCTTATAAGGGGGAAATTTGTATCGTCCTCACAAATCGCTTTAAAACTATAGAGTATGTTGTATTTGCTTTTGTTCATGAACTAATGCATATAACAAACGGCGACGTGTCTTTGGACAAAGAGCATACTGAAATACTGGACGAGGGTGGAATTGGCGAGGCCGTTATTTCCGGGGTCGCGAAAAATTATTTCGTATCGCCCGGCCGCTACAAAGAGCTTAGGAGCCTTTGCAAAAATTCCACTTTACCTCCGAGAGGAAAAGAAATGCTTTTCGGAATAGCCAGGGAAGAAAAGACCACCCCCGGAATGCTTGTAACTTTTCTGCAACATGACAAAGGCATAAACTACTCGTCCTTCCGGGAGTGTATACACCCGTTTTATCTTTCTACAACAACTTAATTAATCGTTTAAAATCCAGCCAAAAATGTTTGTGCGAATAATTTGCGTGGAGAAAGACTGTGTCGAAGGACAAGGAAACACAACTGGACCGTCGAGTGTTCAGTTTGATTTTCAAGGTAAAACCGGATTTGGACCAAATTGGTTTAGGAAGAAGAACCGCGTGATTATCCGCTTTCTCGATTTCGTGTTCCTTTTTCGGCAAACGGATTCGTCTTCGGATAACCTCAACGCCGCCAAGAGGGAGACATTTGCACATTTACAGGTATAGCACTATCGAAAATGTGACGAATCGATCATGGTCAATATCAACGCGAGCGCCTCGCGCTGATACCTAAGGCTCAGCGCCTCCATTTTTGGCGAGTCTCATTCTTTGTACACAGGCATCTCACAAAAATACTCTGCGACGTAGAGTATCCGAAACCCTTGCGTTTTATTGACGTCTTGGTGATAACGCCGCCACAGATAAAGAACGCGCTTTTTCTTGTTGGTAACGGGGACGTTAGGGAGTTCTCGCGTTGGCTCGGTAGCTCGTCCGTGAAGATGACTATAGACGTTTTCGGGCATTACTAAAAAAATCTCATGTTTTCGAGGTCTCAGATTTCGTGGGCTCCTAAAGTCAATTTATTCCCGAAATGGCACGAGGTGTCACGAGCAAAATAAAACCCTCGCATTAACGAGGGAATTATACGTTTGGTCGGAACGGTGGGATTCGAACCCATGACCCCTACCACCCCAAGGTAGTGCACTACCAAGCTGTGCTACGTCCCGGCGAGAGTAATTATACTCAAACCCTTTCGCTTTGCCACACTAAATCACCTCCGGCCCCCCGATATCTTTATACTGCCTGTCTGTGGCTACGCCACATCGCTGCCAGTATTCGCGCATATGGGTAGCGCGCGCATGAGGGTTCCGCTATAATTGCCTCGCCATGGAAAACGAAAAGAACTCTAAGAACTGGATCCTCGTCAAAGGAGCCAGGGAAAATAACCTCAAGAACGTCGACGTCGAAATACCAAAAGGCTCCCTCACCGTCTTCACCGGGCTTTCGGGCTCGGGGAAAACGACCCTGGCCTTCAATACCATCTATAACGAAGGCCAACGCCGCTACGTCGAGTCCTTGTCGAGTTATGCCCGTCAGTTTTTGGGTTCGGTCGATAAACCCGACGTCGATTCGATCGAGGGCTTAAGCCCTGCCATCTCGATCGACCAGAAGTCGACGAGCCACAATCCCCGCTCGACCGTCGGGACCGTCACCGAGATCTACGACTACCTCCGTCTTCTTTACGCCCATATCGGGGTTCCCTATTGCCCGACTCATAACGAGCCCATTTTGGCTTATAGCCCCGCGGCCATGTCCTCGGCCATCCTCCAATACGAGGACGGATCCAAGGTCCAGATCCTTTCGCCGGTCGTGAAGCACGAAAAGGGGAGCCAAAAGGAAACCCTCGAGAAGCTCAAGAAACAGGGATTCGCCCGCCTCCGGGTCGATGGGGAGATCAAACTCATCGAGGAAGTGGGGGAGCTCGACAAGAACAAACGTCACGACATCGACATCGTGATCGACCGCCTCGTCATCAAAGAAGGCCTGCGGAGCCGCGTTTCTGAAGACGTCGAATTGGCCCTCGATTGGGGGCATGGCTACCTCATCATCCTTTCCGATAAGGGCGAGCGTCTTCTTTCGCAGCATCATAGCTGCCCCAAGTGCGGTTTCTCGGTCCCCAATATCGAACCCCGGCTCTTCTCTTTCAACGCTCCGCTCGGCTATTGCCCGGACTGCAAAGGTCTTGGGATCAAGCGCGAAGTCGCGGAAGATCTTCTGATTCCCGACCCCAATCTTTCGATTGAGGAGGGATGCATCCGTTATTTCTCCCACATCATCAATACCACTAACATCGAGTGGAAGGAATTCAAATACCTTTGCGAGACCTACAAAGTCCCATTCGACGTCCCGTGGAAGGACATGAAGGAAGCCGACAAGAAAATCGTTCTCTTCGGTTCCGACCGCTCGATCGATTACGTCATCACCACGGCCTCCGGGAACAAGATGAACCGCCACCAATTCATCGAAGGGGTGAAGACGAGAATTGAACGTCTTTACCGCGAGACCTCGAGCGAATGGATGTCCTCCTATTACGAGTCTTTCATGCGCGACACCGTCTGCACGACCTGCCATGGGGCGCGCCTCAACACCGCGGCCCTTTCGGTCAAAGTCGGGGGCCTCAACATCTACGAGGCCGTCTCGCTTTCCCTCGACCGTTTCCTTGCCTGGGTCGATCAAACCTCGGCCGCGCTCAACCCGACCGAGCACCAGATCGCCGACATGGTCCTTAAAGAGATCCGCCACCGGACCCTTTTTCTCATCAACGTCGGCCTCGATTATCTGACTTTGTCCCGCTACGCCATGACCTTATCCGGAGGGGAGGCTCAGCGAATCCGCCTCGCCACCCAGATCGGATCGCGCCTATCGGGCGTTCTCTACGTCCTCGACGAACCCTCGATCGGGCTCCATCAACGGGACAATGACAAGCTCATCACCACCCTCAAGGAGATGCGCGATCTCGGGAACACCCTCATCGTCGTCGAACACGATGAAGAGACGATGCGCCAAGCCGATTACCTCGTCGACATCGGTCCTGGAGCCGGGATCCATGGGGGCGAAGTGGTGGCCGAAGGACCGCTCGAAGAGATCATGAAAGCCCCCCGTTCCATCACCGGGGACTATCTTTCCGGCCGAAAGTTCATCCCCGTCCCCTCGAAACGGAGGAAAGGGAACGGCAAATCCATCGAGATCAAAGGGGCGCGGTGCCACAATCTGCAGAACGTCAATGTCAAATTCCCCCTCGGCAAGCTCATCCTCGTGACTGGCGTCTCGGGCTCTGGGAAGAGCTCCCTCATCAACGAAACCCTCGTCAAGGCCATCGACCATGAACTTAACGGCAACCGAACCGATCCGGGCGAGTATAAAGAGATCGTCGGCCTCAAGAACATCGACAAGGTCATCAACATCACCCAGGAGCCGATCGGGCGGACCCCGCGGAGCAACCCGGCCACCTACACCGGGGTCTTCGACGATATTCGCGCCCTCTTCGCCGAAACCGACGAAGCCCGGGCCCGGGGTTACGATAAGGGCCGCTTCTCCTTCAACGTCCCCGGAGGTCGCTGCGAGAAATGCCAAGGGGCCGGGGTCACCAAGATCCCGATGTCCTTCCTCCCCGACGTCTATGTCCGCTGCGATGAATGCGAAGGGAAACGCTACAACGACGAGACCCTCCTATGCGAATATAAGGGCAAGAACATCCACGACGTCCTCGAGATGCGGATCGAGGAGGCCATCCCTTTCTTTGCCAACCGCCACGAGATCCTCCGCAAGATCAAGACCCTCAACGACGTTGGGCTCGGCTACATCAAACTCGGCCAGCCGGCGACAGAGCTTTCCGGCGGGGAGGCCCAACGGGTCAAACTGGCTTCCGAGCTTCAAAGAAAACCGACGGGCAAAACCATTTATATTCTGGATGAGCCGACGACCGGGCTCCACACCGACGACGTCAAACGCCTCATCCAGGTCCTGCAATCCATCGTCGACGCTGGGGACACCGTGATCGTGATCGAGCACAACCTCGACGTCATCAAAGTCGCCGACTGGATCATCGATTTAGGTCCTTTGGGCGGCTATCGCGGGGGCCAAGTCATCGCCGAAGGGACCCCCGAGCAGGTGGCCGCCTCGCCCGATTCCTTCACCGGGCAATATTTGAAAAAAGTATTAGAAGAGGCTCGAAAGAAAGGGCAAATAGAGTAATATCATTTTATGGCAATCGTATTCCTCATCATCGGAATCGTCCTTTCGGGGGGCGCCCTCTACGTTTTGGTCAAAGACCTGCGGGGCTACATCAAGAACCCGAAGACCAATTCCCTGGATCGGAAGAGCAAGTTCCGCTGGACCGCCGCTTTGTTCGGCCTCGCGTTCGCGGGTGGCTTCCTTCAAGCCTCGGTCAATGTCTTCAACCAGTGGCCGATGACAAACTATCAAGCCTCGCTTTCGATCTGCGGGGCGGCTCTTTTCTTCCTTTTCTTCGGCGCTTTGTGGTCCAGTTTCTACGTCCATTTCTACAAATCGGCAACGGTAAGCAACCAAGCCAAATGGATCAAACGGATGATGATCGGGGCGATCCCTCTTTCCGTTCTCGCCTTCCTGATTCTCGGCGAAGGGGTGGCCGAACACCTTTCCTATCCTTTCATCTCCGGCTTCTCGATCTGCAGCCAAGGCTGGGTCTGGACCAACATCTATTCGAACACGACGGCCTTAGGCGGGGTCCACATCGCCTTCTATGGGATCATCATGGTCTTCTCGGCCGTGGTGGTCTATTGGATCTGCGACCATGAATTCTACAAAGAATTCCATAAACACGGGATCCTCGACTCGGCCTTGCTCGTCCTTTTCCCGGCCGGCGTCGTCGGGGGGCGGATCGGTTACGTGATCGGGAACTGGGAAGACCAATACGCCGGGACCGTCTTCAAGGCCTATGGCTTCAAGCATTATTTTGAGATCGGCGAATGGTATCGGATGTTCGAGGTTTGGAACGGCGGGCTCACGATCCTCGGCGGGGCCCTCGGGGGCATCATCGCCGGGCTCATCTTCTTCCGATGGAGACGGAAATACGTCAACATCCGCTGGGCCATGGACGTCGTGATCCCGACCATTTTGGTCGCTCAGGCCATCGGGCGGTGGGGCAATTTCTTCAACCACGAAGTCTATGGGGCTTCCGTCAGCATGTTCTCGTGGAACTTCCTTCCGACATGGCTCCGTTATCAGATGTCGACCTCCTTCTCGGGGGGGATTCCCGACAAAACAAGCATGTTCGTCCCTCTTTTCCTCATCGAGGGAGTGTGCAACCTCGCCGGTTATTTCATCATCAAATACGCGATTGGGAAGCCGCTCAAGAAATGGCTCTCCAAAGGCGATTTGGCAGCCGGTTACATGATTTGGTATGGCCTCGTCCGCTTTATCATGGAGCCGATGCGGGATTCGACCTACAACATGGGGGCGACCGGCCAATGGTCGGTGATCTGGAGCCTCATCTACGTCGCGATCGGGGTCCTGATGGTCGTCTTCTTCCACGTCCTCGATTTCGTCCTCCTCCGCAAAAGGCAGAAGGAAGACGAAAAGGCCATCCTCCCCTCTTCGGGCCCCACCCCGGCCTCGTCTACCCAAAAAGAAATTCCGTCCGAGCCCCAAAAGGGAGTCGATAAGCCTCTCGAGGCTGAGCGCAAGGACAAGAAATAAGCATGTACAAGGCCGTCATTTTCGACATGGATGGCACGATCGTCGACACCGACATGATGATCGTCCTTTCCTACGTCGAGATGTATCGAAAATACCGCCCCGGCTACAAGCCGAGCGTCAAGAAGCTCCTCTCTTTTTCGGGGCCTCCGCTCACCGACACCTTCAAAGCCGAGTTCCCCGACGTCCCTTTTCCCGAGGCTTTGGCTTTCTTCCGGAAGACCGCGAAGAAGTATTACGACGAGACCGTCTACGCCTATCCGGGCCTCAAAGAGGTCCTGCTCCAACTCCGCGAATTGGGGATCAAAACCGCGATCGTCACGAGCAAACTCAACGAAGAGACCCTCTACACCCTGAAGATCACCGGGCTCGAAGGCCTTTTCGATGCCGTGGTGGCCGGGGACGACGTCGCCGCCCACAAACCTGATCCCGAGGGCGTCTTTGCGGTAATCCGCGGATTCAAGATCGATAATAAGGACGACGTCCTCTATATCGGGGACACGATCTACGATTACATGACGGCTCAGAACGCCGGAATCCCGTGCATGCTCGTCACCTGGACTCCGCGCGCCCTCCCCTTAAATGCTAAGCCCCGATACTTCCTGGACGATTGGAAGGATTTCTTCAAGGTGGTCAAATGATGAGAAAGAAAATCGACGTCGCCGTGATCGGGGCCGGGATCGCCGGGTTAAGCGCCGGGATCTATCTTAAACGCAGCTCCGTCACCTCCCTTTTGATCGAGAAAGCCGCCCCGGGAGGCAAACTCCTCACCATTCACGCCATCGACAACTACCCAAGCGAAATCCTTATTTCGGGTCCGGCTCTAGCCGAGAAAGCGGTCGCCCACGCGGCTTCCTTGGGGGTCGAGATTGCCTACGGGAACGTCCTCAGTCTCACCAAAGGCAACGGGCTTTTCCTCATCGTGACCGACCTTGAGCAGATTGAGGCCAAAGCCGTCATCGTCGCCACCGGGACCTTGACCAAGACCCTCGGGGTCCCGGGGGAAAAGGAATTCGCCGGCCGGGGCGTTTCCTATTGCGCGACCTGCGACGGCAATTTCTTCAAGGGCAAAGACGTGGCGGTGGTCGGGTCGAAAGACCAGGCCGTCGAAGAGGCGATTTACCTCGCCGATCTCGTCAGACATCTCTATTTCTTCGCCCCGACGGACATCGAATCGCCCGACAACCATCTCAAAGCCCTGAAAAGCTTCCCCAACGTCGAAATCATCGAGAAGGCCGCATTAGAAGCCATTAAGGGCGACAAACTCGTCTCCGCGGTCGCGGTGGTCGTCGATGGAAAGGCGGCCGATTACCCCGTCTCCGGGGTTTTCCCCCTTTCCGGGGAGCGTTCCTCCAGCGATTTCCTCGCCGCCTTGAGCCCTCGGAACCGAAATGGCTTCCTCGACGTCGACTTCGACATGAAGACCTCAATCGAGGGATTGTTCGCGGCCGGGGACGTCGTCAATCGGAAACTCCGTCAGATCGTGACCGCCTCAAGCGACGGGGCCGTGGCGGCGACTTCCGCCATCGCCTACGTCCATTCTTTGGCCAAATAAAGCGTCTTTTTCCTTCTTTTTCCTATCCGTAGGTTATCATTAAGGCGAAAGAAGGACTCCTTTTCATGAAAGCGATCAAAATCGCCATCTTCGCGCTCGCCGGCCTCATCTTTGCCTCGGCTTTGGCCCTTTTCTTCATCTACACCCTTCCCGCCAACCCGGTTTTGAGGAACTCCCAAGGGGGCGAAAGCATCGGCTGGGCCCTCGCCGGCGTTCTCCTCATCATGATGTTCATCTTCGTGATCCGGACCCTTTTCCATTCCCCGCGGACCTCGTCCTCGACGAAGAACAAAATCCTCCCCGTCTATCAGCTCATCAACCAATTCCACATGCCGATCGGGACGGTGGCGGTGGCCTTGATGTACCTTCACTTCGCTTTCGTCTTCAACGTGAATGATCCGTCCTCCATCCATTTCGTCACCGGCTATTTCATGGCCGGCCTCATGGCCTCCGTCGTCGCCCTCGGCTTCCTCGCCTTCTTCAATAAAAGCCCTAAGAGGAAACTCTTCACTTCGATCCATCAGATCCTGGTCCTCGCCCTCTTCATCCTCTTCTTCGTCCACATCTTCGTCCGGTGATCGTTTCCTCGGCCCAATAAAACCCCAAACCCATCCTTCTCGCCTGGCGGTACACCGAAATCCGTGGAGAATGGGTTATAATGTTTCCACCATGATCAAATTAGTTATCCTTACCGGCGTCTCCGGAGCCGGGAAATCCACCATCGGCCATACCTTCGAAGAGAAGAATTACCGCATCATCGAAAACATCCCCGAGGCCGTTTTCCCCAATCTTTTGCGCGTCGTCAAAGACAATCCCGCCAAATACGGCCGGACGGTCGTCCAAACCACCCTCGAGGAAGCTCGCCCGATCATCGAACTCGCCCGGGCCGACAAGGAGATCAGCACCTCCGTCCTCGCCCTCGATTGCTCGATTCAGGAACTCCGAAGCCGTTTCCGCTTGACCCGGCACGTCCATCCTCTCGAAGCCAATGGAAAGACGTTGGAAGAATGCCTTGACCACGATCGGAAGCTCATGGAAAAGATCAGGCCGTTGGCCGACCTGTACATCGACACGACCAACCTCGCCTCGACCGATCTCCGCAAGATCGCCTTCAACGCCATCGACGGGGAGAATCAAAACCGGATGACGGTCACCTTCGCGTCCTTCGGCTATAAATTCGGGATCCCCCAAGACGCCGAGATCATCTTCGACACCCGGATCGTCCCCAACCCTTTTTGGGTCAAAGGGCTTAAAGACTACACCGGCCTCGACAAGCCCGTGATCGACTTCCTTGAGGCTCAGCCCGAATCGAAGACCCTACTCAGCCACATCTCCGATTACCTTGATTTCTATTTGGAGAAATTGGATAAAGAGGGGCGGAACTACGTCTTCATCGACGTCGGGTGCAGCGGCGGCCAGCACCGTTCGGTCTACTTCGCCCAAAAGCTCTACGAGCGTTATAAAGGCAAATACATCTCGACCATCGTCCATCGTGAACTCCCTCGGTACGTCAGAATCCCAACGAAGTGACCCCGGCATGGAAACGAAGACCATCTCCTTCGCCCGGGAGGCCAAGGAAGAGATAACCCGTCAGAACTGGAGCGACGAGATGAAGCGGAGCATCCTTTCCGCCTTCATCAAGATCAACGGCCACATCCGACTTTCGAGCGGGAAGGAATCCTTGGAGCTTTCGAGCGAGAACGCCCAGATCGCCAAGACCCTCTACTCTTACATCCACAATCTTTACGGCGTCGAGGTCCGTTTCGCCTACACCCGGGGGATCGGCTTCCATAAGCGGGTCAAGTACCACGTCCTCGTCGACGACCCCGAATCCCTCCTCGGCGACCTCGAAGTCGACTTCCTCGAAGGCAAGATACCCCACAACCCGGTGGCGAACGACCTCCTTTCGGCGGCTTATCTGGCGGGGGGGTTCCTTGCATCCGGCTCCGTCAACGACCCCAAAAGCAGCAACTACCATCTCGAGATCGCCCTCAACGACGGGAACTTCGCCAAATGGTTCAGCCACCTCTTGAACAAGGTCCAAGGCCATCAATTCAACTCCAAGGTCTCCAAGCGGCGGGGCCAATACATCGTTTATTTGAAGCGGAGCGACCAGATCAGCGATTTCCTCGTCCTCGTCGGGGCCCCCGATTCGTGCCTTGAGTTCGAAAACGTCAGGGTCGACCGGGACTTCGCCAATATCGGGAACCGCCTTCAGAACCTCGATACCGCCAACATGGGCAAGACCCTCGAGGCGGCCAAACGTCAAAAAGCCGAGATCGAGTTCTTCGTCAAGACGGTCGGGTGGGAGAGGATCGACAACCCCAAGCTGAAGAGCCTCATGAAACTCCGCCTCGAACACGAGGACGCGACTCTCGACGAGCTGGCGGAGATGCTGAGCGAGGAGCTGGCCGCGACCGTGACGAAATCGAACATCAACCATCTTTTCCGCTACATTCATCAGGAGTATCAAAAAGCCCGCCATGACAAGTGATCCATTGACGATCTATTCGCAGCTTGGCAAGCGCATCGCCTATCTTCGGCTCGAGAAAAAAATGAGCCAGATGAAGCTCGCCCTCGAGGCCAAAGTCTCGAAGAATTACGTCTCCGATCTCGAGAATGGGAGACGGAACCCGAGCCTCGACGTCCTCAACCGGATCGCCAAAGGCCTTGGGATCACCCTCGAAGAACTCCTCCGGGGAGTGGTGGGGCTCGATCAGCTTCTGTAACCCTTTTCATCACGCTAAAGCGTGCAAGTGTCTTTTATCTCCAAGATCGACTCGCTATAATAACCTCGCAGTTAATTAAGGAGGACTAATAAACAATGTCCATCAAACTTGCAATCAACGGATTCGGACGCATCGGGCGCCTAGCTTTCCGCCGCGCCTACGAAGTGGGCGGTTTTGAAGTCGTCGCCATCAACGACCTCGTCGATGCGAAGACCCTCGCCTACCTTCTGAAGTACGACACCACCCACAGAGGATGGCACCAGGACGAAATCGATTCGGAGGTCGTACAAGATCCGAACACCAAGGAATTCACGGTCAACAACCTCGTCTTCCGCGGCAAAAAGATTCCGGTCCTCGGCAAGAAGGATCCGAAAGATCTCAAGTGGGGCGAATTCGGCGTCGATCTCGTTCTCGAATGCACCGGCCGCCTTAAGGGCAAAGCCGATGGCCAAGTCCACATCGACAACGGCGCCAAAGGCGTCATCATCTCCGCCCCCTCCTCCGACAAAGACATCCCGACCTTCGTCTATGGCGTCAACACCAACAAGCTGACCGCCGACATGACGATCATCTCCGGCGGCAGCTGCACCACCAACTGCTTAGCTCCGGTTATGGAAGTCCTCTTTAAGAAGTACGGCGTCAAAGGCGGTTTCATGACCACCATCCACGCCTACACCAATGATCAGACCACCCTCGACCTCGCCAAAGGCGATTTCCGCCGCGGCCGCGCCGCCGCCGCCAACATCGTCCCGACGACCACCGGTGCCGCCAAGGCCATCAACCTCGTCATCCCTGAACTTAAGGGCAAACTGATGGGCGGAGCCATCCGCGTTCCGGTCATCGACGGATCGCTCGTCGACCTCTCGCTCGTTCTTGAGAAACCGGTCGCCGATGCCGCCGAAATCAACGCTCTCATGAAGGCCGCCTCCGAGAAGGAGCTCAAGGACGTCCTCGGCTATACCGAAGACGAAATCGTCAGCTCCGATATCCTTGGCCGCACCGAAGGAAGCATCTTCGACGCCACCCAGACCGTCGTCTTCACCGACACGACTGGAACCCAACACGTCAAGGTCGTCTCCTGGTACGACAACGAGTACAGCTTCACCTGCCAGTACATCCGTCTTGCCAGTGCCTTCGCCAAAGTCCTCGGCGTCAAGTAATCCTCGAATCTCAGCAACTAAGGCGTCTCTCCTTTTGGAGGGACGCTTTTCTTTTTCGAGTCTTCCGTTGTCGACCCCGGAATATCGACTTCATTATGTTCGAAGCGAATAAGCAAATGGCCTTAAACATGATGGAAAAGACCTTTGTTTATGCAATATAGACTTGAATAATTAAGGAATGTTCAATAAAATTAAAACGATGAATAGGGGATTAGGAATTTTGTTGGCCGTTTCTTGTTTGGCGTTTTCGGGATGCGACGATCCCACCCAATCCGCCAAATTGAATCAGGGTGGCCTTGGTGATTCGATCGTTTATGACGAAGGCTCCATCAGGCTTAACTCCTGCGTTTATCAAACGGGGTCCTTAACTTATGGGCTTTCGCTCTTCGACGTTTCGGATTCCGAGATAACGAAAGAGAACGTCGAACTCGTCGATTGTGTTGAGCCGCCAGTTTTGTGGGATCCGATCCCATTAGCTTCGCTTAGCATCCTCGAGGGCGAACTCACGCTGGTGTTCTCGCTCGACGATCAGCTTGCAGAGAAGATCGAGGCAGGGATCCAAGAACAGCCTAAAAACTATGGGATGGTTACTTTAGAATTTCTTCATTCCAATAACAAAACATGGAATAGCGGAATGTTTTCGCTTCAGTATAAAAGCATTGCATTGGGGATATGATGGCTGCTATAGAAAAGAAAACTTGGTTTCGTGTGGCTTCTCCTTTGCTTTTCTGCTTCTTACCAATGTCGTCTTTCTCCCAAAGCAATGGTTCGTTCAACGATTTTTTATGTTTCAATAGATACGCAAAGTTTGACTCATCATCGTTTTCCAATCTACATTCTAGGCAGTATTCTCAATCGATTTTCGCGACAGGCATTATTTCTAATGGAAAAACTATTCCAGGAACAACCGAAGAGGGTGGATTCATTTATGACGTAGATCTTTACGTTTCGTCCGCTCATCCGGCATATGTTTTTTTAGGTGACGGTTTTACAATCTCAAATTATAGTAAAAAGTACATGTCAGATACTTCCGTATACGTTTCTAGTTTGGGCAGTGAGGGAAATTGTATTCTCAACGCCACATACTCGATGTTTGACAACATGGCAAGGCATGGTTGGAACGGGCGCTGTTCTGACAACTATAATGGTTCTATCAATTATTCTCGTTTTATTCAATCGGACCCATTATATGAAGACATGATTAATGGCTCTTTTCCAACAGAAACGGGTCAGGTTTGGAAAGTAAATGATAATTATTTGACCTTGTATGGAAGTATCCGAGCAATAGATTCAATGTCTTGTTTGTACTTGAATATAAGGTCAAAAGCAATAGAACTCGGCTATGTTGTTGATGGTTTTCCATTCTACTATACCGGAGAACTATTCAGACGTTCGGCGGCATTGAGCGGGTATGACGTTGGGGTCAGCAGTTCATCGGCTTTCTCGGCCTGGGCGGAATCTAATATAAGAAACGGAGTTCCCGTTGTTGTAACCGCTGCAGTCTCCAAGGTTTACAAAGATCACGCAATGTGCGTATATGGTTACAAAAAATATGTTGAATATGTGATTGATTCTGATGGGAATCCTTCCGAAGAAGTACATTATATGTATCTTGTCGATGATGGCTATACACCTGAGGTTCGATGGTACGACCCAACGGCAGCGCTTGCGAACTATTATTTTTCTTGCTCAAGATCTTCCTTAGTGTTCTCGGTTTGCTGATTTTAACTTGGCGATGGAACTTAACAAAAGTTTGCTTTTATTGCACTGTCTCGGCGAAACGTTTTATTATGACCCGCAAACCGGCGATGTTTCGTTTTCAAAAACCGACCTAAAAAATAATGGTGATGCTTTTTCCGGACCTCACTCGCTGCCTCGTCAGTATTCGTACTCATTTTGTCTTAACATTTCCGATGCCTGTAACCTACATTGCACATATTGTTTTAATAAAACGAAAACGGGTCGTCTTCTCGACGCGAACAATGCCGTAAAATGCTTGGACGGTCTGTTTAGCGCTTTTCCCGATGGAGAGAAGTACTTCATCGATATAAGCGGCAAGGGCGAACCGCTTCTTAATTTACCAGTTGTTCTTTCGATTGCCCGTTATTGCAAAGAAAAAAGCAATCTGATACGCAGAGAAGTACTTCCAATGCTCGTTTGCAATGGAACGCTATTGTCTCCGAAAATTGCAGAAACTCTTCAAGAACACGGCGTTCTTTTCGGTATTAGTATTGATGGACCAAGAAGCGTTCATGATAAGTATCGAAGAACCATCGATGATTCACCAACACTCGATTTGATCATGTCCAATGCCTTGAAAATCAAAAATCGACAGTATGTTGGTGTTGCCGGCACGCTAACCAAAGAAGTATTTGATATCACATCGACAATTCTTTCTCTTTCAAAAGTTTTCAAAACAATTAGTTTTAGACTTGTTAGAGGAGCCAAATATGGACTTAACGAAGAATCCCTTCAGAAATGGATGTTGGAATATACAAAACTTGCCGAAAGAATGTTCGAAGATTCCAAACGAAATGATATAGGAATATATCTATGTCTTATGAATGGCGATGATTTGTTCGGCCGCTATCTGTGCTTGGCTTTTGGGAATCAAAGGACGATGAACCGCTGCGATTCAGGCATATCGAGGTTTACTTGCGACATGGATGGCTCCATATTTGGTTGTCCTGCTTCTTGTTCGATGAGGATGCTTGCGATAAAAGGGAACTTGCAAAAAATTAGCGAGGTTGCGTTTCGCAAACAACTGCAATCATGCCAAGGTTGTCCTTTCAAGTTGTATTGCGGTGGCGCCTGTGAGGTCGATACTGTTTTGGACAATGGTGTGGAAAATGTTTATACCTGTCGATTTGAACAGCATCTGATTTGTCTTGCCCTTGCTTTAAAGTTAAAAGTGTGGTCGGAAAATGAGGCGTTCTTCATTCGCTTAAACTCATTTTGTGAAGAAAAGGCCATGCGTCGTAGAGAAGATCCGTCTTTGATGGCGTTCCTACGAAAAAATCCTGAGTTAAACTTTGTGGATGGGAAGAAACTCTTCGATTCTCAAACGAAACGATACTGATCCAAAAAAATCGTTTGGATAGTTACTTCATTCCCATAACCGAGGCACTGTATTGTTTAACCTCTCGCGAATAGTTAGAAAATCTGTTCGCAGAATTTTCTTAACAAAATTATCGTAACTACTATTTCTTTATTGATTTGACGATCGTAAATACCTGCAACTTTTCTCGTGCCACTCAACTTAGCCGATTGCGATCGCCAATCAATCGCCATTTAAGTAACAATATGGCAGGCACCCTTTTAGGGTGATAAGATTTAACCCGTAAGGAGACATAACATTTATGTTAACTGTCGAAGATCTCAAGGACCTCAAAGGGAAGAAAGTCTACGTTCGCGTCGATTTCAACGTTCCACAGAAAAACGGCGTCATCCGCGACGATAACCGCATCAAAGCGGCTCTCCCGACCATCAAACACCTCGTCGAACAAGGCGCGAGGGTCATCCTCATGTCCCATCTCGGCAAGATCGATTGGAAAGAACCCGATCTGGCCAAGATCGAAGCCATGAAGAAAGACAACGACATGGCCCCGGTCGCCAAGCGCCTCAGCGAGCTTTTGACCCCGACCACCGTGGCTTTCTGCCCGGTCACCCGCGGCGATCAGCTCAAATATTTCGTCAACACCCTCAAGGACGGCGACGTCCTCCTCGTTCAGAACACCCGTTATGAGAAGGGCGAAGAGAAGAACGATCAGGCTTTGGCCGCCGAATGGGCCTCCCTCGTCGACGCCTTCGTCATGGACGCATTCGGATCCGCCCATCGGGCCCACAGCTCGACCGTCGGGGTCCCCGCCATCCTCAAAGCGGCCGGAAAGCCGGTCGCCGAAGGCTACCTCATGATTAAGGAAGTCGAGAATTTAACCCGTTGCGTCGATGTTAAGCCGGCCGATCGCCCCTACATCGCCATCCTCGGAGGGCTGAAGGTCTCCGACAAGATCAAGGTCATCGATTCACTCCTCAAGAAGTGCGACAAAATCCTCATCGGCGGGGCCATGGCCTATACCTTCAAGAAGGCTTTGGGCCGCAAGATCGGGAATTCGCCCTGCGAAGACGAGCAGTTGGCTTATGCTAAGAAATGCTTCGAAGAGGCCAAGGGCCGCATCGTCCTCCCGGTCGATTCCGTGGTCGGTGACGAATTTGATCCGAACCTTCGCAAGCTCATCAAGACCGTCGGCGACGACATCCCCGATGGCTTCCAAGGACTCGACATCGGGCCGAAGACCGAAAAACTCTTCGCCGAGCAGATCGCCAAGGCCCATATGGTCTTCTGGAACGGGCCGATGGGCGTCTTCGAGCAGAAGGAGTTCCAAGCCGGCACCATTGCCGTCTGCCAAGCCATCGCCAAGATCCAAGGCAAAGCCTTCACCGTCTGCGGTGGTGGCGACAGTGCCTCGGCCGTCAAACAATTCGGCTTCATCGATAAATTCAGCCACGTCTCCACCGGCGGGGGAGCTTCGCTCGAGATGATCGAGAACGATGGCCACCTCCCGGGCGTCGACGTTCTAAAATAACGAGGCCAAGAAACGAAATGCGAAAAAAATTACTTTTAGGCAACTGGAAAATGAACAAGACCGTCTCCGAGGCCAAGGCTTTTGCCTTAGCATCCAAGGAGATGGTCGACTTCGCCGTCAGCCATTCCATCGACGTCGGGGTCGCCCCGACTTATCTTTCGCTCGAGACGGTTCTCGCGAACCGCAATCCCCATCTGCTCGTTTCGGCTCAAAACTGCAGCCAGTTCGATCACGGCGCCTACACGGGCGAGATCAGCATCCCAATGCTGAAGGAACTCGGCGTCGATTGGTGCATCATCGGCCACTCCGAGAGGCGCGGCTACGACAACGAGACGAGCGAGAAGTGCAACGCCAAGATCAAAGCCCTCCTCGCCGCCGGCTTCACCCCCGTCTATTGCTGCGGCGAATCCCTCGAGACCTATAACAAAGGCGAAACGAAGAAATTCGTCGCCGAGCAGATTAAGGCCGGCTTAGCGGGGCTAACCCCCGACGAGGCCGTCCGCGTCATCATCGCCTATGAGCCCATCTGGGCCATCGGCACGGGCAAATCCGCGACCAAAGAGACCGCGGAGGACACCATCGGCTTCATCCGGCGGAGCCTTCGCGAAGCCTTCGGCAACGTCGCTATGGACATCCGCATCCTTTATGGCGGATCGGTCAAATCCGAGAACATCGCCGAATACCTTTCGGAGCCCGACATCGACGGCGCCTTGATCGGCGGAGCTTCTTTGGCCCCCGAATCCTTCAAGGCCCTCATCGAGAACGCGGTGAAATAACCATGGAACAGACACTCGAACAAGAAACCAGGCGGGAGCAATCCCGTTTCCTCGCCCGAATCTATGGCTACATGGCCGCCGGACTCGGCATCACCGCGGTGGTGAGCTTCGTTTTGGCCCTGCTCTTCACCAATTGGTTCATCGGGGTCGTCGATGATCCCGACTCCACCAAAGCCGCGGCCGCCTTCACCACCTACCTCGTCATCATGGTCGTGAGCGGGATCGCCCTCCTCATCGACACCTTCGTCATGCACGCCGTCCTCCGGAAGGGGAAGCATTCGCTTTGGATCCCTTACATCGTCTACGCCGTCCTGATGGGCGTCTTCATGTCGTCCTTCCTTGTGGCGGGGATCGATTTCTACACGATCGGGGAGGCCTTCGCCCTCACGGCCATCGTCTTCCTCCTCATGTTCTTCATCGGCTATTTCAGCCCGGTGAACCTCAACATCCTCGGGACCATCGCGATCGGGCTTCTTCTCACCCTCACCTTGATCGGTCTCTTCTTTGGGATCGTTTTCCTCGTGACGGGGGCCTGGGATACCTGGAACCTCATCTATTCCGTCGCCGTCGCCGTCATCGTCATGATCGTCTGCGCGGTCGACGGCTACAACATCAAGAAGCTTGGGGAGTCCGGGATCGTCAGCAACAACCTCGCCCTCTATTCGGCTTTCTCGATGTACGTCGATTTCATCATGATCTTCATTCGGATCCTCTATCTCCTCGCCGTGAGCAAATCGCGTCGGTGAACCTCTTAAGCCGAGCCCCAACCGCAAATGGTTGGGGTTTTTCTTCCCCCGTCATAGAATATGGGCATGGATTCACCTATTTCCATCTCCGTCGTTTGCCCATGCTACAATTCCCTGAAGTATCTTTCCCCGGCGGTTGAAAGCTTCATCCACCAGGATTATAAGGGCTCGAGCGAGCTCATCTTCGTCGTCGATCCGAGCAGCGACGGGACGATGGCTTTCCTTTCTTCCCTGACCGACCCCCGGATCCGGGTCATCGCCAACAAGGCCCGGCTCGGCCTCTTCGCTTCGAGGAGCCTCGGGATCAAGGAGGCCAAAGGCAAGTACGTCGGGTTTTTGGACGCCGACGATTACCTCGAGCCGTCGTTCCTCCGCAAGATGGTCGAAGCCCTCGAGGTCCACGACGCCGACATGGCCGACTGCTCCTTCTATACCCTCAACGACGAAAAGGACGAGAAGCGATACCCCCTTCGGGGCCACAGCAAAGTCATCGGGAAGTACAAGGCCGCGAAGATGCTCCTCTCCGACACCCATATGCGGGGCTTTCTGTGGAGCAAGGTCTATAAAAAAGAGAAGCTGGTCGCCAAGCCTTCGCTTTCCCTTCCCTCCGGGCACATGTTCGAGGATATGCCGATGAATTTCGCCGCGATCGCCAAGCTTTCGCGGATCGTCTTCCTGAAGGAGCCCCTCTATCATTACCGGAAGAGCAAAGGCGACACCCTCACCAACGTCAAACGGAGCGACCGGGCCGCCCAGCATCTGGAATCCTTCGCCCTCATGAGGATCTTCGCCGATCGGAGCGGGGACCCCAAACTCATCAAGATCGTCCGCCACCGGGTGTGGAGGATGAAACTCTCCCTCCGTTATGACGTCGCCCTCTCCAAGGAAGCCGGCCTCAAGAAGAAAGAAGCCCGCCAGATCCTGAGGAAACTCCGCCTCCTCAAGCGGCGGAAGCCCCTCCCGATCGAAGGCGAACCGTGGGAAGAGATTGCCAAAGGAGCGTTTTGAAAGACAACCCCCTCGAGCGGATTTATTATTAAAGAGCCCAAAATATATATAAGATATATATAGGAAAGGGGAAAGATATCATATGGCGAAATTCTATCGCTGCAACATCTGCGGCAACATCGTCGGTCTCATCAAGGAAGGCGGGGGTCAACTCGTCTGCTGCGGCGAACCGATGGAAGAGCTCATTCCCAACACCAACGAAGGCGCCTCGAAGGAAAAACACATCCCTCTCGTTCACGAAGAGAAGGGGAAAGTCTACGTCCAAGTCGGATCGACTCTCCACCCGATGCTCCCAGAACACTACATCGAATGGGTTTACCTCCTCACCGATCAGGGGGCCCAGCGCAAGATCCTGAAGCCCGGCATGGAACCGAAGGTCATCTTCGACATCGCCCCCAACGAAGTCGTCCTTGAAGTGGTGGCTTATTGCAACCTCCACGGTCTCTGGGCCGCGAAGTTGGACTAAAGCCCCAAACGAAATCACCGATGGAAAGCCGTGTTCCCCTAAAGGGGAATGCGGTTTTTCTTTTTTGCCCTTGACACATGCACCGACGCGAGTAAACTTAACACCAATCGCGCCTTTCGAATGGTGGGGTGCGGTTGACGGAGAAAAGACGTCTCAGAAATCCTAGCGATAGGATGAAAAAGTTGGCATGCTGACTAACAAATCGCTAAAGTTGCGAAAGTGGTTGACAGCCAAAATTGAGGCGAATATACTATTCGAGCATGCGATTTAACGAGGGAGACCTCGGGTGCAGAGCGCCTCGCATGTAACTGATCTTTGAAAACTAAACAGATTGACAACAAACACTAAACGTCGATTCTTTTAGAATCAACAAAACCAGATAATTTAATAATGAACTAGATCTAACTTATTGAGAGTTTGATCCTGGCTCAGGATGAACGCTGGCGGCGTGCCTAATACATGCAAGTCGAACGGATGCAGCAATGCATCAGTGGCGAACGGGTGAGTAACACGTAGGTAACCTGCCTTTGAGACTGGGATACCCGAGGGAAACCT
>Ga0183100_1000138_pt1 | contig 91609 bp, 74 predicted proteins | sample Biomet2_FD_127789 | JGI IMG/M metagenome (GOLD analysis project Ga0183100, IMG submission 127789) | Microbial communities from bioreactor (seeded with anoxic lake sediment) at LBNL, California, USA - Biofuel metagenome 2 | ecosystem: Engineered > Bioreactor > Anaerobic > Unclassified ...
CTAACTTTTAATTAGCTGACAAACTTAAAAGGCTATTATAGTCAAGTGGCCACCGAACCCGTCCCGACGTGTCGGGACTGCTCTGACCAACTGAGCTATGAGCCCAAAAATTTTAGTCTGTAAAAATAACAATTTTAACTTTTTAATGCAATACTTATTAAAATTTTATTTCCATTTTGTAATAACTCTTTAGAAATGTCAGCAAAAGAAGATTTTGGCAATTAAAGAATGGAATTAAGGGCTATATATTTCCAGAAGTTAACCCGAATATCATAGGGCAAGCGTTACCTTGATATATTCGCTATTTCTTTTTGTATTTCTCATTATTATCTTTATAAAGTACTTTTAAAATACAATCATCAATATTTGCACTGATTTCTTTTATGAATACAATTAGGGCTATTAAAACTTTTTTTGCTTTTCCGCAAGGTCAGGATGAGAATAATCAGCATGTTGCTAATCTCATTCATATTATTTCTTTAATTGTATTGTTCGCCGTTTCTTTTCTGTTACTTCAAAGACTTATTTTTCTCAACCCGCTTCAATTGCCGCCTAATTTTTTAGTTATTATCCTGATGTCTATTGCTATCAAATTAAACCAAAAAGGAAAAATCAGGTTGGCCGGTAATCTGCTTATGTGGACTTTGCAGGTGTTTTTATTTTATCTGCTAATCTACAATGACGGTATCCATGATACTGCAATGCTGGCATACACGGCAGCCATTGTTTTTGCTGGAATTATATTAAGGAAAAAGGAATTTATTGCTTTTACTATTTTGGCACTCCTATCTATAATTTCATTAAGTATTATGGAAATTACCGGAGTTGTAAAGAATAATTACAGTAGTTCAACTAACATAATAGACATAATAGATATTCTTCTCATTTTAATTTTAACAGCTTTAAGCATCTGGATACTGACTAATTATCTTATTAGAATGTATCTGCATCAAAAGAGTAATGAAGTTACGTTAACTGAGAATGCAAAACAACTTAAAATACTTAAAGAAAGATTTGATCAGGTAGCTGATAATGCCGGAGAGTGGGTTTGGGAAGTCAATGCTGAAGGACTTTACACATATTCCAGCGCCATGGTTAGTAAAATATTAGGATATCAGGCAGAAGAACTTGTAAACAAAATGCATTTTTATGATTTTTTTGAGCCTTCTGACAAAGAAAGGTTAAAAAAGGAAGCATTCAGCTATTTTGCTTCTAGAAAAGCATTTAAAGAATATAAAAATAGAAATATTGCAAAAACCGGGGAAATTGTAGTCCTTCAAACAAATGGTTCGCCGGTCATATCTGAATCCGGTGATCTTATTGGCTATCGGGGTGCTGATATTGATATTACAGAAAAAGAGATTAATTATATAAAGCTTACTCAGTTCGGCGAGATATTTAACAGGATAAATTATGCTTTATATATTTTCCGGCTTGATGATTTGAATGATGATTCCTCACTTACCGTAGTTTTTGCTAATCCAGCCTCCAAAAATATTTGGGAGCAGCCATCTGACGATTTAGTCGGTAAAAAGATTTCTGATGTATTCTCTTTTGGTAGAGAAAAGCATTTGTCTTTTACAGTTGCAAACGTGATTAAAGAAGGAAGGTATTATATAGACGACAATTTTAGTTTAGTTACGGGTACCGGAAGTAAAAGGTATTTTACATTTAGAGCATATCCGCTTGCTGATAATTGTGTTAGTGTATCCTTTGATGATATCACTATGAGGAAAAACAACGAAATACAGTTGGCGGAGTCTCAAGCCAAATTATTTGCAATAGTTGAATCTACAAACAATCCGATCTGGTCCGTTGATTGTAACAATTTTGGATTAATTTCTTTTAATTCTGCTTTCTTTAATTATTTCAAAGAGTATTATAATGTTGAAATATCAATAGGGATGACTCCTCATAAATTGTATCCGCAAGAAAATGCCGAATTATGGATTAGCCTGTACACACGTGCCTTATCGGAAGGTCCTTTCCGCTATGAATACCGTACACTTTCAAGTGCTCATATTCTGTTTTTGTCAATTAGTCTGATGAAAACGGATGCTAAAATTTTTGGAATATCGGTATTTGCTGAAGATATTACCGAACGCAAGAAAGCTGAAAATGCATTACTTGAAAGTGAGGAATTGTTTCGCAAATTGGTAACAACTGTACCGGATACCATTATACAAACTGATATTAATAATAACATTACTTTCATAAACAAAAGTGAAATTAAAGGGGTTCCTTTCTTTAACAAAGAAAAAATATTAGGTAAAAATATTATGGCCTTTGTTAGTGAGGAATCTATGATAGAGGCACGTGAGAATGTACCTCAATTATTTTCTAAAAAGCTTGGCTTGCGGGAATATAAATTGATTCTTGAAGGAGTTGAACTTGAATGTGAAATAAATGGCGATATCTTGCATAACTCCGAGGGTGAGATTTCCGGAATGGTATATGTCATTAGAAATATTTCACAACGGAAAAGGGATGAAGCCGCTTTAAGGCAGAGTCTCTTAAACTTCAGAAGGATATTTAATTTGTCCCCTTATGCAATGGCCATTAATGAACTTGCCGCTCCTTCTAAAATAATTGATATAAATGAGGCATATTTAAAATTAACTGAATTCTCTTATTCTGAAACTATTGGGAAACCGGCGTATGTTATCAGCGATGAAATCATTACCAAGTTAAAAAAAGGTCCTTTTGATAGATTCGGCTATGTTGAGAATGTCGAAGTAAAATTTAATTCAAAGTTTGGTAAAGAAAAATATGCTCTTCTTTCAACAAGAATTATTGAATACGACTATAAGCCCTGTGCATTAACTGTTATTGAAGATATTACCGACAAGAAAAAAGTGGAATTAGAATTAAATGACAGCTATATAAGGTATCGCGCACTGTTTGAGCATGGTAACGATGCCGTCTTCATTTTAGATAAACTTATTATTGTTGCCTGTAACATTAAAGCAGTTGAACTATTTGGAGTTTCAAAGGATGAAATAATTGGGAAAAGTCCGCTTGACCTTTCTGCTGAATTTCAGTCAGATGGAAGTAGGTCAACTGAAAAATTTTATAAAGAAGCTAAGAATTTTTATTTTACCGAAAACGAAAAAAGGTTTGAATGGAAGCTCAAGCGTAAATCAGGCGATCTCTTTGACGGTGATATCTCTTTAACTAAAATAAATCTTTCGGGAAAAGAATACGTACAGGCTTTTGTAAGAGATATTTCAGATAGAAAACAAATTGAAAATGATTTAGATGTCTACAGAAAACACCTTGAAGAGCTTATTCAAGAAAGAACATACAAGTTGGAAGAACTAAATAGGCTTTTGCAAAATGAGATAATAAAACAAAGAGAGTCAGAGGTTAAAGTAAAAATTGCTTTGGAGAGGGAAAAAGAATTTAGCGAGTTAAAATCACAGTTTATCTCAACGGCTTCTCATGAATTCCGAACTCCTCTGGCTGTTATTCAGTCTTCTACAGAATTATTGCAAAGATTTGGACGAAACTGGAATGAGACTGAATATGATGAGCAGATTGAGGCAATTAAATCTAATATTGCGGATCTTACAGAATTGATGACTAATGTTTTAACTATTAGCCGGACTGAAACAGGTGTAATAAAATTCGAACCTCAGAATATTAATCTTTATCAACTTTCTAAAGTAATAATTGAAAATATTAAATACTTGGTAACGGATAATAAAGAAATTGTTTTTAATTACGTTCCTGAAAAAAAATTCTTTTATCTGGATGAATTACTTCTTAAATTCATAATCCAGAATCTGCTTGCTAATGCTGTTAAGTATTCTTTCCCGGGTACAAAAATCGAATTCTCCATAACTCTAAATAATGATAATCTATTTATTAAAGTAAGCGATCAGGGGATTGGCATTCCTCAGGAAGATTTTGCAAACTTATTTGAACCTTTTCATAGAGGTTCAAACGTGAGCAATATTAAAGGAACAGGGCTTGGGATGTCTATAATTAAAAGAGCTGTGGAAATACATAAAGCAGAAATTTCTTTCTACAGCGAAATAAATATCGGTACTACATTTTTAGTTAAATTTCCCGCGGAGATTCTGCATCCCGATAAAAATCCAGATTAAATGAAAAATAAAATTCTAATTATTGAAGATGAAATTCAATTAGCGCGCAATATTTCAATTTTGCTAAAAGCGGAAAATTATGATGTGCGGACCTCGTCAAACGGCACTGAGGGTTTAGAAAGCGCACTCAGTTGGCTGCCGGATCTAATTATATGCGATATTATGATGCCGGGTATGGATGGCTATGCAGTGTTTGAAGCACTTCAAAAAAACATTACTACGTCTGCAATTCCCTTTATATATTTAACTGCAAAGGTTGAAAGAAGCGACTTGAGAAAAGGTATGGAATTGGGGGCAGACGACTATATCTTTAAACCTTTTTCAGCGGAAGAATTAATTAAGGCAGTTAGTATAAGGCTCCAAAAATTTCAAAAAGTAAAAGCAAAGATTTTAACAGAACAAACTGACGCTTCCGGAAATGTGTTATCAAAAAAATACAAGCCGGAAGATAAGATGTTTTTTAAATTGCATAATTCTTCCATATTGGTGCTTATTGAAGAAATCAAATGTATATTGTCAGAAAACCAATACTCCAATATTATTACTGCCGGTAATAAGTCTATTCTGGTTAGAAGGGCTATCAGTACGTGGGAAAAAATGTTACCGGAAAAAATGTTTATTAGGATTCATCGGTCAACTATTATAAACCTGAAATTTATTTTAAAAATTGAAAGATGCAGCTCCGGCTCTTACCGCGTTTATTTAAAAGATCAACAAAAGTACTTTGATATTAGCAGAAAATATATAAAGAAACTTAAAAACTATTTTTAATAACCTAAACGAATCATTAACTCTCTCATAATTTTGCGCCTGTTAGGAAGCTAATATCCCTTTCTTAGCTAAAAGGCAAGCAGTTCACTCCAATTATATGCCACTCGCAACAATACTTGTAATAATTTTATACCTGTTAACGATTATAGATTAGAAAATAAGAAACGAAAAAAAAGGATGTGCTATGGCTGATAATATTAAAAACGTTGATGAGCTTTCGGGTCTGCTCCAACTGGTAAGTTTTAAAATTGGCAATGAAGAATTCGGAATAGATATTCTTAAAGTGCAAGAAATTAATAAAATGGTTCCGATAACAAAAATGCCAAACACTCCTGAGTTTATTGAAGGTGTTATAAACTTGCGGGGCAGGATTATTCCTGTAGTGGATATGAGGATAAGACTGGGTCTTGGGAAGCAGCAGCATAATAAATCAACCAGAATTATAGTAGTTGATATTGAAGGAAAAACTATCGGGTTTGTTGTGGATGCTGTAAGTGAGGTCTTAAGAATTCCTGCAAGCATTACTGAAGCTCCGCCTGAATTAACTTCCGGAATTAATTCTGATTTCATTACTGCAGTAGGAAAACTGGATGACCGTTTGTTGATACTACTGGATTTAGATAAGGTTCTAAAAACCAGTGAAAAGGAATTAATTCTCAGCTAATTATAACTATAAGTAAAAATGATAATAATAGGAAAAAAATATGAAATGGTTTAATGATTTAAAAATTGCGAAAAAACTTATTGTTAGTTTTTCTGTCGTATTAGTATTGATGACTTCATTGGGAATATTTTCAATCTCCAGGATGAAAACTGTTAAGCAGTCAGCTAATGACCTGGCGGAAAATTGGATGCCGTCAATTAAGTATTCATCAAAAATGGCTATCGACTTTGGTCTTGTCCGCAGATATGAGATGCGTATAATACTAACCAAAACAACAGAAGAGATCTCCGATATCAATAATAAGCTTACTGCGGCTAAAGCAACATTGGCCCAAGATCAAAGTGCTTATGAACCATTAGTGTCAAGTGCAGAAGAAAAGGATAACTATAGTGAGTTTAAGAAAAGTTATGAATTATACATAGTACAGCAGCAAAAGATAATTGGGCTTGTTAAAGAAAATAAAGTTGAAGAAGCCGCCGCTTTGCTTGGAGGTGAGTCCAAACGGGTATTTGATGAAGCTGAACAGTATTGCTTAAAAGCAGTGGCAATAAATGAAAAAGGCGGAGTTGAATCTGCCAAAGCCAGCGATGACGTTTATGGATCTTCTCAAATGCTTATCTGGATAGTTCTTGGTATAAGCATTCTCTTAGGTCTGTGGATTGCTACTTATGTTGCGGGGTATATTAAAAAGAATATTGCTCAAATTGTAGATAGGATTGAAGGACTTTCTAATACTTGTCTAACCAATCTTGAGAAAGGATGCCGCCAATTGGCCGTCGGTGATTTGGATATAAAAATATTAACAAGTACTCTTCCTTTGAACGTTAACTCCAAAGATGAATTCGGATTCCTTGCAACAAATATAAATCAGGTTATAAGTAAAACACAAGCTACTGTTCTATCAGTTGAGCAGGCGGTTAGTGCCATTAAAGGTACTTTGGAAGAATCTAAAGTACTTGTTGATGCTGCTTCCAGTGGTAAATTAAAAGCCAGAGGTAATGCCGATAAATTTAGCGGTGCTTATAAACAATTAGTCAGTGGTTTAAACCAAACAATAATTGCTATTGCTGAACCAATTGATGAATCCGGCGAAGTATTAGCAAATATGGCAAAAGGTGATCTTACCGTGCTTATGTCAGGTGAATACAAGGGTGATTTCGCTTTAATTAAAAATAGCATTAATACTGTATCAGAATCATTGTTTAATGCTCTTTCAAAAGTCAGCGAAGCAATTCAGGCTACTGCAAGTGCATCATCCCAAATATCTTCAAGCTCTGAAGAAATGGCTGCCGGGGCACAGGAACAAAGCGCACAAACAACTGAAATTGCCGGGGCCGTTGAAGAAATGACTAAAACCGTAATTGAAACTTCCCGCAATGCCAGTATTGCTGCCGAAAATTCAAAGGCCGCAAGTGACAACGCCAGAAAAGGTGCATTAAAAGTTGAAGAAACTAAAAAAGGTATGGAAAAAATTGCTGAATCGTCTTCTGAGACTGGTAAAATAATTTCTTCTTTGGCTAATAAAACTGATCAAATAGGGGAAATTGCTCAGGTAATTGATGATATTGCAGACCAGACTAATCTTTTAGCTCTTAATGCCGCTATTGAAGCTGCAAGAGCAGGTGAGCAGGGCAGAGGATTTGCTGTTGTGGCTGATGAGGTAAGAAAATTAGCTGAAAGAACAACAAAAGCAACAAAGGAAATTGCCAACACTATTAAGTCAATCCAAAGTGAAGCTAAAGAAGCTGATAAATCTATGGTTGTTGCAAATGAATCTGTTGTTGCGGGAATGGCTTTAACAGAACAAGTTGCAGAAGTGTTGAACGAAATTCTTAAAGTTAATGCAGGTGCTGCTGATATGATAAATCAGGTTGCTGCTGCAAGTGAAGAACAGTCAGCTACTGCTGAGCAAATAAGCCGTAATATTGAAGGCATAAGCAGTGTAACTGCTCAGTCTGCTGCAGGAACTCAACAAATTGCCCGTGCAGCCGAAGACTTGAACCAGTTAACAGCCAACTTACAGAATTTAATTGAACAATTCAAATTAGATAAAAATAGCCATTATGCAATTAGAGCTAAAGGTAAACTTATTAATGCATAAAGAAATATTTAGTGTACTCTAGAATAGGATAGAATGAATAAGAAAATGTCTGCAAAGCTCTTTTGCAGACATTTAATACTTACTGATTTGCGGAAGACGCAACTATCCGTACTTAAAAAATTATAATAAAAGGAATGGAAAATGAAATATAACATTGAAAAATTTAAAGACTGGAAAATCTCTACAAAAATAATTTTCTCGTCAATTCTTGCTTTATCCATACTTGCTGCTATGGTCCTTTTCTATTTCCTTCCAATGGTTGCTGCCCAAATTAAGCAGGATAAAATTGATATAGAAAAGAATATTATTCAAACAGGTTATTCTATTATGCAGGATTTTTATAATCGTGCTAATAGCGGGGAGTTCTCTCAGGAAGTTGCCAAAAGCAAAGCCCTGGAAGTGATTAAGGGGTTACGCTACGGCTCTAATAATACAGATTATTATTATGTTTACGATTCTGAATTCAAGATGGTTATGCACCCTATTACGCCAAAGCTTAACGGAAATTATATGAAAAACCTTAAAGATCCCAGCGGCTTTATGTTCTTTTATGAGTTTGAAAAAGTAATTAAACAAAATGGTGAAGGAGTTGTTGAGTATATATGGGCTAAACCCGGTGTCGATAAACCAGTTGCCAAAATTTCTTATGTAAAGAGTTTTGATCCCTGGGGATGGATAATTGTCAGCGGTATTTATATTGATGATGTTGAAGTGACAATACAGAGCATAAGATCTTCTATTATAATTGGTTTGTGTCTGGCTTTGGTAATTTCAATTATTATTGCATTATCACTTGGACGTAAGATAGGTAATTCTGTTAAAAAAATTACTTTAATAGCAGACAGGTTAGCTTTGGGGGACACTGAAATTTCCGTAAGTGCAAACTCTAAAGATGAAATTGGAGATCTTGAAAGATCTTTTGCTTCAATTGTTGAAAATTCAAAAGCCAATATCCATGCAATTACTCAAATTTCACAAGGAAATTTAGATATTAAGATAGTACCTAAATCGGATAAAGATGTCCTTTCAAAAAGCATGATTCTGGTTACTGAAACAATCACCAGTTTAGTTTCTGAAGTTATGATGTTAAGCAATGCTTCTGTTAAAGGAGAGTTATCTACAAGAGGTAATGCGGATAAATTTCATGGGAGTTATAAAGAAATAGTTGCAGGTCTTAATGCTACGTTTGAATCTATGGTACAACCAATAAATGACTCCGGGAAAGTATTGGAAAGCTTAGCTGGTGGGGATTTGACAGTTAGGATGGATGGTGAATATTTGGGAGATTATTCCAAAATAAAGGTCAATATAAACGGGCTGGCGGACTCTTTTAGCAATGCTTTGTCTGATGTTGCCAGAGCTGTAGTAGCAACCGCAAGTGCATCAGCTCAAATTTCTTCAAGTGCTGAAGAGATGGCTGCCGGTGCTCAGGAACAGAGTGCACAGACCACTGAAATAGCTAGTGCCGCCGAAGAAATGACCAAAACTGTTTTTGAAACTTCAAAAAATGCAAGCATAGCTGCGGATAACTCGCAAAAAGCAAGTGAAAGTGCTGAAAAGGGCGCTAAAAAAGTTGAAGAAACTAAAAAAGGTATGGAAAAAATTGTTAATGCAACTGCTGAAACTGGAAAAATTATTTCGTCCCTTGCAGGCAAGACAGATCAAATAGGAGAGATAGCTCAGGTAATTGATGATATTGCTGACCAGACTAATCTTCTTGCTCTCAATGCCGCTATTGAAGCTGCCAGAGCGGGTGAACAGGGCAGAGGATTTGCTGTTGTTGCTGATGAAGTGAGAAAACTTGCTGAAAGAACTACTAAAGCTACAAAAGAAATTGCAGATACTATTAAATCAATACAAAATGAAGCTAAAGAAGCTGATAAATCTATGGTTGTTGCTAAACAGTCCGTAATTTCTGGTATGGAGCTTACTGAGCAGGTTTCTGAAGTACTCAAAGAAATTTTACTCGTAAATTCAAAAGTTGCGGATATGATTAATCAGGTTGCAGCTGCAAGCGAACAACAGTCTTCAACTGCTGAGCAAATAAGCAGAAACATTGAAGGAATAAACAGTGTTACTGCAGAATCTGCTGACGGTACTGAGCAAATTGCACATGCCGCTGAAGATTTGAACCAGTTAACTAATAATTTGCAAAATCTAATAGAACGCTTTAAATTGGATAAAGAAAGCAGTCTCGCAGTTGCATTTAACGGCAAGATTATAAATAGATAAATAAAAAATTTAAAATAATACTATTAAAAATGCCTGTTTGTTAAAATTACAGGCATTTAATAGTTAAATAATCCTATAACCACCTAATATTTCTTATATTTTCCACCACCGAACAAAAATCCCCCCTAAAAAGTAATAAAATATTTGGATACAAATCCAGAAATGGAATACTAAACTTTAAAATAGATACTACGATTATTACTTAGCAAAGCAAATTTGGTAAGAATGAAAAGGCTATGATAAAAACAATTACATATAATAATAGAAAGAACAAATATGGTATGGTTTAAAAATATGAGCATAAAAGCTAAATTGTTGGTGAGTTTTTTAATAATGGTAATAATTTCCATAGTAATAGGGTATACCGGGTATGATGGAATAACAACAATTGCAAATAATCAAGATGATCTATACTCAAATAGTTTATTAGCTATTGAGAATCTTTCAACTATTAAGGCATCAATTCTGACAGCCAGAGGGGATATCAGATCAGCAAATGATGCAAAAACCCCAGAAGGTAAACAAAAATATATTTCGAGCGTTAAAGACAATGCCGCAAAGGCAGATGAAGCATTTGTGGCATACCTAAAATCCAAGTTAACTCCTGAAGAAGAAAAGTATTGTAAGTTATTTCAAGAAAATTGGGGGTTATATAAGACCGAACGCGATAGAGCAATTCCTCTTATATTGAATAACCAAAGCGAAGAGGCGCTCATAGTGCTGGATGGGCCGGCCAGGAAATATTTGACTAATCTGAGAGATGCCTTAGATGCATTATCAATGGAAAATCTAAGTCAGTCTGATACTTTAGATAAAAATACTGATGCCCGTGCAAAATCAGATAAGTCCTTGTTGTTGTTGTTTATTATTTCAGGTATTACGTTGTCTATTGGGCTTGTGTCTATTATAGTAACGTCAATTGCAAAACCATTAAGCGAATTGCAGGATGCAGCTGACAAAATTGCTGATGGAGATTTTAATTATCGCAGTGAGTATTGTAGAGCACAGTCGAAGTACAAAGATGAGATAAGTAAAGTGATTTGCGCAGTAATTAAAATGAAAAATGTTATTACCGAAAAATCTGTTTGGTATGAACAAATTCTTGATGCTATCCCGCTCCCTATTTCCGTAACTGATAAAACAATGAATTGGACTTTTGTTAACAAACCGGTTGAACAAATGCTCAACAAAAAGCGTGCAGACTTTATGGGCAAACCGTGCAGCAATTGGGGGGCTTCAATTTGCAATACGGAAAGCTGCGGAATTAATTGTCTTAACAAAGGCAAAAATCAGACATATTTTGATCAGAATGGCGGCAATTTTAAAGTTGATTCAGCATACTTATATGATTCAAAAGGTGATATGAACGGACATGTTGAAGTGGTACAGAATATTACCGAAATTAAATCAATAGAAATCTATTTAGGTAGAAAAGCATCAGAAATGCTTGTGGAAATGGATAAATTGTCCGAAGGAGATTTAACTGTTTCACTGAGTATAGAAAAGGATGATCAGATTGGGAAGTTGTTTTCCGGATTTAACAAAACTGTAAGCAATATTGGAAATCTGATAACAAGAGTATCTGAAGCAGTCCAGGCAACGGCAAGTGCTTCTTCTCAAATTTCTTCAAGCGCTGAAGAAATGGCAGCAGGGGCTCAGGAGCAAAGTGCGCAGACCACAGAAATTGCCGGCGCAGCAGAAGAAATGACCAAAACAGTTTTTGAGACCTCAAAGAATGCAAGTACAGCTGCAGATAATTCCAAAACTGCAAGCGATAATGCTGAAAAAGGTGCTCGTAAAGTTGAAGAAACTAAAAAAGGCATGGAAAGAATTGTTATTTCTGCTACTGAAACCGGTAAAATTATTTCTTCTTTAGCAAATAAAACAGATCAAATTGGCGAAATTGCACAGGTAATTGATGATATAGCTGACCAGACCAATCTTCTTGCACTTAATGCCGCTATAGAAGCTGCCAGAGCCGGAGAGCAGGGGCGTGGATTTGCTGTTGTTGCTGATGAAGTTAGAAAGCTGGCTGAAAGAACTACAAAAGCTACAAAAGAAATCGCAAATACAATTAAATCAATACAAAATGAAGCAAAAGAAGCCGATAGATCCATGATGTTAGCAAAAGAATCTGTTGTCGCTGGCATGGAGTTGACCGAGCAGGTGGCTGTTGTGCTTAAAGAAATTCTTGTTGTCAACTCGAAGGTCTCTGATATGATTAATCAAGTGGCTGCAGCAAGTGAAGAACAATCTTCAACAGCGGAACAGATAAGCCGTAATATAGAAGGTATTAGCAGTGTAACTCAGCAGTCTGCAGCAGGAACCCAGCAAATAGCTCGTGCGGCAGAGGATTTGAACCAGTTAACTAATAATTTGCATGATTTAGTCTCTCAATTCAAATTAGATGGTAACAGTCTTTATGATAATGGTATGAATAATAGAATGGTAAAGACTTATAATTAATAATTATTGGGTGCTTCTTTTCCTAATTCGGTATAAATTATAAAACCCGACCCCCAAAAGTCGGGTTTTCCTACTTATTATTTAATAAAACTTTTGCGGCCTTTATTTCCTGCGTTAATTGTTAATTGTAAATTCTTCATTATCTTTATACTCTAAATTAAAAACATTTCTAAAATAAAATTATGATTACGCATATAGTGTTTTGGCGGTTGAATGAACACGCTAATGGAAAATCAAAGCAGGAAAATGCTTTATTGATGAAAGAAAAATTAACAGGTATAGCAGCCCAAATTACGGGAATTATCAGCATTGACGTTGGCTTTAGTTATAATAAAACTGAAGAAGCTTCAGATGTTGCTCTGGTGCTGGTATGTGAAAACAAAGAAATCCTTGATAATTATGATAAGCATCCGGAACATCAGGCATTTAAGCTTTGGCTTAAGGATGTCCGGTATGAAAGACGTGTAGTTGATTTTGAATCTTGATCTTAATATAATATAGAACGATAAGCAGGCAATGGAAAATATAATTAATCCGGTTATTCTTACTGTAAAAGAAGTTGAAGTTCATTTTGGCGAAAATGTTATTTTAGATAAAACTTCTCTAAGTATTCATGAAGGCGATAGAATTGGTTTAATAGGAAGGAATGGGGCAGGTAAGTCAACTCTGCTTAAAATAATGTCCGGTATCTTATCTCCTGATTCGGGTGAGATTACTACTCGAAAGGACCTTATTGTAGGGTTTTTATCTCAGGAGTTTACTTTAGACGATACTAAAAATGTCTATGAGAATATTCTTGACGGCTCTGCTGAACTGATTGCTTTACTTAACGAATATGAATCTCTTCCTTACGATTCTTCCAGAAAGCATGAAGTAGAAACAAAAATTATCCATTCTGACGGCTGGAATCTTGACAGACGCGTTAACCTGATTATGCATTCCTTAAATGCTCCTGCGCCGGATAAAAAGATCAGTTTGCTTTCAGGGGGAGAAAAGAGGAGAGTTGCGCTATGCAGGGCTTTAATTTCCAACCCGGATCTTTTAATATTGGATGAACCTACTAACCATTTGGATACTGAATCCATTGAATGGATTGAAAATTATCTTGCCGGTTATAAGGGTACTTGCATCTTTGTAACGCACGATAGATACTTCCTTGATAGGATAGCCACGCGCATTGTTGAATTAGCAAGTGGTGTCCTTTATTCGCACTCCGGAAATTATACTGACTACTTAATAAATAAATCTGAGCGTCAGGCTATTAAAGAAGCCGAAGAACGCAGTAGGCAAAATTTTTTAAGACGCGAACTGCAATGGGTAATGCGGGGACCAAGAGCAAGAAGAACTAAAGCAAAAAGCCGCCTTGATCATTATAACGAAGTTGTTTCTCAGGATAACTTGGAAGTTGAGCTAAATGTTGAATTAGTAATACCTCCGGCCGAAAAACTTGGTAATAAAATTCTTGAGCTGCATAACTTAGGATTTTCCTATGGAGAAAATAAATTATTTTCTAACCTTGATTTCCTTTTTACGCCAGGCAGAAAACTGGGACTTATCGGTAAAAATGGAGTCGGCAAAACCACGCTGATTAAAATTATACTGGGTGAACTATACTCTGGTGAAGGTTCAATAGATATTGGAGAGAAAACAGAATTTAACTACATTGATCAGTCTCGTCTTATACTTGACGATGAAGAAACTGTTATTAAAACCATTGGTGAAGGCAGGGACACTATTAAATTTGGCAGCCATCAAATGACAGTCTGGTCATATTTGAGGAGGTTCCTTTTTACTGATGATAAAATAAATACATTAGTGGGGAGGCTTTCGGGCGGCGAAAAAAGCCGGCTGACATTGGCAAAAATTCTTAAAAACGGCGGCAATTTTCTTATCCTTGATGAGCCTACGAATGATCTTGATTTGCCTACATTAAGAATTTTGGAAGAAGCTCTTATTGCTTTTTCAGGTTGTGTTATTGTTATAAGCCATGACAGGTATTTTCTTAATAGAGTATGTAATGGCATCCTGGCGTTTGAAGATAACAGCCAGTTTTATTTTAGCGAAGGTAATTATGACGATTATATTGATAAGTATAAGCAAAGAATTAAAGATACAGAGCCTGCTGAATTAAAAGAGAAGAAGCAGGATACGCGTATAAAATCAAATAAGAAGAAATTATCTTATAAAGATCAAAAAGAATTAGAGGCAATAGAAGAAAATATATTGGCCGCTGAAGCAGAAGTAGATAGAATCGAATGCATTTTCTCCTCCCCTGATTTTTATGAAAAATTTGCCAAACAGACAAATGAGTTAACTGTTGAACTTCAACTGGCAAAGGAAAAAGTAAAACGGCTTTACGAGAGATGGGAAGAGCTGGAAAACCTGAAACAGAGTTTGGAATAAAGCTTTTCTAATGACATATTAACTCATAAATATATGCAACTTTATTGGTAATTAAATTAGATTTTACTTAATTTTGTGTAAAGAATTTTATTTGTGGCAGTTGCCATTTTTAATTAAAATTAAGGTGATATAAATGAAGTACATTTTCCGGCTTTTCCTGACAGCATTGTTCTTAAATGTTACATCCTTGCCACTGTTTGCGCAGTGGGTACAGACCAACGGGCCAAACTGTGGTACTGTTCATTGCTTAGCCATTAACAACACGAAGCTCTATGCAGGGTCTGTTGCCGGTGTCTATCTTTCTACTGACAATGGTACCAGCTGGGCTAGTGCGGGATTGTCAAACTATGATATTCGGGCACTTGCTATTAGTGATACAAATCTCTTTGCGGAGAGGTGGGACGGTGGCGTCTATCTTTCTACCAACAATGGCACAAGCTGGACTGCTGTCAATTCGGGTTTACCGAATACTTACGCCTGGTCTCTCACCGCGAGTGGTACAAATCTCTTTGCCGGGACTGAGGGCTACGGCGTTTTTCTTTCCACCAACAATGGCACGAACTGGATTGCTGTCAATACTGGTTTGACTGACAGTTATGTTCGATCTTTTGCAATCTCTGGTACAAATCTCTTTGCCGGGACTAATGGAGGTGTATTTCTTTCCACCAACAACGGCACAAGCTGGACTGCCGTCAATACAGGTCTGACTAACAGTTATATCCACTCTTTTGCAATCTCTGGTACAAATCTTTTTGCCGGGACTGATGGAGGTGTATTTCTTTCCACCAACAACGGAACGAGCTGGACTGCCGTCAATTCGGGCTTGACAGCTACTACTGTTAGTTCTCTTGCTGTGAACGGAAACAATCTTTTTGCTGGGAGTTGGGACGGCGGCGTCTTTCTTTCTACCAACAACGGCACTAGTTGGAGTAATGCGGGCTTGATGACTTATGATGTGTATTCTCTTATCACCAATGGTACAAATCTCTTCGCCGGAACTATGTCTGGTGGTGTCTTTCTTTCCACCAATAACGGCACAACTTGGACCAATAACGGTTTGCCGAATACTGATGTTCGGTGTTTCTCCTCAAGCGGCAATAATCTCTTTGCCGGGACTGATGGCAACGGCATCAGTCTTTCTACTGACAACGGCACAAGCTGGACTGCCGTCAATACGGGCTTCTCGAAATATACTGTTGTCAAGTCTCTTGCCACAAGTGGAACTTATCTGTTTGCCGGGACTAATAGCGACCTCTTCTTTTCTACCAACAATGGTTCAAGCTGGATAAATGCGGGTTTGGAAACTGCCGTCCAATCTCTTGCTACAAGTGGTACTAATCTGTTCGCAGGAACTTGTTACAAAGGTGTCTTTCTTTCCACCAACAATGGTACAAGCTGGGCTAATACCGGCTTAATGAATGCAAATGTCTTGTCTCTTACCCAAAATGGTAATAACCTTTTTGCGGGGTCTTGGGGCGGTGGTGTTTTTCTTTCCACCAACAATGGTACAAACTGGACTGTTGTCAATAATGGTTTGACGGATACACATGTATGTACTCTTGCTGCGAACGATATGAATCTCTTTGCCGGGACTGATGGCGGAGTTTTTCGTTCCACTAATAGCGGCACAAGCTGGGTTGCCGTCAATTCGGGCTTAACGAACACTTATGTCAGATCTCTTGCAATTATCGGTACAAATCTTTTTGTAGGGACTACCAGCGGTGTCTCCCTGTCCACCAACAATGGCGCAAGTTGGACAGCCGTCGATACGGGGCTGACGAACACTGACGGCCTATCCCTTGCCGTCTTTGGTGCAAATCTTTTTGCAGGGACTAATGGCTACGGTGTATGGAGACGGCCGTTATCTGAAATGATTACTTCGGTCGAGCTCTCCTCAAATGGTCAGCCGTCTAATTTCGGACTTGAGCAAAATTACCCCAATCCGTTTAATCCAAATACTACCATAAGCTACCGGCTGCCGCAGAGAGGGCAGGTAACAATAAAAGTATATGATGTGCTTGGCAATGAAGTAAAAATGCTTGTAAATGAATACAAACCTGCAGGTGAATACTCAATAAACTTTGATGCAGGCAAACTAAGCAGCGGTGTGTATATCTACAGGATTACGTCCGGCAGTTATACGTCAGCAAAAAAGATGACACTGATTAAATAACCGATGCCATATACAAATTATAATTAAATTTTGGTGAAATTAATGAAATACTTATTCCGGCTTCTCCTGACAGCATTGTTCTTAAATTTTACATCCTTGCCGCTGTTTGCGCAATGGGTGCAGACCAACGGGCCAAACTGCGGTACTGTTCAGTGCTTAGCCATTAGCGGCACGAATCTCTTCGCAGGGACTGGAGGAGGTGTCTTCCTTTCCACCAATAACGGCGTAACTTGGACTATCGTCAATACAGGCTTGACGAACTATAATGTCTGGTCGCTTGCCGCGAGCGGCACGAATCTCTTTGCCGGAACTTATGACGGCGGTGTCTTTCTTTCCACCAACAATGGCACAAACTGGACTGCCGTTAATACAGGATTGACGAACTATTCTGTCCTTTCTCTTGTTACGAGCGGCACGAACCTCTTTGCCGGGACAAACCGCGGCGTTTTTCTTTCCACCAACAATGGCAAAAGCTGGACTGCTGTTAATACAGGCTTGACGAGCTTCCCCATCCAGTCTCTTGCCATCTCGGGTACGAATCTCTTTGCCGGAACTTATGACGGAGGTGTTTTTCTTTCTACCAATAACGGTACAAGTTGGACTCAAATGGGCTTGACGCATGATGAGGTCTATTCTCTTGCCATCTCTGGCGCAAATATCTTTGCCGGGACTTTTCGCGGCATCTTCCTTTCCACCGACAACGGTACAAGCTGGACTCAAAATAATACGGGCTTGACGGACTCTCTTGTCCAGTCTCTTGCCATCTCGGGCACTAACATTTTTGCCGGGACTAATCAAGGCGTCTTTCTTTCCACCAACAACGGCGCAAGCTGGACTGCCGTCAATTCGGGTTTGACGAACACAAATGTCCACTCTCTTATTATCTCGGATACCAATATCTTTGCTGCGACTATGGGTGGCGGTGTCTTTCTCTCCACCAACAACGGTACAAGTTGGACAAATACGGGCGTACCGAGTACCGATGTTCGGTGCTTCGCCGAGAGCGGCACAAATTTCTTTGTCGGGACTTCTAACAAAGGCGTTTCTTTTTCCACCAATAATGGAACAAACTGGACTGATGTCAATTTGGGCATGACAAACACTTGTGTCTATTCTCTTGTCACGAGCGGCACAAATCTCTTTGCCGGGACTATAGGTGGCGGTGTCTTCCTTTCCACCAACAACGGAATAAGCTGGACTAATACAGGTTTGGCGAACTCTGATGTCATGTGCTTTGCCATGACCGGTGCGAATCTCTTTGCCGGGACTGGCCGTGGCGTTTTTCTTTCCACCAACAATGGAACAAGCTGGATTCAAAGGGGCTTGATAAACGCTAGTGTCTACTCTCTTGTCACATGTGGCGCAAATCTCTTTGCCGGAACTTGGAGCGGAGGCGTCTTTCTTTCCACTAACAACGGAACAAGCTGGACTCAAATGGGCTTGACTAACGCTACTGTCTGGGCTCTTACCTCAAGCGGCACGAATATCTTTGCCGGGACTATGGGTGGCGGCGTCTTCCTTTCCACCGACAACGGTGCAAGTTGGACTGCCGTCAATTCAGGCTTGTCGAACACTAATATCGCGACTCTTGTCACGTGCGGGACGAATATCTTCGCCGGGACTAGTGGTGGCGTCTTCCTTTCCAATAACAAAGGTACAAACTGGACTGCCGTCAATACGGGCTTGTCGGACACTCTTGTCAATTCTCTTGCCGTAAGCGGTACGAATCTCTTTGCAGGGACTCATCACCAAAGTGTATGGAGACGGCCGTTGTCTGAAATGGTTACTTCGGTTGAGCTCTCCTCAAATGGTCAGCCGTCTAATTTCGGGCTTGAACAAAATTACCCGAATCCGTTCAACCCGAATACTACAATAAGCTACCGGCTGCCGCAGAGCGGACAGGTAACAATAAAAGTTTATGATGTGCTTGGCAATGAAATAAAAACGCTTGTAAATGAATCCAAACCTGCGGGTGAATACTCAATAAACTTTGATGCAGGCAAACTAAGCAGCGGCGTGTATATCTACAGGATTATTTCCGGCGGTTATACCTCAGCAAAAAAGATGACACTGATTAAATAATGTGTATAGTCTTTTGTTATCAGTCCCACACTGAAGAGAGTTTACAATTACATAAGCAATAACTAAATACAAAGAAGCAGATGTAGTCTCTTTTTTCCCCTTATCTGTAGCCCCCACATAGTGGCAGGCTGAGTGAAGTCCGAATTCGGACGACTCGGGGTGGAATTTGATAGTGTCTTGCCCATAAAACGCTGGATAATTTGATATAAGAGCTTATAATATATGGAATATATATTCCTGTAGAGACGTTTTGCAACGTCTCGGGATATCCGTATTGAGGTACTTTTACGGGGCCTGTCTCAAAAATATAAAACTATAAATTTACATCACCCGTATTCATTGTTGTTAGTCAGTCCTCCCTACAAACTTGTTCTTTACAATTGTTAAACTGCGAAGCTGGAGCTTCGCGTTACAGGTCGGTAGGCTCTTTTATGTTTTTTGTAACACGAAGCTCCCGCTTCGTTGTTCCGGTTTCTACAACCATAAATAGCAGTGTTACTATATTAAAGTGGAGGGCCTCTTTCTTTGGTGGGGGGGTATCTTAAAAATGCTAAATTATAAATTTACATCACTCGCGTCGATACTGAACTTATATTTATATTTTCCTTTCAATTGTTTTAATATTCTCATAAATTTGTAGATTAGGTTAATCTATAGAATAGGAAATATGCAGACTCCATTAATGACTCAATATTATAGTGTTAAAAAAGAATATCCGGATACAGTGCTTTTATTTAGGATGGGTGATTTTTTTGAAACGTTTGAAGAAGATGCTAAAATTGCTTCTAAAGTACTTGGTATTACATTAACAAAACGTGCAAACGGTGCTGCCGGAGATGTGCCGCTGGCAGGTTTTCCGCATCATGCCATTGAAACTTACCTCCCCAAATTAGTAAAAGCCGGATATAGGGTAGCTGTATGCGAACAAGTTGAAAATCCTAAATTTGCCAAAGGTATTGTTAAAAGGGAAGTTATTGAAGTTGTTACTCCCGGAGTTGCTTTCTCTGATAAGTTGTTGGATCACAAAAAAAATAATTATCTGCTTGCAGTTTATTATCGTGAAGATTTATGTGGTCTTTCTTTCTGCGATATTTCAACCGGGGAGTTCTATGTGTTTGAAGTACCCGCTAAACAGCTTAAACAGCAGATTGAGTCTATTGCTCCCGCCGAAATTCTTATTCAGAAAAAATATAAAGACCAGGTAACTGAAATAGTCAATAAACTGAATTCTACCATTAGAGTAACAAAAATGGACGATTGGATTTTTAATTTTGAGTATGCAAAAGAACTTCTTCTCATGCATTTCAAAACAATAAATCTAAAGGGTTATGGTATCGAAAGTTTGGTTGCAGGTATTATTTCAGCAGGAGCAGCACTAAACTACTTGCAGGAAACGCAAAAGGCAAATTTGTCTCATCTGAACAAAATATCCATTTATAATCCCTCTGATTATATGGCGCTTGATTTCTCAACAAAAAGAAATCTTGAAATTACTTTTTCAATGAGCGATGGCGGCAGGGACGGCTCTCTTATTTCCATTCTTGACAAAACTGAAACACCAATGGGGGGAAGACTGCTTAAAAAATGGATAGCTGCCCCTCTTACTAAACTTGAGATGATTTTAAAACGACAGGAAAGTGTTGAAGAATTTGTAAATAAAAAATCACTTAGGGAAGACCTTATTAAAGAGATTTCTGAAGTAGGAGACTTAGAAAGGCTTATTACCAAAGTCTGCACCGGCAGGGCTAATCCGCGTGATGTTATAAATATTAAAACATCCTTAAAAAAAATTCCCGCCCTTAAAGATATTCTGCTTCAAACAACGGGAAAAACTATTAAGGGTTTATCTGATAATTTGCAAATATTAAATGATATTGTAGAAAAGATTGATAGTGCAATTGTGGATTACCCGCCACTAAGCCTTACTGAGGGTGGTGTAATTAAAAACGGTTTTAGTATTGAGCTTGATGAGCTTAGAAATATATCTTTGCACGGTAAAGACTGGATAGCAAATCTCCAAAAAACTGAGCGGGAACGAACAGGGATATCTTCCTTAAAAGTTAATTATAACAGAGTATTTGGTTATTATATTGAAATTAGTAATGCAAATAAAGAAAAAATTCCTGATGATTACATCCGCAAGCAGACTCTTGTAAATTCAGAAAGATTTATAACCCCTGACCTTAAAGTTTATGAAGATAAAATTCTTCATGCGGAAGAAAAAATATATGATCTGGAAAGCCAGTTATTTAATGAGATAAGGCTTGCCGTAGCGGCTCGTGCCGAAGAGATTCAGTTTAATGCACAGCTAATAGCAATGCTTGATTGTTTCTTGTCATTTGCAGAATGTGCTGTTCAGTATAATTATGTTAGACCGGAATTAAGCGATGGAACTCACTTGAATATTGTGGAGGGACGGCATCCGGTAGTTGAAAGAATTCTGCCTCCGGGTGAAAAGTATACTGCAAACAATTGTTTCCTTGATAATGAAGAAAATCAGATTATTATTCTTACGGGTCCTAATATGGCCGGTAAGTCGGTTTTTCTTCGCCAGCTTGGGCTTATTGTATTGCTTGCGCAAATTGGATCTTTTGTCCCTGCTAAAGAAGCCAAAATGGGAATTGTTGATAGAATATTTACCCGTGTTGGAGCCAGCGATAACATAACTACCGGGGAGAGTACATTTTTAGTTGAAATGCAGGAAGCTGCTAATATCTTAAATAATGCTACCTCAAAAAGTCTTATTCTCCTGGATGAGATAGGGAGGGGTACAAGTACGTTTGACGGTATCTCAATTGCATGGGCTATTACTGAATACCTGCACCAGAATTCCGAAATATCTGCTAAAACACTATTTGCAACTCACTACCATGAACTAAATGAAATGGCAGAGATTTTCCCACGTATCCAGAATTATAAAGTTGAAGTACGGGAATATGACGACAAAGTTATTTTCCTACATAAAGTAAGTAAGGGCTCTGCTGACCATAGCTACGGCATTCAGGTTGCGCAGATGGCGGGTCTTCCAGTCTTTGTTACTAATAGGGCTAAAGAAATATTGAATAACCTTGAAAGTAAAGAACTAACGCCTTACGAGACAAGAAAAGCAAAATTTAAAAAATTGAAAGATGACGGGTTGCAGTTAAGTTTATTTGAAGCTGAAGTAAAAGATGATGTTTTAAGAAATGAACTGAATGAAATAGAAATAAATAATTTAACACCAATTGAAGCACTGAATAAACTAAGCCAGCTCAAGAACAAAGCTTCAGATGAGAATAAATAAATTATCCATATCGTAATGAAATTTTATTCTCTTATATTGTTTATTTGTTTAATTATTATCCAAAATTCATGTTATTGTCAGGCGAAATTTGAACCTGCATATGGGGCATATCCTGGTGCAATTGTTGCTCTTGATGCAGGCTTTAATTATTCGGTTACTACGTTTGAACAAATGACTAATAAAAAACACTCTATATATTTTAGCTATACCGGATGGGGGCAGCCATTTCCTAATGACTGGGTTTTAGATTATGCTTCTAAAAATAGTATTGTCCAGATAGCTTTTGAGCCAAATGGCGGCTTGGATGAAGTAATGGACGGTGAATATATAAGAGAATGGGCTAAGAATGCACGGAGGTCCGGTGCTATGATCCTTTTAAGGTGGGCGTCGGAAATGAATGGTGATTGGGTGGCTTGGTATGGCGATCCTGAAAAGTATAAGCAGAAGTTCAAACTTATTCATGATATTATGGCTGAAGAAGCTCCAAATGTGGCAATGGTGTGGTGTCCTAATGATATTCCTTCAGCTTCTATTCCTTTGTATTATCCGGGAGATACTTATGTAGACTGGGTCGGAATAGATTTTTATGGCGTATATTATTATGAAAACGGAGTTCCTGAACGAACGGATCCTCGGGAGAAACTAAAAATTGTTTATGATGTGTATTCTGCCAAAAAACCAATAATGATTTGTGAATGGGCCGCTACGCATTATACAGAGCGGGTAACCCCTCATCAGGACTGCACACAATACTGCATTGCTCAAATGGATTCTCTTTATACTAATATAAAGGCTCAATTCCCAAGACTAAAAGCTTTTTGCTGGTTTAGTGTAAATAGTGTAACTACTAATAAAAATGATTTTAGCTTATCTGACAACCAGTCAATTTTAAGTCATTATTCGCAGATAATTCAAAACCCATATTTTATTTCATTGCCTTACAGAAATGTTCCCCTTGTTAAAATTGGGATAACAGAAGACTCTGTATTTAATAATAGTTTTAACCTTCCTTTCTCAGTGGTGTGTGATACTTCAATTGACAGTATAAGTTATTTCATAAATAATAAACGCATCGGGAGTTTTAACTATATTCCTGCCTCGATTCCTATTGATATAACTAATCTGGCGGATAATTTCTATACCATTAAAATCATGGCTTTTGCAAAATCCGGTTTCGATAATTTTGAGACGATCAGAGTGGCTTTGGATAAGGGGCATAAATATTCAGTAATGATTATGGATGATATATTAGGAGGCAGTAGTTTCTCAGTAATAGGGCAATGGAATATTTCAACCTCACAGCCTGATAGATATGGGCCATATTATCATTATTGTGGTATGGGGACAGGGAGTAACATAGCTTCTTGGAATTATGATATCAACTATCCCGGGTATTATAATCTGTACGCATATTGGTCGGCTCATGAAAATAGGGCTTCTAATGCTCCATACGCCATTTTATACAAAAATGGATGTGACACTATTAAGTGCAATCAAAAACTTAATGGTGGTAAATGGAATTTCCTGGGCACATATTATTTCGAAAATAATGCAAAGATTTTTCTAAATAATAATGCAGATGGAATTGTTATTGCTGATGCAGTTAAGCTTGAATGGTGCTTTGTTCTTGAAGTAGATTATGAAAAGCTCATTTTAGCTGATGAATACGTTTTATATCAGAATTACCCAAATCCATTTAATAGTGCAACTATTATTAAATACTATATGCCGGAAAATTCAAATGTTAAAATATCCATATATAATATACTTGGCAGAGAAATAGCTATATTAACTAATGAAATTCAGCAAAAGGGAATGCATCAGGTGAAATTTAACGCCGGAAACCTTTCCAGCGGAGTTTACCTGTGCCGTATTGAAGCAGGAAAATTTACAAAAGCAAAGAAAATTGTTTTACTTAAATAATTCTTATTATTAATTAACAAAAGAGAAGTTATGAAATTAACTAAGTTGGATTCAGCGTCTTTAATTGCTGTTAAACAATGCATGGGTGCAAAGAAAAGCGAAAAAATACTGGTAATTACAGATGAATTGAAACGCGAAATAGGACTTTCACTTTATAATGCCGCTATTTCTTTAGGTTGCAAAGCTTTACTTGTAGAAACTAAATCTGGAAAAATTAATGGCGAAGAGCCAATGGAAGAAGTTGCAGAATTAATGAAAAAATTTGATGTAGTATTAATTCCTACAGCCAAATCATTAACGCATACTGATGCAAGGAGAGCCGCTTCTGCTTTGGGTGTTAGAATTGCTACCTTCCCCGGAATTACAAATGAAGTTATGGTAAGAGGAATGAATGCCGATTATAAAAAAATTGCTAAACTTACTATTAAACTTACAAGTATTTTGGAAAAGGGGAGTCAGGTAAGAGTTACTGCTCCTTCCGGTACGGATATTTCCTTCAGCATTAAAGGCAGAAAAGCTTATGCAAGTAAGGGGTTGTTTCATGCTAAAGGTGAAAGCGGAAACTTGCCTACAGGTGAGGCATTCTTAGCTCCGGTGGAAGGCTCATCAAATGGTGTATTTGTTGTAGATGGTTCCATGGCAGGATTGGGTCTTATTAAAAATGCTAATATAAAAATTGAAGTTAAAGATGGATATGCAACAAAAATTACCGGTGGTGCGTTAGCTTCTAAATTAAAGAAACAGCTTGATTCAGTCGGCAAAGAAGCCAGAAATATTGCTGAATTTGGTATAGGTACTAATGATAGTGCTAAGTTAAGCGGAGTCCTTTTAGAAGATGAAAAAGTTTTGGGAACTATCCACATTGCACTTGGTAATAATGTCTCAATGGGCGGTAATATAAATGTCCCAATACATTTAGATGGACTAATTAAAAAACCTACTGTTTATCTTGATGATAAAATCATTATGAAGGATGGGAAATTGTTGGTATAAATTATATCCGAAATCTTAAAAAGCAGGTTTATTTTTATTGGTAGCAGGAACAGTTTAGTTAAATTGCCCCTGCTATTTTTTTATTAGACGATGTTAATTTAATAAATCCATAATTTTGCCTTAAATTATTTAAGTTTAAGGACTTATGCCCACGGCCCTCAATAGCTGAAATCACAGCACAATTATTTTCAAAAACCACAAAAAACAGCTTAAAATGATTTGTAAATTTGAAAATTGTAGTTAATTTATGAGTGTAAATTTTCAATGTTAAATAATTGAATTGAAATGGAGTACAATTATTACGGCTGTATAGTTTGTCTTGTATCTTTGTATTTATTTAATACGTTGGTGCAACAAGCAAAACATCAAGATGCGTTTAGTGCGCTATAAAGGAAGCCGGATAAATGAATTTGCCTCATTCAAAATATTCCATACGTACTTAATTCATTGGAGTTTATTGTAATTATCTTAGCTCTGTTCCTTTGGTAAAAAAATGGATATGATTAAATAATTTCATCTGACCGTTTATTGGAAAAGCTCCATTGCGGTTTTTATAATAAATAAAATACTAATTCTATGAAAACAATTGATATTAAAGAAACTCCTATCAATCATGATATTGTTAAGAGAATTATTCAGGAATGTAAAATTCCTAACGTTGGAAAAGCTTCAATTAGAGAAATAAAAAAGATTATCGATCTGATTCAAAATGCAACAGGGGAGAAGTTCATTCGCATGGAAATGGGTATCCCCGGACTTCCCGCCAGCGAGGTTGGCATAAATGCAGAAATAGAAGCACTTAAAAAAGGTGTGGCTGCAATATATCCTGATATTCAAGGTATTCCACCTTTAAAAGAAGAGACAGCAAGATTCTGCAAACTATTTCTGGATATTGATGCTAATCCGGAATATTGCTTTCCAACTGTCGGTTCGATGCAAGGTGGATTTGCGTCAATGATGACCGTTAATAGGCTTTATGAAGGAAAGAATAAAACACTTTTTCTTGATCCCGGATTTCCGGTTCATAAAGTACAGGCTCAGGTTATGGGTATAGACTATGAGTCCTTTGATGTTTATGACTATAGAGGCGATAAACTTCATGACAAACTGGAATCTTATTTGGCTAAAGGTGATATATCTTCTATTTTATATTCAAATCCTAATAACCCTTCCTGGATTTGCTTTACAGATAAGGAACTAAGAATAATTGCTGAACTTGCTAATAAGTATAATGTCATTATTCTTGAAGATTTAGCTTACTTTGCCATGGATTTCAGAAAAGACTATTCCCAACCGGGAGAACCGCCATATCAACCTACAGTAGCAAAATATACAGATAACTACATACTTCTAATCTCCAGCTCAAAGGCTTTTAGTTATGCCGGGCAAAGAATCGGGATGATGGTTATTTCTCCTAAAATATATACTACCAGATCATTAGCATTAAAACGGTTTTATCATTCTGATATTTTTGGTACTGCCATGCTCTTTGGTACAATTTACGTTCTGGGTGCCGGTGTTTGCCATTCGGCACAATACGCACTGGCTGCTATTTTTAAAGCTGCTAACAATGGCGAACTGAATTTTGTTGAACAGGTTAAAGTTTATGGTAAAAAAGCTAAAGTGATGAAAAAGCTCTTTACTGATAATGGATTTAACATTGTTTATGATAAAGACGAAGACGTTCCGGTAAGCGATGGATTCTATTTTACCGTTGCATATCCTGGCTTATCAGGTGACGAACTTGTAGAAGAGTTTATGTATTATGGAATTAGTGCAATTTCTCTTTCTATTACCGGCAGCAGCAGGCTGGAAGGTGTAAGGGCCTGTACTTCTCTTATCCAGGAGGAACAATTCCCTTTGTTAGAGGAAAGATTAAAAATTTTCCATCAAAATCATCCTTTAATTTAATTGGTTTGATATCATTTACATAACCGGAAAGAATAGTTGTTTATCTCGATAAATAGCGGTTCTCTCCGGTTTTCTTTTCCTGTCTTTTTGTCCTCCTGTTAAGTCCTTCTTTTTTAAGAGATTCACAAGTGTGAATAAACTCAAATTAATAATTATTTAACCAAATTTTACAATTATTTATTGAAATTTTAGTTGATAGAATCAGAAAATTACCTTAGTTTAAATTGGTAAAATAAGATAATTATTTAAAGGAGATATCATGAGAAAATTTACTTTGGTACTTTCTGTTCTTTTAGTTGCTTTTTTCGTTTCCAATAGCTTTGCTCAGCAAGTAAAGAAATGGGAAAAGAAAGCCGGATCAGTTAGCTGGTTCGGAACTAGTGATAATAATGTTAGAGGATTGGCTTATAATCCTGTTACTAACCACATAATCGTTGCTTCAAGATCAGGCGGCAATTATTTAGTACTTCTAAATGCTACAACTGGTGATTCAGTTGGAACAATGAGTGTTGCCGGTTTAACTGGCGGTACTTATCTTTTTAACAAACCTCGCGTTACAGCTGATGGAAAAATTTATTTAATGAATTTAGCTTTAGCTAATGGTGCGTTAACTATTTACAGATATGAAAATGAAGCAGCCACAGCTACAGTTGCTTTCACGGGTGTTGTATCTCAAAGAACCGGTGATGCATTCCAGATTACCGGAACAGGTAACAATACATTCTTATACGGTGGCGGCTCCGGTTCACCAAGAATTTATGTTTTTAGCACTACCGATGGTGGTCTTACTTTTGCAAAGACTGATTCTATTCCGGTACCTGTTGGCTCAGCCGCAGGTGGTATCTCTTTAGTTACTTCCGGCAGAAATTCAGACCTTTGGATAAATGGTGCAGGAACAAGTGTTTTCCATATCAATTCAACCGGAACTATCATTGACACTATCAATGGTGGAGTTGTTTCAACCGGGTGGACTAATGTTGCATATTTGGCTCCTACAACAGGAAGAAAATATGTCACTATAGTTGGTAAGAATGACGCAGCTTTAGGTGGTACAGCTCAAATGTGGGATGTAACTAATTCAGAGAAATGGCCAACATTATGGGCCAATCCTACCCTAAGCTTACCTTATAATACAAATACAAATGCTACCGGTGACTTAGCTGTAATTGACAGCGGTAAAGGATACTTTTATGTTTATTCTTTGGTAACTAACAATGGCGTTGCATGTTTTAAAACAAATATGTTAACCATTGCTCAGGCAAGAGAACAAACAAATTATGTTGCCAACAGATTAAATGATACTATTACCGTACAGGGTGTTATTTTCACTCCTAACTATTATACCACTACAGGACATAACTTCTATATTTGGGATGGTTCTAACGGTATCAATATTTTCAAATCTGCTATCACAAGCCCTGTTCTAAATATTGGAGATAAAATTAAAGTAACCGGAAAACTTACACAGTATAATGGTTTAACTGAACTTGGTACTTTTGACTCTACAAGCTATACTGTTATAAGTGATAGCAATGCATTGCCAACTCCTCAGGTTCTTACTCTAGCTCAATATAAGTTGAATCCGGAACAGTATGAAGGTACTTTAATTGGTTTTAGCGGACTTTCTAAAGCAAGTGGTACCTGGCCAACTACAGGCGTTAATACTACTTTGAAATTGTATCAAGGAACCGATACTCTTGATTTCTATATGTATAAAACTACTGATTTCTATACACATCCTGAGCCAAGCTGGCCGTTAGATTTGATCGGTGTCGGCAGCCAGTATTCAACAGCTACTATTAAAAATACCGGATACCAGTTATATGCAAGGACATTTGCAGATGTATTACCTTTAGGTTCTTTACCTGTAGAATTCACTACATTTACAGCTAATGTTGTTAAAAATTCTGTTATCTTAAACTGGGCAACTGCTACAGAAAAGAATAATAGCGGTTTTGCAATTGAACGCAGTAATGGCGGTGCTTTTGTATCAGTTGGTTTTGTTCAGGGAAATGGAACTTCAACTCAAGCTCATTCTTACTCATTTGTTGATAACACAATTCAGAATGGCAAAACTTATTCTTATAGATTAAAACAAGTTGATTTTGATGGCAGTATCGCTTATTCAAAAACAATAAATGTTAATTCAATTGCTCCTGCAGTTTTTTCATTAAGCCAGAACTATCCTAACCCTTTCAACCCTTCAACAGCAATCAGCTTTAGCTTACCTGTTAATGCTAAAGTATCTGTTAAGTTATTTGATGTGTTAGGTAGAGAAGTTATGACAGTTGTTAATAACCAATTAACTTCAGGTACACATACTTATAATGTTAATATGAATAGAATGTCAAGCGGCATTTATTTCTATACATTAGAAGCTCAGGGCGAAAATGGTGCAAGCTTCATCAGCACAAAGAAAATGACTTTAATGAAATAATTTTGGTCATCTTGTTATTAAAAAGGCCGTCCAAGTTTGGGCGGCCTTTTTTTTTGTTCTTATAAGTTTTAAATGCGGCTATATCTTAATGGGTAAAAACGATTAAGGATATTGCTGTAAGACTTCCTAATATTGTTAAAGAAATAAATACTTTTTCTAGAATTGATTTCTTTTTATTAATAATTGACAATTCTTCGTATTCTCCGGCTGCTGAATGATAATCGCCTGCATTTATTGACCAATTGTACATATTATAATTATTCATATCTTTCTTTCTTATTTAACTAAATTCATTTTAATTGTTTTTGAAAATTTGTCGGATTGTAATTGTGCAATATATAATCCGCTCGCTAATTTTGAAGCATCAAATATAACCGAATAACTGCCTGCTTCCTGCTTTTCATTAATCAATGTTTTAACTTTTCTTCCAAGGATGTCATATACTATAAGTGTAACAAATTCTTTATCAGGAATCTGATAGGTTATGCTTGTCGATGGATTGAAAGGATTAGGATAATTTTGAGTCATATTAAATTTGAATTGTGAATCATGAACAAAAACTGATAACTCTTTTGAATATTCAAATGTACCGTTATTATCAATTTGTTTTAATCTATATAAGTACTTTCCTGGTTTAGTATTTCTATCTTGGAAAGAATATGAATGCGGAGAATTGCTGTTTCCATGCCCGGCAACTTCTCCAACTGTAGTCCATGTATTGCCCGAAGACTTCTCAATTTGAAACTTATAGTTATTAACCTCTGTTGCAGTCTGCCAGTTCAATATGACTCCTTGGCCGGAAACAGCTCCTGAAAAAGAAGAAAGCTCAACAGGTAAGACAGCAATATTTTTATAAATAGCACCCTGGTCTCCAAAGACCCATGCATATGGCCCGGAGATGGCAATTGTGTAAAGGTTATTTGTGGTGGTTACAGAAATATTGTTCCATGTATCGCCTGCATCATGAGATAGAAATATATTTCCGCTGGCCCCGCAGGCAACGGCCGAGTGTTCATCCATAAATCTGACTTTATACAGAGTGTTTAATGTTGCGATACTGTGATCTACCCAGGTTGCGCCACCGTCTGTTGTTTTAATACAGGTGCCGCTGTCACCGCATGCTATACCGGTATTGGTATTATAAAATGCAATAGAGGAAAGTGCTTTTGTTATACCTGTTGTGCGTACGGTCCAGTTTGTACCGCCATTGGTAGTTGATGCAATGTACCCTTTATTTCCAGCTACGTGCCCTGTATTGTCGGCTGTAAAATAGCATGCATTCAATCCGCTCCCGAAATCGTTTTTTGGCACAGTCCAGTTAGTTCCGCCATTAGTAGTTTTAACAATTAAAGAGGTTGTGCCGTTGGAAGCAACTGCATAACCGGTGGAGGTACTGGGGAAATGAAGAGCATATGGAGTATAACCACTGGTTATATATGAAGATAGATCATAAGTAGTTAAATTTGTTCCGGCATTAGTTAATTTATAAATGCTCGGTGCATCGGTAAGTCCGAATAAAGTAGAATTATCCGGGGTACTCATATCATAAGTTCCGTTGCCGGTAATGGCAGCTCCAAGTGCAGACCAGTCAACACCGGCATTGGTAGTCTTATATATTTTGGGGGAATAAGCATCTGCTGCATAGCCGGTATTTTCGTCTGTAAATATCGCTCCGTAAACATATGCGTCTCCCGGTAGGCCTTTGTTTTGGTTAGTCCAAGAAGCTCCGCCATCAGTTGTTCTAAATAGATGTCCATTAGCGCCTGTTACAAAGCCGGTATTGGCATCTTTAAAAATTATACCGTAAAAATATTCGGTAGTAGTTATACCGGAACTGCTTGAAGCCCAGGAAGTTCCGCCGTTCGTAGTTTTAAATACCCCCCCGTATTGGTCGGCAGCAAATCCCAGTGTATTTGATACGAAATATAAAGCAAAAATGGCGCTACTTGTCGGCCTTACAGACATAGTATCCCAGCTGATGCCGGCGTTTGTTGACTTTATTATTTGCCCCAAAGCGGTACTCGCATACAGCGTATTGTTATCGTAAGTGGTAAATGCTAATTTCTGAGATAAAGTTTTGGAATCAACGGCTGACCATGTTGAACCCAAATTAGTTGACCTTAGTATATACTGATTAGCGCCGCAGGCAACTAATACATTGCTGCCAAGATAGGCAATTTCGGCAATTTCGGATGATTGTCCGGTACTTACTGTCGTCCATGAAGCTCCGGCATTGGTCGTTTTTTTTATCAAACCGGCATCGCCGGCTACAAATCCAGTATTGGCATCTAAAAAGATTATGGAACTGAATCCTTTACTTGCATTCGGTTGACGTAGCAATTGTGTCCAGGTTATACCGCCGTCTGTAGTTTTGTACGTTGAATACTGATATCCGGCAGCATATCCTACTAAGTCACTTGTAAAGCATAAACCGTGTATACCATCACCGTTGGGGTTTATCTGGTAACAAGTCCAGGTAGTGCCTGCATTAGTGGATTTGATCAAGTTCCCATTTGATCCGCCTGAGTATATGGCAGAATTATAAATATACATATTATCAGACTGATCTGCTGAAGGATAGGGACTTAACTGTTGCCAAACCTGTGGAAAAGAATTGGCAGTAAATAACCCTAAAAGTAGTATTAGGTATAGTTTGTTTTTCATTAAGCATGCTCCATCTAGTTAGTTTGTATTTGTTAATAATTATTGAAAAAAATGAATAAATGTTCAAAGTGTATATAATGATCGAATTATTGGATATAATTATATGTTATCATTAAGTTAATAAAAAATATGAAAGTTATTATCAGGACATAAATATATATGTTTAATCCGTAACTCTGCAAAAATTAAGTAATGCTAATATCTAAAGAATTCAGCAAAATGCTGGTTTCTGAATTTATCTCAGATAGATGCCATTGACCATTGATTTGAATTTTTGAGATATTAATTAGCCTTAATAGAATATCTTTGGGAGTGTACTTTGATAGCAGCTTTTTACTCTTCAATTTTTGAACAAGCCTGGAATACATTTTCATTGCTAGAAAGTTAATGAACATCCATCCCTCAAGGGCGTCTTTATTCTGCAAATATGTTCGATCAGCTTTAAGGACATTCTTAATTGAATCAAAGAATAATTCTATATTACCTCTCGTTTTATAATAAAGGTATATTTCTTCCGGTTTTACTGAGCCTAAATTATGAATAAAAGATATACTCCCGAACAAGTGTTCTTTCTCTTCAAACCCTTGCATATTATACTCTTCATGACGGACTTGTATCTTGCGCAAATAATCACTTTCTTCTTCAACTTTCAGTTTGCTGTCCAGGAATACCGAGATCGTCTTCCCTTCTTTTTCATATTCATAATACCAGATTATTCTTTCGTGGTACAGAAAATAATCCTTATAGGTTTCCTTCCGTGGTTTCTTCAATACACTAGCGTCTATTATCTGGTTGTTTCTTTTCAATGGAATTATATATCTCAAACCCTCTTTATCCAGCAAAACAATGTTACTTTTAGAATAAAAACCTTTATCTGCAATTATCACGGCATCAGTTATTCCACTTTCAAGCAAACTAAGTTTGAATGATTTAACTTCTCTGGCATTGCCATCTGCCAATCTGTAATATATTGGTTCAAGAAGACTGTTAGAGAATATGCATAATAAATTAATTTGCGGTCTATAATCATGCTTACTGCCTAAATCCTTTGATTCTGAAAATATGTTAGTCATGTCTATGGCTATGAAGTCATTTCCACTTTGAAATGCTTGCTTAAATTTTATTATTGATTCTCGTTTCTTCCCCATATTTTCTAACAAAGCTGAAACCCTTTTTTCAGTAATCTTTGCCTTTATCTCCTGACTTGCACAACTATGTTCATAATGTAATGGGGTATTCTTAATAGTTGTGTTATATGATAGCCTTAAATAAAAGAGGGTTGAAATCTCCTGATATTGTTCGGGGAATATTTCCCTCAATTTCTCAATTTCTTTTTCCATCAATAGTTTACAGGTAAAATAAGCCCCATATTCTTTAACCGAGATATTGACATATGTTTGGTGTTTCAGCTTATACTTCTCTGATTCAATAAAGCCTTTTTCAGTAATCTTTCCTAATAAAGGACCAGTAATCTTTTTAGCTCTATGTTTCTTAGGATCATATACACTTGATATTGAATATACATAGTACTTCCCATTGAAATCCCTTATTTCAGATTTTGGAGGCTTGTGTTTTTTTACCCAGTCTGGGATCATACCATATTCCGTTTTTACGTAATACAAATATAACAATAATATTCTTCTATGTCAAGTATTTTTATACTTTTACGGGATTCATATTACGTATTTTTGGCTCGGTTGCAGTTAATGGCTGGCATCACATATCTCAGTTCATACTTAATATTAAGCATAAACTGAAGTAAAAAAAGTATGAAAATAATCTGTATTGTCGCGGTTGGTAAAAATGTAATAAAGGAATCACATATTCAGTCGGAAGGATATAATTAAGTAATAACAAAAAAAATCCCGCTAAAAAGCGGGATAAAATGGAGCGGTATTAAAATTCGTCTGGGAGTTGCTGCATTTGTGTGTATGTAAAGACAGGACCATCTTTGCACACATATACAGAACCGATATTGCATCTGCCGCATTTACCCAAACCGCACTTCATTCTGTTTTCAAGAGTTGTAATAATATCATCATCCTTAAAGCCCAACTTTTTCAGTACCGGCATCGTAAACTTTATCATAATTGGAGGGCCACAAATAATTGCAACTGTATTTTCCGCTTTTGGTGCAACTTTCTCAACTATTGAAGGGACAAATCCCACTTCACCGTTCCAGTCTGGAGTTTCGCCGCCGGGATCAACAGTAACAACTGTTTTAACCCCTGCCATTTTTTTCCAGTCTTCAAGTTCATTCTTATATACTAAGTCAGCAACTGTCCTTGCACCATAGATAATTGAAATATCCTTGAACTGGTCTTTTAAATCCAGAACATTCCAGATGATACAACGAACCGGAGCCATCCCAATACCGCCGGCAATAAAAACAATATTCTTACCTTTCATATCTTCAATAGGGAAGTGGTTGCCGTACGGACCACGAAGTCCCATTGTATCTCCGATATTCAATTTACTCATTGCCTTAGTAACTTTTCCGGCCATTTTAAAAGAACATTCAAGAAATTCAGGCCGGGTAGGTGAGGATGCAATGCAAAAAGTACATTCACCTTCACCAAAAACAGAATACTCTGCAAATTGACCTGCTTTAAAAGCAAATGCTTTTTGTGTTTCCGGATTTTTAAACTGTAAACGTAAAGTCCGTATATCCGGAGTCTCCTCTATAATATCTTTAATCTCTACTAATTCCGGTTTGTAAATATTCATTTAACACCTAAGTTGATTTAAATTTATTCCAAATTCTTATTGCTTCTTTTACCCAATTACTAATTACTAATTACTACTTACTAGTTACTGATTACTGATTACTACTTACTGTTTATTGATTACTGATAGAAAAGACAATTTCACCAATATCAATGCCGGCAGGGCAGCCGCGTGTACATCTTCCGCATCCTGTACATAAGACCTCTCCAAATTTTTCATAATAATAATCAAATTTGTGGGATACTCTTTGCCTGTATCTTTTTTCCTGTGAATTACGGGGATTATGCCCTGATGCGTGCTTTGTAAATACTCCAAATTGACATGCATCCCAGTTCTTGATTCTTCTTCCGCAGTTTAAGTCACAGTTCTCATCAACAATATCAAAGCAGTGGCAGGTTGGGCATACAAAGGCGCATTGTGCACAGCCTATGCAAACTTCACCAGTTTCAGCCCAAATCTTGTTTTCAAAGTTTGCGGCAATCCAATCTTTGGTCTTTTTATAATCAAAAGGTTTATTATCAATAAACTCTTTTGTCTCTTTAGTACCAGTAAACTCAGTTAAATTTGGTAAAAATTCTTTTACAAAAGAATCTCCCTTGTCTGATACAACACTCAAGACATATTGCTTGTCGTTAAAAGGAGTAAGAAAAATATCGCTTCCTTTAGTATTGTTCCTGTCCAGACCTACAGAGGTACAGAAACAGCTTTCATCAGAGTATGCGCATGAAAGTCCTATAATAACTGAATTATTAACTCTCTTGTTAAAGAACTCATCTTTATAATCCCAGTTAAAAACTTTGCTTAATATAGGGAGGGATGCAGCATCGCATGGTTTTGCAGCTAAAACAAGTAATTTCTTTTCAGCAAATTTTGGCTCTGTAAGTGAAATTTCATTTGCTTCTCTTTTGTAGTAAAAAAGAGTTTCTGATTTCGGGAAAAAATATTCTTTGAAAGAAATTTTTGAAGGAGGTGCTTCACTGTTTATAATCGGTTTGTCCGAACTGAGAATATAGTCAAAGCTCTTACCGTCTTTAGCAGGTGCCAGAATGTCCCATTTGTCTGCAGGCAAACTTGAAATCAGATTTGCAATTTCATCGGTGTTTATTATAAATTCTTTCATGATTCACCTGTTATTTAATAAAATCTTCATTATCGTTAAAGTTATATGAACCAACTAATGTCGGCTGGTCAATAGCCATGCCGTGCCTGTAATTAAATTCTTTTCCGGCAACCATTCCCATCTTTCTTGTAAGTAAGGTTAACGGAATACCCATAGGACAGGCTCTCTCGCATTCATGGCAGCCTACACATCTTCCTGCCATATGGAAAGCTTTAATAATATTCCATGAAAAATTTCCTGCTGGTGTTGGAGATGTAGTAATCCATTGAGGCTGATTTTTTTCAGCTATGCATTGCTCACAATAGCACATAGGGCAGACTTGCCTGCATGCGTAACACTTTATGCATTTTTCAAACTCTTTTGCCCAAAAGTCCCATCTTTCTGCTGAAGACATAGCTTCCAACTTTTGCATCAGTACTGCCTGAGTGTCGTCCGGCTGTTCAAATGGTTCAGCAGTTCCGGCAACAGCATCATAAAGCATGGGAGATTTATCAGCACAGTACTTACATTTAATTTGGATATTCTCTTTCTTCCATTCATCGGTACTGTGCGTAACTACTCCGCTGCAATTCATTCCGATGATATAAACCTGTTCTCTTTTAATTTGGTTCTCTTGTATCAAAGCAATAATTGCTTTGATATCACAGCTTTTGGCTACTATCCCTACTTTACCGTTTTCAGGTATTTTTAGTCTGGTTAAGTAAACAGCAAGATTGTGTATTGAATGATGGTCAAACATTAAGTTATTTGCATCTTCAACTGATTTGGCTATATAGGGCTTTACTCTTCCAAATCTATCTTTTGTGTACCCGATAATAAAAGATACTTCCTTTGACTCGAGAAGACCTTTAGCAATTTCAATTAAATCAGGCATTTAACACTCCGCAGCAAAAATTATTTGAAAATAAATTTTTAATTTTCGATTTCCTGGAAATCATGTTCTTTAATTTCTTTATATTTTAAAAATGGACCCTGTTCTCTAACAGTATCGATAACACCGTTAACTACATCCACCCACTTTTTACCTTCTGAAGCAGACACCCATGAAAAGTGCAATCGGGTAGAATCTATACCAACAAAATTCAGAAGCTCCTTAAAGAAAGTCCATCTTCTGCGGGCGTGAAAATTCCCGGTGTTATAGTGGCAGTCGCCCGGGTGGCAGCCTGATATAAGTACACCATCTGCACCGCTCTCAAATGCTTTTATAACAAATACAGGGTCAATGCGTCCGGTACATGGTACCCGGATCAGTCTTGCATTCGGTTCTTGTTTCAGACGCGAGGTTCCGGCAAGATCCGCACCGGTATAGGTACACCAGTTACAAACAAATGCAACAACTTTTGGTTCAAATTTTTCTTCAGCCATATAATTTATACCTGTAAAAAAAGGTTTTTGTAATAAAATTAGAATCCGGATAAACTTTGAATTTCGGCAAATATCTGTTCGTCTCTAAATCCGATTAGCTCCACTGATTTAGAAGGACAGGTAGCATTGCAAGTGCCACAGCCCTGGCAAAGTCCGGCATTTACATAAGCAACAACTTTAATAAGATTACCTTGTCTGTCTCTTATTTCTTTTCTCTCAATAGCGCTATATGCACAAACTTTTTGGCAGTAAAAACACCCTGCGCAGGTGGATGCTTCAACTTTTGCCACAACAGGTTCCCTCTCTAATATATCAGAGCCAAACAGAACCATAGCTTTAGCTGCAGCAGCAGAGGCCATTGAAACTGATTCTGGAATATCACGAGGGGAGTGGCATGCTCCGGCCAGAAATATTCCTCCGGTGCTGGTCTCTACAGGTCTTAACTTAGGATGAACTTCCTGCATAAATCCGTGCTTGTCATATGGGATACCGAGCAACTGGGCAACTTTTGAATTCTCAGGCTGAGGTATCATTGCAGTTGCAAGCACTACCATGTCTGCGTCAATTTCCATCCTTACACCGGCAATAGTATCTTCACCTTTTACGATATATTTGCCGTTTTCCTCATAAATTTTTGAGACACGCCCTCTTATGTATTTAACGCCGTCTTCTTCAATTGCGCGGCGTACAAACTCATCATATCCTTTTCCGTTAGAACGGATATCCATATAAAATACATAAGCTTCACCGTCATGCACTTTGTGTTTATATAACATTGCATGTTTTGCAGTATACATACAGCAAATTTTACTGCAATATGAAAATCCCTTAGACTCATCTCTGGAACCTACACATTGAACAAAAACAACTTTTTTAGGCTCTTTTTTGTCAGAAGGTCTTAATATTTCACCTGAAGTAGGGCCTGATGCGCTTGCAATTCTTTCAAACTGCAGTCCGTCAATTACATCCTTAAGCTCACCATAACCGTATTCCCCATAACCTTTATAAATATGTCCTTCGGGCTTTTTATCAATTTTATATAATTTATAGCCTGTAGCAGCAATAATAGCACCAATGTCAAAAGTTAAAAAAGTATCTTGCTGGTCAAAATCAATTGCTTCTCTGCCGCATACTTTTTTACACATCTGGCATTTGCCCGTTTTGTAATATGTACAAACACTTCTATCTATAACAGGTATATTCGGTACTGCCTGCGGAAACGGTACATATATGGCGGGCCTTGTTGTCAGGCTTTCGTCAAATTCACTTTGCGCTTTTTTCTTTATCGGGCAATTCTGAACACATAGACCACATCCGGTACAGACCTCATCTTTTACTGAGCGGGCCTTTTTTCTAACGGTTACTTTAAAGTTACCTATAAAACCTTCTACTTTTTCAACTTCGGAATATGTCAGAAGGGTAATATTTGAATGCTGATATACTTCCACCATTCGTGGAGTTAGAATACACTGTGAACAGTCAAGTGTTGGGAATGTTTCTGATAGCTGGCTCATATGTCCGCCTATCGAAGGCTCTTTTTCAACCAAAACTACCGGAAAACCTGCATTTGCTATATCCAAAGCTGACTGAATACCTGCAATGCCCCCTCCTATTACCAAAGCTCTTTTAGTAACAGGGACCTGAATAGTCTGAAGCGGCTCATTATATTTCACTTTTTCAACTGCAATTCTTACCAAATCAATTGCTTTTGCTGTTGCTGATGGTATATCGTCGTGAATCCATGAGCAATGTTCTCTCAGGTTAGCAATTTCAACCATGTATGGATTAACTCCGGCAGAAGCACAGGCTTTTCTGAATGTCTTTTCGTGCATATGCGGGGAACAACTTCCTACTACTACCGCATCAAGATTCTTTTCTTTTATCGCCTGCTTAATTAAATTCTGACCCGGGTCAGAGCACATATATTTATAAGCTTCTGCATGGGCTACTCCCGGATATGCAGACAATTCTTTGGCAACAGCGGCACAATCAACTGTACGTCCGATATTTTCACCGCAATAACAAACAAATACGCCTATTTTCATATTGCTGCCTCCTCTGTAATGGCAGAGTTTAGTACTTTCATTGGATCAATAAAGTGTGAATTAAGGCCTAATTTTGCCGGATCTATTCCTAATGCCAGTCCAACAAGCTCGGAAATGTAAACAACAGGGATTTCTTTGTGGCCGGGATAATCTTTTTTAATGTTTAGTTGTCTCATATCTAAATTAGAATGGCACATAGGGCATGCAACAGCAATAATATCAGCCTTGTGCAAAATTGCATTATCCATAATTTGTTTTGATAGCTTTTCTACTATTCCTGTATGTACAATTGAAAGGGAAGCCCCGCAGCATTCAGTTTTAAAATTCCAGTTAACCGGCTGGGCTCCTGATGCCATAACTATCTCTTCCATTGAAAGGGGATTCTCTGTATCGTCAAACTGTATTATGTCATTCGGTCTGACAAGCAAACAGCCGTAATAGCATGCCACTTTAAGATTTTTAAGATTTATTTTAACATTCTCTTTAATTTTCTCCATTCCAATTTTCTGGAATAACTGGAGAATATTATAAATATCAGCATTAAAAGATGTTTTTTCTTCAAGCAATTTTTCTACCTTAATTCTCATGCTTTCATCAAACTTCAGTTCATGCTTAGCAGTAACAAGTCTGTTAAAGCAGGCTGCACATGGGGCAACTATCTCTTTTAATCCCTGGTCATCTGCTAATTTCAAGTTTCTTGCAGGAAGCGCAACTGCCAGGGTATTGCCGGCTGAATGTGCAGATGAGGCACCGCAGCAAGACCAGTCTTCAATCTCTTTTAAATTTACATCTAAAACTTTTAAAACTTCTTTTAATGATTTGTCAAATTCTTTTGCAGTTCCCTCAAGGGAACAACCGGGGTAGTATCCAATTTCCATTATTTCCCCTCCTCTTCAAAATTCTTAAAGATTTTTCTTACTTTATCTTTGTTTTTTATTCTGTTAGGTAATATCCCGATCTTACCTTTTAAAAACATTGTAGGGGCTACATCCACATCCTGCATTAAAGCACCTGTGAGTAATTTATATTCAGCCACCAAACCCAGTTCATAACTGCGCCCGTTTGCTTTTATCTGATCAAGAAAAGCTCTATGAAATTTTTGTACTTTTTTATCGGCTGGTTGTATGTTCTTTTTAATGGCAATCTGTCTTAATGCATCCATTAGCTTAGCAGGTTCAAAATCATTTGGACATCGGGAGGAACAAGTCAGGCATCCGGCACACATCCATATTGTAGAAGAAGACAATGCTTTATCATACATTCCCAATTGTATGTACCTGATTACCCGGTTTGGGGGTACGTCCTCATAATCCCTTATTGGGCAGCCGGCTGAGCATTTTCCGCATTGATAGCATTTGGCTGGATCTTTCCCTGTTATTTCAATAATTTCTTGTAAAATGGGGTCATAATTGTGCTGACTCATCTATATTACCTCGATAATTGATATCAGATATAAAAGTGGAAAAACAGAACTGAAGAGAGCAATCATTAATAAAACTACCTTTTTTTTATTTAAAGTATTCCAAATTGCTATACAAAATTATTAAAAGACTTGCTCAATAACAACTACTAAAACTAAAAATTATTTAAAAAAAACAGGTAAAAAATAAGGGATATTGAAAAAATATTACTTATTTTCCTAAATTTTTTACTTTAAATGTCGATATTTTTTCCTTTTTAGACTGTTGCTTCATAATATTTGAGGCACAGAGTAAATTTTTCTGCAGCCTCCTTATTTACATGTATCTTAGAATAAATTATACTGCAGACCAACCCGGGTAGAAACTACCTTGGGCGAGCTTCCGACTTTTGAGAAGTCTCCTGAAATAGTTAAGTATATATTGTTCTCAAGATAGTACCAGAAAGAAGCATTTAAATTATGGGTAATTTCAGCTTTAACATCCTGGGGTTTAACTAGACCGATCCGGTAACTGGAAACAAAGTTTACGCGGTTACTCAATTCATATATAAAATCTACTCCAACGCGTGCAGTTATTTTTTTGAAGAAAGAGGAATCCATTGGTGTAAAAGCTTCGGCAGTGGAGTTCACCTGCGTTTTCCAGCTTAATGGAAAGGCATATCTTCCGCTTAACGTTAAGTTGGGATTACCTGTAGGTGATTTGTCATATGTAGTTAATGGGAAAAGAAATCCGACGGAAACATCCCAGCCGTAATATCTTGGGTTTACGCGTTCGTTAATTCCAAATAATACCTGACGCATTCTTAATATACCTAATGCACCGACTGTACTGCCTACTAAAACATCCGATGTTTTAATTTCTTTTTCAATATCATCAAACCAGCGTGTTTCGTATGTCTCGCCATATAAATCTTTGTATTCAGATTCGCGCTCAATTATATTGGCTATACGTATCATTATATCTTTTGACAGAAAATCATTGATTACTTTATCAGCTAATAAATGGTTTTCAATTCTTACAGCTTTGGCAAGAGCGGTAGCATCAATATAACGCCCAATACCAAAACCTATTGTTAAATCAGAATTTATTTGTTTGTAGTCATTAGTATGTTCAGCGGTTAGTCTGGAAAAGCCGAACCAGTCTTTATCTTCCCAAATGTATTTCCTAAACGAAGCATCAAATGAAACATCATGAGAATATGTTCCGAGGTTCTTTTTACCAAAAGCGTCTATGTTTATAAACCAGGCTATGGGAAGTGAAGAGTAGAAAGTGCGGTAAATCATATTTGCCTGGGCATTATTTGAAGAAACACTGTTACCAACCTCACTCCAGTCCCAGGAACCGTCAAATCTTAGGGTGGTTGCCTTGCTGACAGGGACAATATAATCTGTAACTTTAACATTTTGAGCAAATGCTGAAGCAGACATAACCAACATTATAAGTACAATAGTGTTTTTCATTTGGTCCTTCCTAAATTATTCAAATCCTACTAACAAGTATAAAAAGATAATACCAAACTTTAAAGCGTATTAAATTATGTTCAAGTGACATAAAAAGCATTTAAAAATTAGCGACTAAAATATTCATTGCTGAGATCCCAGTGACATTATTTATGATGAATCTCGTATTAATTACGAGAAATCAACGGAATTTCAGCTCCAAAAATTAAGCAATACCAAATCCCATTTACCTTTTTAAATAGTTAACTTTTTTTTATCTTTGTTTATTATTTTCAAAAAATTAGGAAAGTTATGGCCGAAAAAAACAGACGAATAGTAGTTACCGGAATAGGTGCACTTACTCCTATTGGGTTAACTATAGATGAGTTTTGGAATAATATGTTAGCCGGAAAGAGTGGAGCCGCTCCTATTAAGGGCTTCGATGCTTCCAAGGTTGAAACTAAGTTTGCTTGCGAATTAAAAGATTTTGATATTACTAAATATATAGATAAAAAAAGTGCCAGAAGATTAGACCCCTATGCACAGTTTGCCGTTGTTGCTTCAATGCAGGCGATTGAAGACAGTGAATTAAAAACTGATTCTCTTTCTGAAGAGGAAAAAAACAGAATCGGAGTTGTTATTGGCAGTGGTATTGGCGGTATTCAAACTTTTTATAATCAATCAGTTGTCAATTATACCCAAGGCCCTGACAGAGTCTCTCCATTTTTCATCCCTATGTTAATTCCAGATATTGCTGCAGGTAATATCTCTATGCGTTACGGATTTAGAGGTCCTAACTATTGCACCCTTTCTGCCTGCGCTACTTCTAACAATAACATGATTGACAGCTATATGCTAATTAAAAATGGCTTTGCTGATATTATGATTACAGGCGGTGCAGAAGCTGCTATTAACGAAATCGGTATTGCCGGATTTAATTCCTCAAAAGCGCTTTCAACAAGAAATGACACTCCTGAAACCGCAAGCCGTCCATTTGATTCTACCAGAGATGGCTTTGTTATGGGTGAAGGTGCCGGAGCTTTAGTCTTTGAAGAATTAGAACATGCTCTTAACAGAGGCGCTAAAATCTATGCAGAAGTAATTGGTGCCGGCTTGTCTGCCGATGCATACCATATTACTGCCCCTCATCCGGATGGTTTGGGAGCCATTCTTGCAATGGAAATGGCATTAAAAGTTGCAGGTATTTCTACTACCGATGTTGATTATATTAATATGCACGGTACTTCTACGCCTCTTGGAGATATTGCCGAAACAAGAGCGATAAAGAAGGTGTTTGGCGAGCATGCCTATAAAGTAAATTGCACTTCTACAAAGAGTATGGTAGGCCATTTGCTTGGCGCTGCCGGTGCGGTTGAAACAATAACTACAATCCTTACTATTAAAAACGGTATTGTTACGCCTACAATTAATTTTGTTAACCCTGACCCTGAATGCGATCTGAATTATACGTTTAACAAACCTCAGGAAAGGGATGTTACTGTCGGTATAAGTAATGCTTTCGGTTTTGGCGGTCATAATACTACTGTAGTATTAAGAAAATATTCTGAATAGTTTTTGTTCCGTAATGTTATGTTGTTTATTATAAAGCGGTCTCAATTTGGCCGCTTTTTTTTATTGTTCTTAAAATGTATTGGGTATATTTTCGTCTCCAAAATAATTGAAATTGAATTATGCATACTAAAGATGAGCTGATAAACATTTACAACAAGAGTATTGAACGTTTCTTTAAGAAGAGAAATTCTTATCTGTCAAAGTCCAAAAGGACAGGATTTGTCAGGTTATGCATTTTCTTTGGAAACTTTATAGTCTCATATTTTATTTACCGTATGTTTCCGTGGGAATATGCTGTTGTAGTTTTTCTGCTGCTATTGTCGGCTTTTCTTATTTTAACTGATTATCATAATAAGCTTATTAAAGGGATTTTTAGAATAGATAAATGGATAGATGTAAAAAGGCAGTATATTGAGCGCATAAATCTTAATTGGGAAAGTATTACACCATCTTTTTTTACACCTGATCCTGCACATCCCTTTGATTCTGATCTCAGTATTACCGGCGAACGTTCTCTGCATCGGCTTATAAATTTTTCATATAATATTGAGGGTGCCGCAATGCTTAAGAACTGGCTCTGCAATATTAGTCCTTCCAAAGTTGTAATTTATGCCAGACAGAATCTTATTAAAGAGCTTCTTTCTCTCAATAAATTTAGAGATAAAGTAGTATTTTATTCTCTTTTGAATTCACAGTCAAAAAAGAGTGAGCCATCTTATGCCTATCTTAATAAGCCAACTGAAATTGGGTATTACAAAAAAACTTTTAACATATTACAAATAATTAGTTTTGCAAACATTGTTCTTTTTCTTCTTTCTTCTTTCGCCGGCTTTGGACCTTTGTGGTGTATAACCCTTACTATCTATTCAGGTATTGCTCTTTTTAATAATAAAATCATATCGGAAATTGATGATAAAACAGAATTTCTGAATAATTATGCGGGCAGGTTTTATTCAATTTTTAATTTTCTAGAAAATTATTCTTATAAAAAGGATAGCAGATTAAAACAATTTGTGTCTGTCTTTCTTGAAGGAGAAAAACCGGGAAAAGTAATTAAAAAGTTAGATAGAATTATTTTAGCTCTCTCTTTTGTAAAAAATCCCATCTTGGGGTTGATAATAAACATTATTTATCCATACAGCTTTTATTTTTCCTGCAAACTTGAAAGTGTAAGAGAGGAAATTAAAGTAAATACTCCTAAATGGAAAGAGAAGTGGGCGGAGGTTGAAGCTATTAACTCTTTGGCAGTTTATGCTTATTTGAATGGTGAATACTGTTTCCCTAAAATTTCAGATAATGCAGTTGAGTATAAAACCTCTAATATTGGGCATCCTTTAATTCATTATAAAAGCAATAAACTAAACGACTATTGTCTTGAAAAAACGGGTAGAATAGATTTGCTTACCGGTTCTAATATGTCAGGTAAATCAACTTTCTTAAAAACAGTTGGAGCAAATGCGGCGCTGGCATTTGCAGGAAGTGTTGTCAACGCGGCATCTCTTGAGCTTTCTCTTTTCAGAATTTTTACCTGCATAAATATAATTGACTCAGTTACGGACGGAATTTCATATTTTTATGCTGAAGTAAAACGGCTTAAATTTCTTAAAGATATTATTGAAAGTGATGAAAAATTACCCGTCTTTTTCCTTATAGATGAAATATTCAAAGGTACTAATAATATTGAAAGACTAATCGGCAGTAGGAATTTTATTATTTATTTATCAAAAAAGAATTGTACCGGATTAGTTACTTCACATGATATTGAGCTGGCTAAACTGGAAAACGAAAACTCAAAAATTAATAATTATCACTTTAGAGAAGAAATTGAAGATGATTTAATGGTTTTTGATTATCTTTTGCGCAGGGGGCCTTCACCCACAACCAATGCGCTTAAAATTATGAAGCTTGGCGGCTTGCCCTTTGAATAGGTAAATATAAATAGAGATTACATTTATCAATTTTAATTGTTAATTGATCATTGTTAATTATTTTTACATATCAAAATAAAAGAATTTGTAAAATGAAAGAAAATGTTGATACTAAAGCATGGATGCATCATTTCAAAGAAGAAACTGATGCAGCCTATCTATATACCGAACTTGCTAAAAGAGTTGATGACCCGAAGAAAAAGGATATTTATGTAAAGCTTTCCAAAATAGAAGGTAAACATCTGGCAATATGGAAGGGCCTGCTTGAAAAGAATAACATCAAAATCAATAATTTCTCTCCATCTGTTAAAGCCAGATCTCTTGTCTGGCTGTCAGATAAATTTGGTGTTTCAATTTTGTCTTCTGCTTTAATGAGGGAAGAGGCTACCGAAGTGAAGGACTATATGAGTTTATTCACTAAGTCGAAAGATACAGAGACTAAAGGTATAGCCTTTGATCTTGCCCGTGACTCAGCAGAGCATGCCGGTAAGCTTATGAACATAAAGGGAACGGCATCTGAACCGTGGCATAAATCGGAGTCCGGTGGCTTACTAAGAAACATTGTATATGGTTTTAATGATGGTTTAACTGCAAACTTTGGTCTTATTGCAGGAATGATTGGGGCTGCTTCTCAGAACAAAGTTCTTCTTATTACCGGAATTGCGGGAATGATAGCAGATTCTCTTTCCATGGGGTCATCAGGGTATTTGGCTGCCGTTAGCGAAAAAGAAGTATTTGAAAATGAAAAAATGATGGAGCAGGAAGAAATCCGCATAATGCCTGAAGTTGAAGCAGAGGAACTTGCATTGATATATGAAGCTAAGGGGATGCTGCCGGATGAAGCTAAGGCTTTAGCACTTGAGCGAATTAAAAATCCAACGCAGGTACTTGAAGAAAAACTCCGCGAAGAACTGGGTATTGTGGAAAGTACTACAAGTCCGTTAAAAGAAGGCTGGATAACAGGAACAGCTACTGCAATAGGTTCTTTTCTGCCAATTTTACCGTTTATATTTATGAGCGGAGTTCCTGCAATTGTTACATCTTTTCTTGTCTCCATGGCAGCGCATTTTGGTGTGGGCGCAGCAAGAAGTTTCTTTACCGGCAGGGGAATCTTCAGATCCGGTTTGGATATGTTTGTTGTCGGTTTCGGTGTAGCTGCTGTCGGTTATATTATAGGTGATTTAATAACCAGGTTGTTATAAATAATACTTAAAAAATTATATTATTATGAACTATAAAATACTTTTCTACATTTTATTAAGCATTGCGTGTTCAGAAATGTCATTTGCTCAGTCCAATGATTTATTTATTCCGCGTAATGTGCAAAAAGCTTTAACTGATAAAACCAGATCTCTTGATGGTAAGCCGGGTAGTAATTATTGGCAAAACAGATCCGATTATGTAATGGATATTGCATTTGACCCTGCGACCAGACTTCTAAAGGGAAAAGAAAAGATAACTTACTTTAACAACAGCCCGGATACTCTTAGAGATATTTATGTCCATTTGTATCCTAATTTTTTTAAGAAGGGTATTGCCAGGGATTTTTCAATAAACCTAAAAGATGAAGGTGATGGTGTTGAAATTGAGAAAATTACTTATCAGGGTAAAGTTCTAAGTAATGAATCGGGCAAACATCAGATTAGCTATAACGGTACTCTTGCTATTTTAAAGTTAGAGAGCCCGTTGTTGCCAAAAACTAAGGCGGAATTAACATTTGACTGGAACTACGTCCTATGCAAGGCCGGTGGAGTCAGAACCGGAACTATTGATTCAACTTCCTTCTTTGTTGCTTATTTTTTTCCTCATATAGCCGTTTATGACGACATTGACGGCTGGAATGATTTCCAATATACCGGCGGAGTTGAGTTTTATAATGATTTCTCCAATTTTGATGTGTCAATTACAGTACCTAAAAATTATACAGTCCATGCCTCCGGAGAATTACTAAATCCCAATGATGTCCTAAGTCAGAAATATGTAAAACGTTACAAAGAAGCTTTAATCTCCGATAAAATTATCAATATAATTGATTCTAATGATATTGCCGGGAAGGATATCACCACTCAAAACGATAAGAACACCTGGAAATATAAAGCTGTAAATATTACAGATTTTGCCTTTGGGCTTAGCGATCATTATCTGTGGGATGGTTCCGGTTTAGTTGTTGATAAATCTACGGGCAGAAGGGTTTTTATAGATGCTGTTTACAATAAGAATTCTAAAGACTATTATCATGTAGCCAAAACTGCGAGAGACGAAATTAACTATATGTCTAATGTGTTGCCTGGTTATCCATTTCCTTTCCCAAAAGAAACAGTGTTTAATGGTGTGGGGGGAATGGAATATCCAATGATGGTTAATGACAGTTCTGTCCCTGATTCGGATATGGTCGGGTTGGCTGCGCATGAAATTTCTCATTCTTATTTCCCATTTTTTATGGGAATAAATGAGTCTAAACATGCATGGATGGATGAAGGATGGGCTGCATACATTGATTATATGACTGCTTCAGCTCTTTATAATATTCAACTAATTAAAAATAGCAGGGTAGCCCAATATAAGAAGGCCATAGGAACTGATGCAGATGTTCCAATTATTGTTGATTCTAAGTACCTAAAAAGTCCTGTTTATAGATATAATGCATACATTAAAGCTGCTTATTTTTATGACATGCTGAATACTTATTTGGGAGAAAAACGTTTCTCTAACGCCTTGCATGAATATATCAATAGATGGAACGGGAAACATCCTATTCCCAGTGATTTCTTTAATTCAATGAGCGATGCCTGCGGTGAAAATCTGGCGTGGCTGGTAAAACCCTGGTTCTTTGAATTTGGCTACATGGATCTTGCAATTAAGGATATAGCTGTTCAAGACAATGTTTATAAAATATCAGTTGCAAAGAACGGACTTTATCCGGGCCAGTTTAAATTGGAACTTACTTATGAAGATGGGCATAAAGAAATCATAAGTGAAAATGTATCTGTATGGAAAAATGGAAATAGCGTTTTTACTCTTGAAAAGTCTGCTGCAAAGAGAATAATTAAAGCACGCTTATTTGATGATATTTGGCTTGATGCTGATAATTCCAATGATGAGTTAATTGTTAAATAAAGCGCAGTAAAATTTAGAAGTTTTTAAATCTCGCTACTCTTTTTTAGAGCAGCGAGATTTTTTTAAGCTATTTACCTAATCTTCTGATGTCCTTGCAGTTCAAAATTTTTATCTCTGAGCCGTTTAAAGTAACATTTATCATCGAGTTTCCTATTTCACTAAGCTTGCATACTTGACTCGGGAATAAAGCTTCAAATAGAGGGAAGAAAGGTGTTAACACTTTATAAATTTTATATGCGTTTTTTAGCCCTTTTGTCGGTTGAATAAATCCGGGCCTTAACATATATGCTGCTTTGAAAGGTAATTTCATCAAGTCATTTTCCGTTTTCCCCTTTATGCGTGCCCACATTAAACGTGCTTTTTCTGAGCTGTCAGTACCCAAACCGGATATGTAACAGAAGACCATTTCAGGATTTAATTTTACAAGAAAATTTGCAACAGTCATAGTCAGGTCGTATGTAATTTGCCTATACTCAGACTCTTTCATTCCAACCGAAGAAACACCGGCACAAAAGTAACAAGCATTATACCCGCAAATCTGATCACTTAGCTCTGAGATATCTTGCAGGTTTTTAACTATAATCTCTTTTAATTTATTGTGCTGAACTCCGCATGGTCTTCTATTTATTACCAAAACGGATTCTACTTCCGGATGGTTAAGACATTCGTGCAAAACTCCTTCGCCAACCATGCCGGTTGCACCGAATATTATTGCTTTAATTTTCATATATAACTGTTTCTGAATAATTACTTGAAATGAACACCGGTTAATTTTTCTGATACTTCCCATAATTTGGCTGCAATTTTATTATCATGGGATAATCTATTAGATTCAACTTTCTTAGGATAACCTCGCCATTCCTGCCAATTACTTGGCCCAAAATATTCGCCGCTATTTACATTTTCGGCTGTAGCTGCATATAAAGTTGGGAGGGCGCCCATCTCAATTGTCTGCGCAAAGAGGACGTTAAGTATTCCAACAAAAAAGCCGCTATGCCTTTGAAGTTCGGTTGCAGTCCAACCTGGATGTGCCGCTGCTACTTTCGTACTGGAATTAGATGCTTCCAATTTCTTCTTCAATTCATAAGTAAAGTACAAATTAGCAATTTTACTGTCACCATAAGCTTTCCATGGTTTATATTTCCTTTTTTCCCAGTTTAAGTCGTCAAAATTTATATTCCCATATTTATGTGCAGCAGATGAAACATTAACTATGCGGGAGTTCTTCGTGTCTTTAATTAAATCAATTAGTAATCCGGTTAAAGCAAAAGGTCCTAAGTGGTTAGTCCCGAATTGGAGCTCAAATCCATCAGCAGTTTTTGAGTAGGGCGGAACCATTACCCCTGCGTTGTTTATTAGCAAATCCAGGCGTGAATATTTTTGTTTAAAATTTTCAGCAAATTTTTTTACTGAATTAAGGTTTGCTAAATCCAATTCCATCACTGAAACGTCGGCATCTTTATGATTGGTTTTGATTTTATTAGCAGCATTATTTCCTTTTTCTAAGTTACGAACTGCAATTATGACAGACGCATTTTTACCTGCCAAAACATTAGCGTCTTGAAAACCAATCCCGCTGCTTGAACCTGTAACTATTACCACTTTTCCTTTTTGCCCGGGAATATTGCCTGAGTCCCATTTTTGTTTTATTTGCATAAATTACCTTTGAGTTTTTCCAAATACTTATACCGCAAATCAAAAATAATATACATTTAACAAACAAGCAAAAAAATGATATTTAAATTTAATTATTGATGTTACCGGAAATATTATTTCAACTTGTCTTTAAATATCTTTCTGAATTTCTCAAGTTTTGGAGTTATTACAAAAGTACAATAACCCTGATGAGGATTTTTATCATAATAATTTTGATGGTAATCTTCGGCAGTATAAAAATTCGTGTATGGAACTATTTCAGTTACAATGGGACTTTCATAAATATGTTCGCTATAGAGTTTTTCTTTATAAAATTCTGCCTTTTCTTTCTGCTCTTTACTATGGTAAAAAATGGCAGACCGGTATTGGGTGCCTACATCTGCACCTTGCCTGTTTAAGGTTGTTGGATCATGGCTTTTCCAAAAGGCCTCAAGCAGTTCATCATAAGAAATAATATTTGGATCAAAAATTATATTACAAGCCTCAGCATGTCCGGTAGAGCCAGAGCAAACTTCTTCGTAGGTCGGATTTTCTTTGGTACCTCCCGTATAACCGGAAATAACCTTATTGACGCCTTTAAGTTCTTGGAAAACAGCCTCTGTGCACCAGAAACAGCCGTTTGCAAATGTTGCCGTATCTAAATTAGCCATATTCATATTGATTAAAGTTTTAGATTTTGATTTTGTATAGTTATCCCTGCAGCTTAAAAAAAGTGCGGATATTAATAATATTATAATAAGATATTTCATATTTTGAATATTCGCAAAAAAAAATTGAAATCAAATATGTTAAATCACTCCCCAATTTTATTTATATTGAAATGCTTAATAACTTTGTCTATTTTTAACAAAAAGCAGGCAAGAAAAATGTATTTATCCGAGATATTAAAAGAAAATAAAGATGAAATTATCCCTAAGGCTGTTAAGACTTTAGCAGGTGCCAATTTCCAAAAATACTCATTATTAGATGACGATGTTAACCTTGAACGGTTAAATAACCTTTTCGATTTATGTATTGAAGCTGTCAGCAAAAAAGATGTGACGCAGTTTGTTGCTTATGTTAAACATATTGCAAATGAAAGATACGAAAAAGACTATGACTTTCAGGAGGTCAATGCAGCGTTTAATGCTCTTGAAGAAACAATTTGGAGCTTTATTTTAACTAATATTGAACAAGAAAACTACAGAGAGGAACTTGGAAGGGTCACCTCAGTACTTAGCGCAGGAAAAGAAACTTTAGCTGCTATGTATGCAAGCTTGGCAAACAAGAATAAGAATATAACATTTAGTGTATCTGATCTCTATTGTAGAGAGTAATGCTCTTATATTAGTAATTATAATTAATCTTTTGTTGAAGAGAAGAGATGAAGGAATAAACAATAAGGCCGTCTCATTAAAATTAAATTATGAAACAGCCTTATATCCTAAAAAAATAAATATTAATCTTCTACAGCGAACACTGAATCAATTACGGTTCCATCAACCCACTTAACAACCGCAACTACTTTTTCTTTATTTACTTTTGGTTTTACAGGTTCGCCGCCGCAGATTAAATCAACTTCTTCTTTCAGTTCTTCAATTGTCTTATACGGTAAATTTGAGTTCTTTACAGCTTCAAGCAAATCTTTACGTAAAGGATTTATAGCAATGCCGCGTTCTGTTATAATAACGTCTATAAGTTCACCTGGTCCGCACACCGTTGTTACAGCATCAACAATTACTGGAATCCGGTCTCTAAATGTCGGGATAGCTAAAATTGTACATTTCCCATATAAACAATTCTGCCAGCCGCCTATTCCATGTAACAAGAAGCCGTCTGAGTGTGTTACAACATTTGCATTAAAGTTTACATCTACTTCGGTAGCACCCAATACAGCAGCATCAATTATTGATGCAAAATTGCCTTTCCCGCTAAAATTGTAACTGGTAAACGGACTTGTATTTACGTGATTTGGATTCTCTCTCATTGAACGAACACCTTCTAAATCAAAAGTTTGTCCGTCAAGTATATAATCAGTTAAACCTTCTTCTAAAAGCTGAACTAAATATTTAGTACTTCCGCCTCTTACAAAGCGGGCTTTTACTCCTTTTGCTTTCATCCTTTCTTTAAGATAAACTACAAATGCCAAATTTGTACCGCCGGCACCGGCCTGAAATGAAAATCCGTCTTTCATTATACCTGAATCATCCAAAAACTGGGCAATGTATTCAGCAATTAAAAGCCTGTCAGGAGATTTAGTTACTTCAGTAGTACCGGAAACTATTTTGGAAGCATCACCTAATGATTCTATATTTACCACAAAGTCTACATTGTTACCTTGTATTTGCCAGGGAACGCAAGGGAAGGGGACTAAGTTATCAGTAACAACTATAACCTTATCGGCATATTCCGAGTCTCCAAGTGCAAAACCAATTAAACCGCAGGCGGACTTTCCGTCAACGCCATTCGCATTTCCAAAAGGATCGGCAGTTGGAGCTGAAATTACTGCAATATCAACTTTTACTTCTCCATTTTGTAAGGCTGCATATCTGCCTCCATGTGAGCGCAAGACACCAACACCTTTCATCTTTCCCTTTGTAGTAAATCTGCCTAACGGTCCATTCATACTGCCTTCAATATGATGTATTGTCCCGTCTTCAAGATAGGGGATTAAATGTTCATGGCATGGAAAAGAGGCACTTGGGAACCATCTAATATTTTTAATACCCAATTCCTTAACAGCATCAAAAACCATATTTGTTACAAGATCACCGTTGCGTAAATGATGATGAGTGGAAATAGTCATTCCATCTTTTATCCCTGCTTTAATTAAAGCTTCTTTAATTGAAGCAACTGTTTTATTACCGTCAAAAGGATATTCAAAACAAGATTTAATTTGCGTCCCGATTGTTTTTCCTTCAGGCTTGTATTTGTTAACACCCATAAATGGAATTTGTTTCTCGCCGTTTATTTCATCAGGAACCATTCTCCCAATAGCATTTTTAATTAGTTTCATAATTCAATTCTATTTTATTTAATAATAAAAAATAAATATAACATGCTTGCATAACCATAAAACCTCACCCCTAACTCCCCACCTACGGCGGGCAAGTCTCTCCAAAGGAGAGAGGAGCAGGAAAAGGAAATCAAAAAATAATACAATCAAAGTCTTATTCCCCCTCTCCGCGACCCGACGAGTCGGGGCGAGTATGGGAGAGGGGGTTGGGGGTGAGGTCATCTTATCTCTTTAATAATTTTATCTATTACTTCAGAAATATTATTTATCACCTCTTCATTAGTAAATTTAATGATTCTAAGATCTTCAAAAATAACCAAATAACCTCACCCCAACCCCTCTCCAAAGGAGAGGGGAGAAGGAAAGGAAGTTCAACATAATTTAAGTCATTTTCCACTCTCCAAAGGAGAAGAGGAGAAGGAAATAAAATTAATAAAATCAAAGTCTTATTCCCCCTCTCCGCGCACCGACGAGTCGGGGCGAGTATGGGAGAGGGGGCCAGGGGGTGAGGTCATAATATCTCTTTAATAATTTTATCAATTACTTCAGAAATATTATTCATCACCTCTTCATTAGTAAACCTAATGACTTTAAAACCTTCACAAGACAATTCAAAATCTCTTTGCTTATCATAATTTTTTTGGAAATTATGAATTTCGCCATCAGTTTCAATAACTAATTTCTTCGATAGGCATACAAAGTCGGCAATATAATTACCGATAGGGTGTTGCCTTCTAAATCTAACACCTAACTTATTATTTCTTAAACTATCCCATAAAATATTTTCAGCTTGGGTAGCTTTAGTTCTATTATCTCTCGCGAATTCCTTAAGATGTTTATATACTTCAAATTCAGAAGTAATCCATCTGGGTCTTTTCGTATATGACATAAAAACAAATAATAGTTGTAATAAATAAACCACAAAACCTCACCCCTGCCCCTCTCCAAAGGAGAGGGGAGAAGTAAATTCCAGACAAGTTACATAAGCTAATGCCTATTCTTCAAGAACATCGGTACTTGTAGATTGCTAGCTTGTCTTTCCAGATTCGTAAAGATATTCTAATTCTTAGTAAACCTAATGAATTTAATACCTTCGAAAATCACCATAAAACCTCACCCCTTCACCTACCTACGGCGGGCAAGCCTCTTCAAAGGAGAAGAGGAGAAGGAAATAAAATTAATAAAATCAAAGTCTTTTTCCCCCTCTCCGCACACCGACGAGTCGGGGTGTGTATAGGAGAGGGGGTTGGGGGGTGAGGTTTCCGTAGTCAAATATCCTCACTCCACACAAACTTAAATCAGTTTCCTAACTTTTCTTGCAGTTTAAGAGTATTGAACGCTCTCTTCACAACAGGTGCATCAATCATCTTACTTCCAAGAGCAACAACTCCGGAACCACTTGCAACGGCGGCATTATAAGCCTCGACAATTTTTTTTGCCTTCTCAACTTCTTCAGGTGTCGGGGCAAATGCTTCATGAACAACGTTAACTTGTCTGGGGTGAATGCATCCTTTACCTTCAAAGCCAAGAGCTTTTGATTCTAATACACTTACTCTTAAACCTTCCATATCATTTACATCGGAAAATACAGTATCAATTGCCTGAATTCCGGCAGCTTTAGCGGCGTTTATAACCATACAACGTGCAAAGAAACTTTCCCTGCCTTCGTTTGTTCTTTGTGTACCAAGGTCAGCGGTGTAGTCTTCAAGACCAATTGCCAAAGCGCAGTTTAATTTTGAAGCAATTGCAATTTCGTAAGCTTTTATAACTCCGAGGGCACTCTCAATAATCGGCATAATATATACATCTTCAGTAATATTATGTAACGTCTTAATCCTTGTTATCTCCTGTTCCACGTCGATAATTTGCTGTGCACTTTCGGCTTTTGGTAAAAGGACAACATGTACATTATGGGGGATAACATATTTTAAATCATCCAGACCTCTTGGTAATTGGTTTATTCTTACCATCCTCTCGCATCCGTAAAAATTTACTGCTCTCAGTGCATTTCTGACCAACAATTTGGCAGCATCTTTTTCAGCCGGAGCAACACTGTCTTCAAGGTCCAAAATAACTCCATCCGGTTTGTGAAGTCCTGCATTTATAAAAAATTTAGGTTCGTTGCCCGGTAAATATAAGCGGCTTCTTCTTAATTTGTCTTTTTGAGAAGTATATTTATTTTCCGGTATAAATTCCGGTAAATATTCTTTTACAATGTTAGAGTCCAGTTTCCCAATTGCTGCTTCAAACCTGGCTGAGATAATGTATGGCAATGCGCCGGCATCCTCAAAAGTTATTTCAGCATTCTTTACGTCAAAAAAGCTACATAAATCTAATATCTGCTTGCGGATAGCCTCTCCATACATTACATTTACTTTGCTCTTAATGTTTAGAGCAATCCCGCCGCTTTCTTTTAAACTAATTTCAAAAAAACAATCAGAGCGGACTGATTCGCCTCTTTTACCTGCTGAAGCAGTTCCATTTATATTCTGCATTTAATAAACACCTTAAAATTTTATTAGTATTTCAATTTTTCCATGAAGTCTTTTGCGGAAAGAGACTCACAGTTAAAAATAGCTTCTTTTACAGCCTGCTGCTGGTCTTCTGTCAGTATGTCTGCTGATAAAGCATTAAATTTATTATCCAAATCTTCAATTGTCATTGGTTCCCGAGGGTCGCCTTTTGGATACTCAATGTATTCAGAAAACTCCTTACCGTCTTTAGTCTTTACAACAACTTTTGATGGCTGTTTGGCAGGGAACATCTTTTCAAATTCCAATGAAGCTTCACCCTTAATTTTGTCTATAACTTCCCAAATTCTTGGATCTTTTAATTTTTCTTCACTGAATGATTGAGTCGTTACTTTGTGGTCTACCAGTGCGGCAGCTATACAATAAGGTAATGAGTGGTCGGCAGTTTCTCTGGACTCGGGACGATATTTATGAGGATCAAAAAGGATATCACAAGCTCTGGCAATGGTCGTAATTGTAACAGAATCTATTTGGTCATAACTAATGTTGTTATTAACTACTGCCCTTAAAGTACAGGTTATGTGAGTATGTGTGAGTGCCTCAGTAGGGAATGCTTTCATTCCGCATTCCAAAATTTTGTAACTCTTTCCCAAATCGTTAACTAATTTATCTACGTCCCATGACCAGTCTTCAATTTTTCCGTCGCGTCCCTTCATGGGGAGGGGGGCAGTACTGTTACTTTTAACTTCCCAGCCTCCAAAGCAGTCCATAAATCCTTCTTTGCCTTCAAAAATTGCCTCAGTGCCGGTAAAGCCATACATTGCCATAAAAGCAGCTAAAACACCCGACTGTGTGGCCATTGGGTCAACTGTATTTTTCATCATTGTCAACCTGCCTGCTGTTGGGGCGCCTATTGTATGGTTATGGCAGCCGCTAATTCCAATTGCATTAACCATCTGGTCTACTGTAAGTCCAAGTATTTTACCTGCAACTATTGGGGAAACAAATTGTGTTAATGCGGCATGGTGCCATTTCCGTTCCCTAATACCGGGGGTAGCAAATTCACATAATCTTTGCTCAAACTCATAAGCCAATACTATGGCCGTAATAACATCCTTCATTGAAGAATCAGTAAACTCAGCAGTATTAAATGCCGCCGGCATTAAGTCTGAGGGGTGAGATGGATCTTCTTTCCAGTAGATATCATTAAAATCTAAGGCCCTAATCATTAAGGAATTTATTAGCGCGGCATTTATTGCAGGTACTTTTTCCCCGGAACCAATTATAGTAGCTTCTTGTTTCCCTCCCATTGTAACATATATTTTCTTTAAAATATTTACATCTTTTGTCTTACTACCACCATATGCGCAGCCAATAGAGTCATAGATATATTCTTTAACTTTCTGAATTACCTCTTCCGGCAGATCTTCATACTTTAAATTAACAGCAAATTCTGAAATTTGTCTGGAGATTGATTTTTCCATAATGCCTCAGTTGGTTTTTATTATTTATTTAAAAGTACTAAGAAAAATTACAAGTAATTTGATAAAATTCAAAGAACTAAAATTATTAATTAAAAAAATATAGTATCTGATGCGTTGAATATGGGTAGTTTGCCGGAGTGTAAATAATTGCTTATGTCTTCATAAAAAAAAAGCCCCGGAAAACGGGGCTTTTTAGAGATACTCTCAGTGAATGGTTATTTAACCAACATCATTTTCTTGGTAGTGTTAAAGTTATTCTTTCCATCAATTGAGCTTGCATGGATTGTATAAATATATACACCGCTTGATAAATTAGATGCGTCAAACTGTAGTTCATAATAATTTGCATCCTGAACCTGATTAACAAGCTCTTTTACCATCTGTCCAAGTGTATTGTAAATTGTTACTTTTACATTGCTTGTATAAGGTAAGGTATATCTTATTTTAGTACTTGGATTGAACGGGTTGGGGAAGTTCTGATCCAATGAAAATACTGAAGGTGCTTCAATTTTAACTTCATTTGAAAGACTGTAGTATGCATAGGAGCCATCAAAATCAATCTGTTTAATCCTTACCTGATAAGTTCCAACCGGCAGATTCTTTTGAGTAAATGAGTAGCTCTGCCTTTCAGTTGTGGTACCTTTTCCCTGAATGAAACCTGATGTATTCCATCCATTATTTTTCTTTGATGTAGTGTTTCTGGTTTCGATCTGGAATCCTTTATTATTCTTTTCCGTAGCGGTTGACCAGTTAAGCATGAGTGTGTTTTTATCCGTATTTGCTGTTAATGTAACTAATTCAACCGGTATAACAGTTAATACTGTTTTAATATTGCTGTATGAAGATCTAAGATCAGCATTATATGCATAGACTCTATATGTATATAATGTTGTATCGGCAACAAGGGTGTCAACATATGCAGTTAAATTTCCGGGGATTGAATCTCTATATGTAAAACTACTTGTGCTTAAAGAATCACCCAGTTTTCTTTCAAGGACAAATCCGGTTTGGTTTGTAGCATTATCTGTCCAATTGATCTGAACTTTTTTGGGCAGATTGCTTATGGCATTTAAATTAGATGGTGCATTTACTTTAGGAGCCAAAATGATATCATCTACACCTGTACCAAATGCGGCAGTTAATGCATCTGTAACATCTCTCCAACGTAGGTGAACATTTGCCCCAGCGTAGGCAGATAAATCATAAACAACATTTGAATAGTTGCTCATTGCTGATGCAGCAGCTAAGAAACCCAAAGTTGACCAGCTTGTACCACCGTCAGTAGAAATTTCGCAGAAAGTTGTATCGTGACCTGCTATTTTGCTAATGTCATCATCTTTCCACCAAAAACTAACTGCATGGTTAGCAGGCAAATTGAATTGTGGGGTTATTAAATTTGCTGTACCTGTATGGCTATAAGTGACCTTTGCACTTCCTGGTCCAGAGTGGGTTTCTGTACCTCTGCTCCATAAACCTTCAGGATTTGAAAAACCTACAGGAGGGAACAAAGTACCGTCAAATGATTGAGAATATGGATATGAAGATACTACTAATGGGTTCACGGTTAAAACACCGGATACGTAATTTGTACTATCCCAGAAGTTTCCTCCTCCGGCACTATAAGCTCCATATGTAAATGCGCTTCCGCTTACCTGCCAGCGGCTTGCATAATAATATGTTCCGGGTGCTAGTGCATATCCTATTTTACCCATAAATTCGTCATTATTTCCAGCTTGAACATTGAAAGTTGCCGGTGTCCATGAAGTCCATGTATTTGGGTTAGTATTTGTAGGACTTACACCAATCCAAACTGAAATTCCTGCGCCTGGTCCCGGATCCGGGGTCAGTCCATCTTTCCATCCCTGGGTATATACTGTTAGTGTATCTCCTTGGGTGGTGGTAGCTGTTGCAGGCCATTGCAAGTTACACCAGGTCATTGGAGTTATTAGAGCTCCGGCAAATATATTGTCGAAATCTACATAATAATCACCACTAACATATCCTGATTCAAGCTTAATCTGAATGGTTTTGCCGGAGAAAGCGGATAAGTTATACATTTTATTTGCATAGCTTAATGAAGCAACGTGATTTGGCTTTGTAATTGAATCAATAATTGTGAAGGTCGCACCAAAATCAGTACTTGCCTTGATGTATATTTTAACTAATGAGTCAGGGGTAGGAGTTAAAGGATAACTGGTATAGTTAACTACTCTATAGTCAAATTTTAATTTACTATCTGCCGTAGCACTAAAGAATGGCAAGAAAGCACCATATCCTATATGAGAAGTATTGTATATGTTTCTACTTAATCTTTTGCTGTTATCTGTACCGCCTGTGCCGAAAACAGTAAACTGTCCTGTCCAGCCAACCGGTAAAGTGGTGGTTACAGTATCAAAGTTTTCGTTGATTGTTGTGTAAGGAGCGTATGCTGTTCCGCTTAGAACGGAGTTGCTGGGGCTGCCTGTTAAACTATGAGCAACAGTTAAACTGGCACTCTTCGTCCCAACCAATGTTGGTGCAAATTTAACATATACTTTTGCACTTTGTCCTGCTGTTAAACTAATTGGATACGTATTTGAATCTAGTTTAACAAACTGTGAATTATCTGTACCGGTAATACTACTGGAATTAATAGTTAAAGTACCAACGCCGGTGTTTTTTACTGTGAATGCGGTGTACGGCGATGTTTGACCAACTACTAAAGTTCCAAAAGACGAAGAAGTAGGCGTAATTGAATAAACAGGGTCGGTCGGTATTGAAAAAGTGAATCTTAAATTAACAGGCCTAACGGTTGAGGATAATGTGCAAGTACTGCTGATTGTTGTGCCTGCAGTTGTAAGTCTCCAATTTGTAGTGGTAGTTCTGTTATTGTAGTCAGTTGATGAAATACCTTTTAAGCCAACCTGAGGAGTCTTACTGGTTGTACTTTTAACATTATTTCCATAAACAAATTCTATTTTATTAGAGGTCTCGTAGAGCCTGATTTGGAAATTAAGAGTATCACCAACATTGGCACTGCCATAATACTTGTAATTCTTCCATTGAATTACATATACTCTGTTAGGCGCAGTTCCTAATAATTTAGTACCTATTTCAGAGCCTGTCTGGCCTTGCAAATCACCTCCCAAAGGGGAAATCAGATTAAGGTATGAACTGCTGATTGGTGAGCTTGATGATGTAACTGCTGCACCCATACCTATAAAGCCATTTGAAGCAATGCTGACTTTTGTGTATGCAGTGCCGGCGTATGTAAAGGAAAAACCTAAATCCAGATTGTTGAAAACCTGCTCGTCGTTGGAGGTTGTCCCATATATAGAATCAGGAACTACCGGGGAGTATGTTGTACTATCTGTTTGAAATATATATCCGGCTATTTGTGCCTGGGAAATGTTTGCCGCGAACAAAACAAACAGTAGTAATAAGAATGGTCTCCGTTTATTTAGGAGACCTAAGGAACTGTAAAGATTCAGGGACATATCTACCTCGTTTTATATGAATAAATATTCTTGCTAGCTTATGGTTCAATAAACTTTAATATTTTGTTAAGGAGAATAAATTTACCGTTGAAACAGTTTCTATCAACTATCCGTACTAAATAACCTAAAAATTGCATCTTACGATACAAATATTTCTGCAAATGTAAAAGAAAATTGTATTAAATCAAAATAATAAAACTTTGTTATCGTTTGTAAGATGTATTATCTGTTGCTTTTTTAAAAGTCTGAATAACCCTAAAATGGTTATATTTGTTTAAAAATTGTTGATAATATTTATATGCATTTTGTTACCTGTTTTGATATAAATTTTGTTATTATCTTTTATTTTTATATTATTAATTTTCAGTAAGTAGAAAGATCAAATGCTTTCAAAGGCAACATCGGATAAAACAATCTTATCTGTATCTCAAATTACCGGTTTAATAAAAAGGAACCTGGAAGATGAATACAGTAATATAACAGTGATGGGAGAATTGTCCGGTTTTAAACCGCATAACACCGGCCATTGGTATTTTAATCTTAAGGATTCTGATGCAATTATTAGTTGCTGTATGTGGCGAAGTCTTAATAGTCAGGTCTTTTTTAAGCCTCAAGATGGTATGAAAGTTATTGTTACAGGCCGGATCACTGTGTATCCTCCAAGAGGTAATTATCAGATTGATATACGTACTATAAAACCCGCTGGATCGGGTGAACTCCAGGCTGCTTTTGAAGAACTAAAATCAAAGCTTTTTCAAGAAGGGCTTTTTGATGATATCAATAAAAAGAAAATTCCTGAGTTTCCGGAAAAAATTGCACTCATTACTGCTATTGATGGGGCCGCATTAAAAGATATGCTTAGTATTGCTGAACGCAGGTACCCTCTGGTTGAGCTTTTTACAATTTCTACTAAAGTACAGGGTGCTGGTGCTGCTAACGAAATTGCTGCTAATATAAATTATATTAATAAATTAAAAAATATAGATTTAATAATAGTTGGCAGAGGCGGCGGATCTATTGAAGACTTGTGGGCTTTTAATGAAGAAATAGTTGCCAGAGCAATTTTCAATTCTGTTATTCCTGTTATTTCTGCTGTCGGGCATGAGATAGACTTTACAATTGCTGATTTTGTTGCCGACTTGCGTGCTCCTACACCTTCTGCAGCTATGGAATTGGCTACTCCTGATAGGAATGATTTGCTTAGCTCTCTGGGCTCTTTTAATCAAGAGGCAACTCAATCCATTAAAAGTATTGTCGCTGCCAAACGAAACCGCCTAAAAAATTGTGTTGTTTCTTATGGATTTAGGAGACCTGAGGATATTGTAAAAAGAAGATATCAGGATATAGATAATATTGTTTTTAGAATTGATAACGGAATAAAATTTAGAGTTAGCTCAACAAAAAATAGACTTGCTGTACTAATTGAGACTCTTAAGATGCATGATATACAAAAAATACTGGATAAAGGTTTTGTCTTAATTAAGCAAAATTCCAAATTTATTAGAAGATTTACTGCTTTTAATAAAATGTCGCCATTTATAATTAAATTTGCAGATAACGAAATTGAAATTAATAAAAATTCTTTTAAGCAGGATGAATAATGAAAAAAAATGAGCTCAATTTTGAGAAAAAATTAAAAAGACTTGAGGAAATTTCTGTTCTTCTGGAAGATGAAGAAATTGATCTGGATAAAGCTATTGAACTGTATGAAGAAGGTTTAGCATTATCAAAAGAATGTTCAGAAAGACTGAGAACTGCTGAATTAAGAATAAATGAACTTAAAAAGAACTCTCTTGATATGAATTCAAATCTGATAACTGATTAGAGAAAAGAGTATATTAAGAATTATGAACGAAGAAAAAAAATATAGCGTTTTAAACAAAATAAATACACCTGAAGACATCAGACTACTGGATCCGACGGATCTGAAGACATTATGTGCTGATATAAGGGAATACCTAATAGATACTATATCTACAACCGGCGGACATTTTGGCGGCGGTCTGGGTGCTGTTGAGTTAACAGTTGCTTTACATAAGGTGTTTGATACTCCTAATGATTTAATTGTATGGGATACAGGACATCAAGCTTATCCTCACAAAATTGTTACCGGTAGAAAAGAAGCATTAAAAACAATTAGGCAGTTAAATGGAATTAGCGGATTCCTTAAACGTTCCGAAAGTGAATATGACGCTTTTGGGGCGGGACATGCTTCAACTTCTATCTCGGCCGCATTAGGTATGTCAATTGGCGCTAAATTAAATAACCAAAATAAAAAGGTTATTGCTGTTATTGGCGATGGTGCCATGACCGGTGGAATGGCGTATGAGGCAATGAACAATTCCGGTGTTACTAAAGCTGATTTAATTGTTGTTCTTAATGATAATAACATGTCTATTGCTCCAAATGTTTGGCAAATTTCTAATTATTTTACTGAGATGATTGCTCACCCTGACTATAATAAATTTAAGGGACAAATTTGGGATCTTACAGGTAAATTGGATTCTTTTGGAGACAGGCTTAGGAAAATTGCTGTTAGAGTTGAAAATGGCATTAAAGCAATAGTTACTCCGGGGATGCTTTTTGAAGCATTAGGATTTAGATATTTTGGACCTGTAAATGGGCATAATGTTCAGCAGTTAGTTAAAATTTTTGAAAAAGTTAAAAATCTTAGAGGGCCCATTCTTGTCCATTCGCTTTCACAAAAAGGAAAAGGATATGCCCCTGCAGAAGAAGATGTACAGCATTTACACGCGTCATCTCCATTTGATAAGCATACTGGTAAAGCTATTAAAAAGGCTTCTACTGTTCCTTCTTATACTTCTATTTTCGGAAAGGCACTTGTTGAAATAGTCAGGGATAACCCAAAAGTCGTGGGAATAACTGCCGCTATGCCGGATGGGACTGGTCTGGACTATTTGCAAAAGGAATTTCCTAATAATTATTTTGACGTTGGAATTGCAGAAGAGCATGCTGTTACAGGTGCTGCCGGAATGGCAACTCAGGGAGTAATCCCGGTAGTCGCTGTTTATTCAACATTTTTACAGAGGGGCTTTGACCAAATTATACATGATGTTTGTCTGCAAAAGCTTCATGTAGTTTTTGTTTTAGACAGAGCTGGTCTGGTTGGAGCTGACGGTCCTACGCATCACGGGACATTTGATCTGGCATATCTTAGACTAATTCCTAATATGGTTGTAATGGCTCCCAAAGACGAGTCTGAACTTCGGAATATGTTATTTACGGCAACCAGGTATACAAAAGGTCCGGTCGCATTACGGTATCCAAGAGGGAGTGCATTAGGTGTTTTAATTAAAGACGGCTTTGAACTTTTAGAAATTGGAAAGAGCGAAGTTTTGCTTGAGGGCGATGATATAGCTTTAGTGGCTGTTGGTTCTATGGTAGAATATGCAAAAGAAGCTGCATTAGTATTGCAAAACGAAAATATTTCCTGTAAAGTAATTAATGCCAGATTTGTAAAACCACTTGATAATAATATGCTGGATGAAATAGCCCATAAATTCAAAAAAATTATTACTCTGGAAGAAAATAATCTGCCGGGTGGCTTTGGTAGCGCAGTTGCAGAGTATTTTGTTGATAAAAACTATAAAAATGATATTCTTAGAATCGGAATTCCGGATGAGTTTGTAGAACATGGCACCCAGCAGGAGCTGCATTGTTTACTTAAAATTAACATTGAAGGGATTGTAGATAAGGTAAAAAACTTTTATTTTAATGTCCAAGAAACAAACATTTTGGCATAAAAAAAGTTTATATGAAAAAAAAAATTTTATTAGTTGATGATGAAAAAGATATTATTGAAATGCTGCAATATAATCTGGAGCAGGAGGGCTTTGAAGTTATAACAGCCTATGATGGTTTGGAAGCTCTTAATAAAGTTAATGAACGGCCGGACTTAATTGTACTTGATATAATGATGCCTAAGCTGGATGGATTTGAAGTTTTTAAGAAGATTAGAACAAAAAAAGAATTTGACCAGATACCTATCCTTTTCCTTACAGCTAAATCTAATGAGATTGATGAAATAACCGGTCTTGATCTTGGTGCTGATGATTATATCCAGAAGCCGATTTCTCCTAAATTATTAATTGCAAGGATAAATAATAATATACGTAAATCTGAGTTCGGTTCAGACGGCAAAGCAGGGCCTGACTTCCTGAAAATAGGTCCACTCCAAATTGACAGGCTTAAATATGTTGTCAATTTAGACGGCGAAGAGAAAATATTTCCACGTAAAGAATTTGAATTGCTTTATTTCTTGGCAAATAACCCCAATAGAGTATTTGGCAGGGATGTATTATTACGAGAAATTTGGGGAAGTGATGTTTTTGTTGTCGATAGAACTGTTGATGTGCATATTAGAAAAATTAGAGAAAAGCTTAATAAATTTGCTGATATAATTGAAACTATTAAAGGAGTCGGCTATAAATTTAGAGACATTGAAACCAATTAAGTATGTTTATCTGTCTGCTTTAACATACTTAAAGGAGATAATTCTTTTTATTATTTTAACTGATGTACCTTTCTTTGTTATTGGCATTGATAAGTTTAATTTTACTCTTCTGCTTGTTATAAATATAATTACTCTGTTTATCTTGATATATTTAATAGGAAGAAAGCGGAATAGCGAAATAGCTGAAATAAGAGAGATTATCACAAATATTAGTAATAATGGATACAATGATGACTCCGAAATTAAATTAAGCAGTAATCTTCTTTTGCTGGAAGAAGATATCAGAAGAATGTACGAAAAGAACCAATCCGATATTGCGTATCTTAAAAAACTTGAAAAAATGCGGACCCAATTTATAGGGAATGTATCACATGAGCTGCGAACCCCAATATTTGCTGTACAAGGTTATTTGGAGACTTTGCTAAATGGCGCAATAAATGATCCCAAAGTAAACATAACATTTTTAGAGAAGGCAATTTCCAATACGCAAAATCTTAACAACCTCCTTAATGATTTAATTGATATCTCTATGATTGAATCCGGGGAGATGAGAATGAGTTTTAGGTATTTTAACTTAAGGGAATTCCTAATGCCGGTTGTGGATGACTTGAAATATCTGGCCGAAAATAAAGGAATTTCGCTTGATTTGGTTATCTTAAATGAAAAGCTTACTGTCTTTGGAGATAAAAGTAAACTACGGCAAGTACTTAACAATTTAATCCAAAACGCTATTAAATATACAGATGCGGGCAAAGTTGATGTAGTTGCTGAAGAGGAATCCAGATCAGTAACTATTAAAGTTAAAGATACAGGAATTGGGATTCCTAAAGAAGATATAAATAGAATTTTTGAAAGATTCTACCGTGTTGATAAGGCGAGATCCAGAGAGGTGGGCGGTACGGGGTTAGGATTGGCTATTTGTAAGCATATTATTGAAGCACATAATTCAATTATTACCGTAAATAGTGAGTATAAAAAGGGAAGTGAGTTCTCTTTTAAGCTTAAGAAGTAAAAATCATGAAAAATTAAATAATTAATTTTCATTAATTGATTTGACTTAAAAAGCTTATTTTTGTAAATTTGTAGTCTATAATTTTGAAAATGAGGTTAAAATGTTTGCTGTTGTTGATATAGCAGGACAACAATTTAAAGTAACTGAAAATACTAAACATTACGTCCCTAGATTGCAGAATGAATTAGAGTCTGAAATTACGTTTGAAAATGTTTTATTATACTCTGATGACGCTGGTACAAAAATAGGCGTTCCATATGTTGAAGGTGTTAAAGTTACTGCTAAAGTCCTGGAACATTTAAAAGATGAAAAAGTTTTGGTATATAAAAAGAAAAGAAGAACAGGCTATGATAAGTTGAATGGTCATAGACAGCAATTAACTAGAATTGAAATTACCAAAATAGGATAAGGAGAAATTAATAATGGCACATAAAAAAGGTCAAGGATCCTCTAGAAACGGACGTGATAGTAATGCCCAGCGTCTTGGCGTTAAAAAATTTGGCGGCGAAAAAGTTTTAGCCGGTAATATTTTGGTTAGACAAAGAGGTACTAAATTTCATCCTGGCGAAAATGTTGGAATTGGAAGCGACGATACTCTATTTGCTTTAGTTACTGGTAATGTTAAATTTACTGTTGGCAGAGGCGACAGACAGTTTATTTCTGTTTTACCTTTACCGGTTGAAGCTGAATAATTTTTCTTCGTTCTTTACTTTTTAATCCTCTATTTATAGAGGATTTTTTATTTTAAATATAAATGTTTGTATATTACCTTAGGCCTATTGTATCATTTAGTGGACATTAGTTCTTGTCTTAGGATATAAAAATGCAGTATTTATCACTTTCCTATTGGCATTGGATTTGTAATCCTACAACCAAATTTTGAGGATCATATGAAAAAATTATTTGTAATATTAATTCTATTTACTGCAAGCTATAGCATATTTGCTCAACATGGTGCTGGTGCAATAAAACTTGGCATTTTTGGCCCGAATGCCTCTGATAATGGTTTTATCATAGGATACGAAAATTCAAATATTGTTGATCAGAACTTTAGATTAGGGTGGAGTGTCGATTGGTTCCATGTTAATTATACTGACAAAAAGCTTGTGGGCGATTATACTAACTTTTTTGGCAATAATGATCAGGTTAATGAATTAAGAGCTAAAACTAATCTGCATGATTTTCCCATTCAGTTAACAGCATCCGCAAATTTCCCCATAAATCCGGTGATGGATGTTTATGTCATAGGCGGCATCGGGGCAGAGATTCTCTTAATAAACTATAGAAATTTCGTCAATCCGGATGAAGATGAATTTAAAGCTGCTTTTTCGTTAAATTGGAGAATCGGTGCCGGTTTTTCCTACGCTTTCTCGAAAAGAGCAGATGTATTTGGTGAGTTGACTTATCACTCCGCTTCCCCAAGCTGGGATTACGAAGTAAAAGATCCGGTTACAAACAGAACAAGGACATATGAAAGAGAGTTTGATATGAGTGGAATGATGTTCAGACTTGGGCTCAGATTCTTTTATTAGTACTTAGAAATACAATAGTAAAAGCATTTTAGGCCTGTTTGTAAGAGAATAGCTTCTTCACTATCATATCAAAAAGCTAAAGGGGGAGTGGAAAGTCATGGTAATTATTATGTGCATAGATTGATTACTAATTACTTATTTCCAACCTGTAGAGGCATGTATCTCCAATAGACTTAAAAGGTTCAATTCCAAAGTTTTCCATATCATCAGTCTTGGTTTGAACAGAACGTTCTATAACTATCAGTCCACCTTCTTTTACGTACTTATTTTGTATTAATCCCTTAACAACTTCATAAACATCATACTTAAAAAATGGAGGATCTAAAAGGACAAGATCATAATCTTGGTTCTTAAATATGTTGGCAAATCTAAGAGCTTCCATCTTGAATATTTTTGTCTTATCAGCAACATCAAGACCTTTAATATTTTTCTCAAGGTTTGTATAAATTACATGGTTCTTTTCAACAAAATTAACTTCAGATGCACCCCTGCTTAAACTTTCAAATCCAAGTGCACCGGAGCCTGAGTATATGTCCAAAACTTTTATATCTTCAAAATCAATGATATTGTTGAGAATATTGAAAAGTGTCTCTTTTACTCTATTTGTAGTGGGCCGGATTAAATCTGAATCAGGAACGTTAAAATACCGTCCTTTGTATATGCCTGCAATAATTTTTAATCTCATAATAAGTCTCTGAACAATCTTAACGCTGCACCTGCTGATGCTGAAAAAGTATTTGCTTTTTGCAAATACCGGCTGTTTTCTAAATTGGAAGCAAAATCCAGACTATCTGCTAAATTAAAAGGTATAAAGCTGATATCGGTTATGATATTTAATCTTTCCAGGAAGGTTTTGTTTAGCGAATCACTTAAAACAAAACAACAATCAGCATTTTGAATGTTTATATCTATCAGAACATTTGAATTTAATTCTTCTTTTATAATTTCCGGAATTTTGTTGAAGTCAATATCATTAATCAGCTTAAAATAAACCGGTCTCAGGTTGTCTGATATGATGATTGATATATCTTTATTGGATATGAATATGCTAAAAATTATCTTATTGAATAGGTTTTGCTTTGAAGCCGCAAAAGTTCTTTCGGCGGCAATATGAGGGGCTTCAAGATGTCTTAGTATCAAATTATTATTTTTACAGAAAGTATTTAATATTTGTAAATATTTCTTAGTTACCCCTATTACAATAACTGTTTTATGCTTCATGTAATTACTTTTGGGGATCTCAATAAATTGAATTGCTAACTCTTCAGGATCTAAATAAGGATATATAACACTGAATTCCCATCTGAACTCTTTAATTAAGTCTTCAGATTTAAGGCTAATATCATAGGGCACCTGCATTACATAAAAAAGGTCATTCGGTAATGCAAATGAAACAGATGATGCTTTAACAGGGAAATCGAGTAAAATTTCATTATATGAAGTTTGAAGTTGTTCAAGTATCTTGGAGTCTTTATCCGAAGAAAAATCCAACACCTCATTAAAATACACTTCTGAGATGTTCTGAATAGAATACTTTTTGTCCTCAGATGATAATTCAACTGCTTGTAATTTAGAACTTGAAAAATAAAACCCGGTTGCAATGTTTTTCATAAAATAAATCTGATTAATTAATTATTACAAAAGGTCTTATTTTATCGAGCTTTTTAGTTCCAATTCCCTTTACATTATCAAGTTGATTAACATTAGAAAATTTACCAATTTTTTCTCGATATTCAATAATAAGTTGGGCAGTCTTTTCACCTATCCCGGGTAGGGTAGCAAGCTTTCGCAGACTTGCATTGTTAAGGTCAACACCTTTTAAAGGTGGGGCTTTTTTCTGCTTAAAATCTTGTTTGTTGTCATTTTTTAGACCAAGTACATCATTTCTTATAGCAGCAATAGAGTCTTCTTCAGTATCGTTTCTATTGGAAGCTGCAAAAAACAGGCTGTCTTCTTTAGCATAATTATAGGTTTTGTAGGCAATATTTGACTTACTGCCTACAAAATAATTAAATCCTATTGCTGTAACAAAAACCAGAAGTAGAAATAAAACTACTTTTATTTCGTCATTAGTAAATCCGATTTTATGTGACAGTTTCTCCAGCATCTAAAGTCTAAATTTTTTAAAAAAGTTTTTATCGTCTGCTTTACCCGGACTTTTAAAGGCTGGCATGTTTGCAAGTTCTTTTAATAATTCTTTTTCTTTTGAACTTACCTTCTTTGGGATATCTATATTAACCCTTACTATTTGATCTCCACTGCCATATTGATTAAGATATCTTAATCCTTTCCCAGACATCTTAAGTAATTTTCCTGAAGGTGTTCCCGGATCGATAATTAATTTAGATTTTCCTTTTAATGTAGGCACTTCAACTTCTGCACCCAGAATAGCGTCCGGTATACTGATGAAGAGGTCATAAATAATATCACTGTTGTCACGAATAAAATATTCATGCTGCTGAACTTCAAAAACTATAATTAAGTCACCGTTTACACCGCCTCGTTTGCCGGCGTTGCCTCTGCCTTGCAGAGTCATATAATTACCTTCTGCAACACCTGCCGGCACCTCAATTTTTTCTGTTACCTCTTCAGCAACAGTTCCATCTCCTTTACAAGTTAGGCAGGGTTTTTCAACAACTTTTCCTTCACCGCCGCAATTATTACATGCCTGGATATTTACAAACTGGCCAAATATTGATCTGCTTACTGACCGGATTTCACCACTACCGTTACAAACAGGGCAGGTTTTAGTAGAAGTTCCGTGTGCTGCTCCTGTACCATGACAATCACTACAGTGAGCTTTTTTCTTTATTTTTATTTTCTTAGTAGTGCCTTCAGCAATTTCTTCCAGAGTCAATTTTAACATTATTTTTAAGTCAGCTCCCGGTATACCCTGAGCTCTTCTTTGACTTCTGCCTCTTGACGATCCTCCGCTAAATATATCATCAAAAATGGAACCACCGCTGAATATATCAGAAAAATGAGAGAAGATATCATTTATGTCGTTGAATCCTGCATTGCCGGCCGCACCCCTAACACCGTCGTGTCCATATCTGTCATAACGGGCGCGTTTCTCATCATTGCTTAAAATCTCATATGCTTCGGCTGCTTCCTTAAATTTTTCTTCGGCATCTTTATTATCAGGGTTTCTGTCAGGGTGATATTGCATAGCCATTTTTCTGTATGCCTTTTTGAGTTCGTCCTGAGAAGCACCTTTCTCTACACCTAAAATTTCATAAAAATCTCTTTTTGCCATTATTCTTCTTTAACCTATTCCTGATTATCATTATTATTATTTTCTGAAGATTCCTGTACTTCTTCACTGATTATTACCTGGGAGTGTCTAATAACTTTATCTTTATATAAATATCCTTTTCTAATTTCATTGATTACTGTTTCAGGCTTAAACGCCTTAGCTGGCTGTTTCATAACAGCATCATGAAAATTGTAATCAAAGGGTTTGCCAATCGCAATTATAGGCTTTACACCTTGGTCGTCAAGTAATTTTAAAAAATTGTTGTAAACAATATTAATACCTTCTTTTATACTGTCAACGTCTTTTGCAGAATCAAAATGGGCAATTGATCTTTCAAAATCATCCACTACAGGTAAAAGTTTTTTAATAAAATCTTCGGCTGCGTATTTGAAAAGATCAGATCTTTCATTGTCCGTGCGTCTCTTATAATTTTCAAATTCAGCAGCTTTTCTTAAAAGCCTGTCCCTGCAATCATCAAGATCTTTTTCTAAACCTTCAATTTTTAGAGTTAACTCATTGGCTGCTTCAAGTTCAGGGGTCTCATTTATTTCAACTTTTTTCTCTTCATTGCTTTGCGTTTCAGCATTGTTCATATTTTTTTTATCTTCTTTCATAGTAATACTTTAATTCTCCTGTTTTAAAATTTCCGATATAATTTGAGAAACATAATTTACAATTGCAACAATTCTTGAGTATTCCATCCTTTTCGGGCCTATAATTCCAAGCGTTCCTGAAATATCTCCCATTTTATATTCTTTGCTTACAAAACTATAGTCATGCATTCTTTCATGCTCGTTTTCATTACCTATAGAAATAAAAACATTTTGTGAAGCCAGTTCTGATGACTTTTCCAAAATATGTATAATTATATCTTTATCTTCAATAAGTTCAATAATTGATTGAAAACGTTCGGGCCCGTCAAATTCAGGCTGTTTTATAAGATCCTTAGCTCCGGTGATATAGATATTATCAGATTTCCTCTCGTCTTTGAAAATTTGATCTAATGAATCAATAAACAGTCTTAAAACCGGTTTCTGTTCGTCTTCAATTAAAGTAAATCTTTCTTTAAAAGTAGCCCTGATTTCATTAAAACTTAAACCTGATAACTTTTCATTTAGCTTTGATTCCACAACTGTCAGATCTTTTTCTTCAATTTCAAAAGTTAACTCAAGAGTAATGGTTTTTACAAGACCTGATTTAATGCTAACAACAACTAAAAGCTTTGTTGAAGATAAAATGAATAATTGAATTTTCTGTAATACGGCATTATCAATATTGGGATAACTTACGTATGCAAGTTGTCTGGTTATGCTGCTTAGAAGTTTTGATGTCGATTTTAGCAGTTCATCCTTTTCAATTTCCTTTTTTTCAAGTGATTTTTGAATAAGTATTTTTTCTTTATGGTTAAGCTGGGCTATATCCATCAGGGAATCTACATAAAATCTATAACCTTTGTCAGTAGGAATGCGACCGGCAGAAGTATGAGGGTGGTTTATAAAACCGGTTTCTTCTAATTCAGACATTATATTTCTAACAGTGGCAGGGGAGACACCTATATCATACTTTTTAGTAATATTCCGGGATCCAACCGGCGAAGCGGTCAAAATAAACTGCTGAATAATATAACGCAGAATTACTTTTTCCCGTTCATTTAGTTCATGGCTAAGCATAAATTATTAACACAAATTTTAATCTTTACAAACATTAAATATATTAAAAAAATATCAATTTTTTAATGAAAAAGGCAGTGCCGTTTACTAATTCTATTAGGATTAAAAATAGGGGGTAGAGTTCCGGGCAGCTCTTCTAAATAGTCGTTTTATAAGAGATTCCCGGAACCCAATTTCTTCAGCCGGTTACAAAATGTTAATTGTTGGCCGATGTAAGCTTTTTAATATCGTCCCTGAGCTTGGCAGCACGTTCATATTCTTCAGCTTCCAGTGCTTCCCTCAATTTATTTTGCAGCGATGCAATTAAATCGGCCTTTGTCTTGGGAATGGGCTCTCTTTCTTTCTCTTTCTGTTTTTCTTCCGGATTTTCTTCATCAACAATTTCATCCTCATCGTCGTAAATGTCATCTGATGGTAAAAAAGCTGCAATATCCAATACCGATTCAGCAACATAAATAGGTACTTGTGCTCTAACTGCCAATGCAATTGCGTCACTCGGTCGTGCATCTACATCATAAGTCAACCCTGAAAGCTCCAATATGATTTTAGCATAAAAAGTACTTTCCCGCAAATCATCAATAATGATCTCAAGAACAATTGCGCCCAAGTTATCCAAAAGACTTTTCATAAGATCATGAGTAAGAGGTCTTTGAGGTTTCATACCTTCAAGTTCGGCTGCAATAGCATGAGCTTCAACATTGCCAATCATAATAGGTAATCTTCTTCTCCCTTCAGATTCTTTTAATACAATTGCAAAAGCTCCACCAGCCGAAGCGCCTGAAGATAATCCCATGATTTCACATAATATTTTATTCAATTGAAACTCCTACTGCTTAAGTTTATTTATTTGTTCGGTTAGAACTGGCAATATTTCAAAAACATCTCCGGTTATCCCGTAATCAGCCACGCTAAATATTGGAGCATCCGCATCTTTATTTATGGCAACAATATATTTTGAAGAAGACATTCCTGCTAAATGCTGGATAGCCCCTGAAATACCACAGGCTATATATAGTGAAGGGGATACGGTTTTCCCGGTTTGTCCCACTTGTTCAGAATGAGGTCTCCATCCGGCGTCCACTACTGCTCTTGAAGCTCCCACTGCTGCCCCGAATGCCTGTGCTAATTTTTCAATCAACGCAAAATTTTCAGGTGACTTTAGCCCTCTGCCGCCGGAAATAATTATATCTGCTTCTGCAACATCTAATTTACTATCCTGCTTATTAATTTCAACAACTTTGGTAGTCAAATCAGGTGCCTCAAAATGTTTAGTAATAATGTCAAGTTTGCATTCTGCAGGGACTATCTTAAATACATTGGTCCTGATTGTAAATACTTTGAGAGGAGAATTTACTTTAAGTTCAGATATGGCTTTACCGGCAAAAATTGGCTTTGAACAAATAATATTCCCATCACTAAAATCAAAATTTGTACAATCAGTTACACAACCTGCTTTTAGAGAAGCAGCAATCCTGGGGGCTAAATCCTTGGCAAATGAGGTGTTGGCAAAAAGAATTATTTCTCCATCTAATTTATTGAAATGTTCGACTATTATTTTTTTGTAAGCGGAAGGAGAGTATAATTCTAAATCGGAATTCTTGTATTCAGTTAACGTAGATAAACCTGTATTTTGAAGAATATCCAAATTTTCAATCCCGTTGCCAATAACCAGTGCTTCAAAATTATAGTTTAGCCTGGAAGCAAATAACTTAGCTGCTTCAATAGTCTCTAACGAAGATTTTTTAATTTTATTTTCTCTTTGTTCAAGAATAACTAAAATTTTACTATTCATTTTGTCCCTTATATTATTTTTGCTTCGTCTCTTAATAATTTTACCAGTTCGTTAACTGCAGAAGCATCTGATCCGAGAATCCTGCCGGGATTTTTAACCTTTGGAAGTTTGTAACTTACATTTTCCACTAAATTGCTGACTGAGGTAATATTTATTTCTTCAATAACTTTTTTCTTTGATGCCATTATTCCTTTTAATGTGGCATATCTTGGCTCATTTAGTCCCTTTTGAGTTGTAATTACAATAGGCAGAGTTGATTTAACAACTTCCTTTCCGCCTTCAATTTCTCTTTCGGCAGTAACTTCATTATCCTGAATATCTAATTTTGTAACTATTGAAATACAGTTATAATTTAACAATTCTGCAGTCAGTAATCCTGTGATGCCATTATCATAGTCAACTGATTGCCGGCCAAAAAAAACTATATTACTTCCTAACGTTTTAATTTGGGCTGCCAAATTATCTGCAATATTAAATGGATCCATATAACCATCATATTTAAGCAAAATACCATTATCAACACCCATGGCTAAAGCTTTTTTTATGCCTTCCTTTTTGGCATCGTTGCCTGCCGATATAGCAAATATTTCCCCACCGAACTTTTCTTTAGTTTTTAAAGCTTCTTCTATTGCAAATTCGTCAAATGGATTTATCACATAGCTTAATCCATTTTCATCAATTCTATTGTCATCTGTAAGTTTTATTTTAGAAGCAGTATCTGGTACATAATTAATACAAACCGCTATTTTCATTAATGCTCCAAAATTAGAATAATTATAAACATAAAATATATACACTTTAGTAAAAATCCAATGTATTGGCGTATATTCTGAGCATCAAACAACTTTTATCAATTTTTGCAGATGTCTTTTTATATTGAAAATATTATAAGTTTAGTGTAAAATTGTAGTTATGGAAAAATATTTAAATATAGAGCAAGAAGTCCCTAATATTTCTCAGGAAACAGATACTGCCATTGGTATTGAAAGCAGGGTTATACTTTATAACGATGATTGGCATACTTTTGATGAAGTTATAAATCAAATAATAAAAGCTGTAAAATGCAGTTTTGAAACGGCAAGAGATTATACTTTTCAAGTGCATGTTAAGGGCAAATGTATAGTATTTAACGGTGATCTACCTTCTTGTTTAAGTGTGTCTTCAGTTCTTGAAGAAATTCAGCTTAATACTCAGATTATCACATAATTCCTCTTTTGTTGCTTTATTCTGCCCTATCTCGGAAATAACCATTTATTTGGGTAATAATAATTTAATTTCTTATTAGCTAAAATTATGTTAAATTTAAAGTTTAATTATATTTTGAAAAGATAAAATGCCTAATTATAGAGACGATATTAGAAATATAGCAATTATTGCTCATGTTGATCACGGAAAGACTACATTAGTTGACCACATGCTAAAACAAACCGGTGCTTTTAGAGCTAACCAGCAGGTTGAAAAAAGGATCATGGATTCCAATGCCTTGGAAAAAGAAAGAGGCATTACTATTTTAGCCAAAAACTTAAGTGTAGAATATAAGAATCATAAAATCAATATTATTGATACTCCCGGCCATGCCGATTTCGGCGGTGAAGTTGAACGTACTTTGCGTATGGTTGATGGTGTCCTCCTTTTAGTTGACGCTGCCGAGGGTCCATTGCCTCAAACGAAATTTGTTCTTAAAAAATCACTGGACTTGGGACTAAAACCAATAGTCGTGATAAATAAAATCGATAGAAAAGATGCTCGTGCCAATGAAGTTTTAGACGAAGTATTTGATTTATTTGTTTCACTTAACGCTAACGAGGAACAGCTTGATTTCCCATTTGTTTATGCTATTGCTAAACAGGGAATAGCAAAAAGAAATTTAGAGGATACCAACACAGACTTGGTTGCCCTTTTTGATATGATTCTTGAAGAAATTCCTGCTCCTGAAACTGATGCCGAAGATGATTTCCAGATGCTTATTTCTTCAATCGATTATAACGATTATCTTGGAAGAATTGGTATTGGAAGGGTGCAGAACGGTAAAGTAGCTCTGGGTGACAGTATTATCCATATTAATAAGGATGGAAATAAAAGCACTGAGAAAATTACTAAATTGTATTGCTTCCAGAATATTAAAAGAATTGAAGTTGATGAACTTACAAGCGGTGATATCGGAGCGATTGCAGGTCTTGAAGATGTTGATATTGGTGATACAATTGCTTCTCCAAATAAACCTGAGGGACTTCCTTATGTTGCAATAGATGAGCCTACCCTAACTATGAACTTCATGGTTAATAACTCGCCATTCGCAGGTTTGGAAGGCAAATATGTTACAACACGCCATATAAGTGAACGTTTATCGAGAGAATTAAAATCAAATGTTAGCTTGAGAGTAGAAATGACTGATTCTCCTGATATTTTCAAAGTCAGCGGAAGAGGCGAATTGCATTTGGCTATTCTTGTAGAAAATATGAGACGCGAGGGTTACGAATTTCAGCTAAGTAAGCCTGAAGTTATTTATAAAAAAATTGATGATGTGCTTTGCGAGCCTATGGAGCATGTTATTATTGACGTACCTGAAGAGTATGTTGGTGTTGTTATTGAGAAACTTGGTAAAAGGAAAGCTGAAATGAAAAATATGCTTACCTTTAATGAAAACTCAAGAGTTGAGTTTCTTATCCCGTCACGTGGATTGATCGGATATAGAGCTGAATTTATGACTGACACCAGAGGAACAGGTATCATGCATCATAATTTTGAGTGTTATGAACCTTTTAAGGGGGAAATGACTCACAGAACAAAAGGTGCGTTAGTCTCTATGGAGGGTGGAGTTGCGTCTGCCTATGCAATGTTTAAGCTTCAGGAACGCTCAGTGTTTTTCATTGAACCTACTACTAAAATTTACGAAGGTATGGTTGTAGGCGAGAACTCTCGTACTAATGACATGCATGTAAATGTTACTAAAACAAAACAGTTGTCTAATATGCGTTCTTCTGGTGCTGATGAAGCGATCAGGCTTGAACCGCCTACATTAATGACCCTTGAGCAGGCTATTGAATGGATTACTGATGATGAGTATGTTGAAGTTACTCCAAGTGCTATCAGAGTCCGTAAAAGATACCTGACCGACATGGACAGAAAAAATGCCAGGTTGGCAGCAAAAAAAGAAGCTGAAGCTGAGGCGGCAGAAGCTGCTGAAGCAGAGAAAAAGGCTTAAAACCTCTTTCTTTGGGCTTGCTTAATAAGGCCGGATCTAAACATATATAATTAAAAAAAGGACAACCTTTAAGGTCTGTCCTTTTTTTTATTTTAAAGTTCAAATTTAATCCTTAACAAAAGTTAACTAATTTTGTTCGTTTATTTCCTTTGTACGATAAATCCTCTGAAAGGGAGGGAGGATTGTACTGTAATAAAGGCGCCACGGTCAACTGATTCAATTAGTTTAATAACTTTTTTCTGGAATTTTCTTGGGATTATTGTAATTATGACGGCAGTTCCGCCTGAACCTCCTTCGGCCGGAAGGACGGTAACTCCATACTTATTTAATCTTAAAACATCTGCAATGCTGTCCGGGCTGTGTCTTGAAATTATATTTAGCTGAACATAGCCAAGGCCAATCTTCTGTTCAATTGTAACTCCTAAAATATTGCCAATTGCATAACCGATACAGTAACCAATTATGTTAGGTATTACATCCAGATGTTTCATAACCTGACTAATAGCCGATATCCAAATTAAGACTTCGAAAAAACCGGCAAGTCCGGCGAGGTATTTTCTGCCCTGTACTACTAAAATCGTCCTCATAGTACCAATAGTTACATCACAGATCCTCATACCTGCAATAAGTGCGGCGCCTAAGAACAGTTCAAGCATTTTTTTCTCCAAAAAAAAGAATATTTATAGCACAAAGAAAGTAAAAATATTTGAAATATTTGTATGTTTACAAATTAAAAATTATCAAATATGGAAATGTACGAAATACAAAGAAAAGAGCTTATTGAGCAGTTAGTAAGAAAAGGAATAAAGGATAAAAACGTTTTGGATGCCATGCTCCAAATTGAGCGTCATAAATTTGTTTCAGGCTCTACTATTATGCACGCATATGAAGATGTAGCGCTTCCGCTGGGATATGGACAAACCATTTCTCAACCTTATACAGTAGCTTTTATGACACAGGAGCTTAAAGTAAAAAAAGATATGAAGATACTGGAAGTCGGAACGGGTTCAGGGTATCAGGCAGCTATTTTAGAGAAGATGGGAGCCAGAGTTTACAGTATTGAAAGAAATTTTGATATTTATGCCAAAACGCAAAAATTGTTTGATGAATTGGGTATTAGAGTTTATTGTAAGCTTGGTGACGGTACCATTGGTTGGGAAGAATTTGCTCCTTTTAACGGTATTATTGTAACCGCAGGTTCTCCCTCAATTCCTAATGCGTTGCTTAAACAGTTGGAAATTGGAGGCAGGCTTGTAATTCCGGTAGGGGACAGGGAAACTCAATCGTTGAAAATTGTTAAAAGACTAAATGAGAAAGAATGCGCTCAAAAAAATATACCCAATTTTAGATTTGTTCCTTTAATCGGAAGAGAAGGGTGGAGCAAAGAGTTATAATTATTGCCGGCCCCACTTGTTCAGGCAAAACGGCATTAAGCGTTTTACTGGCAAAAGCTTTAAATTCTGAGGTAATATCTGCAGATAGCAGGCAGGTATTTAAATATTTAAATGTTGGTACTGCAAAACCCGCTTCTTATGAAATGAGAGAAGTGAAGCATTATTTCATTGATGAAATTGAACCTGATGTTAGCTTTAACGCTAACGTTTTTGAACAAAAATCCTTTGAGATTATTAAACAGCTTCATTCAAAAGAAATTATTCCAATTGTTGCCGGGGGTTCCGGGTTATATATAAGAGCATTGGTTAATGGCATTACAGAGTCAGCCATCTATTCTGATGAAATTAGGGAAACTCTATTAAAAGAGAAAGAAGAAAAAGGAATTGACTTCTTGTATAAAAAGCTTGAGAAGTTAGATCCTGTTTCTGCTTCCAGAATGTTACCGCAAAACTGGAAAAGGGTATTACGTGCTTTGGAAGTATTTCTTTTTACAGGGAAGCCAATCTGGGAACATCATTTAGAATATAAAAGAGATTGTGATGTTCAGTTCCTCCAGTTTGCACTTAATTGGGAGAGAGCGATCCTTTACGCAAATATTGATAAACGAGTAGACCAAATGATGGAATCCGGTTTGGTGGATGAGGTTAAATCCATTCTTGAAATGGGATATCCTGCAAGCTTGAATGCCCTTAATACGGTTGGATATAAAGAAATTATTGAATATTTGGAAGGTGAAATTTCTTTGGATTATGCTGTCGAATTGATTAAGCGGAATACCCGTAGATATGCGAAAAAACAAATGACCTGGTTCAGGGCTGATGAACGGATAACCTGGCTTAATATAGAATCTCCCAAAGATTTACCGGCCCTTAAGAATAAAATAATCTCTCAGTTATAGAATACCTTTTTAATCGGGAATCACATTGCAGATTTGATTATCATTATACTACCGTTCTTTTATGTGGATATTGATGAAAGGAAGGACACGAATAAGTACGGAAAAAGGGAAAACTGCATTATGGGCGATCAGCCTAAAGGAGATAGAGCCCGGTACGGGCGGCATATTAGCAGCTATTGAAGTGAAAAGAATATTAAAGAGCTCCATGGGAGTGATATGTTGTCCTATAATTTTATTCTTATAACCTATGAAAATACCCGGATCCGTTCTTTCCTCATATGCCGCTCCTACAGAGCTTCAATGCAACAGCCACCTTTCTGGCTTTGTTTTTAGCTGGTAAAAAATTAATTTTGACATTAAAATTTATAAAAATATTTGAATTATGTACGAAGAAGTAGCAAAATCCTTAGCAAGTTTACAACACAGAATAGATAATTTACGAGGTTTTCTTTAATGTAGAATTAAAGGAATCTAAAATTAAAGAGCTGCAAAACCAGACAGAATATCCTGGCTTCTGGAATGATCAAATTGCTGCTCAAAAAGTTATACAGGAAACCAAATCTTTACAGCAGTGGGTCGATTTATGGAGGGGAGTGCAGGACAAAGCAACTTCTCTTGACGAATTTATTCAGTTGGCGCAAATTGAAAATGATGAATCTTTATCCTCTGACATAGATAACGAATTAGATTTGTTATCTAAAGCTGTTGAGGAGGCTGAGTTTAAAAATATGCTTAGCGGAAAAGAGGATAATAATAATTGTATGCTTCTGATTCACTCCGGCGCCGGAGGTACCGAGGCCCAGGACTGGGCGGAAATGCTTATGAGGATGTACTTAAGGTGGGGAGAGCAAAATAATTTTAAAATGACTTTGATCGACATTTTGGAAGGCGACGGAGCCGGTATTAAAAGTGCTACTATTGAAGTTGAGGGGGAATTTGCATATGGCTATCTTAAAGCTGAAAATGGTGTTCACAGATTAGTAAGGATATCACCCTTTGATTCCAACAAAAGACGTCATACCTCATTTGCCTCTGTCTTTGTATATCCGGAAGTCGATGATACTATTGTCATAGATATTAACCCTGCTGATTTACGTGTAGATACATACAGATCAGGAGGTAAAGGCGGACAAAATGTTAACAAAGTGGAAACTGCCGTAAGAATCACACATATACCCACAAATACTGTAGCGGCCTGCCAAAGTGAAAGATCACAACTGCAAAACAGGACTAATGCCATGAAGCTTTTAAGGGCTAAACTGTACCAGCTCGAAAAAGAAAAACTTGAAGCTGAGATGGATGAAGTAGAGAAAGGCAAAATGAAAATTGAGTGGGGAAGTCAAATCAGATCATACGTCTTTCATCCTTATAACATGGTTAAAGACCATAGGACTAATGAGGAGACTTCTGATGTGCAGGGCGTAATGGATGGTAACATAAACCGGTTTATTAAGGCATTTTTACTTAAGTCAAGCAGCAATTAAAAATTATGGAAGCAAAACCTCCTTCGAAAAAGCTCAGTAGGGACAGAATTGATTTTTTTGATAAAGTATATAAAATTATTGCCCAAATACCCTATGGAAAAGTTACTACTTATGGTGCTATTGCAGAGGCTTGCGGTATTAAATCATCGGCAAGAACTGTTGGCTGGGCATTAAATAGCGCAAAGGAGTCAAATTTGCCATGCCATAGGGTAGTTAACAGAATGGGTGCTTTGAGCGGAAAAATGCATTTTGGAAGCACTAATCTCATGTACGAGCTTTTAATTGCAGAAGGAATTGAATTTGACGAAAAAGAACGGGTAATTTTAGAAAAGTATTTTTGGAATCCGGTTAAAAAGAAGAAGGGCTGGGATAAGCCCTTCTTCTTTACAATTTTTACCATTCTGTCTGTTTAATATGAACCGAAGACAGGCCGACATTCAAGTGGATATAAATTTTCTTTTTAGCACTTTCAAATGATTTTGATTCGTAATGATTCTTACTGATTTTCTCCAATCCTTCAATATGTTTTGAAGATAGCGCTATGTCTCCTTCAACTTTGCAGGCAACATCTTGCGGAATTTCAATGTAAATAGAAGATAAACCTGTTTCTATATCTACCTTTGAAGAATCACTAATAGAACCCATTTTAAGATTTAATTTTGTAACACCTGAATTAACTGACAAGTCTCTTATGTTGAACTTTGTTAAATCCAGGTTTACAGTCGCAACTCCTACTTGAACATCTAAGTCCCATTTTGGATTTTTATTCAACAAAATATCCAACGTATTGTCTCTGGGAAAACTTACCCTGTTTTCAGATAATGATAAATCCAAATCGGTATTAGTTCCTTCATCTCTTCTGTTTAATGAGTAATGTTCTCCGTTCTGTGCAAATACGGATATTAAGTTTACAGTATCCGGCTCTGATATGTTAGTAAAACACAAACCGGATTTAATAATTAAACTAGCAGTTTTTATTGAATCTGAGCCTTTTTCATATAGCAAACTTGACTTATTCCTAAAATCATCCCTTGAGTATTCTATGGAGCGATGTCTGAAAAAATAATGCCCCTGATTGAATAAAGAAAAAAGAATAAGTACTAAAAGTAAAGCATTTATACCGGAAATTATTTTTTTTACTATGTCCAGCTTAATAACTAAACCAACGCCCCATAGAATTAATAGAACCGGCCAAAATTTCCAAAATGGATAAACAATTATAAAGTTAATTGTATTTTCCAGCAGGAAAAAAACTCCCAGCGCTACGAAAAATACACCCCAAAAAATTCCTTTGGATTTCATGTTATTCACCATTGAGATTATTTAAAATTATTTATAAGAATTGCAATGCCAATGCCGACAAGGATAAGAGGAATTATAATGTCCCAGAAGGGGAAGATGTGACTTATTAAGAATATTACACCTAATACAATCAGTATAATTCCTGCAGTACGTGAACCACGGTTTTTAATAGGTTGTACATCATCAAAAATCGGTTGTTGCTCTTGCGCTGTTTTAGCTTCGTTCATGTCCGGCTGCCCTGCCGGTGGAGGAGTGACAAAGGGTTCTTGCTGAAACGGCAGATAATAAGGAGAACGTGGTACAACAATCCAAAGAACAATATAGATTATCAAACCTGTGCCTCCGCCAAAAATTGCGAGCAGCACAAAAATTAATCTGATTATTGTTGCATCCATTTCAAAATAATCGCTTAACCCGCCGCAAATTCCGGCGACTTTTTTATTTATATTTGATCTATATAATTTCTTTTCCATAAAAACCTCTTTATTTATGGTACAATATTACATTAAATAAAGAATTAAGTAAAATGTTATTAGTTAATCGGGCTAATATTTATAGTAACGGAAAATGCTCTTTATAAATGGTTTACTATTTTAATTCCTAATACACAAATATATTAAAATTGTTGCTATAGATGTTATTATTACAGGTGTTTTTTTTGTAGTAAATTTGAATATTGCAATAAGACATATAACCCACGCTAAGAAGATCAATAATGGATAAATTAGAAATATATCACTTATTGCCGGCAGTTGCTTGTTAAAAACTCCAAGCCTGAATGACTGCATAAGTGGAGTAATTGCAAATGCATGAACAAAAAATAATGCGATTATGAAAAATACGAGTTTTCTATATTTTACGGACTTACTGAAATATTCAAGCCCTAATCTTATTGAGAGCAGTAAGCCCACGTATAGGGCTATGTAATATACTCCTAAAATTGAACCGGGAATATTGCCTTCATATTTCATTGTGACAAATGAATTCTCCGGTATATAATATACTTCTTTATTTGTTGAAATCTTTAACCTGTAATTCAAATAACAGGGCTGTTTCATTATGGGCAGGGTTCCAATGAAGAACCCATTTTCGTAATTCATTTTTAATGAGTCAATCGAGGCAAAATCTCTTCTCTTACTCCACTGAAGAATAGGATAATAGCTGTTTATCCCTTCAGAATAAATCTTTACTATCGGTTGTTTTGTTGTATATACGGATTTATCCAATTTATAAATAAAATTCTGTCCGTTGATAAGTAAGCTTCCTGAAATAGGGAAACTGCTCTCTGTAACTGCATGTATATAGCAGATAATATATAAAACAATAAATGAAACTAACCATAAAAGTAAATTTTTGTTCATTCTTATTCCGAAATAAAAGGAAATTCAAGTAAGGTAAAATTATATAAAAGGCAGGTAAAAACAAGTGAGCAAAAAAGAAGGCCGGGTAGACCGGCCTTTTAAAGCGAATTATAAAGATGTTCCGATTTTTAATCTCATATTTCCGAATATGGAAATTACACCAAAACTACCAGTGTTCGTTTGTGAAAGTACCACTGATGGCCCCAGAGAGAATGCTGAAAATGCCCAACTGTCAAATATCTTTTGAACTAAAACATCAAGGACGTATTGCGGCTGGCGAACATCACTCTTAAACATAGCGTCAAATCTAAAATCAAATGTTGAACCTGCTAAAGACATTTCACGTCCGGTAAAGCCGGCATGCCATTCACCTAAATACTGACCGAAATAGACTTTTGCTCTGGTTGAACCCAGGAAGCTGAACGGATAACGTACTTCAAAATTAGTATATCCTTTATCCAGAATTTTTGCATGATATCCTAAAGTATCACCTTTAGTCCATCTGTCTCTTTGGCTTGCAGTTGGCTTTGTGCTGCAGTCAGTATATCCTACTTGTAAAAAGTTACCAAAAGGAATTACGTAACTCAACTGGAAACCGGTTGTTACGTATAAATTATTGTGTGTGTTGTCTTTCTTAAAATCGTATAAAGCATCAACACTGCTATATATACCTCCGGAGAAACCCAAAATGTGAAAATTCATTTCCAAAAAATTTGTTTCCAATGGCCCGGAGTAGGGAGTACCAAAACCCATGGATAATCCTATGTCATTCTTTAGAGGAATACCGAAACGTTCACCACCAAATGCCTGAAGGAAAGGGTTTACATATTGGTATCCGGAAGAAATTTGAGCTAAAGTTGGCGGGGCAAATATTTTCCCAAACCTCATTTTCCCAAAAACCCTGGTAAAAACAGATCCATAGTTAATCATTTCCTGCAAATTCAATTTAAATGGGTATGTTTGAATGCGTGCCCTTGTTTCCGGTGTAAAGGCTAAAAATGGATAAAGTGCCCCTTTAATAGAAACTGTCTGGTTATTAGCGTCACGCAAATCAACAATTATTTCTGCTTTAGGATCAGGCGGATCAATAAAGACTTGCTGTTGTATCTTAATAAATAAACTATCGTCAAAAGGCTCCATCTGGTAATAAAGGATTGGTTCGTTTTCCTGCGCCTTTAAATAGTTAATAGCACCAAATGAAAATAGTATTACAAATAGAAAGAATATATTTTTTTTCATGTTTTATCCGGAATAATGTATTATTTAGCAAAATCAGTAAAATAGAATGAATCACCCACTTGAACACGTTGCCCCGTCTTTGAGTCAACTACGATAAAGAAGAAATTGGCTTTATAACGGCCGTCTGCCTCTCTTCTGTTTCTGTCAGTCCACTGATCAAATTGACTTTGATTTGCTGCCAGTTTAAGCATAACGTTATAAACTAAATTACCTTTTTTATCCTTTATTGGACCTGTAATAGTAACCGGTCCGGAAGGCGTTATTTTTAACTGGTCAGGTCTTGGATCACTAATAGTAACTTTAAAGGAATTTATTCTTTGAAGTTCTGCTACATAAATGTCATTATTGTTCATTTTGGTAGTAGTACGTTCAATTTTTATTTCCGGAGGCAATTTTGGATATACTTTAATTTCAGTTTTTTGGCTGCCGTAATGGGCAATAACTTTACTTTGAGTGCCCAAATCAAAACGTTTCCTTTCGCCTGGTTTTACAACTACTATGGTACTGCCGTTCGGGTCAGAAAGTGTCAAATCAACGTTGCCGCCATTCTTCACTTCGTTCCAAGTGTTTTGCAGGAATGAATAATCAAAGGAAATTGGAAGCTGTGTAACATTTTGCTCTTTTTGTACAGGTGGTTCAACTTTTACTTCGGGGGTTCTAACTTCAATCGGGATTTCTTTAATTTGTGTTGTTAACTGCTGCAATTTCATTGAAGTTTGAGCTAATTTCTGTTGAAGTTCTGTGTTTTGTTCTGATAAATTAGGGTTAATTTTAATATCAAAATTTGCCCCCATTTTATATAATGAGTCAAGAATAATTTTTAGTGAATCAAGCTTGGTCTTTTCAACAGCTTTTTCGCGTGAAATTACCTTGCTCAGATCCAAATCAGCGCCTTTTAGGGCAAGTACTGTAATAACAAATATGTAAAGTACTTGATATATAATAAACTTACTATCTCTGTTTTTTGAAATCATTTTAAGCTCTTTACTTTCTTACTACAATAGATTCAAGATGCTTTAAACCGGTAATTGTTTTATCATCACTTAATGACTTTGATGCCTGAGTGATTGACTGTGCCAATACATTTAATTTTTCAATTTTATCAGGGCTAATGGCATTTATTTTATTTATTTCCAATAAGACATTATGGATATTAGCAAAATTCTTTAAAGTGGCATTACTTAACTGATATGAATGTTCTAGTATAGTTTTATATGCTTCCATATCCTTAAGGTTTATTTCAGTTGATAAGGAGCCAAGCTGCTGGTTTTGTGATAGCTGCTTAAATAAATTATTATTATTCTCTATCTGAAGCTGTGAAAAATACTTTTCTCTCATATCGTTGATATGTGTAACCATATTCTGAAATTCAATACCTAACTGATCCAGTACCGGCTCAAATAGTTTTCCTAATGCCAAAACAATAAGCGCTTTAATTTCAAATGGTACAGATAATCCCTGAAAAACTTCACGCCCGAGGTTTACAGAAATAAGTAAAAGAGCAGCACCTACAAGAGGCAATGCGGTTGCTACACTATCCATTACGCTTGTATATGATTGAATTACTCTGTCAATCGTTTCACTTGCTGGAGTCTTTTCAAGTTCAATTCTTAACTTATTGTATGCTAAATATGCCATTAGTACAAAAAATGAATATACTACAAGCGGAAGCCACCAAAATCCAAAAGGCTGCACAGTAGAGTTTATTGGTGTTGAACCGGGAAATAATTTTAGGGCCATCTGACTGGCAATGTTTCCTAAAATCGGAACATTAGCCAAATCAAGAAAAAACGAAAATATTAATGCTATAAAAGAAATAGCCGCAGGTTTTAAAATTAATTTAAAGCTAATTGTCGCAAATTTTTCTGACTTATATTCTTCTATTTGGCGTTCTAACCCATTAGTCTGGGTCAAATCATTTTTGAGAGCTGTGTTGGGTTTATTATTTTCAGCTTCAGAATTCATCATTATATCCTCGTTAATTTTAACACAAAAAATCAATAAAAAGTATAGTAAACTAATAATTTTAATTGATAAATGAAAATTTTTTTTAATTTATTTCCTGATAAACCAAATAAAGTTAGCAATAATTGTACCAGAAGTATGATTTTTGCTATATATCGTATGTGATTAATAGTCAGTTCTTTTATCAGAAAAAGTTTTTTTTTTGAAAAAAAATAACTTATTTTTACTTCGTTTTTTTACAGAAAAAAATAGTTCTCGTTTCTATTATAGTAAAATTTTGTTTCTTTTTAAGTCCAATACATCATAGGACAGTGTACAAATGGTAAAAAATCCGAAATTATATGAGATAAATTCCAGAGTTTGGATTAAAAATTTTGGTACTGAGGCTAAATTAAGAGATGTTCCTGAAGCTTACATTAAAAATTTGTCGGACAAAGGGTTCAATATTGTCTGGCTTATGGGGATCTGGCAAACCTGCAATTCAATTATTGAACAATGCTGTTTTAATAATGAACTTACTGCTGCTTATTCTAAAAGTCTGAAAGATTGGACAAAACCCGACGTTATAGGTTCTCCATACTCGATTAATAAATATGACATCAATCCGATGCTTGGTACTTTGGAAGATTTACAGATATTCAGGGATAAATTAAATAGTTATGGTATTAAACTTATTCTTGACTTTGTTTCTAATCACTTTGGAGCTGATACCGAGTTATTAGACTCCCATCCTTATTTGTTTTTACAGGCTGATTCTGAAGCTTTCCAGAAGGATCCCTTTACTTTTTTTGAGCACAAAGGGAAGGATAGCTTAATTTTTGCACATGGACGAGACCCCCTTTTCCCTGCATGGACCGATACTGTACAAATAAATTATTATGACCCCATGGCTCGCGAATTTATGATTGAAACCCTATTAAGCATAAGCGACCTATGTGATGGTGTCAGATGCGATATGGCCATGCTTCCGCTTAATAATGTCTTTAATAACACCTGGCTGGGTACTCTAAATAAAATGTCTTTTCCTAAGCCTGAAGATGAGTTCTGGCGTATAGCTACTAGCCGGATAAAAGCTAAAAATCCTGATTTTATCTTCCTGGGAGAAGCATACTGGGATTTAGAGTGGGAGTTACAACAATGCGGTTTTGACTTTACATATGATAAAAAATTAACTGACAGACTTGCTGCAAATGATGTCGCCGGTGTTAATGCGCACCTCAAGGCCGATTATTCTTATCAAAAAAAATCTGCAAGATTTTTGGAAAACCATGATGAGCCAAGGGCAGTTACAAGGTTTTCTAAGACAAAATCAATGGCCGCTGCTGTTGTTATGAATACTGTGCTGGGGATGAAGTTCTTTCTGGATGGACAACTGGAAGGTAAAAGGGTTAAACTTCCCATTCAGCTTGGCAGGGCTCCAATTGAGAGGGTATCAAATTCAGTTAGTGCATTTTATAAAAAACTTCTGCCAATTGTTAATCATGATATTTTTAGAAATGGCAAGTGGCAGCTTTTAACCCCTATTTCTTCAGGTGAAGATAATGGCTCATTTGAAAATTTCTTTGCCTGGTGGTGGATGTATAATAATGAATTTAGAATAATAGTTGTTAATTATTCAGATCAGACATCTCAATGCAAAATTAAAATTGACGTTAAAATTTATAGTGATAACATTGAGCTGGTTGATTTATTGACGAATGAAAAATACATTAGATCGACCATTGAAATGAAAAATACAGGGCTGTATGTGGAATTGAAACCATATCAATCCCATATATTTGCCGGACAATTTTCAACATATACGTCCTTTTAATAAGTCGATTGGCTGATATTAAGCATTAGAGCTTTATTATTCAATGATGGGCAGTAGCAAACCTGCCCATTTTTTATAACCTTCCGCAGTTAAGTGCAGTCCATCGTCAGAATATTTACTTGCTAGTTCAGAATTTGAATCTAAGAAATTAGGATATAAATCGAAGTAATTAATACCAATATTTTTAGAAATGCTCTGCATCTCCCGGTTCACTTTCTGGATATCAGTATTATTTCTGTTATCCAGTGCCCTGACGGGTAATATGGAAGCCAGATATATTGTGGTCCCTTGCAAACTGCTGCTAATAGTCTTTATTATCTTTGTCAAATTATTAATAATCATTTGGTTTGTCTTACCGCAGGCAAAATCATTTGTACCTATTAATATAAAAACAATGTCCGGTCTCAGCTCAATTACGTCTCTATTAAGCCTGGCAAGTACACCATCTGAATTATCTCCGTAAATTCCTTTATTAACAATATTTAACCCCGGAAAATATTTATTAATATCAAATCCTTCTGTTATAGAGTCACCTAAAAGTACTATTTTTTTCATATTTTTTTTATCCGATGTAAATAAAATTACTTCATAATTTAATAACTTTTTCTAATTAAAATTTTAGGATAATTTAGGTAAAATTATTAGAAAGGTTAGTTAAAAACTCAATTATTTATATTCCTTTTTCTAAACAAGAATTATTTTCTTTGATATTTAGAAAATTTAATACAAATAATTTGAAATAATAATATACTTTTCATAAATACTTTGTTATTTTAAGAATCTAATTTATAAAAATTTCATCTAATTCAATAATTATGGCAAAAAATAATCTGCAAAGAAATAGGCAAATAGGAAAAACAAAGGTAGATACATCTTTTAATCCTTATAATAATAAAAAGTTTAGAAGCTTTGTATATTCTACATTATTTATAATTGCACTTATAGTGTTTTTTATAATTAACAATACCAGAACTGTTCCCGAAAAAGGGCCTTATCCGCCGAATTATAATGCAGATAGTGCTAAGAAATATTTGGTAAAATAATTTATAAAGGATTAGTAATGAATATACGCTTGTTCATAGCCGTTTTACTTTTAACTTCTTTCTCAATTTTTGGCTGCGGAAAGAATAATGACAAAGTAGGAAATAATTTGGGAAATAATCCCAATGTAAATTTAAGTGCTCCTGAAAAGGCACCGGATTTTACGTTAAAAACTATTGATGGAAAAACAGTTAAATTATCAAGTTTTAAGGGTAAGGTAGTCATTTTGGATTTTTGGGCTACATGGTGCGGTCCTTGCAGAAAGGGAATTCCGGATCTAATAGAAATCCAGAAAGCTTATCCTAAAGATGTTGTTATTCTCGGAATCTCGTTAGATAAAGAAACTGCTAAAGATGTTGCCCCTTTTGTTAAAAATAACAAAATTAATTATTCTATAGCCATGTTTACTGAAGATGTTATTAAAAATTATGGTGGAATAAATGCCATTCCTACTTCTTTTGTAATTGATAGAAAAGGGAACATAGCGGAGAAATTTGTCGGGTTACAGCCTAAAAGTACTTATACTGACCTTATTAATAAACTAAAAGGTAAATAAGTTTAGTTTAAGATGCCAACGGTTCTGTTTAGTGCCTAATTGGTTCTTTGCTTTAGAATGATGTTTTGTGTAAAGGACGGATTACTTTTTGTCTGTTTTTTATTTAGAACAATAATTCAAATGTGATTTAACCTTGCTTGTGAAATTAGTAAAAAATTGTATATTTAAAACCAATTTATGAATATGTTCGATTTAGGATAAAATTTTGGATAAAAAAAATAAACCCAAAATATTAATTACTGAGGATGATTTCGATAATCAAAGATTTCTAACGATTTTTTTAGGAAAGAGATATGATCTTGTAATATGTGACTCCGATAAGACATTTTTTCCTACTTTAGAAAAACATCGTCCCGAAGTGATTATAATGGATATTTCCTTAAAGGGGAGTAAAGACGGTCTTCAGATTACGCGTGAATTGAAAGCTAATAGAGATTATAAGGATATACCAGTAATTTGTTTAACTGCCCATGCTTTTCAAAAGGATAAAGAAAATGCTGAAGATGCAGGTGTAGATTTGTTTTTGGCTAAACCTGTTGAAAATGAAATTTTACTAAATGCTATTGAATCATTCAGGATTAAAGAA
>Ga0183100_1000139_pt1 | contig 91337 bp, 82 predicted proteins | sample Biomet2_FD_127789 | JGI IMG/M metagenome (GOLD analysis project Ga0183100, IMG submission 127789) | Microbial communities from bioreactor (seeded with anoxic lake sediment) at LBNL, California, USA - Biofuel metagenome 2 | ecosystem: Engineered > Bioreactor > Anaerobic > Unclassified ...
CAAAAATCCATGCGGCTGGGCAGATCCAACATTCCATTCGCAGCGTTGGGTACGTTTATTTTATGGTTCAGCTGGTTTGGCTTCAACGGCGGCAGCCTGCTTCGTTTCGACGCTCAAATTGGCCTGATCCTTTTGAACACCAATCTGGCGGCATGCGCAGGTGTGGTTGGTGCGGTGGGCGCAACCCTGCTCCTGGCGAAAAATCAATCATACATGGAAGCGATTTTTAGCGGCGCGCTGGGTGGGCTTGTGGCGATTACCGCCGGATCCGACATCTTGGCGCCTTGGCAGTCCATCGTTGTGGGGTGTGTCTCGGGTTTTGTGGTGTTGATGGCCAGCGTGCTCCTTCAGAAACTAAAAATCGACGATGCGGTGAACGCCGTGCCCATCCATGGGTTTGGAGGCGTCTGCGGCATATTGCTTTGTCCGCTGTTGGCGGCGCCGGAATACTTGAACTATTCCTCACGGCTCACCCAGTTTGGGGTTCAGCTCCTGGGAGCGGTCGTCAACTTTGCCTGGTCTTTTGGCGTGGGGCTGCTTGTGTTTTACCTGATCAACAAAATCATGGGACTTCGCGTATCCCCGGAGGAAGAAGAAAAGGGATTGAATATTGTGGAATTCTCTGATGTCTATTCCTGGATGCAACAGGTAAAGGAAGAGCAATATGAAAATCTGACCCAGGATCTGACAGAGACCATCAGCCAACAAAACATCGCGTTGCGAAGACAAGCCAAGATGCTGGTGGAAACACAGGAACGGGAGCGGGAAACCATCGCACGGGACTTGCATGATGGCGCGGGACAATCCCTGGCGGCGTTGAAAATCAATCTGGGCCTTTTGCAAACTGAAAAAGACAGCCAAAAAATGGACGAACAGCGGCGCGCATCCATCAATCTGGTGGAGAGCACCCTCACGGAAATACGAGACGTTTTGCATAATCTGAAGCCGGTGGAACTGGTGAACGACGGACTGGCATCAAGCATTCAAAGCCTGTGTGCCAAGACTGAAAAGGTCAGCGGCATTCATTTTCGATGCCGGATTCAAGAGCCTCTCCCCAAGTGGAACGAAACAGAGGCATTGAACATTTATCGCATCGTTCAGGAGAATCTCACCAACATGGTGAAACATTCCCGGGCAAAAAATGCCCAGGTGAATTTCTATCGTTTTCAGGACAACATATATCGTCTGGAGATATCCGATGACGGCATTGGATTTGAAACAAAAGAGGTGCATGGTGGCTTGGGCCTCACTGCGATGAAAGAGCGTACCGCCATGCTCAACGCAATCATCACCATCGACAGCCACAACGGCAAAGGCACCAAAATGACACTGGAGGTTCCATATGAGCAGAATTAGAGTTTTTATCGCCGACGACCACAAAATACTTCGGGAATCCTTGATCATTTTGCTTTCCAGGGATGAGGAGCTGGAGGTGGTGGGCGATGCGGCGGATGGACAGGAAGCCTTTGCCAAAATTCGCACTTTGAAGCCGGAAATCGCTGTGCTGGACATTTCCCTGCCTGGATTGAATGGATTGGATTTGTCTGCGAAACTTCATCAGGAGATGCCTCAGGTCAAAATTGTCATTCTCACCATGCACAAGTCAGAAGAGTTTGTTTCCCGCGCCCTGTTTGCCGGAGTGAAAGGCTATGTGTTGAAAGACAACGCGTTGGAAGAACTGATTCAATGTATCAAGCAGGTCCATGAAGGACAAATGTTTTTGTCCCACACCATCACTGAACTGGTGGTGGCGTCTTATATGAAAGAGTCCCAGAGCGGAAGCCCCGAGGCGGCCATGTCCACTCGAGAGCGTGAAATCCTGCAACTTTTGGCGGAAGGGAGAAACAACAAGGATATTTCTGAAGATCTTCATCTCAGCATCAAAACCGTTGAGACGCATAGGGCGAACATCATGCGCAAAATGGGGTTCAAAAACATCACCGAATTGGTGCTTTTCGCGGTGCGAAACCATATGATCGAACCATGATGTATCTAAAATACAGGTAATTCTCCATTGGAATACAGGATTTCCTGTATTCTTTTTTTGTGTGAATTCAAGGTATGATGAGCCTAGGAATTTTCAACAAGGAGGAGAATCGATATGATCAATTCTGGCGATACCGCTTTTGTGCTGATCAGCGCAGCACTGGTTTGTCTCATGACGCCGGGTCTTGCGTTTTTTTATGGTGGTTTGGTCCGCAAAAAGAACGTTTTGACAATCATGATGCAGAGTTTTATATCCATGGGAGTTGTCACCGCCATCTGGTTTGTTGGCGGATTCAGCCTGGCCTTTGGGCATGATGTCCATGGCATCATCGGAACCATGCAATATGCGTTCCTGAATGGTGTGGGCATGGATCCAAGTTCAACCTATGGTACCACAATCCCGTTTATCACATTCTTTACCTATCAACAAATGTTTGCAATTATCACTCCCGCCCTGATCACCGGCGCCTTTGCCGACAGAGTCAGCTTCAAGAGCTACCTTATTTTTCTGGTTCTTTGGAGTTTGCTGGTCTACATTCCGTTTGCCCATTGGATTTGGGGCGGGGGCTTTCTCCAAAAACTTGGTGTTGTCGACTTTGCCGGAGGCATGGTGGTTCACGTCAGTGCCGGTGTTGCGGCGTTGGCATCTGTATTCTTCATCGGTAAGCGGGTCATGCCGGCTTCGGAGAACAATACTCCCCACAACGTCACTTACGTGGCTCTTGGCACCGGACTTCTATGGTTTGGGTGGTTTGGGTTCAACGGCGGCAGCGCTCTTGCAGCGAATGGTGTCGCAGCGGCAGCATTCGTCAATACCGACATAGCCGGCTCCATTGCCATGGTGACCTGGTTGTTCATCTCCTGGATCCATGATAAGCGCCCAAGTTTTGTCGGTGCTTTGACTGGTGCCGTTGCAGGCTTGGCCACCATCACACCTTGCGCCGGATTCATTGAACCATGGGCGGCAGTGATTGTCGGATTCCTGGCCGGCGGTGTCTGCTACATGGCGGTTCAGTGGAGAATCCACATGGACTGGGACGATGCCCTGGATGTATGGGGCGTCCACGGGGTCGGGGGCATCTTGGGATCCATCCTGGTTGGCGTTTTCGCAGTGTCGAGCGTTGGCGGTGTGGATGGCATTCTCGCAGGAAATCCCAGACAGCTGCTTGTTCAACTGTTGGCGGTTGCCATAACAGCGATCTACGCCTTTGTGGTCACATATTTGTTGCTCAAAGTCATCAATGTCTTTGTACCTGTAAGGGTATCCAGGGAAGAAGAGTTGCGCGGACTTGACGATTCCATTCATAAAGAGACAGCATACAACCTAGAGTAATCCCCTTATTGCAGAAACTCCGGTTCGCCGGAGTTTTTGTTTTTTTGAGATTTTTCATGGATAAAGTCATTTTGGATTTTCATCCACGAAGAAAACAGATATAATAAAATGGCAAAGTGAACAACAAAAAGCTTAAGTTGCGTGGAGAAAGGGCGGATTGCATAGATGGTCCAATATATTTGTCTGCTTCGAGGGGTCAATGTGGGAGGCAACAACACGATTTCCATGGCCGACCTGAAACGGATCTTCGAAACCTTGGGATTCCAAGAGGTACGGACTTATATCAACAGTGGCAATGTGCTGTTCCGCGGGGAGGAAACCGATTCCAACGTGCTGAAGGATCGTTGTGAACAGGCGATTCTCCAAGCTTTTAATCTAGCTGTCACAGCGGTGGTGTTCAAAGCCTCTGACCTTGAGTCTGCAATGGAGAGGGCACCAGCCTGGTGGGGAGTGGAATCCGATGCCAAGCATGATGCCATCTTCGTCATTCCCCCGGCGACGGCAGCTGAAATTGTTGCAGCCATGGGGGATGTCAAAGAAAATCTCGAGCAGGTGGATTTCGCCGGAAACCTGATTTTTTGGTCCGCGCCTCTTGCCACTTATTCCAGGACCAGATGGTCCAAGCTCGTCAAAACACCATACTACGGCAGCATTACCATACGAAACGCCAATACAGCCAAAAAACTTCTTGCGTTAACGAAAAAGAACGGAGGTCAACAATGAAAAAATTCATATCACAACAGTCCTTTTGGGATCTTTTTCCACAGTGCGAAATCGGCATACTGGTTGTGGAGGACATCCAAAACGACGACAGCCTGCCCCAAAAAGCCAAACAGGATATCGCTGCGCTGCTGGCAAAATCCTATTCTGAAGCGGTGAAGTTTCTGGTGGAGCCTGTCCTCAGCCAAAATCCGGTGGTCGCCGTTTGGCGGGAGGCTTTTATGAAGTTCAAAACGAAAAAAGGCGCCCGCTCTTCCATTGAGGCGCTGCTCAAAAGGGTGGAAAAGGGTACCGGCGTCGGCAATATCAATCCGTTGGTGGATTTGTACAATTCCCTTTCACTCCGATTCGGATTGCCATGCGGCATGGAGGATCTGGAGCAGGTCCAAGGGGATTTGGTGTTGACCGTCACAACCGGTGGCGACGACTTTCTGGCGTTGGGAGATGAGGAAAAGGATCCCACGCTGCCTGGCGAAGTCTGCTATCTGGACAATGTGGGCGCCGTCTGCCGTTGTTGGAACTGGCGGGACGGACAACGGACCATGCTGACGGAAAAAACAAAATCCGCCATACTGGTGATAGAATCCGTTGACCCAAAACGACATCAGGATCTGGTGGATGCGTTGGCCACAATCTCGGAATGGATTGAAAACACGCAGGTCGGGAAAGTGAAAAGTAAAGTGATTGTCTCACAAAATCAGCAGGAGGTGGCATTGATATAATGGAAAAAACATATTATTGTCCCACATGCGATGGGGAGCTTGAGCGTCTGTCCGGTTGTGGCGCGGTGGGTTATTTTTGCAACCACTGCAGATTGCTGGTTTCCAGACAAAAGATGTTGGCGGTGCCCACTATCGATTGGTCCCATGCCATGCTGTTGGTGGTCGACATGCAAAACGGCCTTTTGTCCCGCAATGTATGGCACAAAGTGGCTCTGATTGAAAATGTAAACAACCTAATTGATTTCTTTCATGGAAAGCGTTCGCCAGTTGTGTTTGCACGGCATACCAATACGGGCTTTTCCAAGATCAATGAGCCTGCATGGGAAATCTGCCCTTGCATGCATATCGGGGAGGAAGACCGGATTTTCAATAAAATCCATAGCAGCATTTTTGGCGAAAAAGAATTCCTCGCATATCTTGATGAAGGAGGAACCTTTGGACATGAAATCAATTGGGTGGTCGTCTGCGGGTTGGTCAGCAATGGCTGTGTCAAAGCCGCCTGCGAGGATGGATTGAAAAGGGGGATCCATGTCATTTTGCCGGAAGACGGACATAGCACATTTCATCAGGAAGGCGAGGCAATGGTCTCCCGATGGAATGAGTCGCTGGCCAAGGCTGGCGTGGTGGTCGCCACCACCAAACAAATCATTGGTTGAAAAACAAAGCCCGATGGAGTTTCCACCGGGCTTCTTTTATAATGCGAAGGCCTCACTCTAGTATTCCACATGAAGCAGGCGATGGGCATTATCCTTTATAATCCGTTGATAAGCCACATTCACCTGGGGATTCGCCTCTGAATGGCGAATTTCCGAGAGACGATCGTCGGCGTACAGCGCGTCGGCTCGCTCTTCCCGTGCCGCATGGCTGGCGCGTGGCTGGCCGCCGCCGTTGATACAACCGGCAGGGCAAGCCATCACTTCAACAAAATCATAATGCAATTCTTTGGACTTGATTTTTTTGAGAAGGTTTTCTGCATTTCGCAGCCCGCTGACGATGGCTATTTTCACTTCTCCCTCCTCAAAAGGAAGGGTCAACTCCTTAACTCCTTCCAGCCCCCGAACGCCTAGAAATTGAATATTGTTCATGGAAAGATGGGACTTGTCGGTCACCAGCCTGCGGATGACAGCTTCTGTGACGCCGCCTGTCACCCCAAAGATGACGCCGGCGCCGCTGTACATGCCAAAGAGCAGATCGTGTGCCTCCGGCACCAAATCCTCAAAATGGATCCCCGCCTGACGAATCATCATCCCCAACTCTTTGGTGGTCAGGACCAAGTCGGTCCTGGAAAGGCCGTCCACTTTGAATTCTTCTCTGGAAGCCTCATATTTCTTTGCGGTGCAAGGCATGATCGCCACGACATAAGGGCTTCGTTTGTCTTGCTGTAGCGCATGATTGATCGCAGCGTCTTCCTTAACCACCGCGGAAAACATTTCCATGGGCGATTTGCAGGAGGATACCTGCGGCATCAAGTCCGGATGCCTGTTCTCCGCATATTTGATCCAACCGGGACAACAGGAAGAGAACAAGGGCAGGGGTTCTCCACTGTGAAGTTTATGAAGCAACTCTTCGCTTTCCTCCAGTACGGTCAAATCGGCGCTGAAAGAAGTGTCATATACTTCATCGAACCCCAGTTTTCTCAATGCGGCATTGATCAACGGCATGACATTTTCGGTTTCCATTTCGAACATTTCACCCAAAGCCACCCGAACCGCCGGTGCCACCTGCACGATGGTACGCTTGGTTTTGTCGTAAATGGCATCCCAGGCCCGGTCGATTTCAACCTTGACGGTCAGCGCAGCGGTGGGGCATACTGAAACGCATTGCCCGCAATTGACGCATTCGGTTTCACCCAGCGGATCGTTGAATGCCGTGGTCACCTCCAGATTCCACCCACGATGGGCGAAATCAATGACGCCGACGTTTTGTGTCTCGCTGCAGACGCGGACGCAGTCTCCGCAATGGATGCATTTGTTGGGATCCTTTTTGATGGATTTGCTGGAGAGGTCAATCTTATATTCGTCCTTGTACGCTTTCTCCGACTTGTCGAATCCCACCTCTGTGATGCCAAAACGATTGGCCAACCGTTGCAGGGAGCACTTGTCGCCACGGACACAGGTGGTGCATTCTCTGCAGTGGGAAGATAGCAGCATTTTCAAGATCAAACGACGATGCTTGTTGAGCTTGGGGGTGTTGGTGAAGACTTTCATGCCATTTTTTGGCGGTGTGGAGCAGGAAGTCAAAATGCCTCCCCATTCATCTTCGACGATGCACATTCGACAAGCGCCATAAATGGAAAGATCGGAGTGATAGCAAAGGGTGGGGATATCAATGTTGGCATTCCTAATGACTTCCAGAATGTTTTTCTCGTGGGCATACGAAACCATTTGTCCGTTGATGACCATAAATTTTTGTTTTGTCATGATGATCCTCCTTTCTAAATCACTTCAATCGCTTCGAACTTGCAGGCACTGACGCAACTATGGCATCGAATGCATTTCTTCGTGTCGATTGTGTGTGTTTTTTTAGTGCTTCCACTTATGGCCATCACCGGGCAGACCTTCCTGCATAGGCCGCAACCCACACATTTTCCTTCAGTGACCACGTATTTGCGGTATGCCTGGCATTGACCGGTGGGGCATACGCCGCCAACCACATGGGCAAGATATTCATCTTTGAATTGGGTGATTGTGCTGATGACAGGATTCGGCGCTGTTTTGCCAAGGCCGCATAAAGCGGTGGCACCAATGGTGTCGCCCAAGTCCAAAAGGTTTTCAATGGTTTTTTCTGTTCCGCGAGCTTCCACGATATCGTCCAGAAGCTCCAGCATGATGTGGGTACCTTCGCGGCAGGGGACACACTTCCCACAGGACTCTTCCTGTGTGAAATTCATAAAAAATCGTGCGATGCTGACCATACAGGTATCTTCATCCATGACTACCAGGCCACCGGAGCCGATCATAGCGCCGACCTTTGCCAAACTATCAAAATCCAGCGGCAAATCAAGGTGGGCAGGGGTCAGGCATCCGCCGGAAGGACCCCCGATCTGAACAGCCTTGAACGATTTGCCATTTTTGACACCACCGCCGATGTCAAAGATGATGGTCCGAAGGGTGGTGCCCATAGGGACCTCGATGAGACCGGTATTGTTCACGTTGCCCGTCAGTGCAAAAGCCTTTGTGCCCGCATTTTTCGGGGTGCCGATTTTCTTGTAGGCCGCCGCACCCATCAGAATGACTTCCGGCACATTGGCAAAGGTTTCAACGTTGTTCAGCACAGTCGGTTTTTCGAAAAGACCTTTTTCAACGGTCCGTGGCGGTTTGACCCGGGGCATGCCCCGTTGACCTTCGATGGAGGCGGTCAGGGCGCTGCCCTCGCCACAGACAAACGCACCAGCTCCCAAATTGATTTTGATATCAAAATCAAAACCTGAATTCAGTATATTTTTTCCCAAATATCCCAATTCCTTGGCTTGATCTATGGCGATTCGAAGCCTTGCGACAGCCAGGGGATATTCCGCACGCACATAAATATATCCTTCATGGGCGCCGGTTGCGATGCCTGCGATAATCATGCCCTCCAGCATTTTGTGGGGGTCGCCTTCCATGATGCTTCGATCCATGAAGGCGCCGGGATCTCCTTCATCCGCATTGCAGACAACGTATTTCGTGGTTTCTTTCTGCGATTTGACTTGTTCCCATTTTCGTCCGGTTGGAAATCCGCCGCCGCCTCGCCCCCTCAGATCAGAATCTGAGATCACCTTGCAGATTTCATCCTGCGTATAGGTTTCAAGGACTTTGGACAGTGCCCTATATCCATTATTGTCAATGTAATCCTGGATTTGCTCTGGATTGATCAAGCCGCAATTCTTCAGGGCGATCCTGGTTTGTTTGTCCAAAAATGACTGCCCGGAGAATGAAATCAACTTTTCTTCTTTGGGTGTATTGTGCAAAACATGGGATTCAAAGATTCCCTGGACTTTGTCCGGCTTGACTTGGGTGTACCGAAACAGTGTGCCGTCATCGTTGTAGATGTCAACAATGGGTTCCAGATAGCAAAGTCCAATGCAGCCGGTGATTTGAACCGGAATATCCAATTGATTCGCTTGAATTTGTTCGGCAAACAATGCCGCGGTTTTTTTTGCACCGGATGCGATGCCGCAGCTGCCTTGACCTACAAGTATTTTCATATGAGACCTTCTTTCCTTCTGATTTCGTCCAACAGTTCAATTGCGCTGTCCGGCGTGAGGTTCCCATACGTTTCCTCGGTTTCCTCGGTTTTGATCATCAAAACCGGTGCCAAACTGCAGCAACCGAGACAGGCGACATTGTTCAAAGTGAATAGTTTGTCGGGTGTGGTTTCTTTGTCTTTGATTCCCAGTTCTCCGCAAATGGCATTTTCGATGGCCAATGATCCGTTGACATGGCAAGCGGTACCTTGGCAAAGAAGAATAAGGTATTTGCCGATTGGGGTGAGACGAAATTGAGCGTAGAAGGTGACAACACCGTAGATTTTTGCTTGGGTATGTCCGGTAACTTCAGAAATGCGACGTATCACATCGCGTGGCAGATAGCCAAAGATTTCCTGAGCTTTTTGTAGAATGATGATGAGGTTCCCCTGCATGTCCTTGAATTCATCAAGGACCAGGTCTAGCTGGGCATATGCGCTGCTTTGGCAGTGGGAACAAGGCGCGTGGGTCGTGTCTTTTTCATGTTCCATTATGTCCTCCGATATTGTTAAAAAATTATCATAGTTACAATATACCATAGTTCAGGATTGCCGTAAAGGAGAAGTTGATGGGTTGTTGAAGTAAATATATTCAGAAATGTCTGAAAAATACTAAATAATGATGGAGCTATAGTTGATATTCATGAAATGTTAGGGTACTATTTGACTATGGGCTGATTGGGCCGATTGAAACCTACTACTTCATCATTGGAGGGACTACTATGATTGATATGCGCAGTGTTTTTTTGGTTCAAATATTGCTGCTGATTGTTTGCTTCCTTATTCTGCTTATCACTTGGGTTCAGAACAGGAAAAGATACATGGGTTTGAGCTGTTGGGCAAACATGCTGGTCTTTTCCTGTGTTGGTTATACGCTGTTGGCTCTTCGGGATTTCATTCCCGATTTCTTCAGCATTATCATAGCCAATATGTTTCTTGTCATCGCATTTATCCTCTTTGACCGTGGGGTGACGTTATTTTATGGTCTTAAGAGACGGACTTCTTTTTATATTGGCGTCTTATTGGTTTACTTCGTCCTAGTGCTATATCTTGTCTATATGCATCCCGACATCAAGTTGCGCATTTTTCTTGTCAGTGCAACATTCATCTTGCTGTATGGACATGCCCTTTATCTTATTGCATTCAAAACAGCGCCAAAACAACGGAAAATATCCAAAACATTGATTTGGACGATTGTTGCCATAATTTTTATCAATGTTTATCGTATCTTGGTGCATATTGTCGTTCCAACGCAACAGCAGGGGTTGTTCAACCAAAATACATACGATGACATGTTCTTCATCGTTCAGGTTCCAGTGTTCTTGCTGTTGATTCTCAGCATTGTGTCCCTGGTGTCGGGGTCTCTTCTACAGGAAGTCCAGGATGAGGAGAACAAATTCAATTCAATTTTTAATTTTGCTCCTTATGGTGCGCTGATCACACGTTGTGAGGATTCCAGGGTAGTTGAAGCCAACAAGGAGGCGCTGAAATTGCTGGAGTTTGATCCACAGGAGTTTGTCGGACACACGTTGATCGAACTCGATGTTTGGCTGGACTCGGAGTTGAGAACAAATTTGATCAACGATTTGAAGTCCGGTTCGGTGATCAATGGAAGAGAAATCAGTTTTCAGTCCAAATCAAAAAAAATAGTCCCGGTTCTTTTTTCCGCGACACTGCTGACCATAGGGGACACCGAATACGTTGTCTCGACCATCAAGGATATCAGCGACATCAATCGCCTCAAGTCGGAATTGGAGGAAATGGCTTCCCATGACATGCTGACCAAACTGTCAAACCGAAGAAAATTTGCCGAGGTGAGCATCATGCAGTTGGCCATTGCCGCCAGAAACAATACGAAACTGGCCATGGTCATTTTCGACATTGACGACTTTAAAAGAATCAATGACGATTACAGCCATGAAATGGGGGATCAGGTGCTGATTGGCATTTCTGAACGACTTTTATCTTTTTCCAGGTCCGCTGACCTGGTTGCCAGATATGGTGGAGATGAATTCACCTTATTGTTGACCGGTATTTCCAATAGGGAAGAGGCGGAAGCCGCGTTGCAACGTCTGCGTCTGGTTTTTGAACCTCCAATTTGTGTGATGGGGTATGATTTCTATATTCACATCAGCATTGGGGTCGCCACCTATCCGGAAAACGGCAGCGGTTATGAGGAATTGATCGCCAAAGCGGATAAGGCATTGTATGTGGCCAAACGGAAAGGTAAAAATAATATCTGGTTCGCTTCCGAATGACAAACGAAGATATCAAGACCCATCCTGCAAACAATTTATTGAAAAACCGCATCTTGGATGATGCGGTTTTTATTGGAGTTAGCATAGTTTGTGTGTGTAATCGAGAATATGAGATTGAAATTTAAGGTGTCGCCGATGTGCTTGAATCCTGCGAGGTATGGCTGTTTTGCCCCGGTGGATTGCCTTGACCGGTTCCGGAAGCAGATGCCGGAGACCCGTCGCTTGAGATGCTGGTGACTATGCTGCTCAATGTCACATCCGTGCATTTGGTCGAACCTGAATAAATTGTGTATGTCTCGCCTTTCTTCAGTTGTTTGCTGCTGAGGACGATGGATTCAAATTCTTTGACCGGTGCGAAGGAGAGTATCGTATTGCCATCGCTGTCCTTCACCGAGATTTTTGTTCCTGCGGCAAGGGTTTTTTGGAAGAAAACCGTAATGGAACGCTGGGTTGAACTGTCTGAAGGTGATTGGGCCATACCTGCGCTGCCGGCAATGGCCAGCGTGCCACCCGTGACTTTGCAGGTGCCGTTGTAATCCATAGGACCGTTGCCATCGTTGGTCGGCCCTGTCACATATACAGTCCCGCCGCTGAACGCCAGGTCGCCATTTGAATCAATCCCGTCACCGCCGGCATTGATGGTCAAGGTTCCACCGGAAATATCGATAATGCAGCCTTCCACCGCTGCGAAGCTGTCCTGCTGGGGCGAGTCTTGTGATTGGGACGAACCGTCGTTTCCACCAGCCCCGTTCAGTCCGTCATCTTCCGCTTTTAGGTTGATTGTACCGCCGCTGATATTAAGAACCAGGGATTCCAACCCTTCATAGGAGTTGGATATTTCAATGGTGCCGCCGGTGACATTTAATAGGGAATCCGCGTGAAGCCCGTCGTCACCCGCATCAATATTGATTTTTCCATCAGCGACCAACATATTTGTGTTGGAGTGCAGCGCGTCCTCGCCGCTTTGAATATCCAGATTGCCCTTATTGACTTGGAGAAGAGTTTCCGCTTTCAAGCCGTCCTGGGTGGCATTGATGGCGTATGTGCCGCCGTCAATGGAAATCCAGCCCTTGGAAAGATCTTCGTCGTTGTTGGACTGAATGGCGTCGTCACCGGCGGTCAGGGTGAAGGTGCCGTTTTGTATGGCCACAGAATCTCTGCCCCGTAGGGCGTCATTGGCTGCTTTCACTGTAATGATGCCATCGGTAATGACCAGATCGTCCTTCGTCTTTATGCCATTTCCTTTGTCGCTGCTCACTTCCAGGGAGCCTGTGCCATTTACAGTCAAATCTTTGAGACTATAAATCGCCGCATCCAGGGCATCGTTGGTATCGGAGTCGTTGGTCATCGCTTTCTCACCCCCGGAAACTATATTATCGGTTCCTTTCTCGAGGGTTACGACGGTTTTGTCACACATTTTGACCAAAATGGCGGGACCGTCCGCGCAAGAGATATCCACTTGGGCTAGTATCAAATGAACCAAATCCGCCTTTCCCGCATCGACGATGATTTGCCCGCTTTTTAGGCTGCCGGTCAATACATAGGTTCCCGGCTGGCTGATGATGATGGTGTCTGTGGAGGATTTGATGGTGACACCCGTTCCATCAATGGTCGAACCGCCGTCTTTCAACGTGACATAAGTGGCCAGGCTTGGGTTCCAGCTGGCATCAAGGTCTTCTGTGCTGTATGAAACATCCAGGCTTGTGGGTGCGGTTGCTATCGTCTGTGCATCAGAGGAAGCACTGCTGCAACCGGTCAGTGTAAATCCCATAACCAACAAAAGTATGGCAAAGGGTATGATAATTTTTGATTTCAGTGTGTTCATGGAGTTATCCTTTCCGAGTTCAAGGGAATCGGCATTTGAGTCTTGACTGCTTCTACGATTATTGGCTAAAGTTCATCACGTCGTGGCGTTGCCCAGCCGCATATGATATTCAGGTTGCCGTTTCTGCAACGGATGTCATCGATGAATTCTTTCTCGATTTCCTGGTTTCGTAGGATTATTTTGTATTGAAGCTCATAGAGGCTTCCCATGTTTGTCGTTTTGACACGGGTCAATGTGGCTTGCTTGGTATATTTTTCGAACAAGTCGTCAAACAACCCGGTATAGTTTAAATTCTCCGGTATGGTGATTTTCAATTCTTTCTCTACTTTCTTTGGCTCGCCAAAGTGGAATGTGTTCAACAACAAGGTGGCGACGCCGATGAACAACAGAAAAAGAAATGCGACCATCAGATAGCCCATTCCGGCTGCAAGCCCGACAGCCATGGCGAAGAAGATGCTGCTGATTTCTCTGGCGCTTCCGGGGATGGAACGGAACCGCACCAGACTGAACGCACCCATGACGGCAACACCGGCACCCAGGTTGCCGTTCACCACCATGATGACCAACTGCACCATCGCCGGTAAAAGGACCAGTGTCACAACAAAACTTTTTGTATAGGTGTTTTTATACATATAGGTGAGGGCGACACCAAATCCCATGATGAGAGATGCCAGCGTGCAAACCAGCATGAACTCCGCTGTGACAGGGGAGGATGTGGACGTAAATGATTCCAGAATGCTATGAAGCATTTTTTGTACCTCCTACGAGTGATAAGCAATGATTCAGTAAATATTTTTTATAGCAGTTTCCATACTTCGAATAGGATGTTGGAAAGATATAGAGATCATTTAGGCAATGGGACAACCAAAGTGGCATGGAATCATTCAATTTGATTTCCATTAGTGTCTGCGACGGATCCAGCATCCGGATTCCAAAGCTGCCGTCCGAAAGGTCCAGTTTGCTAGCCCGAAAAAGGATGTTCTTGTCGAAGGTAATGCGAAGGGTTGGATCTTCCAGACCGCGCCAAGCGGATCGTTCATATGAAATATATGCCTTTGGCCGCAATGGATATCGATGTAGAAACCAGTCGATTTCTTTTTGAACCTGGGGGTTTTTGGTTTGAATCGGTTGCCCGTCAAGATAATCCAGAGCTGTCTGATAAGGTAGCATAAGCCTTCTTTTGTAGACAGTGCCTTGGACCTTTTTTTTGATTTCCACAAAAACGCCACTGGACTGTGTTGGTGTCTCATAGCTTCGAAGGCGGAGCTTTTCCTTATAGACAGGCTTTTCGATGGAAGAACGAATCAACTGAAAATCATCGGTATCATAATACAAATTCGCGATGGTGGACGCGCTGAACGCATCTGTCGTCACTTGGTCAGCGATTTGAGCCAAAAAAGCCTGTGCTGTTCCGGCATCCAACAGATATTTGATTTCTATTCGATTGAATATGGACTGATACTGTGGCATGGTTTTTTCCTCCGTCAAACATGCTCCGATTATGGCTATAAGATACAGAAATTCTCTGAAAACAATCTGAATGCCGCCTTAAAATAACATGAAAGAAAGAGCTCTCGAGAAAAGAATAAAAAATTTGTTGATTATACACAAATATATTCATAATATTGATTAAAATATGTTGACAACAAACAAATTATCGGATAGAATCACTCCAAAGTTGATAGAGGCGCGGTAGACAAAAGTAAGTTCGGGAGGCGGCAGCCAGTGAACGAATTGAAAGGGAATATCGCCGAAGGGCCTTCACCGGGCACGGTGGGCTGCTGGGCCTGGATAAAATATATCCAGGACTCCTGCCATGAAACGTGGCAGAGGCGCTATTGACGAAACCTCAAACTGTGTTTTTTGGTTGCGTCGATAGAGATGCAACTTTTTTATTGCCGACACAGTGTGAGGAAGGAGAAAAAATGGAAATTTTTAGAGGATGCGGCGTCGCGATTGTGACGCCGTTCAGGGAAGACGAAAGTCTTGATGAAGAACGATTCCGCCAATTGATTGAATGGCAGATCGATGAAGGAATTGATGCGATTGTCGTTTGCGGCACCACCGGTGAAGCATCTTGTCTGGATGATGACGAGCATGTGGACGCCATTCGATTTTGCGTTGAAGTGGTGAATGGCCGGGTCCCGGTCATAGGAGGGGGCGGCAGCAATGATACCAGGCATGGCGTACATCTGGCGAGAAGAATTCAGGAGACCGGTGTGGATGGATTGCTTTTGGTGACCCCTTATTACAATAAGTGCTCCCAATTGGGTTTGTTGAATCATTATGTCGCAACGGCGGACGCGGTTGACATTCCTTGCTTGCTCTACAATGTGCCGGGCAGGACAGGCGTGAATATTGAACCGGGAACAGTGGCCAGTCTTGCAAAACATCCAAATATCGTTGGAATCAAAGAGGCTAGTGGAAACATATCGCAGGTCGCTGAGATCTGCCGGGTTGTACCCGCTGACTTTGCGGTATACTCCGGAAACGATGATATGGTCGTGCCACTCATGTCTCTAGGTGGAATTGGCTATATTTCAGTGATCGCCAACATAATGCCACGTGAATCCGCCACCATGTCCAATTGTTTTTTGAATCACAATCTGGAACGGGCCAGACAGCTTCAATTGGAAATGAAACCGTTGATAGACAGCCTGTTTGCAGATGTCAATCCGATACCGGTAAAGGCGGCGCTTGCCATGATGGGCAGGATTGAGCCTTACTATCGGAGACCGCTGTGCTCTCCCGGACCGGAAGTGGAAGGACGCATCAGAAGAGAAATGCAAAATATCGGGTTGATATAGGAGGTTGAAAATGGAAGTTATCATACATGGGTGCTTGGGCAAGATGGGTACCGCCGTGGCTGAATCGGTCATGGGTTCACCCAATGCCTCTATTGCATTCGGCATCGATAAGGGTGTGTCGCGGCGGGATGACACGCTGATGGGCAATGACCATAAAGAAGTCATCAGCAATTTTCCCATATTTTCCTTGTTGGACTCACCAGAAAAAGGGGACGTCATCATTGACTTTTCCAGCCCTGGTGCGATGATTGATTTGCTTAAATTCGCCGAAGAACGGCGGTTGCCGATGGTACTGGCCACCACTGGATTATCCTTGGAAGAACAGGATGCGGTAAATCGGGCCGCATTGGAAATCCCAATATTTCAGTCTCCCAATTTTTCAATCGGTATAAATCTTTTGGCATCCGTTGTCGAACTTGTCATGCCGGTTTTGGAACAGGAATTTGACGTTGGGATTATCGACAAGCACCACCGGGAAAAAAGGGATTCTCCCAGCGGGACAGCCATTCTATTGGGCAAAACCGTTGAGAATGCAAGTCGGCATGGAAAGAAAGCGGAAATCGTATCTCTGCGGATTGGAACGATCCCGGGGGAACACACGGTTGTTTTTGCAGGACCTGGAGAAGTGATTGAATTGAAGCACACCGCACAGTCCAGACAGATATTCGCTCAGGGAGCGGTGAAAGCTGCGGAATATTTATTGGGCAAACCGCCTGGACTTTATACAATGGCACATATGCTGAAAGGACTTGAAAATGCATGAAATTAGAAATCACCAGGTATTCATTGATGGATGCGGTACCGATGAAATCGCTGAGAAATACGGCACACCGGTGCTGGTTGTCAGCGTCGACGACATCAATGACAGAATCTGTCAGCTAAAGAACCAATTTCTGGACCGTCATGCCGATGTAAGGGCCGCGTATGCCGGGAAGGCGTTTCTCCCGTCGGCTATTTGCACGGTCATCGAAAAAGCAGGATTATGTCTGGACGTGGTATCCCAAGGAGAGCTCATTACGGCACTTAAAGCGGGATTCCCGCCTGAGCGAATCGAGTTCAATGGCAATAATAAATCTCTTGAGGAGATTCAACTGGCGGTTCGCGAGAATATCGGACGGATTATTCTTGATGGAATGGATGAATTGGAACTGATTGAAGCTGCCTGCAGTCTTGAAAACAAAATCGCAAACGTGTTGATAAGGATTTCCCCGGGTGTGGACAGCCATACCCATCAATTTATCACAACAGGCAATGTGGATTCCAAATTTGGCATCCCACTTCACGGCGGAATGCTTGACTTGACATTTGGAAAGGTTCATAGCTCCAAATGGGTGAACCTTTTGGGCTTCCACTGCCATATCGGATCCCAGCTTCATGACAACGGGCCGTATTTACAAGCGGTTTCAGTGATCATGGATATCGTCGCCGATTATTATAAAAAATATGAATTTGTGACACAAGAGTTGAACATAGGCGGCGGATTCGGCATACGTTATACCGATGACGACGACGCCAAGCCGTATTCCTATTTTATGGATCCTGTGATGGATTGTCTGGAAAGCTGCTGTGCAAAAATTGGCATTCCACGCCCAACGATTGTTGTCGAACCGGGACGAAGTATTGTTGCCAATGCCGGAACTACGATTTATACTGTAGGTGCCATCAAAGAAATCTCCGGTGTGCGTAAATACGTTTCGGTCGATGGGGGCATGACGGACAATATCCGAACCGCCTTGTATGGATCAAAGTATGAGTGCCATCTGAATTCATCTGAAAAATGCCATGAAACAGTGACGATTTGTGGCAAATGCTGCGAATCCGGAGATATTGTGGTATGGGACACAAGTCTCCCCACCGCTAAAAGGGGAGACCATCTGCTTGTTTTCGGCACCGGCGCGTATTGCCAGCCGATGTCCAGCAATTACAACAAAATTCCAATGATCCCGGTAGTATTCACTTCCCGGGGTAAGGATAGGCTGGTTGTAAGGCGACAGACCTACGACGAATTGTTGGAAAGAGAACTATCAGATGACGGGGCAATAGAAATGGCATGACAAGGGCTTGATGAAAACGTTGTACAGGAGGGGAAATATGATGAAAGAGATCTATTTGGCAGGCGGTTGCTTTTGGGGAACTGAAAAATACTTTTCCCTGATTGGTGGCGTGCAGGCAACCGAAGTGGGTTATGCCAACGGCAACACGCCGGCGCCAAGCTATGAAGAGGTTTGCCGCAGCAATACCGGTCATGCCGAAACAGTCAAGGTTGTCTACGATCCCAACATGGTAAGCCTGGCGGCTTTATTGGAAAAATACTATGACATCATCGATCCATGTTCCATTAACCGCCAAGGGAATGATGTGGGTCCCCAATATAGAACGGGAATCTATTTCACCGATGAAGAAGACCTGGCGACGATTCAGGAATCCATCAAAGCGCTGGAAAAGCGGTTGGGAAAAAGGACAGCCATACAGGTTGAAAAACTTTTTCAATACCATCCCGCCGAGCCCTATCATCAGAAATATTTGGATAAAAATCCAGGTGGATATTGCCATATCGGCAAGGATAAATTTGAAAAAGCCGGAAGAAAAAACCGCTTCGAAAAAAAGACAAAACAGGAACTTGAAAAGATGCTGTCGCCCGGACAATTTCAAGTGACGCAACAAAAGGGAACGGAGCCACCTTTCCAAAATGAGTATTACAATCAATTTGAAGAAGGCATTTATGTTGATATCACCACCGGAGAACCCTTATTTGTCTCCTCAGACAAATTTGAATCCGGATGCGGCTGGCCCAGTTTCTCAAAGCCGATCGATGAAAAAGTCATTGCAAAAAAAGCGGACCTATCCCATGGCATGATTCGCTCCGAGGTCAGAAGCGCCTTGGGGGATGCCCATTTGGGACATGTCTTTACGGACGGACCCAAGGATAAAGGAGGCCTTCGTTACTGTATCAACAGCGCTTCCCTTCGATTTATTCCGAAGGAAGAGATGGAACGGCAGGGATATGGCGACTGGATACATCTATTGGATTGAATTGCTGATTGACGTAATACGTTGAATTGTGGTATCCTAGACAGGAAATATCAGTCAAGAAGACTGAGAATCTAGTTTTATGGATTTACAAAAGGGACGAACCCGAAATTTTGCCAGAAGGTATAGTTTTGGGTTCTTTTTTAAGGAGAACAATCATGCATATGGCTGACGCCTTGCTTTCTCCCACCGTTGGAGGAGCCATGATGGTTGTGACAATCGGTGTCGCGGCGTATTCGATCAAAAAGATACAAAAAAATCCGGATCCAGACGAATCCAAGGTACCGCTGATGGGTGTCATGGGGGCATTTGTGTTTGCGGCTCAGATGATCAATTTTTCAATACCAGGCACTGGATCCAGCGGGCATCTTGGCGGAGGCTTGCTTCTTTCAATACTTCTTGGGCCATGCGCCGGATTCTTGACCATGGCGTCGGTATTGTTGATTCAGGCATTGTTTTTCGGGGATGGCGGGTTGCTGGCATATGGCGCAAATGTGTTCAACATGGGTTTTGTCGCTTGCTTTATCGCATACCCATTGATTTACAAACCCTTTGTCCGAAAGGGAATCACTCCCAAAAGAATTTTAGTGGGATCCATCCTTGCGGCAGTGATCGGACTTCAACTGGGCTCGTTTTCGGTTGTGCTGGAGACCTTGATTTCGGGAAAAACCCAATTGCCATTCGGTACCTTTGTTCTATTCATGCAACCCATCCATCTGGCGATTGGTCTGGTTGAAGGCTTTGTGACCGCCGCCGTCGTGGGATATGTCTGGAAAGCCAGACCTGAACTGATGGACTATCCGGGAAAGGTCGCCGGGACGTCTTCCGTGTCCATGAAACGGGTGCTGTTGGTTCTCGTTGTTTGCGTTGTGATGATGGGTACTGCACTATCGTTGTTGGCATCGTCCAGCCCTGATGGATTGGAATGGTCAATCGGCCATGTCACGGGGGGCGGCAGCCTTATGTCCGGGGGGGCGATTTATGATTTTTTCGCCAGGCTTCAACAAAAGATAGCGTTATTTCCTGACTATCAGTTCAAATCCGGAGATTCTCCGGGTGGAACAAGCTTTTCCGGCGTCGCAGGTGGGTTGCTGACATTGATATTAGCCGGCGGGATCGCTGTGGCGATACGTGGGTTTTCCAGGAAAAAGAAGGGTAGTCAATTGAAATGAACCGTGTTTCCAACGCACTTTTGAATCTACGGCAAATGGACGATCTGGCCTGCAAAGACACGCCGATCCACCGGATCCATCCGCTTGCGAAAATTGTCGTGACACTGGCGTTCCTGGTGACTGTGGTTTCATTTGGAAAATATGACATTTCAGGACTATTGGGTTTGGTTTTTTTCCCTGTGATTCTCATGGCTTTGTCGGAGCTTCCGGGAAAGGTGATGCTGAAACGGTTGCTGGTTTTGGAACCGATTGTTGTTGGCATCGGTTTGTTCAGTCCCTTTTTCGATCCTCGGGAAATGATTTTTTTCGGTTTGACGATTTCGGCAGGCTGGGCGACATTTCTTTCCATTCTCATCAAAGGAACCCTTACCATCTCGGCGGGATTGCTTCTCATCGCAACCACGGGGATCGACCGGGTGGCGGAAGGATTGAGAATGCTTAAAATTCCCAAGATATTGGTGCTGCAGATTTTGCTGACCTACCGATATATATTGGTGCTGATCGAGGAGCTGTCCCGGATGACCCGGGCCTATTTTCTTCGTGCGCCTTCAGACCATGGCATTAGGCGGGATGCCTGGGGTTCGTTTGCCGGACAACTATTGTTGCGGACATATGACCGGGCACAGCGAATTTATATTTCTATGTCACTCCGGGGATTCACCGGGGAATACCATTGTGGAAAGAATCGGCCCATGCGCGGTGGCGACTGGGTGTATTTACTGGGTTGGTGTGGATTTTTTGCCCTTGCCAGATGGATGCCATTGGCCCAGTTGCTTTCACTTGGCTTGAAAGGAGTAATGAATCCATGAGCCATCATCGTGTTGAAATGAGAAAAGTTTCATATATTTATCCTGACGGTACCACTGGGATTTCGGATGTGTCCATGTTGCTGCGCCACGGGGAATCCGTGGGAATAATAGGCGCCAATGGGGCTGGAAAATCAACACTGCTCATGTTGTTGTTGGGCATTCTTTTCCCCGCGGCGGGTGAAGTGTTGGTGGGAGATGTGCATGTCACCCCAAAAACGGTATCCTCCATACGTCAAAGGGTTGGACTTGTCATGCAACAGGCCGATGACCAGCTTTTCATGACAACGGTATACGACGACGTGGCTTTTGGCCCTCGAAATGAAGGCCTGAACGAGCAGGAAGTGGCGGAAAAAGTCAAAGCCGCGTTGGAGACGGTCGGTCTTGCCCACTTGGGTGGCCGCGCTCCCTATAAATTGTCGGGCGGAGAGAAAAAATCAGCTTCCATCGCCACCGTGCTGGCCATGGAACCCGATGTACTTCTGATGGATGAACCCACCGCAGGACTGGATCCGCAGGCAAGGAGACGTTTGATCAGGTTGCTGAATCGGTTTACCCACACGAAAATCATCACCAGCCATGATTTGGATATGATTATGGACACCTGTGACAGGGTGTTGGTTTTGAAAGATGGCGAACTTGTTGGAGACGGTGCGCCGCTGGCGCTGCTGTCCAACTCAACCCAAATGGAAGAGTGGGGGCTCGAGCTGCCCTTGTCATTGATGAACTGTCCCAATTGCGGCGCACAAAAAAAATAAATCCGGATAGAAAAAAACCAGTCATGCGATTGGTTTTTTTTGATACAATGATGTGAAGAATGAAATTGGAGGAAAACCATGAGAATAGCAGTTGTGGATGGTCAGGGAGGCGGCATAGGGAAAAGCCTTGTAGAAAAAATAAAAAGCCGTTTTCAGAATCAAGTTGAGGTGATTGCCCTTGGAACCAATGCTGTGGCGACATCCCTTATGATCAGAGGCGGCGCCGATGACGGCGCTTCCGGAGAAAACGCCATTTTGGTCAATGTCAAAAAGGTCGATTTGATTGTGGGAACATTGGGTATTATTTCAGCCAACTCCATGTTAGGAGAATTGACACCGGCCATGGCCCGGGCCGTTTCGGAAAGTCCTGCCAAAAAAATTCTGATTCCGTTGAACCGATGCAACCTATTTGTCACCGGCGGCGATGGTATCTCTTTGCCCCAACATCTTGAGGATGTTTTGGATAAAATTCAGTTCGAATTGGCAGACAAGACATGAGAAAAGAAACGGACTTTTGCAAATTGCTTCTTGAATGGTATCGCAAAGAAGCCAGGGTATTGCCATGGCGAAGCAACCCGTTGCCTTATTGGGTATGGATTTCTGAAATGATGCTGCAACAAACCAGAGTGGATACGGTGATTCCATATTTTTTGCGGTTTGTTGAAGAATTACCCTCTATTGAAGCCTTGGCGAAGGTTGAAGAAGACCAATTGCTGAAGCTGTGGCAGGGGCTGGGATATTATTCCAGGGCGCTGAACCTCAAAAAGGCGGCCATTCAGATTGTGTCCGAGCATCATGGCTGCTTGCCGACCGACAGCAAAGAACTTCAACGATTGCCGGGCATTGGGCCATATTCCGCCGGCGCCATTTCATCCATCGCTTTCCAACAACGTCAGACCTTGATGGATGGCAATGTCCTTCGGGTGATGGCGCGTATCCTGGGAATCACTGAAGACCTTCGGACAAAAGAAGCGCAGCGTCAAATAAGGGAGTATCTTGAGAAACATCTTTCTCTCACGCGACCGGGGGATTTCAACCAGGCGCTGATGGAACTGGGCGCCACCCGCTGTTTGCCAAACGGGGCACCCCTCTGCGACCGATGTCCCGTATCCGATTTTTGCACGGCCAAAAGGTTGGGTCAGATCGACATCATCCCGCTGAAAGTCCAAAAGGCCCCACGGGAAATCCAGGAACTGACTGTATTGTTATTGCACTGGAAACAGCTTTATGGCATCAAGAAACGGGAATCGTCAGGTCTGTTGGCAAAAATGTGGGTATTGCCAATGATACCGAGCAAGCTATCAATGACGGAACTCCAAAGCATGTTGGAACAGGAAGGATATCGGGTCTGTGAGATTTCCTCCCTCACACCGGCAAAGCATATATTCACACACATCGAATGGCACATGACCGGTTACCTGGTGGAATTGGAGGCAATCCCAATGATGGATGACCTCACATGGGAAAAGGCGACAACCATCGACCGGCAATATGCGATTCCCAAGGCTATGAGTTACTTTACAAAGCATATGATCAGGTAAACCTCTGAACCAAGTAAACTACGTATGAAATATAAAATCGCACAGTCTTAAAAGGCAGTGCGATTTTTTTTAATGGAATTTCGTGAAATCAGATGCCGAACATCAGGAAGGCGCCGCCCAGCACAATATATGCGATGAACAATTGGAATCCCTCCAGCCAGTTGGTTTTGCCATCAATCAATACAAAACCGGCCATGATGACGCCAATGGCGATGCCCAACAATTCGCCGGGGGTATAGATATACTCCATGGTGTTGCCCAGTATCGCACTGAAGATGACCATGAGGGGTGTGACAAAAAGGGCGATCTGCATACTGGATCCTGCCGCAATCTCAATGGAGATATCCAATTTTCCCCGATAGGACATCATCATGGCGGCCGCGTGCTCCGCCACGTTGCCTAGAATCGGTATCAGGATTATCCCAATGAAAGCTTCGCTGAGTCCAAATTTATCAGCCGCAACTTCAACAGTGGCCACAAGGGTTTCGCTCATCAAAGCGACACAAGCGGTTGCAACAGCAAGAACGGTGACACCGGTTGACAATTTCCATTTGGCTACTTCCGGTTCCGCATCTTCAACAGCGTCATGGAAGATATCCTTGTGGGTAAACATCGAGAAGACCAGGCCAACGACGTAAATCCCCAACATGACGATCGCCAGCATAATACTGAACCGCTGGATATCTCCTGCCACCGCGTCGTTTCCTGCGAATTTCAGGAAAGCGAAGGGGATGATGATGCTGAAAACCGCAAAAGACAGCAACACAAAGTTGCTGCGTACGATATGTTTGTTGAATTCCTGGATTTTGAATCGAAGTCCGCCGATAAAGATGCTCAGTCCCAACACCAACAAAATATTGCCGATGATGGATCCGGCCAAACTGGCCAACACCAGGGAATAAAGCCCCGCCTTCACCGCAAAACCGCTGATGAGAAGCTCTGGGACATTCCCCATGGTGGCGTTCAAAAATCCACCGACTTTCGGACTGGTATAGATTGCAATCTGTTCTGTCGCATCGCCGATCACCACCGCCAGGGGAACGATCGCCAAACAGCTTGTGACAAAAACGATGCTGTCGTCCGTATGGAGGATGAACCGCTCAACGATGGTTGCGGGTATAAACAGAAGAAGAATGTTCAAATATTTCATAATTCACCTATAAAACAGGGATAACGGCCAGCTATAAAGTTTGAATTTCTTTGGCTTTTTTTCTTATTTCAATTCTTGAAAAAACCGAAACCATCAATTTGGTCACAAAATAGAAAAGTATCAGCACTGTGAACACGCCGATCAGCCCATATAGCATGACCTGCAGTCCGGCGACGACCAAGTCAGAAGTTGGATGAAACATAATTTACCTCCTTAAATCATTGAAAAGATGATTATTTCATTGATAAAATGATCATTGGCACCAACGCGAGAATCATGCCTCCGGCGACGATGGACCCCAACTGACCGGCGACATTGGCGCTAATGGATTGCATCAGCACAAAGTTATGTGGATCCTCATCTTTAGCCATCCGCTGGATAACTCTGGCGGACATTGGAAAAGCTGATATCCCAGCCGCTCCGACCATGGGATTGATCTTGTTTTTCATGAAGACATTCAGTAATTTCGCAAACAGGACACCGCCGGCGGTATCAAAGATGAATGCCAACAAACCCATTCCCATAATCATCAGCGTGTCGACGTTCAAGAATTTTTCAGCTGTCATGGTTGATCCAATGGTGATGCCTAAAAGAAGCGTCACCAGATTCGCCAATTCGTTTTGGGCCGCATTGGAAAGTCGGTTCAGAACGCCGCATGCCCGCACTAAATTGCCAAACATCAAGGATCCAACCAAAGCCACACTGATCGGTGCCAACAAACCTGCTATCAATGTGATGACAATGGGAAAAAGGATTTCTACGATACGGGGCACTTCCACCTGTTTATACTCCATGCGAATCAATCGTTCATTCCGGGTGGTCAGCAGCTTCACAACGGGCGGTTGGATGATGGGAACCAACGCCATATAGGAGTAGGCCGCCACCGATATGGGCCCCAGATATTCCGGGGCGAAAATCCCGGCGACATAGATGGATGTGGGGCCGTCCGCCGCGCCGATAATGCCGATGGAAGCCGCTTCCTTCAAGTCAAAACCTAGAAATATCGCAAACATAATCGTTGCAAAGATACCAAATTGAGCAGCGGCGCCAAAAAACAACATAAACGGATTTTGCAATAAGGGCTTGAAGTCGATCATCGCCCCGACTGCGATAAAGATGAGCACCGGAAACAGTTCATTGCTGATGCCGGCATGATAGAGCACGGTTAAAAACCCATCACCGGTGATCGCCGAAGACAAGGGGATGTTGGCCAAAACCGCGCCAAACCCGATGGGCAATAGCAGCATTGGCTCATAGTCTTTAGCAATTGCAAGATACATGAGGACACCGGCTATGACGAACATGATCAAATTTTGATACGAAAAATTTGATAGTCCGACACCTAAGCTATCAATAATTCCTTGCATAATTCTCCTCCAAAATAAATGAAAAATACGGATAAGATTGTAAAAAAGAATGGGAAATGGATACTTCTAATATCATAACCGATATACGTTGTATTTCAATTGTTTTTTTGTGATATATTGTATTCATCCGTTTCAAGCCATGGAAGACAGATTGGTTGTGGAAAATTGAAATATGTGCTAAGATAACTGTGTTTTCAAGGCCTATTTTCATCTGAAAAAATTCAGAAGAAGCCGAATAGAGGAGAAAAGCAAATGCTGACGAATAAAAATATCATTGTGGGAATCTGTGGCGGTATCTCTGCATATAAGGTGGTTGATGTGGTGAGCCGTTTGAATAAATTGAAGGCAACCGTCTCGGTCATCATGACTGAAAATGCGACAAAGTTTGTGGCACCCCTGACATTTCGGGCCATTTCACACCAACCGGTGATAACAGATATGTTCGCCGATCCGGAAAACTGGGATACCCAACATATCTCACTGGCCCAAAAGGCGGACCTTTTTGTGGTCGCGCCGGCGACCGCAAATCTCCTGGGAAAAGTTGCCGCGGGTGTCGCGGATGATATGCTGACCACCACAATCATGGCGACGGATGCTCCGGTTTTGTTTGTGCCGGCCATGAATACCGGTATGTATGAAAACACCATCGTTCAGGAAAACATAAAAAGATTAAAGGCGCATGGCTATATTGTGATGGAACCGGATTCCGGCCCTATGGCTTGTGGCACGACTGGGATGGGACGATTGCCGGAGCCTGCGGAGATTGTGGAGCGAATTAATGAAATCCTGACACCGCTGCAAGATTACAAAGGGAAACGGGTATTGATCACCGCAGGTCCGACGGAGGAACCCATCGATCCTGTGCGCTTCATCTCCAATCGTTCATCAGGGAAAATGGGTTACGCCATCGCTGAACAGGCATTGAAACGGGGAGCCCGAGTGGTTATCGTATCCGGGCCGGTCAACTTGCCTCCACCATCGGGGGCCGTAGTGATTCCTGTCAAAACCGCAGAAGAAATGTATGATGCAGTGATGGACAACTATCAGGATGCCGACATTCTCATCATGATGGCGGCCGTGGCTGATTATCGATGCGAAACCATTGCCGAAAATAAAATCAAAAAGACAGAGGATGCGTTGACCATCCATCTGACAAAAAATCATGACATCGCAGCGGAATTGGGCAAAATCAAAGGTACAAGAATTCTGGTGGGCGCTTGCGCCGAAACCGAAAATGTGATGGAAAACGCAGCTAAAAAGATTGAGGCCAAAAATTTCGACCTCATCATGGCCAACGATGTGACCGAAGAGGGTGCCGGGTTCGCCATTGACACCAATATTGTGCGGATTTTGACCAAGGCTGGGGATCTTGCCGATTTGCCGCTCATGAGTAAAAAAGATGTTGCCGACCATTTGTTGACCATTGTGGCAAAACAGTTTCGTTAGGAGAAATCATGTCGAACGTTTACATCATCGGACATAAAAATCCGGACACGGATTCCATTTGCTCGGCATTGGCATATGCGGCCTTAAGAAATGAATTGGATGCCAACAACCGATATATCCCCGTTAGAATCGGTGAGGTTTCAGCTGAAACGGCATTTGTTCTTCAATCTTTTGGATTGAATCCACCAGTATTTATGGAAAATGTCAAAGCGCAGGTATCGGACCTGGAAATTATGAAAGTTCCCACGGTCTCCATGGATCTTTCCCTGAAGAGCGCATGGATGATTATGAAACAACTTGAAGTAACAACTCTTTGCATTAGTGCCGCCTCAAACGTAGTGGATGGAATCGTCACCATTGGAGATTTGGCGAGATCCTATTTGGAACCAATCGAAAACCAAGGGCTTGCCATGGCCAAGACACCCATTGCGAATCTTTTGGAAGTCCTGGATGGAACAATCCTGGCAGGAGACGAAAGAGGCGTGTTCAGCAGTGGCAAAGTTCTGGTGGGCGCCATGGATCCCGACACAATGAAGGACTACATTCAACCCGGGGATGCGATTATATTGGGCAATCGTACCGAAAATCAATTGAGCGCGTTGGAAAGCGGCGCGCGCCTTCTGATTCTATCCGGCGATACAACGCCAAGGCCCATGGTTGTGGAGAAGGCGAAATCACTGGGGGCGACCCTCATCGTTTCCCCACACGACACATTCCTGGTGGCAAATTTGATCAACCAAAGCTTTCCGGTGAGGCACTTGATGAAAGTCGACGATTTGACAACTTTCGAACCGGACGATTACCTGGAAGATATCAAAGATACAATGACGGCGAAGAGATACCGGAATTTTCCCGTTGTGGACAGCGACGGCAGATACCAGGGTGTGATTTCGAGAGCGCTTTTGCTTAATCTCAGGCGAAAACAGGTGATTCTTGTGGATCATAATGAGCGGGCGCAAGCGATAGAAGGTCTGGAAGAGGCGGATATCCTTGAAATCATGGACCATCACCGTATCGGCGATATCCAAACCGCCGGCCCGGTGGTGTTCCGAAATCAACCTGTAGGGTGCACAGCCACCTTGATAGCGCAGTTGTATCAGGAAAACCATATTGCGATATCCCCTGAAATTGCTGGGATTTTGTGCTGTGCCATTCTTTCCGATACGTTGATGTTGAAGTCACCGACCTGCACAGCCCAGGATAAAGAGGCGATGGAGAATTTGGCCAAAACAGCGAATATCGATGCGATGAAGACGGCGATTGAGATGTTTCGCGCCGGCTCGGATTTGCAAAATAAAACGACAGATGAACTTTTCCGCCAGGATTTCAAGCGGATCAACACCGGTAAGTTTTCCATTGGCATCGGACAAATCAACAGTCCTGATCCTGAAGGACTGCTTTCCATCAAAGCCAAGCTTCAAAGTTACATGAAGATCATATTTGGGGAGGGACAATTCGACTATCTGTTTTTCATGTTGACCGACATCGCCCACGAAGGAACATGGCTTCTTTATGTTGGGGATTGCGACGAGTTGATATCCAACACCTTTCAAATTCAACCCAGCGGAGGAGCTGTCTACTTGCCGGGAATATTGTCCCGAAAGAAACAAGTTGTGCCGCCTTTGCTAAATTCTCTAAAACATCGGCTATAAATTATTTGTAATATTACCTAATATATTGTGAAATATATTGGGAACAAACACAAAAGACTTAAATATAGCTGATAGAAAGTGGAACTTGGGATTGCATTTTTCATTCAAAGTGGTAAGATAATTAAGAAATGTCAGAATTGCTGTGTAATATGTACATATATGTATATTGTATACTGACAATTCCAAGCGTTTCATTAATTATTTTTTTCTTTTTTAGGAGGAATTATTATGAGTGAGTCAAAAAGTACCGAGCTCAAAAGAGGTATTAAATCCAGACAGCTCGGCATGATTGCCATCGGTGGCGCTATCGGCACCGGCCTCTGGTTCGCCAGCGGAAGTGCAATCAGTTCATCCGGCCCTGGCGGCGCATTGCTTGCCTTTGGACTGATGGGCGTTGTGGTATTCTTCATGATGTCATCCCTGGGAGAAATGGCAACTCAATTGCCATTAACGGGATCATTTGAAGCTTATGCCGGTCGGTTCATTGACCCTGCCTTTGCGTTTGCAGTAGGCTGGAACTATTGGTTTTCCTGGGCAATCACAGTTGCCGCTGAATTCGCAGCAGCTGGTCTGATCACCAAATTTTGGTGGCCCAACCTGCCTACATATGTAGTTGCAATGATTGCGTTTGTCCTGTTGATGGGACTGAACCTTATGACAACCAAAGCTTATGCTGAGGCGGAGTATTGGTTCGCCAGCATCAAAGTTATCACAATTATCGTATTCCTGATTGTTGGTGTTCTGATGATCTTCGGCATCATTGGAAATCACACCAATGGGTTCCAAAACTGGGTACTGGACGGCGGAGACGCCGGAAAAGCACCATTCGTTGGCGGAATCAGCGCGATGCTGGGCATCTTCATGATTGCCGGCTTCTCGTTCCAGGGAACTGAAATTGTAGGCCTTGCGGCTGCAGAAACAGAGAACCCCACCAAGAACGTACCAAAAGCAATCAAATCAGTTTTCTGGCGAATATTATTGTTCTACATCGGTTCAATTTTCGTTGCCGGCACACTGGTTCCATTTACCAGCCCCGAACTTTTAGGCGGTTCTGTTGAAAACGTTGCAGCATCTCCTATGGTAATTGTATTCCAGAGCGCAGGATTCGCAGCGGCAGCATCCGTTGTCAACGCTGTTATCCTGACATCAGTACTGTCCTGTGGTAATTCAGGTCTGTACACCGCATCCAGAATGCTTCATGCAATGTCAGTCAGAGGAAACGCACCTAAGTTTTTCTCCAACTTGAATAAACATGGTGTTCCCGTTGCCGCTGTATGGGTAACCGGAGCGATCGCAGCTGTATCTTTCTTCTCTTCAATGGTTGGAGAACAAAAGATTTACCTGATTTTGCTTAACGCTTCCGCCATTTCCGGATTCATTATCTGGTGGGGTATTTCCATCTGCCATCTGAGATTCAGAAAAGCATGGATTGCTCAGGGTCATTCTGTTGGCGAACTGAAGTACAAATCAAGATTCTATCCGTTTGGAAACTGGTTTGCTCTGATTGTTGTCACCATCGTAATCTTTGGATGCAACATGTGGGTATTCTCTTCAACGGACACCTTCTGGTTTGACTTTATCTCCAGCTACATCTTGATTCCGATCACACCGGCGATTTATGTAATCTACAAGGTTGTTAAAAAGACAAAGGTTGTTCCTCTTACAGAGTGCGACTTCAGTCCTCCGACAAACCTGGTTGATGATATGCCGGATGAAGCTGACTTGGTTAAATAGTCTATTGAACGATTGGTGAAATACTTTATTGAACCAAACGAACAAAACAGGGGCGCCTACGGGCAGCTCCTGTTTTTTTGTTATGGTTTCAACAAATATTAGGGCATCAATCTTGCTAAGCGTCATGAAATAGAGTATTATCAGTAATAATACCCTTTATTAGTTAAGGAGGTGTGAAATGAAACGTAAAAGACATTTGATTTCACTATTGTCAATCTGCCTGCTTGCTACATCGCTACTGCTGTTTCAAGGGTGCGGCAACCAAAACAAACCGGCTGATTCTTACAAAATCGGCGATTTTTATCCCTTTTTGCAAAACGTAAAAATGACTTACGAAGGAACCGGGTCCGAATTCGCTTCCTATACAGTTTTCCCGGATTTCATCAGTGCCGATAAAAATAAAATGCAGATACGAGTCAATAATGGAGGGACAGAGACTGTTTCAGTATTGGAAAATAAAGAGGGTCAGTTGACCAAAACATATGAAGTGGCCGAAACCTATTACAAAGAGAATCTGACCGACGAAAAGTCCAATACAAATGAGATCATTCTCAAGGAACCTTTGACAAAGGGTACAAAATGGACCCTTTCCGATGGCAGCGCTAGAGAGATCACCGGTGTGGATGTTTCTGTGAACACGCCTTCCGGCGACTACAAGACTCTGGAAGTGACAACATCCGCCGATGGCGAAGCGACACAGATGGATTATTACGCCAAAGGCATCGGTTTGGTGAAGACCGTATCGATTCTCGGCGGGGATCAGATTGTCAGTGCATTACAAGAAATTTCCACAGGACCGGGCTACGATTTTTCCTTGAAGTTATTCAATTTCAAGGTGACGGATACAGATGTCGTATCAATATCCGAGGATAGTCCTGTCACCCTCAAGACCAATGAAACAGTTCTGCCGTTTCTGTCCGACTCCTTTAAGAGGCTGGGATTGATGTCATCCGACACCACGTTGAACAGCCTTTGGATGGCACCGGGAAGCAGCACGGCGACAATCGATTTCTCACAAGAATTCGTGACGAAGATGAATGCCGGAACAACCAAAGAGACAGGTGTTCTGGACAGTGTGGTCAATACCGTTGGGTATTACTTCCAAGTCCAAAAGGTCATACTGACCATTGACGGTCAGCCTTATTCATCAGGACATATCCTGATGAAAGAAGGAGAAGCCATGACCACAACTTACCAAGAAGGAAACAACTAAGGCCGTATTTCAGATGAATGATAACGGGAGAGGCATCATTGTATATTGAAAAGCAAAAGAAACGATTCAAAATTACCGACATCAATCCGACCCGGATGATCGTCTCAAGTTTTGCGATATTGATATTCTGTGGCGGTCTGCTTTTGAACCTGCCGGTTGCCTCAAATTCCGGAGAAAGCATTGGCTTTGTCAATGCTCTGTTTACCGCGACCTCCGCGACATGTGTCACAGGACTGATCATCGCGGATACCCTCACCCAATGGACTTTGTTCGGACAGGTTGTGATTATTTGTCTAATTCAAATTGGTGGTCTGGGCATCATTACTTTTGCGACTTTTTTTACTGCCATGCTTGGCAGGAAAGTCGGCATGAAGGGACGCATTCTGGCCCAGGCATCCATCAGCGATTACAGTTTTACTGAAGTCATCGCCATGATCAAGGGAATTGTTGTGGTGACATTTTTTATTGAGTTGATCGGTGCGGCGCTGCTTGCGACGCAGTTCATACCCCTCTTTGGCGCGAGGGGCATTTATGTTTCTATCTTTCAATCCATTTCCTCCTTCTGCAATGCGGGATTCGATCTGATGGGCGGTTATAAAAGTCTGACAGCGTTCAATGGCAACTTCGTGATCATTTATACAACGGCAGCCTTGATTGTTGTGGGTGGGCTTGGATTCATCGTATGGAAAGATTTATACGAGTATCGTGTCAATCGCACATTGTTTTTGCATACTAAAGTTGTCTTGTTGATGACGGGGCTTCTAATTGTCAGCGGCACCATTTTTTTTCTGTTCCAAGAATACTCCAATCCGGCCACCATGGGGTCTTTGCCTTTTGGACAAAAAATCAATGCCTCTGTATTCCAGTCCGTGACAACCCGAACAGCAGGGTATAATAGCATTGACCTAAATGGTATGACCGAAGTGTCAAAAATGTTTTCAGTATTCCTTATGTTCATCGGAGCGGCACCGGGATCCACAGCCGGTGGTGTAAAGGTTACAACAATTGCCATTGTTCTCATGGCGATGGTGTCCAACATCCGGGGTAAAAAAGATACGGTGATGCTGAAGAGAAAGGTTGAACAGGAAGTGATCAACAAATCTCTGGCGATTATCGGGTTGAGCATGGTGTTGGTATTCACCATAACAACCATCATCATTTCCATTGAGCATTTGTCTTTTGTCAATGTCCTGTTTGAATGCACTTCGGCTTTTGGAACTGTGGGACAGTCCACAGGCATTACACCCACCCTTCAAAATTCAAGCAAGCTATTGCTTGCCTTCATGATGTTTTTGGGAAGAGTCGGACCATTGACCTTTGCCGTGGCGCTTGCGATGCGAGAAAAGAAAACCCTCCAGAATGCGATTTATCCTGAAGGGAAAATTATGGTCGGCTAATGGTTTGAAGAGTTTTATTTCTTTCCGATGAAAACATTGCGAAGGCGTTTCTTGTTTTCCATGCTGGAGATGAAAATCACCGAGTCTCCGATCAACAGAAGCAGATCCGGATCGGGTCGCAACAATTCATTGTTCTTGATTACAGAAACCCAAATACAGTCTTCTGGTATCCTGATATCCGATACTCTCTTGTTTAGTACAGGGGAGCATCTTTGGATTTCAATCTCACTGACGATGATCTGATTGTTCTTGATGCTGGTCAAGGTCACCATGCCATCGTAATCCACCGCTTCTTCAATCAAGTCGGAAATAATCGAGGTGCTGTTGACCGTCATGTCCACGCCTAGTTTTTGGAAAACAGTTGTGTTTTTTGGATTGTTGACACGGGCGATTGTTTTCTTTGCGTGAAGATTGTTCTTCGCAAGCTGGCAGGAAATGAGATTTTCCTCATCTAAACCGGTAACGGCGATGAAGAAATCAGCATCGTCGGCTTTTGCGTTTCGAAGAATATCAATTCGTGTCGCATCCCCATGGAATACAGGTATGTTCAACTCATCCGACAAATCCTGACACCGTTGTTTCTTCAATTCAATCAAGACGATATCATGATGATGTTCCTGCAATGTTTTGACCAGATAGTAACCAACCTTGCCGCCTCCGGCGATGACTATTTTCATGAATCACCTCAAATCTTTCTGACGAACACAATTTCGTCATCCTCGATCAACCGAAGACCGGCAGTTGAAAACAGCAATTCCCCATGGCGTATCAGACCGAGAATATGTATGTTTTTTGGATGGGGGATGTCTTTAAGGAAGATACCATGATCCGAAGCGTTCACCTTTTTGTAATCAAAATCCACACCGACTTTCAAATCGAAAAAGAATGATTTGCATCCCACTTCTCCCAGCATCAAGTCGCGAAATTCTTTCACTGTCATGTTGGTGGGGCAGACGGAACGAACACCGAATTGATAAAGCACTTCTTCCCGAACGGGATCCTGGACCCGGGCGAAGATTTTTGGCACGTTGAACATTTCTTTGGCGACCTGACAGGCCATGGCATTGATGTTGTCGTCCGGTGTGGCCGCCACAAGACCATCCGCGGTTTCAATGCCCGCTTCTTTTAGGACATCTTCATCGATGGGGCTTCCCCAAACTGTGATGCCGTTGAAATTCGGACCCAACAACTCAAAATGTTCGTTTATTTCATCGACAACTGATATTTCATGTCCTTCTTCAGACATGAGTTGTGCAAACCCGGAGCCAACCTTGCCGCATCCAACAACGACTATTTGCATATGAAACCTCCTGCGTATTGATGCCTTATCCAGAGAAAAAAGTGGATAGGGGATGCATGGTGCATTTGCGATTTTGAAAAGTGGAAAAATATTTGAATCCAGTTTCAAGGGCGAAATCAACGCCTTCTTTGAAATGGAACATTAAATCCGATGGTTTATGCGCATCCGATCCGATTGTCAGCACTTCGCCGCCCAAATCCCTGTACAGTTTGAGGATTTCCCTGGAGGGATGGGTGCGGCCACTGAGTCCATATCGATAACTGGATGTATTGATCTCCAATCCCTTGCCGTTGGCGATCAGAAGCTTCAGTATTTCTTGGATTGTGGCCATGGAGTCCGTGTAGTCATATCCAATATTTATATATCGGTCAATGACGTTAAAATGACCCATCACATCAAAATCGGTGAACTCTTTGAGACATCCATAAACATATCCATAAAAAGTTGGAAGAATATTTTCCTGTATCATTTCCTGATAATTGGCGGTGTATAAATCCATTCCATTAAAGGAGTGAAAGGATCCGATTAGAAAATCATAATCAAAACTCCGAGCAGCGGCTTTGCACTTTTCAATTGTTTTGCCATGCTGAATGCCAATCTCCAAACCCTTGATGATTTTTATTTGGGATTCATAATCTTTTTCAGCCCCGAGCAATGCCTTATGATATTCATCAAAGTCCACTTCAAAAGGGTAATTGGGATCGGGATAATCGGGATCATAATGATCTGTTATGGCCAGTTCCTTGATGCCCTTTTCCATGGCGCCACCTATCATCTCGTCCATTGAGCAGGATGAATCATCGGAAAAATCAGTATGTGTATGATAATCGTACATCGGTAGCCTCTTTCATTTACACAGCTTTATACGCAATTTAGTATATCATAAACTGTTGAGTTATAGTCAATTATCTGTTAAGATTTCAATGAGGTGCACCACATGAATAATCGAATCGTCATCATTGACGGAAACAGTTTGCTGAACCGGGCGTATTATGCCATGCAGCGGCCGATGATCACCAAAGAAGGTCTTTATACGCAGGGAGTATATGGCTTTCTCAATATGTTGCAAAAGATCAAAAAAGATTATGAAAGCGGTTATATCGCCATCGCTTTTGATAAAAAAGCACCGACCTTCAGGCATCTGGAGTACGAAGATTATAAAGCAGGCCGAAAAAAAATGCCACCTGAGCTTGCCATGCAGCTGCCTCTACTCAAAGAGGTGCTGGATGCCATGCGAATTAAACGACTGGAGCTGGATGGCTTTGAAGCGGACGACATCATCGGAACCATTTCCAGAAAAGCGGAGGAAAATGGGTTTGACCCATTGATCATCACCGGTGATAAGGATGAACTCCAACTGGCATCCGAAAAGACGAAAGTAATCATCACCAAAAAAGGGATCTCGGAGTTTGAGATGTATGACCGGGATTCAATGATTGAAACTTATGGCTTTCCGCCCGAGCAGTTCATTGATTACAAGGGATTGATGGGGGATTCTTCAGATAACATTCCGGGGTTGCCCGGAGTTGGAGAGAAGACAGCCAGAAAACTGATTATTAAATACGGAACCGTCGAAAATATGTTGGACCATGTACACGAAATCGAAGGGGCCCGACTCAGGCAAATCATTGAAGATAACCAACAGACAGCCCGAATGAGCAAAAGGCTTGCCACCATCGTTTGTGAGGTGCCCATCGACGTTGATTTTTCCGATTACATGTGGGAAGCACCTGTTCAAAAGAAGCTGGTTGAACTTTATCTGAAGTTGGAATTCAACAGCCTTATCAAAAAATTGCCTAAAACCGAAGAGGCACAGATTGCTTTTGGTTTGGAGCAGGATACCCAAAATGTCAGTGAACCCATTTCCCCGACGATGCGGACGGCTGCAGCCCCATTGGGAATTTCCGACTTGGCGAAGCATCTCAAGACAAACAGCACAGTGACGATAAAAGTGTTTCATGACGGGTCTCACACGAGCCTACCGACTATTTTCGGCATCGGATTGTTGGTGGAAGACCACTACTTTTATATCGAGTCGGAACAGTCCGACGAGTTGATTGAGTTGCTTTCTGAAAAAGACATATTCATCGCAGGCCATGATTTGATCAGCGACTACTATGCGCTGTTTTGCATGGGGATGAAGAAGTTCAATACAAAACATGATACAGCTGTGGCCCAATACCTGTTGGACTCATCCAGGAGCGGTTATTCGCTGAAAGTCTTGGGACAGGAATACCTTAGAACTGAATTGTTGGAATCTCAGGATCTGGTACAAAGCGGCTATAGTTGGTGCAGCATCGTCGATCAAGTTCGAATGTTGCAGAATAGACGCATACAATCGGAGGAGATGGATCAGGTCTTCCGTGAAATAGAATTGCCATTGATTGAACCCATGGCCTACATGGAATACATCGGATTTTCTCTGGACAGGGAGACATTGCATGCAACCGGTGCCGGAATCAACGCCAAAATTTTGGAAATCACCCAAAAAATATATGACATGGCGGGCGAAACGTTCAATATTAACTCACCCTCCCAATTGGGGCCGATTTTATTCGATAAATTGGAGCTGCCAACCGGCAAAAAAACAAAAACCGGGTACTCGACCAACGCCGAAGTGCTGGAAAATCTCCGTGAAAAACATGAGATCATTCCGCTCATCATTGAATACAGAATGCTGACCAAACTCAAAGGCACATATATTGACGGATTGCTTCCGTTGATTCATGAGGATGGTAAAATTCATGCACATTTCAACCAAACAGTCGCTGCAACAGGCAGAATCAGCAGCACTGAACCCAATTTGCAAAATATCCCGATCAGACAAGAACCAGGCAGATCGATACGCAAGGCTTTTGTTCCATCCACTCCAAAATATATTCTGGTCGGCGCCGATTATTCACAAATCGAGCTTCGAATTCTGGCCCATTTAAGTGGGGACCCGGCATTGATCGAGGCTTTCAACACCGGTCAGGATATCCATAAAACCACCGCTTCAAGAGTCATGGGAATTCCGGAGGATCAAATCACCATCGCCGACCGCACCAAAGCGAAAGCGGTGAATTTTGGGGTCATTTACGGCATGAGTGGGTTTGGCTTGTCATCCGAGTTGAATATTTCCCGAAAGGAAGCCGACCAATATATCAAAGCCTATTTTGAAAAACACAAAAAAGTGAAAGAATACATGGATAATCAGGTGGCACTGGCCAAAAAATTGGGTTATGCGACCACAATATTCGGGCGAAGACGATACATCCCTGAAATCACCGCTTCGAACTTCATGGTCCGCCAACTGGGCGAACGTCTGGCGATGAACAGCCCTATTCAAGGAAGCGCCGCAGACATCATCAAAATTGCAATGATACGAGTTTATCAAGCTTTGCGGGATGGGGGTTATAGATCCAGATTGATCTTGCAGGTCCATGATGAATTGATTCTCGAAGTGCATCAGGATGAATTGGCCGAAGTGACAAAAATTTTAAAAAATGGCATGGAGCATGCTGTCACAATGGATGTCAAAGTCGAAGCGGCCTATCATGAAGGCCGGAATTGGTACGATTTGAAGTAGGTGTGATATGAAAACAATAGGGATTACAGGCGGAATCGGCAGCGGCAAGTCAACGGTGACTGATTTCCTACGGGAAAAAGGATATCCTGTGATTGATGCGGATGCCGCCGCCAGAGAAATTGTCAAGCCGGGAAGCCCGGTGTTGATGGAGTTGGCGGATGAGTTCGGTGAGGTGATCCTCATGCCGGATGGTTCCTTGAATCGAAAGGAACTGGCTGCACAGGCGTTTTCCTGCAAAAAAAAGAAAATCGCCCTTGACCGGATAACCCATGGCGCCATTTTATCGTCAATCAAAAATGAACTCCAGCGAATAAAAGCCCAAGGAGACGCGTCACTGATTTTTGTGGATGCGGCATTGATGGTTGAAACTGGCCTGTACCAGTTCATGGATGAGATTTGGTTGATCAAGGCAGACGAAAAAATCAGAATCAATCGGGTCATGACGCGGGACAGGGTGGAGCAGAGCCACGTTTTGGAGCGAATGAAATTCCAGTTGTCCGATGAAAAAAAATCCGAATACGCAAGCCGTGTCATTGACAATTCGAAAACGAAAAGCGAACTATATCAGGAGCTGGAGAGGATTTTAGAACTATATGAAGCTGTTTAGGAAAGACAATCTTTTTATCCCCCTAATACAAAAACCGGAAGCGCCAAAAACCTATGCCAAATGGATTCCTCGGATTGGCGTTGGTGTTTTTGTACTGTTGGTGATCATCTCGATTTTTTTTGTGAACGGCAGCATTTTACCTACAAAGTCAGATACAACATATCAAACATCCAATGAAATCCTATTGCCCATGGTCACCGTTTCATCTCTAAATCCACTAGTATCGAAAGATGAGGACACTTACTATATCTCCAAACTGATCTATGACAGTCTGTTTGCAATGGATGAGACAATGACTCCGGCGCCTGAACTGGTGGACAGCTACGATGTGGACACTCAATCCAAATCGGTTTCAATCACGTTGAAAAAAGGAATCAAATGGCAGGATGGAAAATCCTTCACCGCATCGGATGTCGCATACACAATCAAGGCGTTCAAGGCAGCCGGCGACAAATCGGTTTACAACAACGAGATCAATGCCATTTCATCCTATGTCATAAAAGGCACCGATAAGATCAAAATATATTTTTCGGATGCAACCAACATGGGAATGGATTTGCTTCAGTTTCCAATATTGCCCAAGCATCAATTCAACAGCGCTTATCAAGCAGTCAATAAAGTCAGCGGTTTTCATCCCATTGGAACCGGTATGTACAAGTTCCGTAAATATGATGCCACAAAACAGTTGAACCTCACCGCATTCAGCGGATATTACGGAGACAAGGCCACCAACAAAATAACATTTCAGGTGCTGCCGAACAAAAGGAGCTTCGTCAATTTGCTGAAAGCCAGCAACCTGTCGTTGATGATTTCCGCATCCGCTGCCAGAAACGCCGAATTTTCCGGAGAAGATGTTACTATCAAAAACTTTCCTTCCAACTCGTCGGAGTATATCGGCTTCAATTTCAAGCAAAAGGATTTGGCGAACCGTAGTGTGCGTAAAGCTATCGTTTATGCGCTGAAACCCCAGGATATCATAGATGAATGCTACTATGGAAGCGGTGTGGCCAGCGAGAATATTTATTATCCGGGATACCTGGGTGTGGATCCGATCAAAGATGCATACAAATTTGATGATTCTGAATCCACCCAGCTGTTGAAACTGGGTGGCTATAAGGATGCCAATGGAGACGGATATCTGGAGAATGCCGCCGGGGATTTGATTACATTAAACATCGTTGTGAATGAGAACAATAGTTCCAGAGTGTTGGCGGCTAAGCAGATCGGCCAATCCCTGAAGGATGTGGGTATTCGTTGCAACGTGACCAAATTGCCTTGGAATTCCTATCTGGCAGCTCTCAAAAGCGGTGATTTTGACTTATATATTGGTGGAATCAAAGGCTCTACAGCCATGGATTTGCGGGATTGGCTGAACGGTGACGGCGCAAACAACTTCACAGGATATAACAATGACCAGCTGGACACCCTACTGGACCAGCTAAGAAGTGGCGAAACGCCGGAGCAGATGAAAGAGACATATATAAAAATCAGACAAATACTCTACGACGACTTGCCTTATTTCTGTTTGATGTACAAAACAGTGGGAGCCATCTCATCACCGGCGTTGATCGGCGACATCCATTCGACGTTTGACGATCATTACAGAGGCTGCGGCACATGGTATTGCCGATATGAAGTGACGGCAGCCACGTCAGAAACGTCGGAATAGATACGCAGCGGCATCAGAATGAATCCAAATAAAATCTTGGTTATATGATTTATTTTTATTGACAAAAACATTGATTTTATATATTGTATTCAAGGTATCCGGTATGCGCCCGTGGCGGAATCGGCAGACGCGCACGTTTGAGGGGCGTGTGAGTAACATCGTACCAGTTCAAGTCTGGTCGGGCGCACCAATAAAAAAGGCTTCTTTCATCGAGAAGCTTTTTTATTGCCTTGAAAGGAAAAAAATCGTTGTTATTTCATAAGAAGAGTTGACGATTACCGATTTATAGTGCTATAATTACGAAGTCGCGCCGGCGTGATGGAATTGGCAGACGTGCGGGATTCAAAATCCCGTGGTGGCAACACCGTGTGGGTTCGACCCCCACCGCCGGCACCACAACTTAAAAGAAGAACCGATATGGTAGGAGGAAATAGAATGGATCAACTAGTAACATTTGGACCACTGCTTCTCTTGATAGTCATAATGTATTTTTTACTGATTCGCCCTCAGCGAAAGCGAGAAAAATCAGTGAACGAAATGCGTAGAAGTCTTTCGGTGGGAGATGAAATCATCACCATCGGCGGTCTGTGCGGCAAAATTGTCAAGACAAAAGACGAAACCATCGTTGTTCAAGTTGGCGCCGACAAGGTGAAATTTGAAATGATGAGATGGGCTGTCTCCAAAGTTGTCGACAGTGCGCCAAAATCAGCCCCTAAAGTAGCTGAAGAACCGGTTGCCCCTATTGAGGAAGAACCCAAAAAGGCGCTGCCAAAGAGAATGAAGAAGGCCTCCCCGTCTGATAAGGATGCCGAATAGTCATTTAAAAGGAAATCCCAAAAGCCTTCGATCTATGAAGGCTTTTTTCGTTGTTTAAGTTGAAAATCAAGGGTTTCCCCTTGTTAAAACGCCGAATAGGTAGTACAATATATGCTAATGCAAAAATATTTTTAAGGTGGGTAATGATATGTCAGATTTATGGAAAAAGATATTAGCACTTCTCGTTATTCTCGTCATTATTCTTGGCGGCATTTTAACCGTAAAGGGGATCGGCCCCATCGATCCGCTCAAAGACCAAGTGAAACTTGGATTGGATATCAAAGGCGGAGTCTATGTGGTCATGGAGGCCCAGACAGACTTGACAGGCACGAAGTTGAAAGACCTGATGGATCAGACCAAAGCTGTCATTGAGCAGCGTGTCGACCAAATGGGTCTCGTGAATCCGAACGTCACCATTGAGGGCCAAAAGAGAATCAGAGTCGAACTCCCAGGTGCCGAAGACGCTCAGACCGCCATCGCGCAGATTGGCAAAACGGCTCAACTTAAATTCACTTTAGGGGATGGAACTTTTGTTCTGGATGGCGGCAGCGTCAAAGATGCCGTTACTCAACAGGATACGCAAAACGGCGGATATGCCATCGGACTGAAATTTGATTCAGCCGGCGCCAAAGCATTCGAGGCGGCCTCGATTAAAGCCCTGAGTGGAACTGTGGTGCCCACAATCACCGACAACGGAGCGCTTGTAAGCAGCAAAGCCATTGTCATCACCTTGGACGGCAAGGTCATTTCCGCGCCTGAAGTACAAGAAGTCATTTCCGGGGGCGAGTGCCAGATTTCCGGAGGAACCGGAGGATTCTCCCAGGATGAAGCAACGAATCTTGCAGCTTTGATACGTGGTGGCGCCCTGCCGGTTGAACTTCATGAAGTGACCTCCTCGGTACAAACGGCCACCGTTGGGTTGAATGCTCTCCAAATGAGCGTTATGGCCGGCGGCATCGGATTTTTGTTGATCTTCCTGATCATGCTCTTTGGGTACAGGCTCATGGGACTTGCCGCGAATATCGCCCTTTGCCTCTATGTGTTGTTGATATTGATTGCCATGATCCTTTTTGGCAGTGTGCTGACTTTGCCGGGCATAGCAGGTATCATTGTTTCCATTGGTATGGCGGTGGATGCGAATATTATCATATTTTCCCGAATAAAAGAGGAAATTGTCAGCGGCAAAACCATACGGGTCGCCATGCATACGGGGTTCAAACGAGCATTAAGCCCAATCATCGACTCTCAGTTGACGACCTTTTTGACGGCCATCATTTTGTACCAGGTGGGGACCAGTGGCGTGAAGGGGTTTGCGTTGACATTGATGATTGGTATCGTCGCCAGCATTTTCACTGCGATTTTCGTCACCCAGTTGATTTTGGACATTCTCGCATCCAGCCCTCACTTTGCTCAAAACAAGTATTTCGGCATTCATGAGGACGGCACCCCGATGCTGAGAATCAAACGACAGTTTTTCATTATCAAACATCGTAAAATTTACTATATCGTCAGCGTTGTCCTGATTACCACCGGCCTTTTGGTCGGCGGTATCGGCGGATTCAATATGGGGATCGACTTCACCGGCGGCACGATGATGAACATCGATCTGGGCAAGCAGGTTTCTTCCCAACAGATCAAGGATATATTCACCAAATATGATGTGGACGCCGACCAAATGCAGATTGTCTATTCGGGTGACAAATTGGATACAGTAATCATTCGAACCAAGGAAGCGTTGGACAACTCCATTCGGACCAAAATCATCAGTGACTTCGAAAACAAATACGGCATAACCGAAAAAGACGTATTGGGGATTGAATTGTTTGGTCCGTCAGTAGGCAAAGAGTTGCAGGGAAACGCGATTAAGGCGATTATTCTCTCAATAATCGGCATGTTGCTTTATATCCGATTCCGTTTCAGAGCATGGAAATTCGGGGCGGCCGCCATTTTGGGAGACTTGCATGATATCATGCTGGTGATCGCTTTCTATGCCATTTTCCAAATCCCCGTTAACAACCCGTTCATTGCGGGTATACTGACTGTTCTTGGATACTCAATCAACGATACCATTGTTATCTTTGACCGAGTGCGGGAAAACTTCAGGTTCATGAAAAAGGAGACCACCTCTGAAGTGCTGGACATCAGCATCAATCAGACGTTGTCCCGATCCATCATGACATCCGTCGCAACGGTTGTGGTCATGATTCCACTGTTTTTCATGGGGGGATCATCGATTCGGGAATTTGTGCTGCCATTGATGGTTGGTATCATCGTGGGAACCATGTCCTCCATTTTCATTTGCAGCCCGTTGTATTATGATTTTTCCAATATTGGCAAAAAATCAAAATACCAGAAACAAATAGAAAAGGGAAAAGACAAAAAAGTTGCGATAAAAGCGCCGGCCGAATCGAAAAAGATTGAGCAATTTTCTGAAACGACCATTGAAAAAAACACGGCTTATGTGGCTCCAGTCGGAGAAGGGCAGGAAAGCGCCGAGAACAAACCGGCATCTCCCGCCAAACCTAAATCAGGTCCGACCAAAACCACCAGACATAACAAAAAAGGCAAGAAAGGAAACCATAGATAACTTATGCAAAGCAGGCAGGAATTTTTGAACGACATTATCAAGATCAATCCCAAGTATGATATTGAACTGGTTGGGAAAGCTTTTGATGTCGCCGAAAAGATGCATGCCGGTCAAATGCGCAAATCAGGAGAGCCTTATTTCATCCATCCCATGTCGGTGACCAAAATCCTTGCGGAACTGGGGATGGATGACAATACCTTGGTCGCGGGATTGCTTCATGACGTTGTGGAAGACACCTCATATACAGAAGAAGAGCTTGCCAAAGATTTTGGTGAAGAAGTTCGCGTTTTAGTGGATGGTGTGACCAAATTAGGCACCATAGCCTTTGACAACAAAGAAGAAAAGCAGGCTGAGAACCTGCGGAAAATGTTTTTGGCCATGTCCAAGGACATCAGGGTGCTGATCATAAAATTGGCGGACACACTACACAATCTTCGTACCATCAATTATCTTTCGGATGCGAAAGTCAAAGAAAAATGCAGGGATACCCTTGAAATTTACGCGCCCCTGGCCAGCAGATTGGGCATGTACGCCTTGAAATTTGAACTGGAGGATATCGCCCTCAAAAACCTTTACCCTGAAGCATACGAAAAACTGATCACCAGCCTGGCCGCCCAAAAGGAGGAACGCCAACATACACTGGATCATATCGTAAAAGATATAATCGAAGCGTTGGATGATTTGAACATCAAGTACGAAATATCCGGGCGCACCAAAAACCTTTACAGCATCTACAAGAAGATGGAATATCAACACAAAACCCTGGACGAAATTTTTGATTTGATGGCTGTGAGGATTGTCGTGGAATCCGTGAAGGACTGCTATGCGGTACTTGGCATCGTGCATACGCTCTGGACGCCGATTCCCGGGCGCTTCAAAGACTATATCGCCATGCCGAAACAGAACCTCTATCAATCCATCCATACGACAGTCATCGGCGACAACGGCAAACCTTTCGAAATTCAAATACGGACGTATGAGATGCATCGTGTCGCTGAATATGGCATCGCAGCCCATTGGAAGTACAAAGAAGGAATCGACAGCGACAATGAAGAAGTCAAACTGGCTTGGCTGAGACAAAGTCTGGAATGGCAAAAGGACATGGAAGACCCAAAGGAATTCATGGAATCCCTTAAGGTAGACCTTTTCGAAAATCAGGTTTTTGTTTTTACGCCACGGGGAGATGTATTGGAGCTTCCGGCGGGATCCACACCATTGGACTTCGCATTCAAAATCCACTCGGGCATCGGTGAAAAATGCGTCGGTGCCAAAGTCAACGGCAAGATGGTCCCCATCGACCATCAACTCGAGAATGGAACGATTGTCGAAATCGTAACATCTCCCAATTCCAGGGGACCCAGCATAGATTGGCTGAAAATTGCCAAGAGCAGCACCGCCCGAAACAAGATTCGCCAGTTTCTCAGAAGAGACAACAAATCCGGCGATATTGAAAAGGGCAAAGACGCCATCGACAAGTATGTGCGCAAAAAAGGATATGATCCAAGGATTCTCCTGAGGAATATGTATATCATACGGTTCGTCAAAGAAAACAAGCTGAGCGGAACAGATGAACTTTATTCCCAAATCGCCAACGGCGGGTCATACGTCAGCAAAGTTGCGACCGCACTACTCAAATATTATAACGAAGACAAAAAGGAAGATATCAAAAAAGAATCCAATGATGTCGAAGTCCTGATTGAAGAAAAGGCTAAGACAGAGAAAGCGGCTCCCAGAGACAAGGCGGGTGTCAAAGTGAAGGGCGTCGACAACTTGATGATACGTGTATCACGATGTTGCAACCCAGTGCCCGGAGACGAGATCATCGGTTTCATCACCAAAGGAAGAGGGATTTCCGTACACAGAAAAGACTGCACCAATATCACCTCATTGCCGGAAGAAGAAAAGCAACGGTTTATTGATGTGGAGTGGGATACAACCGAAGAAAAGTCCTACAATGCGGACATTACAGTGGTCGCGCAAGACAGAAAGGGATTGTTCTCCGATATTTCCAAGGTTTGTGAAAACATGGATGTTCATATTTCAGGGGTGAATGCCAAGAGCTCCAAAGAAAAGACCATCCACATCATTCTGACCCTTTCCATTTCCAACACAGCCCAAATGAAAAAAATACTGCGCACCCTTCATGGCATACCGGGTGTATCAGAAGTATATAGAGCCAAAAGTTAACAACCAAGCCATATCATTATAAGTAAGATAGGAGTATGAATGGTCATCAAAAATATGCCCAGCGGACCGTTGATGGTCAACACCTACCTGGTGTACGACGAAGTCGAAAAAAAAGGCTTCATTGTAGATCCGGGAGGATATAATCCGGATTTGACCAAAGAGATCAACGATGAAGGGATAGAAATAGAATATATCATTTTAACCCATGGACACTGCGACCACATTGGTGGCGTTCCCGGCCATGCCCAGGATTTTCCCAATGCTAAAATAGTTGTGTCTGCACTTGACGCCAAAATGGTGGAATCGGCTGTATTGAACATGTCGCCCATGGTGTTCCATTCACCAATTGAATTCAAACCGGATTTGACGGTCAAACAGGACGATACGCTTAAGGTAGGCAAAATATCATTGAAATTTCTTATGACTCCTGGTCATACACCCGGTGGGATGTGCATCCTGGCGGATGATGTGCTGTTCAGCGGCGACACTTTGTTCTATGATTCCGTTGGTAGGACGGATTTCCCGGGCAGTTCATTTGAGCAATTGACATTGTCCATCCATCAACAACTATTTGTGCTGCCTGACGAGACGAATGTCTACCCGGGACATATGGGTACAACGACCATCGGTTTTGAAAAGAGGAACAACCCCTTTGTATAGAATACAGATTTCCAATACAACAAAACTGAATGAATATGAGGAACTGATCAAGCTTTTTTTACAAAATGACGGCTATTGCTTGTTGACTCGTGACAGTATGGAAAGACCCGATGTGTCTTTTGAATTTACCGGTGATAAAAACCAATTGAAAGCGGAGATTTACCGATACTTCGCCGAAATAACCGGATCGAGCCCACCCTGGGGGATTCTCACAGGAATTCGCCCTGTCAAGATGGTGGGGGAAATGCTCAGAACATATAAGGACCCTGCGGTGGTTCATGAAATATTGACCAAAAGATTTTTGATATCCGCTGAGAAAGCCGACAAAGTGGTGGCTTTGGCGGATTACCAAACAAAAACAGTGGGAACGCCACCCAACCGAAATGTTGGGATATACATTGGCATCCCATTTTGTCCAACACGTTGCGACTATTGCTCCTTTACGTCCAATCAGGTATCCGATGGCGAAATGGAACGATACATTGATGCACTGTCAACGGAGATCAAGTTTGTCGGACAGGCGATGAAGGACCGAAAGTGGCAGGCGGAAACCATTTATATCGGCGGCGGCACCCCTACCGCGTTGCCATTGCCTTTGCTTCAGCAAGTTCTTTCGCTGGTGGTGGATTGTTTCCACCATGGTGGTCTTAAAGAATTTACGTTGGAAGCGGGGAGGCCGGACACCATCACTGCAGATAACATGAAGGCGGCGGCCGGGTTCGGGGTGGATCGGGTGAGCGTCAATCCCCAAACGATGAACGAAGACACACTGCGTCGAATAGGCAGGAAACACAGCATTGCGCAAGTGTACCAAGGATTCGATGCGGTAAGAAACGCTGGGATTCCCGTTATCAATACCGATATCATAGCCGGATTGCCCAATGAAGGGATATCCGATTTTTTGGATACGCTGGGGACGATTATAAAACTGGCGCCTGAAAACGTCACAGTCCATTCTTTGGCGATGAAACGCGCTTCGAGATTGACAGAGGCAAACAAAAATTTACATTTTCAACAGGCGGCCGTCACCACTGAAATGCTTGAAAACGCTGAAATGGCCTTATCAAAGGAGGGGTATGTTCCATACTACCTCTATAGGCAAAAACATATGGCCGGCAACCTGGAAAATATCGGATATTGCTTGCCCGGGACGGAAGGTATTTATAACATTCGAATCATGGAAGAAAACCAGACGATCATCGCACTTGGCGCTGGGGGGATTTCAAAAGTTTTTTTCCCCGACGAAAACCGCTTGGAGCGGGTGCCAAATGTATCAAATTATCAAATTTACATAGAACGATTGGAAGAAATGCTAGGACGCAAAGAACACGATTTATTCAGGAGGTTTGAAAAATGCTGACAAATGCACCCAGGGGAACGAAGGACATGCTGCCGGGCGAGGCGCACAAGTGGCACTTTATTGAAAAGGCTTTTCGGGACCACTGCACCCGATATGGCATACGGGAAATGCGGACTCCCGTCTTTGAACATACCGAATTGTTTACAAGAGGCGTTGGAGACACAACGGATATTGTACAAAAGGAGATGTATACGTGGACCCAGGCTGACAGAAGTCTGACCCTGAGACCGGAAGGCACTTCGCCGGTGGTTCGCGCTTTTGTGGAACATAAGCTGTATGCGGAGCCTCAACCCTCAAAATTCTATTATGATATTCCATGTTTCCGTTATGAGAAGCCCCAATCAGGAAGGCTTCGACAGTTCCACCAGTTTGGTGCGGAGATTTTCGGGACCAACAACATGATGGCTGACAGTGAAGTCATCGCATTGGCATATGACTTCATCAAACAGTTGGGAATTCAGGATGTGGAACTGCAAATCAACAGTATTGGATGTCCGTCATGCCGCGAAAACTATCGCAATGCGTTGCGAAAATTTCTGGAGCCTGTTTATGATCAATTATGCGATACCTGTAAAGACAGATATGAACGAAATCCAATGCGAATTTTGGACTGCAAATCCCCAACAGACCAAGCGCTGATCAAAGGGGCGCCCAACATGTTGGATTATCTCTGTGAAGAATGCGAAACAGCTTTTGAAGACTTAAAGGCGAATCTGACCGCCATGGACATCGATTATGTTGTGAATCCAGGGATCGTAAGAGGCCTGGACTACTATACCAAAACCGCCTTTGAATTCATCACCACCAGTATCGGCGCGCAGGGGACCATTTGCGGCGGCGGTCGATATGACCACCTGAGCGAAGAACTGGGAGGGCCTCCCATACCCGGTGTGGGGTTCGGAATGGGCAAAGAAAGACTCTTGCTTGTGATGGAAGCCAATGGAATTCAAATCCCTGAACCTCCCGGCGCGGATGCATTTATTGCAGTGATGGGAAACGCGGCAAAGGAATTTGGCTTAAAACTGATGCGGCAGCTTCGAAATGAAGGATTTGCCGTTGAAATGGACTGTTTGGCCAGAAATTTGAAAGGGCAGTTCAAATATGCGGATCGTCTGGCTGTACGAAACACCATTATCATTGGAGACGACGAACTGAAAGCGGGCGTTGTCGCCATACGAAACATGCAAGAGTCGGAGCAAAGGCTTGTTCCGTTCAATGAAATCATCAATGAACTAAAAAAATAGGAGAAAAAAATGTCTAACATTTACAAGAGAACCCATATGTGCGGAATCCTGAATATGAACAATTTGGGTGAGCACGTCGTCCTGAACGGCTGGGTGCAGAAACGCAGAACGCTGGGCGGTTTGATCTTCTGTGACCTGAGGGACAAAACAGGGATTGTGCAGATTGTCTTCGACGACAAAATCCCAAAAAGCATCTTTGAGATGGCTGATGGACTGCGCAGTGAATATGTTGTGGGTGTCAAAGGCATCGTGAAAGAACGTTCCGCCAAGAATACCCAATTGCCCACCGGAGATATTGAAGTATTCGCCGATAATCTTGTGATTTACTCTGAAGCGGAGACACCTCCCATCTATATCAAAGATGACGACAATGTCGATGAAAATCTTCGCCTGAAATATCGATATTTGGATTTGAGAAAGCAAAAGATGCAGAACAACCTTAAATTCAGGCATGATATCTGCAAGGTTGCCCGGGATTATTTCAGCGATGTGGGCTTCACGGAAGTTGAAACCCCCATGCTGATCAAGCCCACACCAGAAGGCGCAAGGGATTATCTTGTGCCAAGCCGTGTGAATCAGGGAAGTTTTTACGCCTTGCCCCAATCTCCCCAGATGTTCAAGCAGCTGTTGATGGTGGCCGGCACCGATCGGTATTTCCAGATTGCCAAATGTTTCCGTGACGAAGATTTGAGAGCGGACCGACAGCCTGAATTCACACAAATCGACTTGGAGATGTCCTTTGTGGGAGTGGATGAAGTCCTGGAAATCCAGGAAGGTTTTTTAAAGAAAATATTTAAGGATCTCATGGGCGTTGACATTCATACGCCTATTAGAAGGATTACATATGACGAGGCTATGGAGCGTTATGGCAGTGACAAACCGGATACGCGTTTTGGTTATGAGCTGAAGAAGTTGAATGATATCGTGGCCGAAACGGAATTCAAAGTGTTTAGGGATGCATTGGATCAAGGTGGCGATGTCCGTGGCATTTGTATCGAAAATGGCGGGGAACGCTATACAAGAAAGTCCATCGACAAGTTGACAGAGATGATCAAAAGCTATGGAGCCACCGGTCTCATTTGGATCAAGCCCGAAGCGGAACAAATCGCCTCTTCCATCAACAAGTTTTTCACCCAGGATCAGTTAAAGGAAATCTGCGAGGTTTTCCACGCCAAAGCAGGCGACCTAGTCTTGATTGTAGCTGCAAAACCACGGATTGTTTTTGACAGTCTGGGGTTCTTGCGCCGTCATATCGCAGGCGAAATGGGCATGCGTGACGACAACCGATATGATTTACTGTGGGTGGTGGATTTTCCTCTTTATGAATATGATGAGGAGGAACACCGGTATACGGCGATGCATCACCCGTTCACCTCTCCAAGAATGGAAGATCTGGATATTCTCGAAAGCGACCCTGCCCATGTCAAGGCATTGGCATATGACATTGTGCTGAACGGTGTTGAATTGGGTGGCGGAAGCATAAGAATCCATGACAGGAATCTGCAGGAACGAATGTTCAAAGTACTGGGTATTTCTGAGCAGGAAGTGAAGGACAAGTTTGGATTCCTGATTGAAGCCTTCAAATATGGGGCGCCTCCCCACGGTGGAATCGCATATGGTCTGGATAGGCTTACAATGCTTTTGGCAGGTGAAAGCAGTATCCGTGAAGTGATGGCTTTCCCAAAAAATCAAGCCGCGATGTGCCTGGTGAGCGAGGCGCCATCAGTGGCCTCAACGGCCCAACTTGACGAATTGGGAATACAATTGAAGAAATGATTAAGATAAATTTTTAATACAACAAGGAGCACAAAATGGTCGAAAAAGTATGTCAGTCCTGCGGAATGCCCATGGGACCTACGGATGAGCTGTACGGCACCGAAAAAGCCGGCGGCAAAAGCGAGGATTACTGCAAATTTTGCTATGAAAACGGAGAGTTTATTGACGATTGCACCATGGAACAGATGATGAAAATATGTATCGACCTGAACATCGCATACAACGAATTCCTACAACCGGAAGATGCGCAGAAGCTGGTTGAAGGATTTTTCCCATCCCTCAAACGATGGAAAAAATAAAATGAAAAATATTGGGGTTTTAGGTGGATCCTTCGATCCGGTACATTTAGGGCATATTTCCCTGGCCAAAGATGCGCTGATTCAAGGAAAATTGGACAGTGTGATTTTCATGCCGGCATATCGGCAACCTTTCAAGCTGAATAAGCGTCAGTCTTCAGACAAAGATCGGCTGGCGATGCTACGGGAAGCATTGTCATTGTACCCAACATTTGAAGTTTCGGACTGGGAAATACAACACAAAGGAATTTCCTACACATATCTGACACTTCGCGGATTAAAGGAAATCCATCCGGAATCCAGATTGTTCTTTATCACCGGAACGGATACTTTTCTCAAAATCCATTTTTGGAAAAACGCAAAGGAACTGTTACGGGAAAATAGCTTTATTGTTGGTCACCGCCCCGGATATCGGGATCAGGAACTGTTGATTCGCGCTGAAGAACTCAGAAACGAATTGGGAACTGATATTCAAGTGATCAGCAACACCAGGCTGGATATTTCATCAACAGGCATCAGAACCCGGGTATCGCGGGGACAATCAATCTCGGATTTGGTACCGGAAGGGGTAGAAAGGTATATCGCTGAACATGGACTCTATTTATGAGTATATCGAGAAAAACTATTCTGCAGAAAGAAAGTCCCATACGGAAGGGGTCGTCAAAACGGCCGCGATCCTAGCGAAACAATATGGAGCAGATCCCAAGAAGGCGGAAATCGCAGCCCTCTACCACGACATGTATCGAGGCGTCAAAAGCGAAGCGCTGAATATTTTTGTGAAGCAACTGGGTTTGCCGGACAAATACCTGAACAATCCGAATCTGGCCCACGGTAAAGTTGCGGCAATCAAAATGAAACAGGATTTCAATGTGACCGATACCGACATACTCAATGCCGTTGGATTCCATACCACCGGACGCCCCAACATGTCAATGCTGGAAAAAGTGATTTTTTTGGCGGATGCCATAGAACCGGGCCGGTCTTATCCGGGTGTGGAGGAAGTTCGTCTCATGGCAAAAGAGGATATCGACAAAGCATGCCTGCTCTGCCTTGAACGAACGGTGAATTACATACAACAAAGAGGAGATTACCTGGATCCCGATACGCTTGATGCAAGGGATTGGTTTCAAAAAAAGGAGAAAATAAATGAATAGCAGAGAATTGGCCATATTGGCCGCCACTACCATGGATAACAAAAAGGCGGAAGACTTGCTCATTCTTCACATTGAAGAAAAAGCTTCCTTCGCTGACTATTTTGTCCTTGCCTCAGGAAAATCGGAACGGCAGATTGGCGCATTGGCGGATGATGTGCAGGATGCGTACGCCAAAGAAGGCGTGATTGCAAAAAGTATTGAAGGAAAGAAAGAATCCGGCTGGATTCTCATGGATTACGGCGATGTGATCGTCAATGTCCTGACAGAAGAGATGAGAAGCCGGTACAATATCGAAAAAGTATGGGCAGATTGTGAGGTAATCAAAGAATGAAAGAGCGTTATGATTTCAAGGAAATTGAGGCAAAGTGGCAAAAGCACTGGTTGGATGCCAAGTCCTTTGCCACAGTGGAGGACAACTCAAAAGAAAAGTACTATGTACTTGAAATGTTTCCCTATCCTTCCGGAAAGCTTCATATGGGCCACGTGAGAAACTATTCCATTGGCGATGTGGTGGCGCGGTTCAAAACCATGAATGGATTTAATGTCCTTCACCCCATGGGTTGGGATTCCTTTGGATTGCCGGCGGAAAACGCGGCCATCAAAAATGGTGTTGAGCCAAGCCTTTGGACGTGGAACAATATTGCCGAGATGCGCAGACAATTGCAGGAACTCGGATTATCTTATGACTGGGACAGGGAAGTCGCCACCTGCGATCCCTCCTACTACAAATGGATGCAGTGGATTTTCATACAATTCTACAACAAGGGATTGGCATACAAAAAGGAGAATCCGGTGAATTGGTGCCCCAGTTGTCAGACGGTTCTGGCAAACGAGCAAGTTGTGGATGGTTGCTGCGAACGCTGCGGCACTGAAGTCGGAAAGAAAGAATTGTCTCAATGGTATTTCAAAATCACGGATTATGCCGACAGGCTTCTGAACAATCTGGAAAAATTGCCTGGATGGCCCAACAAAGTCAAAATCATGCAAAAAAACTGGATCGGCCGAAGTGAAGGCGCCGAAGTCACCTTTGAAATTGAGGGTTTCGACAAACCGATGGATATCTTCACCACAAGACCGGACACGCTTTTTGGCGTGACCTATATGGTCCTGGCACCGGAACATCCTTATGTCAATGAGTTGGTGGTCGGAACAGAATATGAGAAGGAAGTCAAAGCATATGTGGACCGTGTTCAGCATTTAAGCGATATCGAACGTACTTCCGCAGTGGGGGACAAGACTGGGGTGTTCATAGGACGGAATGCGATCAACCCGATGAACGGCAAACGTGTGCCAATTTTCATTTCCGACTATGTACTGATGGGATATGGCACCGGCGCCATCATGGCGGTTCCGGCTCATGACCAGAGAGACTTTGAGTTCGCCAAGAAATTCAATCTGGAAATTATACCGGTTGTGGAAACAGCCAACGAAAAAATTGATGTGGCATCCATGACCGAAGCCTTGGTGGCCGAAGGGACCATGATCAATTCCGGACAGTTTGACGGGATGAACAATAAAGACGCCATCAAAGCGATCACTAAAGATCTGGAGGAACGGGGCATCGGCAAAAAGGACATCAACTACAGGCTTCGTGACTGGCTGATCTCCAGACAAAGATATTGGGGGACCCCCATACCGATGATCTGGTGCGACCAATGTGGATGGGTTCCGGAAAAAGAAGAAAATTTGCCGGTTCTGCTCCCCACAGACGTTGAATTCACAGGTAAAGGTGAATCACCCCTTTCCACCAGCAAGGAATTTATGAAAACAACTTGCCCAAAATGTGGCAAACCGGCGACACGGGAAATTGATACAATGGATACATTCCTCGATTCATCCTGGTATTTTCTTCGATATTGCGACGCCAGAAATGAAAAAGAGGCGTTCAATTACGATAAAGTTAAATATTGGATGAGCGTGGATCAATATATAGGCGGCGTGGAACATGCAATTCTACACTTGATGTATTCCAGATTTTTCCAAATGGCATTATACGACTGCGGCTTGGTGAACACCGAAGAACCTTTTATCAACCTTTTAACACAGGGGATGGTCATTAAAGACGGAAAGAAAATGTCAAAATCCATCGGCAATGTGGTCAGCCCTGCGGAAATTATCGAGAAGTACGGCGCAGACACCGCACGTCTGTTTATTCTGTTTGCGGCGCCTCCGGAACGTGAACTGGACTGGTCCGACGCCGGCGTCGAGGGAAGCTACCGGTTTATCAACCGCGTCTACAGAATGGTTCGTGAATTCCACGAAAAATACAATGGGGGTTCGACGGAGTATTCCATCAGCAGTGATGCGGACAAAGAACTTTCCTTTGAGATGAACAGCACCATCAAAAAAGTTACGGAAGATATCCGGGAACGCTTTAATTTCAACACAGCGATCAGCTCCATCATGGAGCTGGTCAATGAAATGTACAAATACAAAGAGCAAGAGACCATCAATGAAAACCAATTCAGAGCCGCAATCCAAAACTTATTGCTGCTGTTGGCTCCGTTCACGCCGCATCTTTGTGAGGAACTGTGGCAGCAAATAGGGATGGATGAATCCATCCACAAAATGGCATGGCCGTTGTTTGATTCAGCTGCACTTTTGAAGGACAGTGTTGAAGTTGTCGTGCAAATCAACGGCAAAATCAAGGATAAAATTCAAGTGCCGACGGCGTTGAGCACAAAAGAAATGGAAGCAAAAGCGTTGGAAAACGAAAAAATAAAACAGCTGATTGCCGGAATGACCGTCATAAAAGTGGTTGCGGTCCCCGGGAAATTGGTGAACATTGTGGTTAAACCATAGAATAGGATTTAATATGAACGAAAAAACACAGGAACGGGAAACCGGAACCCTAAAAATCATTCCCATCGGGGGAATGAATGAAATCGGAAAGAATATGACAATTCTGGAATATCAAGACGACATATTGGTGATCGACTGCGGTCTTTCATTTCCCGACGTCGAAATGTACGGGGTCGACATTGTCATTCCAGACTTTTCATACCTGATCAAAAATAAAAGAAAAGTCAGGGGTGTGGTTGTCACCCACGGCCACGAGGACCATATCGGTGCGATACCGTACTTGTTGAAAGTATTGAATGTGCCGATTTATGCCGCCCGATTGCCGATGGGACTCATCGAAAGCAAATTGGTGGAGCACAACATAAAAGCGCGAAAACATACTTTCACCGCCGGAGACAAGCTAAAACTGGGACGATTCAAAGTTGAGACCATACGAACTACCCATTCCATCGTGGATGCTGTGTGCCTTTCCATCGAAACACCGGTTGGCAGAGTTTTCCATACGGGGGACTTCAAAGTGGATTTCACGCCGATTGACGGCGAACCGATGGATTTCGCCAAATTGGCGGAAATCGGGTCCAAAGGCGTTCTTTTGATGATGGCCGACAGCACGAACGCCACCAGGGCAGGCTACACGCCTTCGGAGAGAATTGTAGGCCAGGCGTTGGAAGCGATTTTCAGAAGATCCCAGACGAGAATAATCATCTCCACATTTTCCTCCAACGTCAATCGTGTGCAACGTATTGTGGATGTTGCGGTGCAGTTTGGACGGAAAGTCACTTTTTCGGGAAGAAGTATGGAGAAGGTCGCTGAACTCGCCCAAAAAATGGGCTACCTCAAAATACCTGCCGGCTCTTTGGTCGACCTGAAGGAAACGAGAAATCTTCCTGACAAAGAGGTTGTGATCATCACGACTGGCAGCCAGGGCGAGCCTATGGCCGCACTAAGCAGGATTGCCAATTCGGACCACAGAGGCATTCAGCTGAGAAAGGGGGACATGGTAATCCTTTCATCCAGTCCCATTCCCGGCAACGAAAAGTTGATATCGAATATCGTCAATAAATTCTTTGAATTGGGCGCGGAGGTCATTTATTCGGACATTGCCGAAACCCATGTGTCCGGCCATGCTTGCCAGGAAGAATTGAAATTGATGCAGGCTTTGATCAAGCCAAAATATTTCATGCCGGTTCACGGTGAATATCGCCATTTGATGGCTCATGCGAACCTTGCGGAAAGTCAAGGGATGCGCAAACAGGATATATTCATCCTGAACAACGGACACATATTGCAGACCAATGGCAGACAGATGTGGGTATCCAAAGAAACAGTCCAGGCGGATGCCGTGATGGTGGACGGATTGGGCGTCGGAGATGTTGGAAGCGTCGTTCTCAATGACCGAAAACTTCTGTCCGAATCCGGATTGATCATTGTGGTGGCCACCATGGACAAAAAAACCAGAACGATGATTTCAGGTCCGGATATCATTTCCAGAGGATTCATTTATGTGAGGGACAACGAAGATCTAATCGCTGAAGCCAGGCAGATCGTGGTTAAAAGCCTTGATCAATTTTCAGGCAAAAAACGAAAAGACTGGTCTGAAATGAAAGCTGCCGTCAGGGATGACCTCAAAAAATTCATTTATAATAAAACAAAGAGGAATCCTGTCATTCTTCCGATTTTCATGGAAGTGGACAGGTAGAAAGGATCGTCAATGAACGTATATGACCAGGCCCACGCGCTGAAAACAGCCATTCAAGGGTCGGAAGAATTCAAACAATATGCCGCCGCAAAATCCAGAATGGAAGCTCAGCCTGAACTGGCGGAGATGCTAAGGGATTATCAGGCAAAGCAGCTGGCTGTTCAGGGAAAGCAAATGCTTGGTGAAGATGTGACCAACGAAATGCTGCAACAGGTGCAGAATTTATATCAAATCATGATGAAAGACCCATTGGCTGCCGAATATCTACAGTGTGAGATGCGTTTCGCCGTCATGATGCAGGATGTCTATCAGTTGTTGAGTGAGGTGGTTGCAAGTGATCGCTAAAAAACCTGAAGAGTTGTTAAAAATAATGAAAGCTTCCGCCATGGGTGATACATGTTTCACCCATATGCTTGAATTTATCAAGGAAGGCATGACCGAGCTGCAAATTGCTGAGGAAATTCAAAAGACCCTAGAAAAACTGGGCACCAAGGGATTGGCATTTCCCACCATCTGTGTGTCCGGGGTGAACACGACATTGCCTCATGGCGAACCTGGGGACAGGAAAATTCAGGCAGGGGACTTTCTCACCATGGATTTTGGTGCGATGGTTGACGGTTATTGCGGCGACATGACCCGAACTGTGGGCATCGGCTACGTCACACCTGAGCAGGCAAAGGTTTACGATGTTGTATTGGAAGCACAATTGGCAGGTCTGGCCGCATGCAAAGCCGGCGTCAAATGTTTTGATGTGGATCAAGCCGCAAGAAATGTCATCAACGCTGCCGGATATGAAGGCTATTTCGTGCATGGCACGGGGCATGGCGTCGGAACACAGGTCCATGAAGAACCATATTTGAACACAAAAAGCGAATCTGTGCTGGAGGCTGATATGCCGGTGACAATTGAACCGGGAATATATATTCCGGACAAGTTTGGTGTTCGCATTGAAGACTTGGCAATTATTACAGAGTTTGGTATAATTAATACCGTCAAATCGCCTAAAAATTTAATTATCATATAGAATTGGAGAAACCAAATGATTTACGCCAGCGAATTCAGAAAAGGAATCACTTTTGAGATTGACGGAGAACCTCATGTAGTCTTGGATTTTCAGCATGTCAAGCCGGGTAAAGGTGCTGCTTTCGTAAGAACCAAGTACAGGAACATCCTTAGCGGCGCCACAAGGGAAGAAGCTTTCAACCCCAACGATAAATTCCCTAAAGCGCATATTGAGACCAAGACCATGCAGTATCTGTACTCAGACGCGGATTTGTATTATTTTATGGATCTTGAAACCTATGAACAAATTCCTGTTCAAGCCAGCCAGGTGGAAGACGCCATGAAATATATAAGGGAAAATGACGAAGCAACCCTGAAATTTTATAAAAACGCCCCGTTTTTAGTTGAAGCGCCGAATTTTGTGAACCTGAAGGTGATTGAAACCGAACCGGGTGTCAAGGGTGATACCGCCACGAATGTAACAAAGGCCGCAACCGTTGAAACCGGTGCGGTGATTCAGGTCCCCATCTTCATTGAAGAAGGTGAAATCATCCAAATCGACACCAGAACCGGTGAATATTTAAGCCGTTCAAAATAATTGGAGACCACACATGGCCAAATCAACAACAAAAAATAAAAAGAGGTGGATGCTTCCGCTGGCGATTCTAGGCGTCATCGTGGTCGCTTTCCTCGGCATGAATATTTTTCTGTCCCTGGGCGGACGGCCAATAGATCCCCAATCCGGGGATTCTATTATATTGGAGATTCCACAGGGATCCGGCACCGCGCAGATCGCTTCCATTTTGAAAGAAAACAACTTGATAAAAAGCACTTTTGTGTTTCGATTAAAAGCCAAACTCGAAAGGACAGACAGCAAATTCAAGGCAGGCACTTATAAATTTTCGCCTTCCATGACTATGAAAGAGATCATGTCAGTCATCGTCAAAGGAGAGTCTGTCGGCCAAACCTTCCAAATCATCGAGGGCCTCTCGATCAAGCAGATTGCAGCAAGTTTGGATAAACAGGGAATTGTCAAAGCGGATGACTTTATGGCGGAAGCCAAAAACGGATCATTTGATTATCCCTTCATGAAATATCTGCCCGAAGGCGCCAACAGACTGGAGGGATTTTTATTCCCGAACCAGTATGAAGCGCCCCTGGACGCCAGCGCACATCAGATCATCGACATCATGTTGAATCAATTCAACAAGGTTTTCCCCGAAAGCGATTATGCCAAGGCCAAAAATTTGGGTTACGATGTATATGACGTGGTCACAGTGGCATCCTTAATCGAAAGGGAAGTCCGGGAAGATCAGGAACGTCCGTTGGTGGCCAGCGTGGTTTACAACCGGTTGTCGAAGGGAATGAAATTGGAGTTTTGTTCGACTATCCAGTATATTCTGGGAGAACCACAGGCGATTCTATCCATCGCAGATACAAAAATCCAATCCCCATACAACACTTATCTGCATGACGGTTTGCCGCCGGGACCCATTTGTTCCCCTGGAGAAGCGGCGATCAAGGCGGCGTTGCATCCTGCCCAGACGGACTATATCTATTTTGTCCTTAAGTCAGGGGATTCGACAACCCATAACTTTTCTTCATCCTACGCACAATTTCTAAAGGATAAAGAATCATACAAAAAGACACTATAGGAAAGCAAAGTGAACATTATAAACCCTTTGGTTGAGGAATATCTCAAAGAATTTTATTCACCTGCCAGCGAAAGACTGGGGGCGATCAGAATATCTGCTGAAAAACAGTACATACCCATCATAACCCGTGACGTGGAGCGGCTCCTCGCTGTTGTTTTGGAAAGTTTACAGCCGGCAAGGATATTGGAAATCGGCACCGCCATCGGCTATTCTTCCGCTTTTATGGCCACAACCAATGGCGACTACCATATCGACACCATTGAAAACAGCAAAACTGCATATGAGGCTGCAATTGATAATTTACATCAAATGAAATTACAAAATAGAATTGATGTAATTTATGGCGACGCGTCGGAAATACTGGACCAAATGATTGCAACAAAAAACACCGGAGACAAGGCCGAATACGACTTGGTTTTCATTGACGCGTCCAAGAGCCGTTACAAAGGTTTTTTTCAGCAGGCGCTGACCTTGACCAGAATCGGTGGGCTCATTATTTGCGACAACGTCCTGATGCGTGGAACTGTGGCCAACGACTGCTACGATCCTGAAGGCAAACATAAGACCAGCGTGAAAAACATGAGGGCTTTTCTCCACCATATCACTACCCGAAACGATGTTGAGACCGGAATTCTGCCGATTGGCGACGGAATCAGCATGAGCACTAAGCTAAAATGATGAATATGATTGAACTACTGGCTCCCGCGGGAGATCTGGAAAAATTGATAATTGCCGTGGACTATGGCGCGGATGCAGTGTATTTTGGCGGAGACTCCTTCAGTCTGAGAGCCGGCGCCGACAATTTTTCATTGGAAGAGATGACCCAAGGTATCGCCTATGCTCATGCACGAGGTGTGAAATGCTATCTGGCTGTCAATATTTTTCCCCATAACGAAGATATTGAGCCATTGACCAATTACCTAAAAAGCATCAGCGCATTGAACCTGGACGGGCTTATTGTGTCTGATCCGGCCGTGGTGTCCATAGCACAGGAAATCCTTCCGAACGTTGAATTGCATCTGAGCACGCAGGCAAATATGACCAACTACAAAACAGCTGAATTCTGGTACAAAACTGGTATCAGGCGCCTGGTGTTGGCAAGGGAGCTATCCCTGTCTGAAATCGCAGAAATCAGGGCGAATATCCCCAAAGACATGGAGCTCGAAGGATTTGTGCATGGTGCGATGTGCATGGCGTACTCCGGAAGATGTCTCTTAAGCAATTTCTTGATCGGGCGGGACGCCAATCGCGGAAATTGCGCCCATCCATGCCGTTGGAAATATTCACTGGTTGAAGAGAAAAGACCGGGGGAATATCATCCAATCGAGGAAGACGGCAGGGGAACTTACATATTGAACGCAAACGACCTATGCATGATCGAGTATATACCTCAATTGATCAATGCGGGCATCTCCTCCTTCAAAATTGAGGGCAGGATGAAAAGTATCTTTTATGTGGCTACTGTCGTTGGTGCTTACCGCAAGGCCATCGATGCTTATTACAAAGACCCTGCGAATTACAGGTTCGAAGAAAAATGGATGGATGAAATCCATAAGGCAAGCCATCGAACCTTTACAACCGGATTTTATCTTCATCCACCGACAAAGGAAGGACAAAATATCGAGACAAGCAATTATACCAGAGAATACACTTTCACCGGTCTAGTCAAAGACTATGATCCGATCAGTCAAATTGCCACAGTGGAACAACGGAACAAGATGTCCATCGGGGATGTCATTGAAGTCTTTGGACCGGGCAAGGAGCCTTTTGAGCAGGTTCTCACACTGATGACGGATGAAGATGGTGTCGCGATCAACACCGCGCCCCATCCACAACAAACCCTCAAGATTAAAATGAACCATGAAGTCCGTCTAAACGACATGCTGCGAAAGCGAAAGGAGTGAACCATGGGAACCAATCCCGCAAACTATTTGCCATCCGGATTGTTTTTAATCATTATTTTAGCATTGATTGTTCTGACTGCATTGTCTTCAGTTGCAGAAAAAACCATGACCGCCAGCAACAAAACAAAGATCACAGCCCACGAACAATTTTCCATTAGAGGTGTGATCACCATTTCCGAGCTTGGCATTTTTTTGGTAATCATTTTATGGCTGCAGAACAGTCTTTCGGCTTGGCTTGACAGCATGAATATTTTTGGAAGTCAAATCATCTCAATGATTCTGCTTCTTTTCCTTGCCTCATTCATTATATTGGTGTTCGGTGAACTTTACCCCAAAAAATGGGCCGCCCAAAAGCTGGACAAAGCGGCTGCCATGACTGAAAAGGCAACCAAGTGGGTTGCTTTGCCGGTCAAACCTTTCTTATGGTTTGTTTCCGTGACAGTCAATCTGCTGTTGCGGATAACCGGTCAAAAGATCCATTTGGAGGATGAGGAGTTTTCGGAAGAGGAAGTCATGTCCATGCTGGAAACCGGACAGGAGACAGGTGCGCTCAAAGAAGAAGGCAAAAAGATGATTGACAGCATTTTTGCCTTTGACGACAAATTCGCTTACGAAATCATGACCCCGCGCACCAACGTGTTCGCCATCGACATCAACGACCCGTCAGAGGAGTATATCGATACGTTGATGGAGTTGCGGTATTCCAGAATACCGGTCTATGACACCGACAGCGACAACATCATAGGAATCATTCACATCAAAGATTTTTTAATCAAAGCCAGGGAAGAGGGATTTGAAAACGTGGACATTCACGAGATCCTAAGAAAACCGTTTTTTGTCCCGGACACAAAATATATAGACACACTTTTCTTTGAATTGCAAAAGACAAGGCAGCACATTGCTATTCTCATCGATGAGTATGGCGGATTTTCGGGGATTGTCACGCTGGAGGATATCATTGAAGAAGTCATGGGCAACATCGATGATGAATACGATGAAGAAGAACCGAAGATTGAAACCATTGATGAAAACACTTATCGAATCGACGGCACCATGTATCTTGATGATATCAACGAAGAATTGAACACCGATTTGGCTTCGGAAAATATCGAAACATTAGGCGGCCTTCTCATTGAAATCTTGGGCGAAATCCCAAAAGACGGAGAAACAGGCACTGTGGTCCAACATGGTAAGTACACCTTCACCATCGAATCGGTGAACGACAAGAGAATCGGCAAAGTTTTAATGCATATTGCCACACCTAAGGTGGATGAAACAACCGGTGACGAGAAGAAGGAAACGGAGTAATATATGAAAATAGCATTCCACACATTGGGATGTAAAGTGAACCAATATGAATCGGAAGCCATCATAGAAAAATTCAAGACCTCCGGGCATCAGATTGTCGCCGAAACCGATGAGGCCGACGTATACATCATCAATACCTGCACGGTCACCGGTTTGGCTGACCGAAAATCACGACAATTCGTCCGTAAGTTCCGCAATATGAATGCGAACTGCCTGATTGTTGTAACCGGATGTTATGCACAAATGCAACCGGAAGAGATCGCCGCGATAGAGGGCGTAAATATTGTGGCCGGCACCAACGAAAAAGCTGATTTGGTGAGGATTGTCGAGGAATATGCAAACTCGAACGGAACGGAAATACACAGAAAAAAATATGAAGAATTGACTGAATTTGAAGAAATTGGATCTTCAGTCACCATGGAGACGAGAACCCGCGCACATATTAAAATACAGGATGGGTGCAATCGGTTTTGCTCATACTGTATTGTGCCATATGCCAGGGGCAACATTCGAAGCCGGGAAAAAAACAAAATCATCGAAGAAGCCAAAAAACTCATTGCTTCAGGATATAAAGAAATCGTTCTGACCGGCATCAACACAGCACTTTACAAAACAGAAGACGGGCTTGCATCGGGGCAGGGTCTGGTGGACGTGCTAACCGCACTTGAGGAGCAGGATGGAGAGTTTCGAATCCGCTTAAGCTCTTTGGAACCAACGGTCGTTAATAGCGACACCATAGGGAAATTCTTGCATTTTAAACGTTTATGCCCACATTTCCATCTATCCCTTCAAAGTGGAAGCGATACGGTGCTGAGGGCCATGAAACGCGATTACACCGCGAAAGAGTACCTTGAAATCGTTGAAAAACTTAAAAAACATGACCCGGGATTTGCCATCACGACAGACATCATTGTTGGATTTCCAGGAGAGACCCATCAGGATTTTCTTGAAAGCTGCAGGATCGTAGAACAGGCAGGGTTTTCAAAAATACACGTGTTCAAATACTCAAAACGCACAGGCACTCCGGCGGCGACAATGGGGAACCAAATATCCGGGACAATCAAAAATCAACGAAGCGCCCATCTCATCGCCCTGGGACATCAGCTGGAACAATCTTTCTTTCAGCGGAACAGCGGAACAATACGTCAAGTATTGGTTGAACATGCCGATCGGGAAAAGGGAATGCTTTCAGGCTATACTGACAATTACATCAGAGTCTACATACCGACTCAATTCAACGACACTGCCGATTGGGAAAATGAATTTATTCTTGCACGCTTGCAGGAACCATATGCCGACGGCATGATTGGAGAATATGTCAGTCGATAAAAGTACAAGGAGGAAAACAATGGATAAATGCTTATTTTGTATGATCGCAAACAAAGAGATCCCGTCCAATACCGTTTATGAAGACGACCTGATTTACGTATTTCATGATATCGATCCGCAAGCTCCAGTGCATGTGTTGATGGTGCCCAAAAAACATATTTCTTCCACGGAAACCGTCCAGGAAGAAGATGCAATGCTGGTCGCCCATATGATGCTGAAATTAAAAGAACTTACTGCGCTTCTGGGGCTGGAAAACGGATATCGGGTGGTGATGAACTATGGAGAAGACGGTTTGCAGACTGTTCCCCACCTCCATATGCATATTTTAGGAAAGAGAAAGTTGACATGGCCACCGGGTTGATAGTATAATACACTGGTTGTAGGCAAAGATTGTAACGTCAGGAGGTGAGTCGAGAAATGGCACAAGTAATTGTAAAAGAGAACGAAAGCTTGGAGAGCGCGTTAAAGAGATTTAAGCGTTCCTGTGCAAGAGATGGCGTTATGAGTGAGCTCAGAAAGAGAGAGCATTACGAAAAACCAAGCGTCAAACGTAAGAAAAAGTCTGAAGCTGCAAGAAAAAAAGCGAAAAAATATTAATCTGATAGAGGCGAGGTGTTTTGATTGACCTTAAAAGAAAGATTAATGAATGATTACAAAGAGGCCCTTAAAAGCCGGGATGAAATCAGAAAAAATTCCATCAGTTTTGCCCGTGCCGCCATCAAACAGGTGGAGGTCGACACAAGACAAGAATTAAATGATGATGAGATCATTCCCATCATCGCAAAGCAAGTCAAAATGAGAAGAGATGCCCTGGATGATTTCATACGGGGTGGCCGATCTGACTTAGCTGATGCCTACAAAGCAGAAATTGAAGTATTGCTCGCATACCTGCCCGCACAACTTACGGAAGACGATATTCGTCAGGTCGTGACCACGACCGCAGCCGAATTGGGTCTCTCGGAAGGCAGACAAAACATGGGAAAACTCATGGGTGCCGTCATGCCAAAAGTGAAGGGCGTTGCTGACGGTGGAACTGTCAAAAAAGTCATCGAAGAATTTCTAGGATAATATGAACATGCAACAACCCGATTCTGTCGGGTTGTTTGACTAAAAGGAGGACCATGGAAAAAACCACAACCATTACCATGGATCAAACATTGGACCACAGTGAGCTATTCGGCATCATGGACAAAAACCTTACCACAATCCGAGACAGCATGGATGTCGAATTGATTCAACGGGACAATCAGCTGTTGATGAAAGGTCCTGACGCCGAAAAAGCGGCGGATGTGGTCAAGGAATTGATAGGGATCCTTGAATCGGGAGAAAAACTGGACACCCAAAAAGTGGCTTATGTCGTTGCATTGGTGGAAAAAGGCCTTTCATATCATGAAGCCAACATCGACAAGCAGATCATATGCTATACCCAGATGGGAAAACCGATCAAACCCAAGACCCTTGGCCAGAAAAACTATGTCAACGCCATACAAAAGAAAGACATTGTTTTTGGAATCGGTCCCGCCGGCACCGGCAAAACATATCTGGCTGTGGCCATGGCTGCAAGCGCATTGAAGCGCAAAGAGGTGCAAAAGATCATTTTGGCGAGACCGGCCGTGGAAGCGGGAGAAAGCCTCGGATTTTTGCCCGGTGATTTGCAGGAAAAAGTGGATCCTTATTTAAGACCGCTATATGACGCGCTGTATGATATAATGGGAAGAGAGAGCACACTTCGGTTGAAAGAAAAAGAAATCATCGAGATTGTGCCTTTGGCGTATATGCGGGGCAGGACTTTGGACAATTCTTTCATCATTTTGGATGAAGCCCAAAACACAACAAAGGAGCAGATGAAAATGTTTCTGACCAGAATGGGTTTTGATTCCCGGGTGGTGGTCACCGGCGACATCACCCAAATCGACTTGCCAAAGGGCAGAAAATCCGGACTGATCGAAGTCACGAAGATCCTTAGGGACATTCCCGATATTGAATTTTGTTTTCTGAAAGACGTGGACGTTGTCCGACATGAGCTGGTCAAAAAAATTATCAACGCCTACGACGCATATTACACAAAAAATCCCAACGAGTTGGATGAGGGCTGAGATGGAAATAATCATAGACGGTGTTTCCCTTCCGGGGACATTAAAAATCGAACAATTTGAACAAGCCGCAGCGTATTGTCTGGAGGAAGAGGGTATTTCGCCGGAAAATATCGAAGTCAGCTTGACCTTTGTCGACCCTGAGGAAATCAAAGAATTGAATGCCTCCTATCGAGGGATGGAGAACATTACCGATGTTCTTTCTTTTCCTCAGTTCGATACAAAAAACGATATTCCAAAAGAAGGGATTGTTCTCCTTGGAGACGTTGTCATCTGTCTGGACAGGGCTTTGGAACAAGCCGATACTTACGGCCACTCGCCGGAAAGGGAAATATTGTATTTATTCGTGCACAGTATGTTTCATCTTTTGGGATATGACCACCAATGCGATGAGGAACAAGCAGAAATGCGAAATCTGGAAGAAAAAATATTGGCTCGGATTGGGCTGGAAAGGCGGTAACTATGTATAGAGAGTTATTTCAGCAAGCTGAGGCGATGATGCAGTATGCGTATGCCCCTTACTCCAATTATAGAGTTGGCGCAGCTGTGCTTACGCGGGATGGAAAGATGTTCACAGGTGTGAATATCGAAAATTCATCTTACGGCGGAACGATTTGTGCCGAACGCGTGGCGTTTTCCAAGGCGATTGCAGAGGGAGAGAGGGATTTCGAGGCGGTTGCCATTGCTTCAACCGATGGAAAAGGATGGCCGTGCGGAATTTGCAGGCAATTCATGTATGAATTTTCACCGGATTTAAAAGTTATCGTTGGACCGGATGTCGATCATTTGGAGATTTCCACCTTGTCCGATTTATTACCGAAGGGATTTAAATTTTGAAAAGTGGATTTATCGGCATCATCGGTAGACCCAATGTTGGAAAATCAACATTGCTGAATGCTGTATTAGGTGAAAAAGTGGCCATTACCACCGAAAAACCTCAAACGACCAGAAACACCATCAGAGGCATTTACACCGACAAAGATGCACAATTGGTTTTCATAGACACACCTGGCATACATCGCCCACGGACCAAACTGGGCAATTATATGACGGAGAGTGCTTTGCGCACTCTGGAAGAAGTCGATGTTGTCCTGTTTATCGTGGATGATTCAAAGCCGCTGGGACCGGGAGACCAGTATATTCTGGATACGTTGACCAAAATTAAAACACCAGTATATTTATTGATCAACAAAATCGACATCATTCCGCCGGATCAATATCAAAACCTTCACATGGAATATGAAAAGGCGGGAATATTTAAGGAGATTATTGGGATCTCGGCATTGAACAACACAAATGTCGGCCTTTTGCTCGATAAACTGAAGGCCGCTATGGAAGAAGGACCCATGTATTTCCCGGAAGATATGGTCACCGACCATCCGGAACGCTTTCTGGTTGGAGAAATCATACGGGAAAAGTTGCTTCGATATTTGCAGGATGAAATTCCACACGGCATTGCCGTTGAAATTGAATCCTACGAAGAAAAAGAAACCATCACCAATATCGGCGCTGTGATTTATTGTGAAAAAAAGAGCCATAAAGGCATCATCATCGGCAAAGATGGCCGCAAACTCAAAGGTGTGGGCAAAAGCGCCAGAGAAGAAATCGAATCCCTGTTGGGCACGAAGGTTTTTTTGCAACTTTGGGTCAAAGTAAAGGAAAACTGGCGGGATAGCGAAACCGCCCTATCAGGCTTTGGGTATAAGGAATAGACCATGTACACAGAAACAGAAGGAATCATCTTGAGACAAACAAAAACGGTCAACGGAAGAAGGATGATTCTTTTATTTTCCAAAAAATTCGGTAAAATCAGCGCAGGCTCGGGAATTACGGAAAAAGGCAGGAGCAAAGCGGCGCTGGCGTTGCGTCCTTTCGCATACGGTCGTTATGAGATGTTCAAAAATCAGGAACGTTTCAACATTCAAAGCGCCGAAGTGATCCGAAGCTATTTTAAAATAGGCGAAAACATCGACAAATTCATGGCTTCTTCCTACATCATGGAAATATCCGACAAGCTATTGGAGGAAGGCGCGCAAAATATCAAGTATTTTCAATTGATGCTTGATTTTTTTGATGTGATGGAAAAACGGGAGGCGGATATGTTGACCTTGGTTTTGGCGTTCGAAATCAAGGCGCTCCAGATCTTGGGCGTCGCGCCCCAGCTGGATGGGTGTGTCGTTTGCAACCAACCTGGCGCAACGACATCTTTTGGGGTTCGCGAAGGCGGGATGATTTGTGAAAAATGCTTGAAGAATATGCCAAACACCGCCAATGATTCATTGATTTATGAACTGAGTTTTGATATAGTTGATGTACTGAAGTATTTTCTGAACAATCCAATCCAATCCTTTCAAAATCTCAGATTGGCAGAGGAGAAACAGATCATCATCAAATCCTTGCTTCGGACATATTTGTCCTATCATTTGGACTTGGGTGCCCTAAAAAGCGAGTGCTTTATCTAATATAAAGGAGGTTGTATCATGGAAATTACATTGGAAAAAATCGAACTGGTCAAGGACAGAACCGGTGTGAGCTACAAAGAAGCCAAAGCTGCTTTGGAAGCAGCGGACGGCAGCGTAGTGGATGCGATCATCAGCATTGAAGAAAATATGGAATCCACAAACAACAAGACATTTGGAAGCAAAGGCGCCGCAGTGGTGGATTCAATAAAGGAATTGGTCAAAAAAGGCAATGTCAGCAAAATTGTTGTCAAAAAAGCCAGCGGCGATTCGATTGTGAATATCCCTGTCAACGCCGGCCTTGTAGGCTTGGTCGTCGCTCCTTGGGGAATGTTGGCAGCGGCGGTTGCGGCCTTTGGATTCAAGTGCATCATCGAGATTGTCAAAACTGACGGAACAATTATCGATGTCAGCGATCGAGCCACTGACGCAGTCCAAAAGGCAAAAGAAAAGGGATCTGAATTCGCAGACGTCGCCAAGGAAAAAGGCGCTGATGTCTACGAGAAGGTGAAGAGCAGCGAGATGTACGAAAAAGTAGCATCCAGCGACTCTGTCGAAAAAGTGATGGATGCCGCTGAAACCGCCATCCACAAAACCACCGAGGCATTCAATAAAACAACTGATGCCATGAGGAAAAAGAAACAAGAAGTCGCAGAGGAATTTGCGGACAACTTCGCCGATGTGGATGACAAAGTGGATGACAAAGTGGATGATATCACCGAAAAAGTTGAAGATGTAGCTGAAGAAATTGAAAAAGCAGTGAAGGAAGGCAAACAATAAACATGGATAGAACTGTCACAATGGAGAAGATCACTTCTCTGGCAAAAGGTAGAGGGTTTGTATACCCGGGTTCGGAAATTTACGGAGGACTGGCCAATACCTGGGATTACGGCCCTCTTGGCGTAGAATTTAAAAACAATCTAAAAAAAGCCTGGTGGAGAAAATTCGTCCAGGAGTCGAAGTATAATGTTGGTCTTGATGCGGCAATCCTAATGAACCCGAGAACTTGGGAAGCCTCCGGACACATCGGCGGGTTTTCAGATCCGCTGATTGATTGCAAGGAATGCAAAGCAAGATTTCGTGCCGATAAGTTGGTTGAGGATCAAATGCACAAAGAGGGCATCACTGGAATTTCCGTGGATGGATGGCCCAAAGAAAAACTCGAGGAATATTTGGATTCCCATGAGGTAGCCTGCCCTGAATGTGGGAAGCGAAACTTCACCGGCATCCGTCAGTTCAATTTGATGTTCAAAACTTTCCAAGGCGTCACCGAGGACTCCAAAGCCGAAATTTTCCTGAGACCTGAAACAGCCCAAGGCATTTTTGTAAATTTCAAAAACGTACAGCGCACATCCAGAAAGAAAATACCGTTTGGAATCGCACAGGTTGGCAAATCTTTCCGAAATGAAATTACCCCAGGCAATTTCACTTTCAGAACCAGGGAATTTGAGCAGATGGAACTGGAGTTTTTCTGTAAACCCGGAACCGACTTGGAATGGTTTGAATTTTGGAAGAATTATTGCAAAACATTTTTGCTTTCCCTGGGTATGCGGGAAGAACATATCAAGATGCGGGACCACGCCCAAGAAGAATTATCCCATTACAGCAATGCGACCACCGACATTGAGTACCTTTTCCCATTTGGTTGGGGTGAATTATGGGGAATTGCCGACAGGACGGATTTTGACTTGAAACAACACATTGAGTTTTCCGGACAGGAACTGAACTACATCGACCCGGAGACCAATGAAAGGTACGTGCCTTTCGTCATCGAGCCTTCATTGGGAGCGGATCGTGTCGCATTGGCGTTTTTAATCGACGCTTATGACGAAGAAACCCTTACAGCCGAGGACGGCAAGGAAGACACCAGAGTGGTGATGCGCTTCCATCCTGCAATTGCACCGTTCAAGGCCGCGGTATTGCCATTGGCAAAAAAATTATCCCATATTGCAGAACCCATACACGAGCAACTTGCCAAATATTTCATGGTTGATTATGATGCGACCGGTTCCATCGGCAAACGGTACCGCAGGGAAGATGAAATAGGGACGCCATTTTGCATTTGTGTGGATTTTGACACAGAAACCGATGGTTGCGTGACCATTCGAGATCGGGACACCATGGAGCAAATCCGTATTCCGATTGAAGAAGTCAAGACATATATTGAGTCAAAACTGGAGTTTTAAAAAGAAAGTGAGAGAGAGATAGGACATGGAAAAATTTGTTTATTCCTTCGATGAAGGTTCCAAAGAAATGAAAAACCTGCTTGGCGGCAAGGGGGCAAATCTAGCTGAAATGACCAAGATTGGATTACCGGTTCCTTTCGGATTCACAGTTACCACTGAAGCTTGCAACAGATATTACGAAGAAGGCAAGCAAATAGGTGCAGACATAATCGAAGATATTTATATCAAACTGGCTGACCTGGAAAAAAGAACAGGAAAGACATTTGGCTCCGCCGCAAATCCGTTGTTGGTTTCTGTACGTTCCGGCGCTGTTTTTTCCATGCCAGGTATGATGGACACCATCCTGAATCTTGGACTGAACGACGAAACGGTCATCGGTCTTGCTGAACTGACTCAAAATCCACGGTTCGCTTATGACAGTTATCGCAGATTCATACAAATGTTCGGTGACGTTGTTTTGGAAGTGCACAAAGCCAAATTCGACGCTATTTTTGAAGCCAAAAAGCATGAAAAAGGCGTTCACTTCGACGTTGAACTGAAGACTGAAGATTTGCAGGAAATCATAGTTGAATACAAGAAACTGGTTCTACAAGAGATGGGCCATGAATTCCCGCAGGAACCCAAAGATCAATTGATGGAAGCCATCAAAGCGGTTTTCCGTTCATGGAATAACGACAGAGCCATTTTATATCGTCAACTCAACGGAATCCCTTCAAACTTGGGAACTGCGGTGAATGTGCAGTCCATGGTATTTGGAAACATGGGAGACACTTCGGGAACTGGCGTAGCCTTTACAAGAAGCCCTGTCAACGGTGAGAAAAAGATATTCGGTGAATTCCTGGTGAACGCCCAAGGCGAAGATGTGGTCGCAGGCATCAGAACACCACAACCCATCGATGAGATGGCTGTGGCTTTCCCTGAAGTATATGTTGAATTCAAACGCATTTCTGAACTGCTTGAAAAACACTACACGGATATGCAGGACATGGAATTCACTGTTGAACGAAATCAGCTATTCATGCTTCAGACAAGAAATGGCAAGCGTACCGCAGCTGCTGCCGTCAAGGTTGCCGTGGACATGGAAAAGGAAGGTCTGATCGACAAAATGACAGCGGTCACACGTTTGGAACCCGCTCAAATCGATCAATTGCTACACCCAAAATTCGATGAAAATGAACTGGCGAAGGCAGTGGTGTTGGCCAAGGGCTTGCCGGCATCCCCCGGCGCGGCTTCAGGCAAGATCTTTTTCACAGCCGCAGACGCTGTTTCAGCCGTCGCCAATGGTGAAAAAGCGATATTGGTTCGAAAAGAAACATCCCCTGAAGATTTGGCCGGCATGGTAGTCGCTGAAGGGATTCTGACAGCCAGGGGCGGCATGACTTCCCACGCGGCGGTAGTTGCCAGAGGCATGGGAAAATGCTGTGTGTCCGGTTGCTCTGAAATCAGTGTGGATGAAGACACCAAAATCATGGCGGTAGGGGACAAGACCTTCACTGAGGGCGATTTTCTATCATTGCACGGCACAATGGGCGTCGTCTACCAGGGATTGGTCAATACCGTCGCACCAGCACTGTCCGGAGACTTCGAAACAATCATGGAGTGGGCTGATGAAATCAGAACACTTAAAATTCGGACCAATGCTGACAACCCCAGGGATGCCCAGCAAGCTGTTGAATTCGGCGCAGAAGGTATCGGTCTATGCCGAACGGAGCACATGTTCTTTGAGGACGAAAGAATCCCCAATGTACGAAGAATGATAGTTGCCGACACAGAAGAAGAGAGAAGGGAAGCGCTTGCCGTATTGCTGCCTTACCAAAAGGAAGATTTCAAAGGTATTTTTGAAGCGATGGGTCAGCGACCTGTAACAATCCGTTTATTGGATCCTCCTCTTCATGAGTTCCTCCCACACACCGAAGAAGAAATCAAGGAACTGGCCGAAACCATCAATGTGCCATACGAAAAATTGTCAAGAAGAGTATCCGAACTTCATGAGTTCAACCCAATGCTGGGCCACAGAGGTTGCAGACTGGCCATCACTTATCCAGAAATTGCCGAAATGCAGGCCGAAGCGATTATAATGGCCGCAATTGAACTGAAAAAAGAGAAGAATATGGACGTCGTTCCCGAAATCATGATTCCGCTGGTCGGTCTGGCGAACGAGCTGAGCTACGTCAAAAAAGTTGTGATTCAGACCATCGAAAAAATCTTCAAGAGAGAAGACACAACCGTTAAATACATGGTCGGCACCATGATTGAAATCCCACGTGCCTGTGTCACTGCCGATGCTATCGCCAAGGAAGCCGAATTCTTCTCCTTCGGTACCAATGACCTGACACAGATGACCTTCGGCTTCTCCAGAGACGACACCGGAAATATCATCAAGGAGTACAGGGACAAGCTGATCTTCGAAGAAGATCCGTTCCAGACACTTGATCAGGTCGGTGTTGGCCAATTGATCAAGATGGCCGTCGAAAAAGGCAAAAGCGTCAGGCCCAACATCAAACTCGGCATATGCGGCGAGCATGGAGGCGACCCCAAAACAATCGAATTCTGCCATCATGCCGGCTTGAACTACGTTTCCTGTTCACCGTTCAGAGTGCCAATCGCACGTTTGGCAGCGGCACAAGCAGTAGCGAAAGCATCAAAAAAATAATGGGTCAGTACTGAAGTAGCAATAAAAATTCCATCAAAAAAGTGGAGGGCAACCTCCACTTTTTGGCTTTCATCGAATATGTCGAATGGTTTGACTGGGTGTTTGAACCGCTTGGCCTAGGATATTTTAAGAAGTTCCTCGGCGATTTGAATCGCGTTTGTGGCTGCGCCTTTTCGGATATTGTCGGCAACAACCCACAAATTCAGGCCATTTGTGATAGATTCATCCCTGCGGATTCTACCTACATAGACTTGGTCGGTATCAGCGGCATCCAGCGCCAAAGGATAAATGTTGTTGGCTGGATCATCTCGCAGAACGATTCCAGGGGAACCGGCCAACAATCTTTTGACATCTTCAACTTCAAACGGCTTTTCAAACTCCAAATTGATGGACTCGCTGTGGGCAGCCACAACTGGCACCCGCACTGTTGTCGCCGTGATGGCGATGGAATCATCCCCCAATATTTTTCGTGTTTCATTGACCATTTTCATTTCTTCTTTGGTGTAACCGTTTTCCAAAAATACATCAATGTGTGGGATGCAATTGCCTACAATAGGATAGGGATACGCGGTTGTCGTTCCATATTTCAGATCATTGATTCCCTTAATGCCTGAGCCGGAAACGGACTGATACGTGGAATAAACAATTCGTTTGATTTTGTACTTGTCATGTAATGGCTTTAACGCGACCACCGCTTGAATTGTGGAACAATTGGGATTTGCGATGATACCTTTGTTCCACTTGATATCTTCCGGATTCACTTCAGGAACAACGAGAGGAACATCTTTATCCATACGCCAGGCACTGCTGTTGTCTATGACAACCACACCATGCTTGGCCGCGATCGGCGCAAACTTTTCGCTTGTGGATCCGCCGGCGGAAAAAAGTGCGATATCGATCCCATCATCAAAGGAATGTTCGGTCAACTCCTCGACGGTGTAAGGTTTACCTTTGAATGTGACAGTGGTTCCCTTGGACTTGGCTGAAGCCAACATGGTGATATGGTTAAAAGGAAAATCCCTTTCCTCCAGAACTTTCAGGAATGTTGTGCCTACAACGCCGGTTGCGCCCACGACTGCAATGTTTGGTCTTTTATTCATTTCTTTTGCTCCCTTCAATGGTTTGCTTGACATTATACCACCCGAACGGAAAAATGAAAAGGTAAAGCGGCATTCTTCCAAAAACAATGCAGGATATCGGGTAATGTGCTATAATATAAATTGATTTTTTATGGAATCAAAGGAGGAAAATTCTTGGCGACGTTAACTTATTTACAAGCGATTATTTTGGGCATTGTTCAGGGACTTGGCGAATTTTTGCCCATCAGCAGTTCAGGGCATTTAGCGATTCTTGAACATTTTTTTGATATAAAAGGGGATAGTGTGCTTCTCTTCGCAGTGCTGCTGCACATGGGTACCCTATTATCGGTTCTAGTTATCTATAGACGCGATATCATAGCGCTTTGTCGGGAACTGGCGTTGACAATAAAGGATATCGTCACTGGCAAAGGGCCAAGGATCAATTCGTCTCCGGAAAGGAGACTTGGCTTCATGATTTTGGTGGCCACCATTCCAACCGGACTGATGGGCGTCCTTTTCAATGATGTTTTCACCGGTTTCTATCAATCCCTGACAGCCATTGGTATTGGACTTTTAATAACCGGCACACTTCTGTGGTTTGCTGAGAGAATGGGCAGGGGAAGATGCCAGGTGGAAAAAATGAAATTCAGGCATGCGGTCTTTGTTGGAATTTTGCAAGGTGTCGCAATCACACCGGGTATTTCAAGATCCGGGTCAACCCTTTTTGGTGGGCTTTTCATGGGTCTGGAGCGGAATTTCGCTTTGCGATTCGCTTTTTTGGTGTCCATTCCAGCCATTCTGGGATCTGCGGTCATGGAGCTGCCGCCGGCGCTGGATGCAGGGCTTTCTTCTGAGTTGATTGGTCCCGTTGTCATCGGGACCGTTGTATCCGCTGTGATGGGTTTCATTGCCATTAAAGCGATGCTTCGCCTGGTGGCGAACATGAAACTGAGCATTTTCTCGTTCTATACTTGGGGATTGGGTCTTCTTGTAATCCTATATTCCATATTTAGTTAAGGAGTTCGATTATGACAGAAAAGAAGAAAAGAGGGCCGGGAAGACCTCCCGGATCAAAAAACAAAAAAAATATCACACCTGATGTTTCCGCAAAACGTGCTGGAGAATCAGGAAGTTCAACCCGTGGCTTTTTTGCGACAGAGCCAAGAGTACGTGATGAAATCGGCGCCATCGTGTTGATTGCCTTTGGCGTTTTTCTCATCATCGCATTGCAAACCAAACTTGTTGGTTTGGTTGGCAATGGCATTTCCGATTTTCTAAAAGGCGCCTTTGGCCTTGGCGGATTTTTCCTACCTTATTTTCTGATCATCTATGCGATCTTGATATTTGCCGGAGCCGTGGTGCCATTTTCATTGCGGACCGCCGTCATTCAGGTACTGCTTTATTTGACTCTTGATCTGATCAACGCCGGTCGGTATGTTGCTGATATGAAATATGGGATATTGGGAATCAAAGAAGTTTATAACGCGGGAATCGACTTGAAAAACGGGGGTGTTTTTGGAATGTATGCCGGAAATGGCATTTACAATCTCATTGGCATTGTCGGCCTTTACCTTCTTTGCGGTGTTTTGATTCTGATCTTCGCACTGCTGCTGGTCAACACACCAATTTCAAGGTTTTTCCAAAAGGCGAAAGAACGTCGTGAACTGAGAGCCCATGAGCGACAAACTTCGATGACCGAAGATGAAAAAAGAAAAGCGGATCGGGAAAAACGCTGGGCGGAAGCAGCGCTCGAGAAAAGCAGAAAATTGGATGAAATCAACGATATACCGCCTTTTGAAATGGCCTCAGACAAACAAGAAATCCAAAGCCGACAAGAGGAGATTCCTCTTTATCGGGAAGAATCCAAAAACATATCAACGAATCCAGGCACCGATGTGTCCCACAGACAACGAAACATTTTGGATCTGGTATTGGATGACAGTCTTTTCGACAAAGACGAGGCTGACAAACAGCCTGTTTCCAAGCCATCATTCGGTTTTGACAATCAAATTGATGTAAAAGATAAAACCGCTACCCAGACTGGCCTTGTAAACAAGGAATCCGACAACATGCCTTTCGTTTTTCCCAAAACACCGGGCAAGTATGTGCTGCCCCCTCTTGATTTGCTTAAAAAGGCGGCAATCAGTTCATCGATGAAGGGAATGAATCATGGACTGAACGAGAGAGCCGCACTTCTGGAACATACCCTTCGAAGTTTCAACGTTGAAGCCAAAGTGACCAATGTCGTTGAGGGCCCCTCCGTCACCCGTTATGAGATTCAACCGGCAGTAGGGGTGAAAGTGTCCAGCATTGTTCGACTTTCTGACGATATCGCGTTGAATCTGCGGGCCAAAAGCATCCGTCTCGAGGCACCGATTCCGGGCAAAGCGGCAGTGGGCATTGAAGTCGAGAATGAACATCGTGAAATGGTTTCGATTCGTGAGATTATCGAATCCAAAGAATTCCAGACACACAAATCCAAGCTTGCCTTTGCGGTTGGAAAAGACATCGGAGGCAATGCGGTTGTCGCCGATTTGGCAAAAATGCCTCATTTGCTTATTGCCGGAGCCACTGGGTCAGGTAAAAGCGTGTGCATCAACACCATTATTTCCAGCTTTTTGTGCAAAGCCAGACCCGAAGAGGTCAAACTGGTGTTGATCGACCCTAAAATGGTTGAGCTGGGCAACTACAACGGGATTCCACACTTATTGATTCCAGTTGTGACAGATTCCACCAAAGCGGCCGCCGCATTGAACTGGGCCGTGGCGGAGATGAGCGGACGATATAAAAAATTCGCCGCTGTCGGAGCGCGTGATATTGCCACTTACAACAATATCATGAAAGAAAACCGCCAGAAGGATGAAATCCTTCCGCAAATTGTTGTGATAATCGATGAATTGGCGGATCTGATGATGGTGGCCAGCAGTCAGGTGGAAGATGCGATCTGCAGATTGGCCCAGCTCGCCAGAGGAGCCGGAATGCATTTGATCGTCGCGACTCAGCGTCCATCTGTCGATGTCATCACAGGTCTGATCAAAGCCAACATTCCATCACGAATTGCATTTATGGTATCATCACAAATCGACTCGAGAACCATCATCGACATGCCGGGCGCCGAAAAACTTGTGGGTAACGGGGATATGCTGTTCAAGCCGCAGGATCTAAACAAACCCAAACGAATTCAAGCGCCATTTATTTCCGATCAGGAAGTGAACAACATCATCAATCATGTCAAAGCTCAAATGGAAGGTTCTGTGGAGTATTCAGGAGAAATCATTGAACATATCGAGCGTGGCAATTCATACGATAATAGTGAAGATCGGGATGATTTGTTGCCGGATTGCATCGAAATGGTGGTTCGGGCCGGTCAGGCATCCGTTTCCATGCTGCAACGAAGGTTCCGCTTGGGTTACAATCGTGCCGCGCGTATCATGGATATGATGGAGTCACGTGGCATTGTTGGTCCGGCTGACGGATCAAAACCCAGAACTGTAATAATGACGGAATCCGATTTGGATCGGATGAAAGAAGAAAACGGAGATTTTTCGTGAAGATATTTATCGAAACACTTGGATGTCCCAAAAATGAAAATGACTCCAGTCTTTTTGGCGGGCAGCTTGAATTGGCGGGACATCAAATCATCAATGACCCCGCCTTGGCGGACGCCGTCATAGTCAATACTTGCGGATTCATCAATGATGCCAAAAAGGAATCCATCGATGCGATTTTCAGGATGCGCACCATCAAGCGCCCGGATGCCATTTTGGTGGTGTCGGGATGTTTGACGCAACGATATGGCGACGACCTCTATCGAGAAATACCCGAGGCGGATATTATTCTGGGTGTCAATGATTATGAAAAGCTCCCAAATTTACTGGAGGCCTTTGTAGCGGGAAAGAGGCAAAAATTTCTCGTTGGAAGTCCCACGCCGGAAGATTGGCAGCACAGAAGATTTGACGGCCCACCGTACCAGGCGACACTAAAAATTTCAGAGGGTTGCGACAATCGTTGTACCTATTGTGTCATTCCGGAGATTCGAGGAAATTTTCGAAGCCGTCCCATTGAGGATTTGTTTCAAGAGGCACAATGGCTGGCGAAAAGCGGTTGCAAGGAATTAATACTCATCGCCCAGGATGTGACGGCATATGGTCTTGACCTTTACGGCAAATTGGCTCTTCCAGAGTTACTGACTAAGATTTGCGCCATTGAAGAACTGAAGTGGATTCGATTGATGTATTGCTACGAAGACAGAATCACCGACGAGCTTATCAAAGTAATGTCCTCTGAACCTAAAATATGCCATTACATCGATATTCCGTTGCAGCATTACAGCAGCGATGTTCTTAAAAAAATGAATCGAAGATCGACACCCCAATCCATCAGTGAAACAATCCAAAAACTTCGTCAAGCGATGCCGGACATACATATAAGAACCACTTTTATAACTGGTTTTCCTGGGGAAACCCAAGATGATTTCAGGATTCTTCTGGATTTCATCCAATCAAGCCGGTTTGAAAGATTGGGAGTATTCGCCTATTCGAAGGAAGAAGGAACGCCAGCCTGTTCGATGAAGAATCAAATCCCAAAACGGATAAAAGATCGGAGAAGGGACGAAATCATGCTTCGGCAAATGGAAATATCCAGAGAACTCAATTGTCAAAAAATCGGACAGATCTTTGAAACCATTATTGATGAAGTTGAAGACAACCCGGATTGCCCTGTGGCAAAAAAGGGATATACCTATATTGGTAGAACCAGATATGATGCTCCGGAAATCGACCACAGCGTGATTGTACAGTCAAATCACATACACAAGCCTGGAGACATCATCCTGGTTGAAATCACCGACAGCTTTGACTATGATATCGTAGGTATGGAGGTCCAAAATGAATTTGCCAAATAAATTGACGCTCGCAAGAGTGATCGCTGTTCCATTTTTTATCATTTTATATCTGTTGGGTTGGCAAATATGGGCGGCTGTATTGTTCATCGCCGCGTCCGCGACTGATGCTCTGGATGGATATCTGGCCAGAAAAAACAATCTTGTCACCAATTTCGGCAAAATCATGGACCCGCTGGCCGACAAAATCCTCGTCATCTCAGCGCTGGTATTGTTGGTTGAGTCGGGAACGGTCGCCGGCTGGATGCTTATTGTCATATTGGCCCGGGAATTCGCCGTGGCCGGACTGCGGACAGTGGCGGCCTCCGAGGGAAGAGTCATCGCTGCCGGCACAACCGGCAAGATTAAAACAATACTGCAAATGATTGCGGTGCCGTTGTTGCTTTTGAACGACTGGCCCTTTTCCTTTATCAACATACCGATGGATCAAATCATGCTTTGGGCTTGTGTCGTCATGACCATCGTTTCAGGAACGGAATATATCTTACGAAACAAATCTGTTTTTCAGGGTTAGGAAAGAAGAGAATATGAGAGCCTCCATAGTAAGTGTGGGAACTGAACTTTTGTTCGGGCAAACCATCAATACGAATTGCGCCTATTTATCCGATGCGTTGAATCGGATGGGCATTGATGTGCTGTACCATTTCACGGTAGGGGATAATCCGGCAAGGCTGGAAGACATTCTATTGGAAGGATTGAAACGTTCTGATCTGATCATCACAACAGGCGGTCTCGGACCAACTCAGGATGACTTGACCAAGGAAGTTGTCTGCAAAGTCATGGATGCTCCTTTAATGCTCCATCAGCCAAGCATGGATGCCATTGAAAGCTTCTTTGAGGCGGTCAAACGTCCAATGACGGACAATAACATCAAACAGGCGATGTTGCCTCAAGACGGAACCATTTTTCCCAATGATCGCGGAACCGCTCCGGGTTTTGCAGTCACCAAAAACAATAAGATCATCGCGTGTCTGCCTGGCCCTCCTCGCGAAATGAAGGCCATGTTTGAACTTTCCATGGCTCCTTTTCTGGCAGAAAAGACAAATAGCGTGATTTACTATCAAATCCTCCGCACGTATGGGCTTGGAGAATCCGCAATGGAGACCGCTTTATTGGATTTGATTGACAACCAAACCGATCCGACCATAGCCACCTATGCCATGGAAGGGGAGAGTTACCTTCGCGTGGCATCAAAAGCGGCGACGTTTGATGAAGCCAAAAAGAATGTTGAAAAGACCGTTGACGCTGTGATGCAACGAATTGGAGAATATGTCTATAGTGTCAAGGGACAAAATCTCGCAGATGTTGTAGCAGAGAAATTATTGGCCAGCGGGTTGAGCCTTTCCTGTGCCGAGTCTTGCACCGGCGGGTTGTTTGCGGCCGCGCTTACCAACGTGCCGGGCATTTCCAAGATTTTTGACAGGGGATTTGTGACATACAGCAACAAAGCAAAAATTGAAGAACTGGGTGTTTCACCACAGACCCTTGAGGAATATGGAGCGGTTAGTGAGGAAACAGCCAAAGAAATGGCGATAGGTGTCTATCGGACCACAAAAAGCAATATATGCATATCGGTGACGGGCATAGCGGGACCGGATGGCGGCACGGAAATAAAACCTGTCGGCCTTGTTTATATCGGACTGTTGGTCGCCCATGAAGGATGTGAACCTGAGATTTATATATCCCAACATCTTTTCCGCTGGAAGAATCGTGAAAAAAACCGAGAAGTGACAGTTCTAGCCATGCTCCACAGCATTTTTGAACATGTTTTCAACAAGACCAAATAGATGATGGAAAGTCCTCATTGGTTGCGATTTGCAAACAAGTATGCTACCATTTAGATTGACGGGATTTAATTTTTATACAATATCGTTGGAGGAACGAATGAAAAAAGTGATAACATATGGCACCTTTGACCTGATGCATTATGGTCATGTCAATCTTTTTCAGCGGGCGAAGCAATTGGGCGACTACTTGATTGTCGCAGTGTCCACCGACGAATTCAACAGGGACAAGAAAAACAAAGAGAGCTTCTTTTCCTACGAGGAAAGAAAACATCTGGTGGAAGCGATCCGATATGTTGATTTGGTCATTCCCGAATCCAGTTGGGAACAAAAAATATCCGATATCAAAGAATACAAAATCGACACTTTTGTCATTGGGGACGACTGGAAGGGAAAATTCGATTTTCTCAAAGAATACTGCGAGGTGGTTTACTTGGAACGAACACCTGAGATTTCAACGACCCGCATTAAAAGTCAACTCAAAAAATAAGCCTGCGTTCAAAACTGGAGGGCGGCATGACACCGGAACAAAAGAAATTATTAAGCTTATTTATTGAAATCGACGATATTTGTGAAAGACATGATATCGTGTATTATATGGCAGGCGGCACTTTAATCGGCGCGATGAGACACAAAGGATTCATTCCCTGGGATGACGACATGGATCTTCTGATGACAAGGGACAACTGGCTTAAATTCATTGAAGTCACCCGATACGATATTCCCGAAAACAGAGTGCTTGAATGTCAGGAACTTGACCGGGATTACCCCAACATGTTTGGACGATATACGGATATCACTTCATCCGCCATTCACAAAAACCAAATACTCGGCGATGGCATCGCCGGATATGTGGTGGATATCCTTGTTCTGGATCCAATCCCTGACAAAACAGAAAGCTATGTACGATATCGGGATGATCTGCTTTTATATTCCGATCTTGTGAATCCATCATTGAATTATAGCTATAGATACCAAGTGAATGGGGATCGATACCCGGTATATTCAAAGAAAATGAAACGGTTGGGCAAAAATGAGGTTCTTTCTGAGATTGAGCAAAGACTTTTTGCATATAATGAGGAAGCATGCCCGTATTATGTGATGCGCTGGGGCGGAGCACCTTTTATTTTTGACAAGGATATGTACGGGAATTCACGCTTTGCCACTTTTGAAGGGATAAAATGCAGGATTCCAGACCGAACGGGAGATTATCTGACCTGGCATTACGGAGACGACTGGATGAATATTCCTCATCATTCCGAACACGAGTCCCATGATGCGATCTTTAGTTTCACAACAGATTACAAAACAATCCAAAAGGATTATCTGCGTTATTTGGATATCAAGAAAGTAAGAAAATCCATTGAACACAGAAAACATTATCTACTGAATCATATGGATGCGTTGTCGGAAGTCAAAGATCGGCAGGTGCGTATCCTGAGTCTGGCCACCAAACTCGATATTGAATATAAAGTTCTGAATTGTGGATTTGATATATTTCAAGCCCTTAAAGAAGAGAAACATGAAAAGTTGAGTGTGCTTTTCGCCAAGTTCTTTGATGAGCAATTAAGCAGAAAACAAATTGGGCGGGAAGACTATCTGGGCATCGGCCGTTTCAACAAACCCGTTTATTGCGGGCTTGATGATGGTATCCTATATGTTGCTGTTATGGTGTTGACACACACCAATCGGATCGCAAAAGCGGCACGTTTGATAGAGGTCAGAGAAACCACCGGCATTCCAATCAGCTCGGATTTGAAAGATGCTCTATCGTTGATTCTGCAGATAAGAAAAGCGATTTCGCTTTACGATTTGGGGAAATATGCGGAGTCGTTTGAACTGACAACCACCTTACTTTCAAATTACCACAAAAACTATAATCTGAATGTGCTGAAGATCCGCCACCTGATGGACCGCGGTGCATTTGACGAGGCTGAGGAATCAGTTGACATAGCCATGGCGATTTTTCCAAGAGATGGTGTTTTTTTAAAGTTTTATGGTGATTTGGTCTACCGGAAAGACAAAGATCGTGCGTATAAAATATACGAAAAAGCTGTTGCCATGACAACCAACGGATGCACTCATCTGGAGGTAAAAGAAAAGGTTTTGGCCGATAAAAGCGAACTGATCGCCAAGACCATGGAGAAACTGGACTTGGAGTCTGCCAACAGATATTTTCAATTGGCGGACGATGACCTTGATTTCTATATTCTAAAACAAAACATAAGCCTTAACAGCATTGATTCAGCAGAGGAACTCTTTTCACAAATCCAAGGCATCAAAAAAATGCTCATTCACTTCGATTTTGATCTAAAGCTGTTGGCTTTGCTGAAGATGTACTATATTAAAATAGGCGAGAAACCCAAGGTCGCCGACCTGCGCACAAAGTACCTGACTGCGAATACAGTCTCCGATTATCATGAATTGGCAGCTGAGTTGGAAACTTATGAGGAACACGAAAAGGATGGCACATACTATAAACTGCTTGGAGATGTATCTTCCAATTTGGGTCTTATCGACGAAGCGAATGATTTTTGGAGTAAGGCGAGAAAATTGCCTATCGATGATTTGACACGGATTGAATTGAAGACCACTATGCTGAAGGAGTCTTAAAGATGAAGGAAATGCAGAAAAAAACACATCAACTTCTTCAGGAAATTGCGGAGATTTGCGAAGAAAACAATCTGGCGTACTTTTTAGGTCCCGAAACCTTGGCAACAGCGGCCATACACAATGGATTCGATAAAAATATCATCAATTTGGATTTGATGATGCCGGTGGATGACCTGACAAAATTCATTTCTGTCTTTGATGCTGTCCATCCTGCCGACAGGGGATTGGATTATATGGGTAACCATAAGCATTATTTGGGTTTTCAGGTGTCTTATGTAGATTTGTCATCAACCTATATCAACATGAATCAGGGATTCAATTTCTCCAAATTTGGCGCGAAAGTGAATCTAATTCCTTTAAGGAAAAGAGTGGGTGGTTTTAAGGGGAGGCTGCTCAAGCTTCTGGAGCTGGGATGGGAGTGCAACGGTTATCGACTTACACGAAAAGTGAATTGGCGACGTATCTTGGCTGCTGGTGTGGTGCGGCTCATGATGGTGATTGGAAAAGGAAATCTGGCCAAAATACTGTTCAATTTGTTTTGCAAACAATATTCAGGACATGACGAGACAGTCGTTCTAAAAAGAATCAAGAAAAAAGCCGTTCAATTGAATTACAGATATTTTACAGGAAAGAGTTCCATAGTATTTGAGAAGGTAGTTTTTCCTGTTCCATCGAAGCATGAAGCCTTTCTGGCTGAAATCTATGGCGAGTTTTGGCGCAATAAGTTCCTGGAGCGATCCGTCAGTTTCCAGGATACCATATTGCTTCCTAAAATTGCCTTTCATGATTTCATATTGGCGGCAGACGCCAAGTCATTAAGTTTGATGGACTATTTCAGACATTATAGACTATCTCTCCTTAGCGGTGTGGCATTGCTGCGAAACATCAAAATCAGGAACCATGCTCTGCTGATTGCAAGAAGAAGCGGAGATCGCTTGAAATATTATGAAGAATTTGTTCAAAAGAGGGAAGTCATTCATAACTTATATGGCAAGAAAAATTATGCGGCATTGAAACCAATATTTGAAGGTCACGAAAAAACCACTTTGTTTTACCTGAGGAAAAAGATTGGATTTTGTGTCTGCAAAGAATTTTTCGACATTCAATGCGACTTGTTTCTTTGGGAAGGCAAACCAAAAACTGTGGATAAACTGCGAAAATTGGTTCCAACAGAACATTACCACCCTATCATTTGAAATTATTTCTGATGACTGTTCAAAGGAAGAATGAATGATTAAAGCCAGCGACTATATTGTAAATTATTTAGTAGACAAAGGAATCCGGCATTGCTATGGATATCAAGGAACGATGATCGCACACCTTGTGGACTCCATCGGCGCATGCCCGGATCTTGAGAATCATTGTTGCTATAATGAGCAAGGTGCGGCTTTTGCTGCAACCGGCCAAGCAAAAGCCACTGGAGAGGTCACATTTGCTTATGCAACCAGCGGTCCCGGCGCGGCAAACCTGATTTCAGGCATCGCGGATGCCTATTATGACAGTTCCCCGGTAATCTTCATTACAGGTCAGCTGAATTCCTATGAATACTTGGATGTGGAAGGAATCAAACAACACGGATTTCAGGAGATGGATGTGATTTCGGCTGTCCAGGCTGTTGTCAAGTATTGCACCAAAATAGAAAGAATAGAAGATTTACGAAAATCATTGGAAGAGGCATATTACTGGACCACTGAAGGGCGTCCGGGGCCGGTTCTCATCGACTTGCCCATGGATATGCAGCGACAAATGATTGAACCTGATGAAATGGAACGTTTCAAGCCTCCTCATTCAGTGAGAGAGGTTGATCCCACCGCGATAGCCGAAGAAATCTTCCGGAAAATCCAGGAGGCAAAACGACCGGTTCTGCTTCTTGGAAACGGCATCAGCAAGCGAAAAGAAACCAGAGATTTGTTGAAAACCATCATCGAGAGATTGAATATTCCTGTCATAACCAGTATTCTTGGCCGTGATATCATGACATATGACAATCCCTTGAACTTCGGCTTTCTCGGTGCCGCGTATGGACACAGGTATGCAAATCTTATTGTCAATAAAAAGGCGGATCTCGTTGTATCATTGGGGATGAGTATGTGTAAAAGACAGGTGGGCATGAAGCCAAACCAATTCGCAGCGGAAGCCGAAATACTTCGAGTGGATATCGATCCCATTGAATTGAAACGCAAAGTCCACGAACACGAAATCTCCTTTCTGGCCGACTGCAACATAGTCATCGGCAAGCTTGCAGATGTTGTACCAGAACAAAAAAACATCAAATCAATAGAATGGATTGAAGTATGTAGAGAAATCAGAGAACGACTTGAAGCTTTCGACAGGAGTTGTTCTGAAAGAAAACCGAATGACATCGTCGAGACGATCAGCGACCACACTGCGGACTTCAAAGCAATCTGTAGCGATGTGGGACAGCATCAGATGTGGTGCGCCCAGTCATACAAATTGGCTGAGGATCAACGATTATTATTCTCCGGAGGACACGGTGCCATGGGGTTTGCCCTTCCAGCCGGCATTGGGGCGCATTTCGGCGTTGAAGGACCAGTGGGCGTGATTTGTGGGGATGGATCCTTTCAAATGAATATTCAGGAGCTTCAATTGGTATTTCGGGAAAAAATTCCAATGACGATTTTTGTGCTGAACAATAATTCGCTCGGTTTGATCCAGCAGCAGCAGGACGATATGTTTGAAGGCCGTTATGTCGGTTCTAACCCGACAGGCGGGTATTTATCCCCGGATTTTAAAAAGATCGGTGAAGCTTATGGCATCACATCATACAAGATTTACAGCAACGATGAATTGAAGATGCTCTTCGAAATCATCGATTTTACTCAACCTAATCTTGTTGAGATTATCATTGATACAAACTCCAGGGCATATCCCAAGACCCCATTTGCAGAAGAAATGCACAACCAAAAGCCATACATGCCTGAAGAACTACTGGATGAGCTGTTAAACAAATAGGAGAGAACAATGTCAAACGTCACTGTTATCACCGGCGGCACAGCCGGAATTGGCAAAGCGATAGTCAAAAAGATTATTGAAACTTCAATGGATGGCGACAAGATCATTGTCAATTATGGCAGCAATGTCGAAAACGCCAATCAACTGTTGAATTCGCTAATACCTGAAGATCAATCAAAAGTTGTGCTGATTCAGGCAGATCTTTCCGACTATGGCGGAATGGAACACTTTCTTAAAAAAGTTCGAGCGGCAACAGATCATATTGATTGGTTGATTTTGAACACCGGTATCGGAACCTATCTACCGTTTGAGGATTATGATGTGGATCTTTGGGAAAAGGTTATGCGGACCAATGTGACCATTCCTGCGTTTATTGTCAAGGGACTAAAAGATCAATTTGCCGAAAACGGCAATATTGTTTTCATGGGTTCACATGCAGGACAAGTACCGTATTCTTCTTCCATTGTTTACGGCGTGTCAAAAGCGGCTGTTCATTTTCTCGCCAAATCCCTGGTAAAAGTTTTGGATAACAAAAAAGTGTCAGTCAATGCGATCGCCCCCGGGTTCATCGAAACAAGGTGGCAGGATGGACGAACCGATGAAAGCAAACACAGAATCAATGAAAAAATCGGTGCCCACCGGTTCGGCACAGCCGAAGAAGTTGCATCTTTATGCTATCAATTATTGACCAACGACTATCTGAATGGTAGTGTTTATGATATCCATGGCGGCTATGATTTCTTTTAGTCATATCAGTGAGGTTTTTGCATATTTAGTTTGGAGGTAAACTGTGAGAAAAGTAATAACATATGGAACTTTTGATTTGTTTCATGAAGGGCATTACAATATCCTGCGCCGAGCAAAAGAAGAAGGGGACTATCTGATTGTTGGCGTGACTGGTGAAAGTTATGACGCTGAAAGAGGAAAACTTTCGGTACAAGACAATTTGGCGACTCGAATTGAAAATGTCAAAAACACCGGCTTCGCGGATCAGATTATTGTTGAGGAGTATTTGGGACAGAAAATACCCGATATCATCAAATATGATGTTGATGTGCTTGTCATCGGTTCGGACTGGAAAGGCAAGTTCGACCACCTCAGCAAATATTGCGAGGTCAAATATCTAGAAAGAACAAAAGACATTTCCAGCACTCAACTACGGGAAACAGTGATGAAGACGTACAAATTCGGCATCGTCACTGATGATTTGGATGACCGGGAGGCCGTGATAGAACCGAAACATGTCAGCGGAATCCATGTGGAAAGTGTTTATTCGGAAGATCCGGAAATCGCAAAAAAATTCTGTGAAAAGTATGAACTGGACAATGGATACAGCGATTTCGGCAAATTTCTCGATAGCGTTGATATCGTCTACATCAAGGTGCCACGGGAAAAGAGATACAAACTCATCAAAGAGGCCATCACCCAGGGCAAACATGTGATCAGCGATGCGCCGGGCACTCTGAATATTGAGGAAGAAAGAGAGATCAACGAACTTTCAAAAGAAAATGGAGCAGTTTGGCTGAACAACATCACCACGTTATATCTCCAGGCTTTTGGCCAATTGCTATGGAACGCACGGGGTAATTTGATCGGTGATTTGGTCAGTATGCGATGCAGTATCTCCAAAACCTTATTCGGGAAGGACAACACCTTTGATTTCATCGATTTGGCATATTTTCCAATATGCATTATTGTCAAGATCCTTGGTGCTGATTTCCTGGAATCACATTTCAATCTGATCAAGAATGACAAAGGTGATATTTCATATGGCACGCTAAGCTTTGTCTACGATAAATCCATTGCATCGGCAGAAATCGGCATTGATTATGATATTGAATCCGGAATGGTCATCCTTGGAACGGAGGGAACGATTATTGTACCGGCAGATTGGTGGCGCATAGGATATTTCAAGATTAAAAGAAATGAAGAGAACGCCTTCAAACGCTATTCCTTCAACTTGGATGGCAATGGGTTCAGATATCTGATCCAGGCCCTTCTTTCCCTTATCAGATCCGAAAGGACGGATTCGCTTAGACTGATGGCCAGTGAATCTGAAGCGATTATAAAGTTGCTTTCGGAAATCGATCAATATGAAAGATAAATGTCAAAAGATATTAATCATCTGCTTCACTGCGGTGATGTCCGTGGTTTACGGGCTGTTCAAATTGCTTCCCAGTCAAAATAAAATCACTTTTATCAGCCGGCAAAGCAACACCGACACCCTGGATTTCCATTTGCTTCGTAAGGAAACAGCAAACCGTTGTGGCATCACTGCGGTATTTCTCACGAGAAAACTGGAGAACACGCTTCCAAGCATGGTTCGATACTTTTTTCATATGTTCGCACAAATGTATCATATGGCGACATCGAACGTTGTGGTATTGGATTCCTACTGCATCATGGCAAGCATTTTGTCGCATAAGGAAAATCTAAAAATAGTCCAGATATGGCACGCCAGTTGCGCTATAAAAAAATTCGGTTATCAAACCATCGATAAAAAACATGGAACTTCCCGAAACACGGCTGTATGGATGAAAATGCATCGAAATTATGATTTTGTCCTTAGCCCCAGCGATCTCACATCCAAACATTTCTGTGAAGGTTTTAATGTACCCCAAAAGAATATTGTAAAGGGCGGATTGCCACGGGTGGATTATATCGTCGCACCGAAAGAGGCGGTCAGGGAAGCGATTCGTGACAAGTATCCCCAAGTAAAAAGCAAAAAAAATGTGATCTATGCTCCAACTTTTAGAAAAGGGGAGGCCATAAAAGCCAGTGCGCTTTTGAAAATGATTGACTCAGACCATTACAACGTCATTGTCAAAACCCATCCACTTGACTCGTCTGTGGATCACAACCTCTCAAATCCCAACATTATCTTTGATAACGAGTATTCCGTTTATGACTGGTTTGCCGTGGCGGATTTCGTGATCAGCGACTATTCGGCGTTGATTGTCGAAACTGCACTTGCAGGAATTCCGCTCTTCCTATATATCTACGATCTTGAGTCATATCAGGAATATACAGGATTGAACGTGAACTTGATGGAAGAGCCGATAGGCACATATTGTTATAAAGATCCGTCAAAACTTGCAAAGGCATTGGGTGAAAACTATAATTTTCAGCTTCTGCACGATTTCAAAAAAAAGTATTTTGATGTTCCTACCGACCAATGCACACAAAAATTAGTGGGTTTTCTTGAATCTTTGATGAAGTAAAGAACAATTGACAAAAAATGAATGTAAATATATAATAATATTTACATAATATGTAAATTATGCAAATGGAATCTTTCTGTATGAAGAATTCGCTTGACCTGTGGGGGGAGATACGTTATCATAAAGATAAGAACAAATGTTCGTTATTGGATGGAGGTACAGACTTGAGTATTAATAGTAAAGAAGACAAAGAACGAGCCTTGGCGGCGGCACTTACCCAAATAGAAAAACAATTTGGCAAAGGCTCTGTCATGAAGCTGGGAGATGACTCTCTCCATATGAATATTGAAGCGATCTCGACAGGATCCATCAGTCTTGATATTGCCACAGGAATCGGTGGAATACCAAAGGGACGGATCATTGAGGTATATGGACCTGAATCCTCCGGTAAGACCACACTGGCGCTGCACATGATTGCAGAAGCTCAGAAGACAGGTGGAAAAGCGGCATTCATCGATGCCGAACATGCGTTGGATCCAGAGTACGCCAAGCATTTAGGCGTCATCATCGACGACTTGCTGGTTTCCCAGCCGGACACCGGTGAACAGGCCCTTGAAATTTGCGAAATGCTTGTTCGAAGCGGTGCGTTGGATATTGTTGTTATCGATTCGGTGGCGGCATTGGTACCCAAAAATGAAATCCAAGGAGAAATGGGTGACAGCCATATGGGACTTCAGGCCCGGCTGATGTCACAAGCCTTGCGTAAACTGGCTGGCGTTGTGAACAAAACAAAAGCATCGGTTGTTTTTATCAATCAACTGCGCGAAAAAGTAGGCGTTATGTTTGGCAGCCCGGAAGTGACCACAGGAGGCCGCGCTCTCAAATTTTACGCTTCCATGCGATTTGATGTCAGAAGGATTGAGACCATCAAGGTTGGAGACAATATGGTGGGGAATCGCACTCGAGTTAAAATAGTGAAGAATAAAGTGGCGCCTCCCTTCAAACAAGCCGAATTTGATATCATGTACGGCAAAGGCATTTCGAGAGAAGGGGATGTGTTGGATTGTGCCGTTGAAGAAAAAATCATCGAGAAAGCAGGTTCTTGGTTCAGCTTTGATGGCAACCGGATTGGACAAGGAAGAGAAAACGTCAAAACATTCCTGGCAGACAATCCCGAAATCATGGCAAAAGTCGAAGACCTTTTGCTTCAAAAAGTAAAAACCGCCAAAGATCCGGATTCAACCGAAATGGAAGACGATTTGGTGCCAATGGTTGATGCAGACGGTGTTATTTTGGATTAATGCAATTCGATTCGCCAATAAACCGTACCCCAATGGGATACGGTTTTCTTTTTCGTCGATTTTAGGTTGAG
>Ga0183100_1000140_pt1:0-70000 | contig 90619 bp, 69 predicted proteins | sample Biomet2_FD_127789 | JGI IMG/M metagenome (GOLD analysis project Ga0183100, IMG submission 127789) | Microbial communities from bioreactor (seeded with anoxic lake sediment) at LBNL, California, USA - Biofuel metagenome 2 | ecosystem: Engineered > Bioreactor > Anaerobic > Unclassified ...
AGCCGGATTCTTTAAAACGCTTATAAACCTCTTCGAATTGAACTTGTGTCATCATTACTTTTTAATTTTCTGACAAAAGTAGGGCTCTGAGTTTAGAAAGTAAATACGCGGTTCGCCGAATGCTTACGCCTCAAATTAAAGAATACATTTTGCAATCTTCGTCGAATACCTACAAATAAGCAATATTACAATTATTGAAGGCTCTTAAAAAAAATGGCCTCCACTACTTGTATAGTAATGAAGGTCATTTTCTTTAAAAAGATCTCTTGATCTATTCTCCTTGACTGTAATTATTCAGCCGAAGTTAGTATTACGACGCGATTCCAATCGTTCGTATTGATAAAGGGTTGTTCTGTATCGCCTTTAGCTTCTGTCGTTATGTTATTAGCGTCAACTCCGTATCCTTGAAGAGCTTTAGAAACAGCATCAGCACGATCTTGTGAAAGTTTCATATTGCGCTCTGTAGAACCGGTACCTTTGTCGGCATAACCAATAATCGTTACTTTCTGACCGTTAGCCTTAATACTATTGGCAAAATTGTAAAGAGCTGCTTTTTGATTCTCTTCTATAGCAGATTTGCCTATTTTGAAGATAACGACAGTCGGAGTTATTTTAGTAACAACTTGAGTGTTGGTTTGTGGAGCAGGTTGGTTCTTCAATTGATTTTGTAGGTTCTCTATTTCCTGGCGTTGAGCATTTATCTTGTCGTTCAATGCCGAGATGGTAGAAGGATCTACTGCGCTGAGGACTTTGAAACCTCTTGCAGGGAATTTATAAGTGATGCCGGCTAAAACATTTAAACGTACATCATATTTACGACGACTAACGATTCCATTGAAGTTATCAGAATCATAGTTTGCATTGGTTTCAAGATTGAAGCTCCATGCTTCACACAATCTGAAATCACCCTGTAGGCCAAAACGGGGAGACAGCGTTCTTGTATGTTCGACTTCTGGACCTTTACTGTCAGCATTCCGTTTGAAACCAGACTCATAACCTAATCCCATGATACCTACCAAATTAAATACCCGGTTTTCTTTGTATTGTCCAAAGATGTTGGTAAAGTTGAATAATGCATCAAAATTGCCACCAATAAAAGTCGTGTGGTAATAATCATTGATACTGCTTGTGATGTATTTATTTCTGGCTTGGCCAGCCGTAAATTGGATACGGGCGCCGATTTCGGGCGAGAAATATTTACCAACTCCGATCGTTCCGACCGGACTTAAAAGTTTCATGATCTTGGCACGCTCGTAATTGTCAGAAAAATTTTCAGATACGCCCCCTTGTACCTGAATAAACCAATTATCCCAAAAGCCATACTGTTTGATGGCTTTTTCTGCCGTTTGGGCAAATGTGGATGTAACAAATATAAGTGCTACAGCCGAAAGTAAAAACTTCTTCATAATCTTTTTTGTTTAAAAGTATACAACTCGATAAATTTTTACAACTATCTATAAATCTGAATTTTCAATAAAGAGTTACAGTTATTGATTATCAGACCGAGTACAAATATAAAGTTTCTTTTCTATTTTCAATAAAAAGAAAGGAATAAGTTCTTAGAAACTGTTTAAAATTAATTGATATGTTGATTTCGGCACCAGCCGAATAGTTACTTTCTTTGAAGTGACTATTCGGCTGTTTTGAATTAAAAAAAATAATATGAAACTATTTCGAGATGTACAAGACTAATTTAACCGAGACCGAGTGGCAAGTAAGCATTTTCGTGGCTGGACAATAATAGAAGACTCTGCCGAAACGATAAACTGAAATTCGATTTTGCGGAAGGAATGGTCAAAATCGCCGCGATAAGATTATTATACAATAAAATTTAAACAGACTCTTACATTGCAATATGCTTTATCATAAAGCAATAAATAGTTGCACCGCAAGTGCAAGATCTGTTGCTATTCTATTAATCTGCCTGCACTGGTATAAACCCTAAAATTTACGGAAGTTCAGTGTAGCCTTTCGGGAGCGAAGTTGCATTTTATCATGAGTCAACACCTCCACCTTGAAAGAATCCCTTAATTCATAAAGTCCAAATTTGTTCAATGCGGTAGCATCCGTTATCTTTTTGTTAACAGCACTGCCATCACACCAATCGTACATGACGATCGAATCATTTCGATGAGAAAAGTGAGCATACGCTTCCCCATTATTAAGCTGCACCAAATGAAGTTGAAACGAGTAATACAACCGACTATTTTTCACATCAGAAACATGACTTGTCACATTATCTTGTATTGCCATCAACTGCCACATCCCGTCTAAGTTACCATTCATCGGTACTTTATCACAAGCGGCTAACAGAAGCACGATAGATATAATAAATAACTTTTTCATACGCTTCATTTTTTATTCAGTGACAAGTATTTGCGAATAGTCAATTGAATTCCATGACTATTGCCAATCACTTTGCCACGATCCCAAGCCCATGCTCCCGTAAAACTAAATGAATTGGCCCAGCGAGGTTTATAACAGGCTTCCACTAAAAAACTATTTTGTTGTAATACATCATTAAAAGGTACTGAGTAGCGCCCCCAATTTTCCGTATGCGTCAATAACAATCGATAATGCAACTCTTTACTAGGATCACCACTTACACCCACATGCCACGCTTGTACTCTATTATTATGAAACATCAGATCACCATTCGTATTGTATATCGGAGAAGTAATCAAAGGATTCCCCAATGCCATACCCCAGTGTTGCCATCCCATATAGGCTCCATGATTATAATAATCATCTCGCCCATTCATCTTATCCTGAATATTTGCGGTGCGGTCATGATACACGGCTCCCGATTGATCTTTAGTACTAAGATGCTCTACTACCAACGAGCTGACCCATTTGTTTGTCGGAAGCCCCACTTCCAATCCCAGCAGATGATCGTATATACCATACTGTACCGTCATCATGGACTGGTCTTCAAAATAACGTTCAAAATAAGCTCGGAACAGCCAATTAGCCGGTTTATACGTCAACGCCATATTATAGCTGCCCACATGATTTCCTTCCGTATTTGGATAGGGGCCATCGCTCGAATCGTGTCCTCCCGCAATAAACACAGTCAAAAAATCTTTTAAACCAGCTCCCGGCTTCTTTTTCACACCATTTCGATACAATGTTCCACCGAACTCCGCAGCCATCTGTAACCCAATCTCAAAAGTTAGCGGGAAGACCTGCTCTTTCCCAAATTTCCAGTACATCGCTTTCTCATGATAAAGCACATGATCCGAATGTTTGGTAGTATTTAACGTACCTCTATCTTTCAAATAGCGGGTCTGCCAATTGCCATCCGTAAACCATCCATACGATAATCGTCCTTTGAGCTGCCACCAGCCGTGCATACCAGGCACATCAAAATAATCTACTTCACCCCTCACCTGAGGTATCGGACGAGCATTAATGCCAATACTCAATCCCCCACTTGTCAATTCGTTATTTTTCAAATCGCACGGACGTTCTTTACTCCCGATACTTAGCAATAGTTTTTTATAGGCTACCTCGAAATAGGCCTGTTGCACTACATAGTGCGACGTAAAGTCAACGGCCCCCACCATATCCAATCCATACCCCATCCGCCATCTACGGAGAGAATCAACCTGCAAAGAGCGGAAAACACCTATCCGCTCGTAATTTGAGTTATGTTCCACCGAGGACAACCCGTACCGATTGCTACTCAACCACAAAGGAGCGTACTTACCATTACTCAATGTGGTTGATGACTCCATTCGCATCTCTAGCCCCTTCGTAAAATCATTAAGGTTCTGGGCTTCTACATTACCAGCATACATACCCAATAATGCAAAAGAAGCAATGCTAACAATTTTCCGTGTTCTTAAATGAAAAAATTGCTTTTTATGTTTATCTATATTCAACATTCTAACTGAAATAAGTTACAAACTTACAAATTTTCAATCAGAAGTGACCTCATTAAAGCAAATATACGCCGATAAATTTTGATTTCAGGGCTATGTATATAAACAAAAAAAGGATGTGTCCAAAGTCTCACCCCCATCCTTTTATTTACACTACAGTAACGTAGGTAAAACAAAATCAGGCTAAAAGACCTTTGACACATCCTATTTTTATAGAATGCTTCTTTTAAACTTTATAAATATTACCTTTTCTCAGATAATATTACGATAACAATAAGGAAACGACTATCACATGAAGTCGATATAACAGTAAAAATAGCACTATAAGATTATTACCTTATAAATCATTCTTTTCTTACTAAAACCTTGTGTTTTCTTAAACTATGAGACACTTTATGATTTCTCAAGGTAGTCATCCCATGTGCGAATAATTGTATTCGCCTTGGAGTAATAAAATGTTCTATTGACAGCAACAGATACACCCACCTATGCTTAGACTTCCACCAACGGTATTTCATAAGAAATAATAATGATTAAATTTTAAGTAATTACTAATTAAGAACTTCCTTTATAAAAAACAGTTCATAGCACATGATTAAATTTCATTCCAGACTGGAATAGTACCCATCACAATGATTACACGTTATTTATGTCCGACAAAAACAGATTCTAAACTATGTAAAAAAGAGGTTATTTATATACTGACTATTTATCCAGTACCTCGTATTTCGAATTATTACTCTTATACTCCGGTACTATTTGTTTCATCATTGCCACAGTCTTCATATCATCGTATGAAGAAGCAATATCTATTAACTGGGCTATTTTCTTGCAGACGTCATTGTATTCGTACTCTCTGACACTAGCAATTTTTATTTTATCATGAAAGGTCGGCTTTGTATACTCCTCGTCATTGAGCACCTCCTCATAAAGTTTTTCTCCATCACGAAGTCCCGTATACTCTATTTTCACATTTTTAGCGCCACTAAGGTAAATCATCCGCCGAGCAAGATCGGCAATCTTCACCGGTTTGCCCATGTCGAATATAAATATCTCCCCCCCACGACCTTTTGTTCCGGCCTCAAGCACTAATTTACAAGCCTCCGGTATCAACATAAAAAAACGGATAATTCCCGGATCAGTTACCGTCACCGGACCACCAGTCTTTATCTGCTCTTTAAAAAGAGGAATCACCGAACCGTTCGATCCAAGTACATTACCAAATCGGGTCGTCACAAATTGAGTTACTCCTTTCACCTTTCCCTCTTTAATCGCTTTATCCAGGCTCTGTACATATATCTCACAAATACGCTTCGAACAACCCATCACATTCGTAGGATTCACGGCCTTATCTGTTGAAATCATCACAAATTTCTTAGCACCGTATTTTACAGCCAGATCGGCAACAATCTTCGTACCGTTTATATTGTTGTGAACACTCTCGCCGGGATTATCCTCCATCATCGGCACATGTTTATATGCTGCTGCATGAAACACATAGTCGGGACGACATTGATCGAATATTTCTTCCATTCGAATTTTATTGCACATATTTGCGACAATAATATGAGTCTTTATATTAGGCCAAGATTTCTTCATCAGCAATCGGATATCATGCTGAGGAGTTTCCGCCTGGTCGATTAATATGAGTTCTTTCGGATGATAAATAGCAATTTGCCGAACCATCTCGCTACCAATGCTACCCGCAGATCCCGTTATCAATATCTTTTTGTTTTCCAATATCGAACCGACGACCTGCATATCAATCTGAATCTCATCACGGGGCAACAGATCCTCTATTTCCACTTCGTGCAACTGCGAAAAAGCAAAGTTTTCTTGCTCTTCATCCCACTCCTTGGCCAAAGGAACCATATAAATATGTATGCCTGCCTCAGCCAATTCATCTTGAAATTTTCCATTAAGGCGAAACTCCTCATTCTTTGATGGCGAGATAAGCAACGCTGTTACTTTTTTGGCTTTCATGATCCTTGTCAAATCATCTTCACGCGAAAACACCTTCACCCCCATCAACATTCTATTATCTGTATCTTCACCGTCCGAAACAAATCCACATAGCAAGAATCGATGAGGTTTTTCATTTGGTATATACTTCGCTAGGCCAATTCCACCATCCTTTACCCCATATATAAATGTACGTTGAGCATGAATATTTAAGAATGATATGTCGTATAAACATTTTACCACTACACGAACAGCCCACATCAACATAATAGCAAGTAGCACCACAAATATCATCTGCCTACCTGGATAAGGCACCAAATAACGATCCAATTGAAAAATCATCCGAGCAGCCACGATACCCGCATATCCCAATAGAAGTGCAAATGCTACCCGCTTCAAATCAACGAACGAAGAATAGCGTAATACTCCCGAATAGGTATGGAATATACGAAAAGCCACAACATCAAATAACAGATAAAATAAGATAGTACCCAGCAACGGCCAAAGGACTTGTGCAGTCTTAGTCAGTCCATGAAATTGTTCATACACAGCCAATGCTGAGAAAAAGACAATGCCACAGTCTATCAGAAAAATACACCAATAAGGCAAAGAAGCCTTTTTAAAATACCACTGCGACAACTTTGAAATAAAATTCATAATATACAAATCAATTAATTTATGCAAAAGCACAACGTGTTTTTACAAAAAACATATTAAAACGAGCTAGAATTCAAAACATCATCAGGAGTAAACTGCTTAAAAGCTCCATCTTTAGCTTCCAATATCGCACAAGGTTCTTTTACAACCACCATGTGCCATTGTCCTTTTGGTATCTGCAAAGCGAAATTACCTGATTCTTGACTAAGCATATAACGAGCACATTCCACACCATTATCATCAAAAAGAAGCTCTTCAATTGCCCCTCTCAGTATCACTACTGTTTCAGTAGTTTCACGATGTCTATGAATAGGAACTTGCGTACCTGGTAATAAGACATTAAGCATACGTTGCGATGTATCTTTGTTTGAAGTTCTCAAATCAAAATTTTGCCTTAAGCGTGGACTTTCTTTTGCTTGAGCTTCAAGCTTGTCGAGCAATGCGTTATCAATAATCATAAAGTTTCTTTATTTTAATGCTTTTGTTTTTAAATAATCTTCATGCAGATAGTAATATTTCTTCATGAAAACAATATAGGCTAAACTTAATATAAAGATTACTATTACAAAATATAACCATTTATTTATCGGAAGATAAATTGCTCCAAAAGAGATAATCACCTGCAAAAACATATATATCGTGGATACCAAGGTATGAGGCATACGCAGTTCGTTTGCCATTAATTGGTAAGCGTGCTTCCGATGTGGTAAACCGATATTCTCGTGTAACAAAATACGATGACAAATAGTAAGTACACTATCAACGCCATATACTACCAAAAATACGCTGTACCATGAACTACCCGTTTGCAGTACAAGCTTTCCCAAAATAAACAAAAGAATAAAAGCAATAGACACCGAACCCACATCACCAGCAAAGCATCTTGCTTTTTTACGGAAATTAAAAAGACAGAAAACAAGAACACTTAAAGAGATGACAACAAGAAAATGTTTATCAATAAAATTCAACTCATTATTTACAAACATTAATGGAAGCAAGATCACTAAACTGTAGCCTCCTGTTATACCATTTATTCCATCCATAAAATTATAGGCATTAATAATACCCGTACATATTATCAATGCAAGAATGATTATCCACCAACTCTCTGCATTCAGAATATTCCATTGATAAAACATCAAAAGCATAGCAACAAAATGCACGAAAAGTCGATAGTAATTGCGTACAGAATGTATATCATCCACAAAACTGACACCCCCAATTAGCGTCAGGCCCAATAGAAACCATGGAGCTTGCAAACCAAAAAAAACCGCATAAAGCCATGCGCCAAACAAAAAAATAATACCACCACCACGAAAAGTAATCCGAATATGAGAGCTCCTCTCGTTTGGCTTATCAATAATATTAAATTTCTCAGCTATCTTAAAATAGAATATTTCTGCAAACAGCAATATTACAAAAATAATACTAAAAACCATTACTATTTAATATTAATAAAAAAACTATTATTACTGGAGGAGAATTTGATTTACTCTATCAATAACCATCTCCCTCTCAAAATTAATATCATAATAAGCTCGTGCAGCCTGTCCCATTTTTTTTAATTCTTCTTTGGGCATATTATACATTTTGATAACATTGGCGGCTAGAGTTTTATAATCTTCAGCTTTTGCTATTAAGCCACATTTAGCATCTTCAACAACATCATTTCCTACACCATTTAGCATAGTTAGAATAGGCTTACCGGAAGCCATATATGCTTGAATCTTTGAAGGAATAGTAAGAGAAAAAATGAATTGATCAGTTAAAGTCACAAGCATGACATCAGCTTGAGCAAAAAACTTTGGCATCTCCGTAACAGGATAACGTCCAAGGAATCTTACAGTACTTTCTAGACCGAGACGCCTTACCTCTTTTTCAGAGTTTTCGCGAGCACGACCATCACCAACAACAATCCACTTGATATTCGAATAATCCTTAGTCAAGTTTGCTGCCTTGATAATATTTCCAAAATCCTGTGCCTCACCAATATTTCCTGCAAACATTACACGAAATTCATCTTCTGATGGTTGCAATGGAAACTTGGAGTCAATTCCTGTATGTGTATTAATAAATGCACTCTCAGCCCAATTTGGAGCAAATACCAACTTGCTCTCAAAATCCCCCATTGCACAAATAGACTTATGAAAAGACTTCGACTGAACAAGAATTACATCACTCATTTGATAGACCTTTGTAACGAACTTTTCAAGCATCTTAATTACAAATCCGCCCTTAATTGGTGTAGTAGCAGTAACGCTCTCCGGCCAAAGATCTTGTACCCAATGAACTAACTTTACGTTCAGTTTCCTTTTATATATAAGAGCAGCATTGGCCATAGTAACAGGAGAAAGTTGGAAGCAAAGGATAGCATCCGCTTCAATGTCATGATACTTTGCATACCATGTGCTGGAAATTAGGAAAGAAAAAAGACTCTTTAATACACCTATGACCCCACCACGATCTCTTGTAAGTTCTGGCAACCGTATAATAGATGCGCCCTTGTATTCTTCTTTTTGAATACCCAAAAAGTTATATCCTTTTGGATATGGACCACGTGGATATGTTGGTTTACCTGTTAAAACAATAACTTCATTACCTCTTTTAATCAAACCCTCAACAAGCTCATTTACTTTAAACTCCTCAGGATAGAAATATTGACATACAACTAATATTTTCATAGTCCAACTGATTCAATTACTTTATTATGTTATGATATAATTTCTGGTAATTCTTGCTCATAGTCTCAGCAGTGTACTTCTCCGCATAAACCTTTTGTATACGATCAGAAATATTAGAAATATCAGAAGGTCTCATGTTTGCGAGTTCTCGAACTCTTGGTATTATATTACTAACAGAATGTTGATCAACAATAAAACCAACTTCATCAGATGAAAAATTATTTAATATTTCATGATGAGATGGAATGTCACTCAATAGCATGGGGAGTCCAACACTCATACTCTCTAAAATAGTATTAGCCAATCCCTCAACATCTGAAACTGAAATATAAAAATCCGATGCCTTTAAATAATCATAAACTTTAGTTGTAAAACCTGGTAATATAATATTATCAGGTTTATTTTCGACCTGATGACTTAACAATGGACCACTACCCAACATAATAAGCCCAACGCCTTCATCCTTTAACTTAGAAAAAACTTTAAGCAAAATATCCGGATTCTTTTCTACAGAAAAACGTCCAATAAAGATAAAATATTTATATTCAAGTGGTAAACTTAATTCTTTTCGTATCTTGTTTTTTTCAAATGAACTTCTTTTCCATAATGGCATTAAAGAACCATTCGGTACTGAAGGAAATATCCAGCCTTTTTCCTTGTAGTATTGTTCCGAAACGCTCTCAGCACAGCCAACGGCCATATCACATTTTTTAGTAAAATAATTCAATATATTAATTAACAAAAATCCTTTAATAAAACCATTCATCTTAAATTGTTGTTTACCAGGATATATATGTACTGTAAACATCGATTTAAAAATATGTTTTACTAACGACATTAATAATAGAGAACGCGTACAATGTGAATGAACAATTGAAGGTTTAAGAGAATAGATCTCTTTTTGAACCAATTTAAATAAACTTAGCAAAGAGTAGTTCCCGTCTTTATTCAGTTGAATTACTGAAATAGGTAATCGACAAAAATCTTCGATTCTAGAATTATCTCTTTCTTTAGTCAATGTTAATACAGTGACATCAAAAGAATTATAATCAATGAATTTCAATATATTATATAGGACATTTACAGGACCTTCATTTCCTAATGAAGATATCATATAACAAATCTTAATTTTTTCCATATTACATATTGATATGTTTTATAAGGTCGAATATTTTTTTTATTCTTAAACCAATACGAATATAATAACGTATCAAAAAGTTTTTACCAATATTATTCAAATATAACAAAGCTCTATCTTGAAGATTAATATCTTTTTTTACAATGTTACTCCACAAATCTTTTACTTGCACCGCAAGAGAAGTATCTTCATCACTTAGTGCCCAACTTTTCAACAATAATACTTTAGATGTCATACATGCTTTATCTAGACTTGTTTTATAAAGATCAAAGTCTGACTGTTGTTTAAAAAAAGATAATAAAATATTTATCGCGGATGAAATATCATTGATATGTTTTTTACTAAATTTTGTTGTATACGAATTTTCGTTAATATGATTATAATTATATAAAGGAGCATCCAAAAATGCTATTTTAGATGCAAAATATATTAATCGAGGTTTAGTTACATAATCTTCCCCCATATTAAGGCCAGGTATAGCTAAGATATTATTTTCAATATACAAGGATCTTTTATATAGAGCACCCCAAATATTAACATAACTATCGCGAGAAATTAACGACCTAATGTAATCTTCCTTTGTATTTGGAACTAGAACATGTATCGGTAATTTATATTTATTAAAAATATGTGAATAACCAAATATTACAACGTCAGCATTTTCTTCATTAGCTTTATTAATTGCTAATTCTACAGTATTAGTTTCAATATAATCATCGGAATCCACATGCATAATATAATCACCAGAAGCTGCTTCTACTCCAGTATTTCTAGCATAAGCTAACCCTAAATTTATATTATGCGATATAATTTTGATCTTGTTTCGAAGACTTGGAAATTCTACTATAACATTATTAAGAATCTCAATACTTTTATCCTTCGAACAATCATCAATGAATATAAACTCACAATTAGGATAAGTTTGAGTAAAAACACTACGAGAAGAAAATTCAATAAACCTCTCAACACCATAAACAGGTACTATTATACTTACCTTCGGAAGAAAGTTTGTTCTTTTTTTATTATTATCTTGTGAGGAAATTACCATGAATAAATGTATTAAAGTTTTCCGTTAAATGTGATGACGTCCATTGAGCAAAATTATACGTTTGGAAAAATGCTAACGGAGCTGGAAGTAGTAAATATGCTACATTACCGTTAACCAAACAATTCCAATAAGCATATGTATTCAATGCTGTATTTAAAACAGACAACAATAAATATATCTTCATCTGAGAGTGACTAATTTGTCTAGAGATATACCCATACAAAATATACAGAGATATAATAATTTCCAAAAATCCTTGATACCTACCAAATAGTACAGGAATAGGAATTGAAATAAATACTAAGACAGATAATATAGAAATAAACTTCTCTATAGGATGTTTATAAGAAGACAAGCAAAAAAGTAAAAACAAATAATACGTACATATCGATAGTAAAGTCGAGTAAATATGAAAGTTATTTGATGCTGCAAGACCACCAGAGCCTTCAGAACTCCACACACCCTCTGTATAAGATACTATACGAGAATTAATAGTATCACCAAAGTTGATATTACCCAAAGGTCCATTAAGGTTAAAATCGGCTAATACCGAACCAAATAATACCATTAGAATTATAAAGATCTTAAGAAATCTATTAATCCTAAAAGAGAAATATTTGGAAATAAAAAACGACAAGATAATTGGGAAATAGGCATAATGGAAAAAAATGAGCAGAAGGGAATAATATCTATGTCTATTTGAGTTATTAAAGAAATACTGATAAGCACAATAAAACAATGATATCCTAACAAAAATTGTTCTGATGTTAACGATATAAGAAAAAAATTGAATCTGCATAAAGATAAACACCCAAACAAAGAAAATTTCTTTATTATTTAATGAATGTTTTTGACAAATATCAATAAAGACTTTTGTAATTAAGTAATATAAATAAAAAGTATAAATAAATCTAAATATCTCTATCGGAATTTCAAATTTAACAAAATAGTACATAATTGTTGGCAAAACAATATCACCACAATATGCAATAATATCGGGCAAAGACATATTCTGAGTAGCAATAGCTCTTTCATAAATTCTTGCAAAATCAGAAAATGGTGGAAACAAAAAAGCAAAAAGCCCCATAATAAATGGAATTATCAATGAGGCCTTTATATTCCCATATCTAATTTTTCGTAATGTATCGATAAAACAAAAGGCAGGACTAAAAAGAAAAGATGCCCATTGTCCATTATTCATAAACTTATTCATATGATCAATGATTGTTGAGAACTCTATTTCCCATACCTACAACAGTTGTATTATCAGGGACATCTTTCACTACAACCGTACCGGCACCAATAATAACATTGTTTCCAACACTAATATCACCAACAATGATTGAACCAGCGCATATTTTTACGTTATCACCAATTCTAGGCTTTGACTCGGTCTGGTCTAACTTATTACCAATTGTAACTTGTTGCCAAATACTACAATTTGATCCAATTGAGCGAGCGTTGATAATTGATGAAAAACCATGCCATACCATTAAATTTGCCCCTATACTGTTATTGTCAACCTGTAAATACAAAGTATTATATTTCTTGTATACGACAGAGATAATTTTAGTATATATATCACTGAATCTACAATATAAAACATTTCTATATTCTGGATAGTTTCTAAATAGCCAAACAAAAGATAACCAACCATTTAGAGGACACTTATCATTTCTTAAATACATAAAAAATTCATCCCTAACAAACTTATCCTTAATAATTTTGAAATATAAAGGAAAAGCTAATAAATATTTAACAGACAAAATATAATACAACAATTTATATTCCATATTTCTTTTTGTTTATTATCGAAAGAATTGTTTTATAAAAGTTTGATTTTACAACATATCTAGTTAGTAAATAGTAGGCAGTTAAAAATAAAATAGAAACCAATGCTATTTGAAAATACTGATTTCTAATAAAGACATAACAAATTATTGCAGGAATAGATGACGCGACGGAAGCTAACAAATAAGGCAAAAAATCATTAATCTGAGAATGATATGAGATATCTACAACCTTACGAGCATAATATAAATTAATTATAAAAGCTAAGAGTCCAATAAGACTACTTCCTATTGCCAAACAGAGAGGTCCAAACGGTAGTAATAAGAAAACCACAAGAAATCCAACTCCTTTTTTTATTATTTCAGCTTTAAGAGTAAAATTGGTTCTACCACAAACTTGGAGTAAATTGAGATTTATAAAACTTGCGGGAGTCAATAATGCATTTAATGCAAAAATTTGAATGTATATAACACATCCCAACCATTTATCTGTTAATAATATGAGTACAATCGGTTTGGCGATTATACAAATTAAAAACATTATTGGAAATGTTAGAAATGATACTAATGCAATAAATCGGTGGTAAACACTAATTAATTTATCATGATCATTTTGTATTCCAGACATAATAGGCAGTGAATTTCGGACAAAAACACTTTGAATTATATTAGGATACAATAGTGAAAACTGTTGTCCTCGATTAAAAAGGCCAAGGGAATAACTACTATAAGTTTTACCAATAACTAGAGAATAAATATTTGAATAAACACTACTAATCAATCCTGTTAATAACATTTTACTTCCAAAATTCCATAAATACTTAAAAGAAGATAAGGAAAATACTAAAGAAGGATACCATCTTGTTGTTAATGCATACAGGACTAAATTGCATAAAGACAAAGAGACAACCTGAATTACTAATGCCCAAATTCCAAAGCCTTGATAAGCAGAAATAATACTTAGAACACCAGAAATAATTACAGATATAACTGAAGATCTGGCAATTTTTTTAAATTCTAAATTCCTACTTAGTATGGCATTGTGTACTATTCTGAAACCATCAAAAATAAATGATATTGCATAAACTCGCAAGATATCAATTAATATTGGCATGCCATAAAAGCTAGCGATATATGGAGCACCAAAAAATATTAATATATATAATAATAACGAAATACAGAAATTGATATAAAAAGCAGTAGAATAGTCTTTTTGATCACAATCAGTTTTTCTTATTAAGGCATTAACGAATCCGCATTCTACAACTTGGTTTGAAATTGCTATAAAAACAGTCAATATAGCAACTTTTCCATAGTCATCTGGAGTTAAAAGTCTTGCAAGTATTAATGTAACTAAAAATTGAATTCCAAGATTAAAAAATTTTTCTACTAAACCCCACAAAGCGGTTCTTGCAGCTTTTGAAGATATTGATTCTTCCATTACTTTCTAGAAATTATTTCTGTAAAATAGAAAAACATTGCTCCAATCAGAAACAGCCTTAGATATTCCAATATATACGATCATCATGACAACAACACAAAAACCCGTTGACATGATTAGTATTGCAATATTACTAACAAATTGATTCCACTATTGGTAAATCTTTTAATAGCTGTCTACAATGAATTTTTATTGTTATTTTAAAAGCTCTCTCCTTAATTTTGTTTGTTAGTTATATCGTTGAAACAAGGGAAGTCCGATTCTCTCAAATACTTTTGATACAAAGGTGATTTTAAGAGAAGATTATCTTTTGCATAAACCTCGTGACCAAGTAAATGAGCATACATTAACAAGCTACTTCCAAATCCAATTACTCGCAAGTTTGAAACATTAGATAGGACGAGTTCAAATGGAGTAGCATCATCACATAAACTAAAAGATTTTTCTGCTATGGCAAATAGACTCTTAATGTATTCTCTCTCATCATCTTGTTGTGCAGGGTGAAATTTTACGTAATTATTTTCACCTGCGAACTTCGATATTATCAACTTACACACATTGTAATAATATTCTCTTTCTACAAGTCCGTTAGTCACATGTCCATCAAAAACAAACACCGTACTTCCTGATTTTACATTTGTCTCGATATTTAATTTAGGCCATTTTACTATATGGTTGGAAGATGGAAGATATTTGAAAAAGTCCTTGCTGAAAGAATAAGAGTCGATCGATTTTTGCTTATTTAAAGTTCCACTTTGATACCAACCGATTCCTCTCCAAACTCTTTTTGTTCTCAGAAGAAGTTTATTCTTTATGATGTTCTTAATCGTCTCTTTAATCGGAATGTTAATGACAAACTTTTTGGGCTGGCATATAGCACCTTCTTGGACATACGCTACTTTTATACATCTTGGGTTTGTATAAAGAAGTTGAGCAGTTCCCATATGAAGATGTGGTATATACAATATATAGTCGTCTTTAATTTTTTCGTCAACAAAATCATCAATTAATTTAATTGCTTTAACGAGCTGAGTTCTACTTCCATAACAATCATTACAAATGTCATTCTCTTGAGTAAAATCATATTCTGCAACAGAATTACAAGGAATATTGTGTTTGTAATTTCTCGTATATAAGAAAATTACATCACTTGTATCGATTTTCAGATATTCAATTGTACCTAATACAGTTAAAAATGTTGTATGCGAATTTAAATAAAATACATGTTTCATAATTTTCTTAAAAGTGTAAAAAAATAGGGGTATGCTTTCTTATTTATTAGGTACAATAAACAATACTTACTTTACCAACTATTTTTTTGATTTTACATTTATTTCCCAGGACACTACCTGGTTTATGCGCGTCCTTTGGAAATAATATGGCATAACTACCTTTGGTTAAAATCATACTTGAAGGACAGTCGTTTTCTTTATAATGAATTACATCCTTTGATTCGTTATATTCCTCAGCCGGTAATAGATGGCTAATATCATTTATATAGAGCCGTTCAATTCCTTCTACAATCCACTGAATATCAACAAATCTTCTATGCGACTCAAAAGAACATTCACCATCATCAATTGTTTGATATTCTAAAACATCATAGAAGAAATCATCGTTTACATAATAATGGCCAACAGTAAGATTCTCGATATCTAATTTACCTATATATTCAATAGCTTTGTTAATACGTTCAGAAATATTCTTAAACTTTGTAGACTTACTATATGTATACATAATATATTCTACAAAATCGCGAACTGCACCTTCACCAGCTTTATATTCTGAAATGAAATCACAAATTTTAATGACAGACTTTACTGCATTAGCAGGACATCCTATAAGGCCTCCTGCATGCTTAATTGAATTCATGCATTGTAAATCTATAATATCATCTCCAATATAAGCTACATTGGATAAATCATATTTAATTTCTTTAGTTGAATACTTTTTAAGTACAGCATAGAGACATTTTAATTTTTCTCGAACTTCTTGATGTATCTCACAGATATCAAGTTCTTTACATCTATGTTCAAGCATTACGCTTTTACGAGCTGTAATGATAACAGGAATAATACCTTGCTGTGGCAATAATAATTTTATTCCACAACCATCTTTAATATCAAAAGCTTTGAATAATTCACCTTCCGATCCCATGTACACCTTTCCATCAGTTAATGTACCATCCACGTCCATCACTAGGAATTTTATCATCTAACTATATATTGTTTTTAATTCTATATTCAACCAATGACTGTATGGTAATGATTTTTATACCATACAACTCTGAGATTTCCAACAGCTCTGGTAAATGAGCCATTGAACCATCATCATTCATTATCTCCATCAATGCACCAGCAGTATATAAACCTGACAATTTGCACAAATCAATCACTGCTTCGGTATGTCCTGGACGATTGAGTACGCCATTATCTTGGGCATACAATGGATTGACATGCCCTGGCTTTCCGAAATCAGATGCCTTGGTATTTGGATTGGCTAGGTGCAAAATGGTGGATGCTCTATCATGAGCACTTACACCAGTGGAGCAACCTTCCAACTTATCTACAGTAACGGTGAAAGGAGTGCCAAGAAGAGAGGTATTGTTGCTTACTTGTTTCTCCAAATTGAGTTCCTCACATCGCTGGTTTGTAATTGGTGCACATAAGACTCCACGTGCATGCTTGAGCATGAAGTTCACTTTTTCGGGAGTGATCTTCTCTGCAGCAATTACAAAATCCCCTTCATTTTCTCTATCCTCATCATCAATTACAATCAAAAACTTACCTTCTTTAAAGTCTCTGATTGCGTCTTCTATATTATCAAGTGTTTGTTTCTTATTTGCCATCAGTATATTGTTATATCAGACTCCCTACACAATCACAGAGCTGGCAGCCTGAACATTTTTTAGCTAAGCAATGCTTCTACCTTGGAAAGGAGATCGTCTTCCAAAACAGGAAGTATCATACCCGTTTCCCATTTAACCTTAGGAATGAGAAGTGTGTCCCAATCCAGTTTAATGTTGATAAGGCATGGCTCATTATCCTCCAACCAATTAGTGAACTTGTCCAACTCTTTATAGTCGTTAAGCTCTGCTGCCTTGATACCATAAGCTTCGGCTATCTTGACAAAGTTTGGAATCGTATAACCACTCTCTGGAGTGGTCTGAGCATATCTGCCATGGTAAGAGCTTGTCTGAATCTCACTAATCTTGCCAAGAGTATAGTTATTAATAACAAGAATCTTGATCGGCAACTTTTCACGAACCACCGTTTCTAGCTCCTGAATATTCATCTGAAGACCACCATCACCTGTAATACAGAATGTGAGACCGTTATTGCGAGAGATGGAAGCCCCTATTGCAAATGGAAGGCCACAGCCCATACTGCCATAACCACCACCAATGAGAATACGACCATCATGGCCTTTTAATGATAGTGATTGAGCTGTCCAGCACATATTCTGACCAACATCAACGGCTACTACAGGATTGTAAGGCAAGACAGATGCAATTTTTTTAATTACATCATTACCCATGGAATTATCATAACCTTCAAGCATTTCTTTTGCCTTCAGACACTTATTCTTCCAGTCGATATAATCGCCAAAATCCTTCTTTAGCAATTCTTTCATATAATCTGCAGCGTCCATCAGATGTTTTTCTTCATCATCCTTGATGTTTCTGCTCAACTCATTCTGATCGATATCTACACGAATAAGTTTAGCCTTTGGTGCAAACCACTCTTTCTTATGACCTATCTGACGAAGACCAAGACGTGCACCTACAGAAATGACTAAATCGGATTCTGCCAAGATCATGTTTGACCAACGATTGCCATATGTGCCAATAAAGCCAATTCGGATATCTTCCTGTGCAAGATCCACACCATTCATTGTGGTGAGCACAGGTACATTTGTTTTCTTCGCAAACTGAAGAATCAGTTCGCTAGCCCCTGCTGAACGGGCTCCATTACCTACCAGCAATACAGGTTTTTTGTACATTGTAAGGGAAATCTATAATTACACCACCTTTACGACCAATCATTGCCATATTATAAACCGTAGAAACAACCTCAGGGAACTCATCTGCACTATTTGGGGTAACAGAAAGCTTTGTTATATAACGTGTCATGGAAACAATGTCCATTTCCTGGAATCCATTCTGACGGATACAAGAATATCCCTTAAATTCGTTGGTTGGCACATTACCACATATCCCCATTACAGGGATACTATCAAACCAAGCATCTGCCAGTCCACCAAAAGCATTTACTGCACCAGGTCCTGATGTTGTAAAGTATACTCCTAGCTTACCACTGGTTCTAGCATAACCATTTGCGGCAAATGCACATCCCTGCTCATTGTAGCAGATATGTACTTTAATCTCATTTCTACGGCTATACAATGCATCCATAAATGGTACAATATAACCTCCAGAGTAACCGAAGACATCTGTTACTCCTTGTTTAATAAGAAAGTCCACTAAATATTCAGCGCAATTCATATCTATTATTTTTTATTTTTGTATTCCTCGTAATTCTTATCCAAGTGCGAGAAATCTGTTTTAGAATAACCGGCACCATATCTTGTGCGTTGCTGTGATGTCAAGGTATCTATTACATTGAATACATCCGTAATGGTACAGTCTGACAATTTTTGCAAATAATTGACATTATCAACATGTGAGTGCTTTGTGCCACAGATAAACATCGGTAAATCATAGCCCCAATGAATCTGATCAAGACGTGGAATAATATACTTATCGATAGTTTCAAGAAGCACCTGAACATTATAATTGGTACCGCAATGCTTATTAAGGTAATCGGCCAGCAATTCGGTTTTTGCATTACCTGCACCTCGGCCCATACCAAACAATGAACCGTCCATACAAATTTCACGACCAGTTTCTTCTGCCAACTCTAGCATTCTTTCTGCAAGTGCACAAGAAAGACCTAGATTATCATGAGAGTGAAGACCGATTATGATGTCCTTATCAAGCAATGAGTCGAATTGCTTGAAAATCGTAACGAGATCGGACATATACATCGCACCAAAGGTGTCTACGATAGAGAATACAGAAGGTTTTACCTTGTTTACCTTCTCTATCAAAGTTGCTCGTTCTTCCATGGTATAGCTGATGCTATCCATCGGATTAAACTGAACATGATATCCCTTGGCCATTGCTGCCTTGCAGAACTCCAATGATGGTTCGACTTCATGCTTAGCAAATGAAATACGTAACCACTTGAATGACTTGCCATCACAATCGTCGAGATCTTCTGCACAATAACGACTATTATCACAGAATCCTAAATAATTCGTATTTTTTGAGTCTGCTGGCAAATACTTGATGACATCCTTGGAATTATGATATACAATTGTTTCACCATTTACCTTGCTCTGAAGAAAACCGGTTTCGGTATAATCAATACCAGCATCTACAAGGCCTTGCAATATACCTTTAACAAACTCAGGATCTGAATTTTTATCAAAAAGATAGCCTCCATCTCTGATGGTGCAATCTACTAGATGAACTTTTGCTGCCATAATATTCGTTTATTTATCGTTTTCTTTTCTAATTTTATAAATAGCATCACAAATAGCGAAATCCTCTGGATAGTCAATATCCATCGCCTCAATCTTGTCTACCTCACAAATAAATGGATTGACACCTACTCGGCGATTATATTTATTGAATGATTCTTTTGAGAATACATAAGCAATCGAAGTCTCTGCAAAAACATCTGGTAAATCCTGAGTGCGTGGGAAATGATCAGGATCAAAATTTATAGGCTGACCGTCTTTCCACAAGAATGCTTTCACATTCTCTGCACAGAAAGCACTATCATTCTCTCCAGAAGCAACTTTCTCAATACACTTATTGATGGTAGAAACTTCAGCAAATGGAGATGTAGTATGTGTATTTACATATACATCTGCATCTACCTCTTTCATAAATGCACGAATAATATCATTTGCGTTCTTGTTATCCCCATCTAATTCCACAGGTCTATGGAGAAATTTCACTCCAGGGAGAACATATGGTAAAACGGCATCATCAGAACAATATATATACACTTCGTCAATCAAATCAGAATCGAGACATGTCTCCTGAATGAATGACATTAATGGTGTTCCATCGTAGAATGGTTTAATATTCTTCATAGGAACACGTTTGCTACCCAATTTAATTGGAATTAATGCTACGGTTTTCATTTGTATAGTATTCTTTAATTTTTATGCCAAACCATCTTATTGATGATACCTACATAACTCTGGATGAGCTTGATCACCTTTGTAGAAACATTCTCATCCACATAAGCAGGTACATCACAAGCATCATCACCATTAGCGTGCATAGTAACAGCCAAATCAACAGCCTGACAAACAGCCTCAGAAGTGATAGATCCAATTGTGAACACCCCCTTGTCCATAGCCTCTGGGCGTTCTGTAGATGTACGTACGCTTACTGCTGGGAAATGAAAGAATGCACTCTCCTCTGGTACTGTACCGGAATCTGATACAACACAGAAAGCATTCTGCTGCAACTTGTTGTAATCAAAGAAACCAAGAGGTGCATGCTGGATGACACGTGAATCAAACTTGAAGCCCCTCTTCTCGATCATCTTCTGGCTACGAGGATGGCAGCTGTAAAGTACTGGCATATCGTATGTTTCTGCCATTGCATTAACAGCATTCATCAATGAGAAGAAATTGCTTTCGATATCAATATTCTCCTCACGATGAGCAGAAAGTAGAATATACTTATTTGGCTCGAGTTTTAGATAGTTCAATACATTTGATGCCTCAATCTGTGGCAATACCTCAGATAGTACCTCCGCCATAGGAGAACCTACAACATAAGTATACTCAGGCTTTACACCTGACTCAAGAATGTATCTGCGAGCGTGCTCAGAATAGCACATGTTGACATCTGATGTTACGTCAACGATTCTACGTATAACCTCCTCAGGAAGGTTCTCGTCCTTACAACGGTTACCAGCCTCCATATGGAAAATTGGCACCTTAAGACGCTTTGCTGCAATAATACTTAAGCAGCTATTGGTATCTCCAAGTACGATAATTGCATCAGGCTTTACCTCAGACATAAGGCCGTAGGCCTTAGAGATAACATTACCCATGGTTTCACCAATGTTCTTGCCTACTACACCCAGGTAGTGGTCAGGTTCGCGGAGACCAAGATCCTTAAAAAACACCTCATTGAGGTTATAATCGTAGTTCTGACCAGTGTGAACGAGCACATGATCGAAATATTTATCTGCTTTCTTGATGATGGCACTCATCTTGATAATCTCAGGGCGAGTACCAACGATGGTCATCAACTTTAATTTCTTCATATTTATAATTATTTATTGAAGTAATGTGGATAGAGATCTTTGTGGCTGTTTACCCAATCAGCCATTTCTTTTACCTGCTGCTCATAGCTTGGCACCTGGAAAGAGAAATCTGTACGTTTGTGGCGAAGGCTCTTGTCGAGCTGCAAGTTATCGTTAGGAATGATAACGAGTTCGCCACTGCGGAAGTATTTGTTGAATAAACCAAGAAGATCAAACTTGTTGATACTCTCATTGTTAACAAGATTGTAAAGACCTGTAAGATTTTCCTTGATGGCAACTTCCATAGCCTTAGCAAGTGTCAATGTAGTAACACCTGTCCAGATAGCACCTGTATAGCCGCCAACGGGACCTTCCTGCTTCATAAACCAATTGAAAAGACCGATACCCTTTTCGTTAGGATCAGGGCCAACAATGGAGTTACGGAAAGTAAGATTTTTGTCATCTTTGATTTCACCAATGGCTTTGCTTCTGTCATAGAAGATTTTGCCATCAGGGAAACTGTCTTCATAATAAGGGCCTGTATTGCCAGCAAAAACGCAATCAGTACTCATGTGAATGAGACGCGCCTTCTTACCCTTGAGGGTGTCAGCAATGAAATGAGGAAGGTAGCCATTGAGCATAACTGCCATTGACTTATTCTCTCCAGCAAACTGATTGAGAATACCAATGGCATTAATGACGATGTCAAAATCATCACTTTCAAGAGCTGCCTTTACATCTTCAGGATTTGCAGCATCTCCAAGGATATTCTTGCAATACGAGATGGGGTTACGGGTGAAACCTGTCACATCATATCCCTGTTCCTTGAAATAGAGAGTGATAATGTGACCAGCCATTCCGCTAGCACCAAAGACTAATATTTTCATATACTATGATATTATTCTGAGCGATAATCACGAGCTTTTGCTCGAGCCTGGAGTCCAAGATCCTCACGAATGAAGTTAAGTTTAAGAAGAAGTTCCTTCATACCCTCAACATCAAGACGATGTGTGTTGTGTGAATGATATTCCTCGACTTGCTCAACCTTGTGGTCACCCTCATTAAAGAACTGATCATAGTTGAGGTCACGATTGTCGCAAGGGATACGATAGTAACCGCCCATGTCGATTGCCTTAGCCATCTCCTCACGTGTTACGAGAGTCTCGTAAAGCTTTTCGCCATGGCGAGTACCGATTACCTTCACTTCTGTTTCTCCAAATTTAGGATTAACTTTGACATAGGTTTCTTTTAAAGCCTTAGCGAGTGTCTCTAATGTCGCTGCTGGAGCCTTCTGAACAAACAAGTCTCCATTATGGCCATGAGTAAAAGCATAAATCACTAAATCAACTGCATCGTCGAGCGTCATCATAAAACGGGTCATGTTCGGATCTGTGATGGTTATAGGTTTGCCTTCGACCATTTGCTCAACCCAGAGAGGAATAACAGAGCCACGACTGGCCATCACATTACCATAGCGAGTACAGCAAATGGTAGTTTTTGAACTATCCCCTAGCTCACGTCCCTTGGCTACTGCCACTTTTTCCATCAGCGCTTTGCTCATACCCATCGCATTGATGGGGTAAGCAGCCTTGTCTGTGGAGAGAACCACCACATTACTCACGCCATGTTCTATAGCCGACAACAATACATTATTAGTACCCAATATATTTGTTTCCACTGCTTCAACAGGAAAGAACTCACAAGATGGTACTTGCTTTAAAGCTGCAGCACTAAAGACATAGTCTACCCCATTCATGGCAATATCTACCGATTGCTTATCACGCACATTTCCAATATAGAATTTCACTTTTGGCGATTGTAGCGCATGGCGCATATCATCTTGCTTCTTTTCATCACGACTGAATATTCGGATTTCTTTAATATCCGAATCTAAAAAGCGACGCAGAACAGCGTTCCCGAAAGAACCCGTTCCACCTGTAATCAACAGGATTTTATCTTTAAATACTGACATAGTATATATTTATCTTTTGAATTTATTATTGTGTTACTATATATAATTAAAATGATTCTAATCTAGTTAAAATGGATCATCTTCTTTGTACTTTCCTAAATTTTCTAATAGTTCCCTTGTTTTCTGCTCTTCTTTTCCCATTTCATGCTCTTTCCAAGAGTCTATTATGTGTTTCGCTTCTCGAACTAAGCTCTCATCGCATGCCTCGATATAACAATATATCAATAACTGGCACTTCAATAGCGAAGGTACCAACCGAGGTAATACTTGGTATGCACGATCTATCGCCCGACGAATATTCTTGGAATCGCGTATGGTAGTACTATATCCGATGAGCACAGCCAAACAGATTTCGGCTTCTTCTTCGTCATTCTCCCCCCGATACCTGATCAATTCGCGACACGTTTTGTAGATCCATGATGTGACTTCCTTATATTTGTCAATATAAGAATATTCTCCACCATCTTGCATATAAGCAAGCTTCTCAGCTTTTTCTCTTAATTCTCTAACGGTGTTAATTAGTTCCGTTTTCATTGTTACTGATTTTTTCTTGTTTTGCTTTTTAATACAATACTTCGTTAAATATTAAGATATAGATTACGCCGCATAAGCAGCCATATCAATGAGTTCTTTGACAAGTTTAGCATTTAAAGTTCTGTTTGGCTTAAAGCCGGACAGCTCAAAAAATCTTTTAAGGATATAAGAGTTGTACATCAACGATTTAAGCGCACCAATGGAGAAAGGAATATCATTTTCATTCATCATTACTCTTGCCGCATTGACTGCGGCAAAAGATGCATTGAATGCGAAGTCCAACCTATTAATATTTCTGGCTTGCGAGTGAAATAATCCGGTGAACTGTTTTGCATCTCGAAAGCAGAACTCAATTTGGAACCTTGTTCTGTAATACTCAATAACATCTTTACCGCTCATGTGGATATCTGTAGAGAAATACAGTTTGTGTTTCCCCTTAGGAGTAATCCAAATGACCAGTCTGATTTTCCGTTTAAGCGATTTGGAGTAAGCAACCAGAGTATAGAATTTCCCTTCGTCTTGCAGTATGTCGAGTTTGTTCATTCGTGTATGGTCAAGGTCGAAGAATTTTATTTTCCCATCGTATAATTTGGGACGTCCTTTCTTTCCTGTTCTTTGGGCTTGACTGAGGTACATCAAATTGGCATCATCGCGAAGACGGCTGACAAGATGAAAATTCATTTCCTCTATACCTTGGGCAAAAAGGTTCTTTGAAAAGAAAGCATCGGCAACGATGTAATTGGATACGCTGTGAAGCTGCTCTTTATACATTTCGATAACTTTTAGATACCAATCGTTTAAAGTAGAGCCGAACCCCTCAAGGGTTATATTGTCCGGTGATTGCTCTGCTTTTAAGGTAATGCAGTTATGTTTGTCGATATCTATAAGTCCTATGCCCATTATCTCCAAACCGTGTTTGACTTGACCGGCGCAACCCGACCAAAAATAACCAACCCAAGGAGTACACTCGCCCGACTTGGATATGTAACTCGGATCAATAGCGATAGCTTTCCGATCTTCCTGTTCAAATATCCTTTCGGACAACTTTAAGTTATAGGAAATCCAGTCGAACTTCTTTGAGAAATTTTGTCTGAAGCACTCTTCACAATGCGTGCCATAGTGTCCAAACTGCGTAAAATTGATCTTTCTCGGTATTACCATGTATAAAAGTAGTGTTTCGATGAAGATGGTTTTAAAACTTTTGTTTAACTTCACAGTGTATCTTTTCAAGACATCACTGCAGATATTCTTATATTGGTCGAGTGCATCTGATATGTTCATTGTAACTATGCCTAAGTAACATAAAGTTACTGAAAATCAGCCACTTGACCAATTCTTTTATGCTAACTCTTGTTAATATAACTCATTGTATTTGAGATCATTAATCAATTATTTAACGGAGTATTGTTAATATAAACACAGAACAAAAAGGAATACCGGAAATATCCCTATTTAATAGCATTTGAATTCTTCCATTATAAGAAGCCGTTTGAATCAGAGCTTCTTCTACAAAGATAGATTAAGGTTCTATTTGACAATACCAACGAGAGATGCGAACCATCACCCCTATGCCTACAAATGTTTTGATGAAATAATAATTATTGCGAACTCGATGGAGCTTACCGCGGACCCCCTTGAAAGGACCATGAATGATAGTCACCCCTTTGCCAGGCTTAGCTTCAATTTCTTCGCTATCAACAAAGATGGAACTATCGAATTGGGGATCACAAAGTAAACGGAACTCCCTCATCTCCGCATCTGAAATTTCACAGAATTTTTTAGTATCTCTATCCTTGATAACACTCATGGGAATAGAGCATTCTTTAAGTACCTGAAGTATCTCGGACATGGATTTTGTCTTTTGCAAAAATAAATAGTTGTGTACGACAGGGACCAATATCTTCAGAGGCTTTTCTTTTCCTTCAACAAATTTAGTAGAATAGGTCATTGGTACAAAATTAGAAAGTCCTCTCTCTGTTAAGAAATTGCTTATAGCTACCTCTTTACAATTGAAAGTACGTATAGCATACCAACAACTAAAATTATCCTTTCCCATTCTACCTAATTAATTCTATCGAAATTCCAAGATGTCATAGAGCATTATCCTTAAAAAATAAAAGTTACCTTCCCGCGGACTTTATTGCGTGTCCGACAGTAATTTTTCTGTACCATTAAGGATATAGCCTTTTTACACCACATCTGTACAAGAGCCTATGCTCACGGAATTAGGAATAGAGTACTATTATCAATTGCAAAAGTAAGAAAATCTATTTTCATCACCAAAGAAATAGATTAAAATCTTATTACAAAATGCTTCCTTTTTTGTCGTTTTATCTTATCAATGTTAGCAATTTATCAGGTATTCTTTGATTATGAGTTTGTTATCTTTACCAATATCACACAAATTTCTTTTTACTATTTTTCTGGACTAATTTTATGCTCCGGAATCTCAGCTATTCATTTAGCAAACAAGAAACAAAAAAGTTGATAATATAAAATTCAAAATGAACGCATCAAGCAAATTATTGAAAACAGAGGTATGATTCTATTATGAATAAGTGTTAAAACGCTCTGTTTTAACACTAAATTAGCACTATTTTCTACTATAAAAAAGAGGAAAAAGACTCTTTTTTGAGAGGTTTTCCTAATACAAAATGGTATTCAAGGGGGTATGGGGGTTATTTTTTTACGCGTCAAGGCCGCCAAACCTCGCTTCACACACACGGCACTTTTTCAAAAAAGCCAAAATATGGATATTAAGAGCCTGTTTAAAATTAGCTAACATCTTTTTCTAAAGAGGTTTCCGTATCAGCCGGATAGTTACTTTCTTTGAAGTGACCAAACCTAAAGGAAAATGTACCAAACTGATTTAACGGAAACCGAGTGGCAATATATAACAAAAGTGTTGAACCTGCAAGAAAGAAAGCGGAAATATGATTTACGGATGATTTGGAATGCCATCTTTTATTTGGTAAAGACGGGTTGCCAGTGGCGTATGCTGCCAAAGGAATTTCCTAAATGGGAATCGGTTTATTACTATTATCGCAAATGGGCTTCGCTTGAAGAATTTGACTTACTATTGGAACGTTTGCGTGGAAGTGTGCGTCTTGGCCGTAATCAGAACATGGAACCTAGTGTTGGAATCATTGATAGCCAAAGTGTCAAGTGGGGGAATAATCGTTCATTGAAGGGTATTGACGGGAACAAGAAAGTTAAAGGAATAAAACGTCATGTAGTTGTCGATAAGAACGGATTTCTTATTGCCGTAATGGTTACCATAGCGAATGTTTATGATGGTAAAGCTGCCTATTTGCTCATGCGGGTTTTGAAAGAACTTTGTTCGGGGGTGAAAGTCATATTGGCTGACGGAGGATATCGGGGAGAATTGATCGAAAACATAAAAAGCAAGTTCGGTTATATGATACAAGTGGTGATTAGTTCCTATAAAGAGCAAGGATTCAGGCCCATTCATAAAAGATGGATTGTAGAAAGAACTTTTTCGTGGCTGGACAATAACAGAAGGCTCTGTCGAAACTATGAACTGACTTTTGATTCGGCGGAGGAAATGGTCAAAATTGCCGCCATAAGATTATTATTAAATAAAATTTAAACAGGCTCTAAAACAGAATGAGTATATACACCATAGTGACATATATACTCATTTAAATTTTATCTTCGAGTTTCTACTTATTTCTCAAATGCAGGATGCACTTTCTCAACCATCATACGCTTTGGCAGCACAAATTTATCCTGTAAACGAATATCGCGAGACGATGCACCGATTAGGACTTTATATTCACCTTTGTCTGCAATCCAAGCTTCTTGATTGGTATAAAACGATGCCAGATCCTTGGGCAATAGTGTCATGGTGAGCGTTTCGCTCTCACCGGGTTGTAACAATCCGGTCTTAGCAAAGCCCTTCAGTTCTTTTACCGGTTTGTCGAGATTTGCAGCAGGAGCCGAAAGATATAGCTGAGCCACTTCTTTCCCGGCATATCTGCCTACATTGGTAACAACGACCGATACGGTAAGTTGTTTCGAAAAATGATTGCTGCTTAATTTTAAATCGGAATACTTGAAATCGGTAAACGATTTACCATAACCGAATTCGTATGAAGGTTCTACATTTTGCTTATCGTAACTGCGATACCCTACATAGATACCTTCTTTATAATATGAAACATTGGGATCGTTCGCAGGTTCTCCGGGGAAGTATTTCGCAGCAGGTGTATCTTCATATTTCTTCGGGAATGTCATGGTAAGTTTGCCGGAAGGATTGACCTTGCCCGTCAATACGTCTGCAATCGAATTTCCGACTTCTTGTCCGGGTTGCCATGCCAACAGAACAGCGTCAACCTCATTCTTCCAGCTCTCCATTTCGATAACTCCCCCGATATTGAGAACGACAACGACTTTCTTTCCTACCGCATGGAAAGCCTTCAATACATTTTCGATCATTCGACGTTCGAAAGGTTTGAGTTTAAAATCATCGTCTATTTTACGGTCGGAACCTTCTCCCGAAAGTCTTCCCAGCGTGATGACAGCTTCATCGTTGGCTGCAGCAAGTGTATTAAGACAATCGACATTGAAATTCATCTGATCTTCGTTGATATAATTGTAATCTTCGCTAGTGTGATAAGGATAGCACAAATAGGCGGCATAATAATCAGCTAGGTTAGAGTCAAGCACTATGCCTTCATTCTTCAAGCCTTTGTCCACTGGGGCAACATAAGCCTTATAAACGTCGCCACTACCTAATCCGCCTGTGATGGGAGCGTATGATGTGGAACCGAACAGGGCGACTTTGGAGCTTTTAGGAAGAGGCAATGCGTCATTTCTATTTTCCAGCAATACCATACCTTCCGCCCCCACTCTACGAGTAAGCTCCGCATGAGCCTTCAAGTCGGGATTATTGGAAAATACGTATTTATTTTGAGCCGGCGACATATATACGATGCCTAATATATGTTCCAAGGCACGATCTACGTCAGCCATTTTCAACTGACCGCTTTTCATTGCTTTCAGAAGATCCTCACGTTGTTCGTCATAACCGGGCATCAACAAATCATTTCCCGAAGAAATCTGAGCCACGACATCACTGCGATTGTTCCCTGTCACACCTCCATCCCAATCGGACATCACAAAACCTTTATACCCCCATTCATCACGAAGAATATCCGTCAGCAAGTCATGACGCTCACATGTAAAGGAGCCATCTACCTTGTTATACGAACTCATCACAGTCCAAGGATGCGACTTTTTGATCGCTATTTCGAAGCCTCTCAAATAAATCTCACGCATGGTTCGCTCGGAAATAATCTCGTTAATTGAATGTCGGTTCGTTTCTTGATTGTTGGCTGCAAAATGTTTGATGGAGGTTCCAACGCCATTACTTTGCACACCATTGATCATAGCGGCGGCGATATTGCCGGTGACATAAGGATCCTCCGAATAATATTCGAAATTACGTCCGCACAGAGGCGAACGATGTATATTCACGCCCGGTCCGAGGAGTATGTCCACTCCATATTCCTTTAACTCCTGACCAAAAGCTTCGCCGATCTTGCCTACCATATCCACATCCCACGTCGAAGCCAGGGAAGTGCCGATAGGAAAAGCTGTGGTATAGTAGGTCTCTATATCGGTAGGTCTTAAAGTAAGAATGCGCAAACCGGCAGGACCATCGGAAGTAACCATCGGGCGGACTCCCAGGCGGCTTATTTCCTTGGTAGAAGCAGAAGCTTTCAACGCATCGTTCAACGGACACGAAGAGCCACACAGAAAATCGGCCTTCTCCTCCATCGTCATTTGAGCAATAATGGACTTGGCCCATACTTGTGCCGTAACGCCACTTTTTGCTGGCCCGGAAGCTTTCGCCTCTACAGCCAACACCAACAAAAGGATCAATAATAAATCTTGTAATAAAAGGTGTCTTCTCATAATTATAATATTCTTAGGATTTCACAAATAGATTTTACCATTAAATGCACACTATACATAAAATGTAGATATTGCGTACAAAGATAAAAATGGCTTTTTGTATTATAACATGTACCCTCTATAATTTTAGTTAAATGGGGAATAATTGCGAAATGTATTTAAAACATTTGTTGATGTTGATTCGATAAGCGTTCATGCCCGTAGTCTTTACAGCGCTCTGAGTCATGTATCTTACGACGTTCCAGGTAGTAGTTGTCACCTGTTCTCTTCAGTTTTCTACTTTAGTTCGGGATAAGTTTAGAATAATGCAATTTGTTTAGTTTGTTCAAAGCCATATCTTTTAAGTGCTTCAGGTTTGTTTTGAACAAAAAACAATATACTTCTAATATAGAAATTAAGAATGAAACATTTTTTCTAGTTCCTGCATTTGTTCTATGAGAAATTCAAACGTTGGTGCGTCCCCATAAATCATCGTCAAACGCATCTCATTATAATCTTTTTCCCAAATATCCATTAATGAGGCCGGAGGAACAAGACGAATACGTTTACGAATATCAGGAGTATAATCAACGCCATTCATATGAGTAAAGAATTCGCGATGATGATGGATAGCTTCCCATAACTTATTATTGGAAACCGCATTAGTTGCAATATTCGTATTCATCATCATCGCCAGATCATAAAGATGACGAGACTTTCGATTGGCATCTTTGACCGACTCGATAGAAAATAACTCATGCAGCAAGAATGCTTTTTCTAAAAAGGTTTTTTCTGCTACAGCAGTCGGTATTGTCACATTAAAGAAAGAGGTTTCTATCGGAAGATTTTGTTCGATAATGCTTTTCACTTCAGCTTTGGATGTCGGTTCCAATAAAGAACGAGCTCCAATTTCCAATTTAACTTCTGAATCCAGATAAGGTAGTTCTGTGTCAAATAAAGAATGGTAACGAATATGAATGACACGTGGCTCTGGATAAGTATCATCACCTTCACCATCTGGATCAGCATACACAGACAACCATTTATCCAAACCGTTCTTAGCTATTGAAGATTTCAAAGACCGGCATAACTCATTGCGAACCAAAAGAGATGAGCATTTCCTAAGGCGTTTTATTTGTTTCTTAGTTAAATCGCCCTCAAATCCCAAAACAGAAGGGTCGAGAGCCAAATCGATATCTTCAGAAAAGCGTTGAATAACATTCCAAACCTTACTGAGCGAGGTTCCTCCCTTAAATACCAAATGATTACCAACAGGCAAAGTAAAAACAATTTGAAGCATGGTCGTTACCCACAAGTCTTTTTCTATAGCTTGTACTGGCAGGCCCGTTCTATTGGCGGCTTGCCTGATAACCGTTATCTGTTGCTCATTTGTAAGTGAAAAATATTTATTCATAGGCTTTTTTTACGATTGTTCTTATCCAAGCCGGCATAAGGGGAGCGTCGACCATTATTTTTTCTTTTGATTCTTTCTGTAATGTTTGATTAAGTATAGTTATTTGCTGTTCTGATATTCCATCCTGTCCCAACTCTTTTAATGCGAAAGTAACAAGCATTGCCAACTTATTTGTAAACGCAAGATTCTTCGGTGACGTAAATCTGAACTGAATTGATTTGCCATTGCCAAGATTAACTTTTCTCCTTGTACCATCTGTCAAATAAACAAAATTCATGGGTATTTGAGTAGATAGTCCTAGCTTATTTAGCGCATGTATGCCCGTAGGCACAATACGCGCCTTATCACGCCGAGCAATAGTATCTGCGATTTCTTCAATGGAAGGATAAAGAACTCCTAATCCCATTATTTCATCCTGCTTTGGATAACAATAGATGCCTCTTGCCAGCCGAAGTATCTGTTCCTTTTCAGTTAACCGTTCTAAAGCCTTTCCTATAGCCTTAGGTTCTCCGAGGTCTATAAAATCACCAGGAAAAAAAATGTAACCTTGCCCCCGTGTTTTAATTGTTTCCAATATTTTATCTTCTATACTAATCATATCACGCAACCTGTTTTGTCGCAAAAATAGCATTTCTTTTCGACAGAATAAAACATCTTAGTAAATTTATTATTAACAAACTAAAATAGATAACCATTGAAAAACAAAGATTTACTAATATTGTTCTATCCCCATCCATGATTATTCTAACTATACAGCCTTCCACTCTTAAAATCCACATCGCTAAAGGGTACTAATTGGGCTCTGCTTTCTCATTTATCATGCCTACCGTGAATAGACTTTGATGGAAGAATTCAAGATTTTCACCATTATGCCCCGTATCCATACGGTGCCTTTTCAATTCATACATCGTAATCTCAAGCAAGTGAAAAACATTTTTATGCACACTAGGTTAACTGTTTCTCAGTATTTCATCGGCCAGATATTCAAGATGCTCACGGCTTGCTTCCTTTTCTGCAGCTAATTGGTATCTTGTTTTACCGATTGGTATTCCATTTCCCTCAGGTTTTATCCAGTTCAGAACCGTACGGTAAAGATTCGTATACTTTTTCCGAAGGTCCTTCCGGTTTTCTATCTGCATGATCGTTTCAGCAATCTGAAGCCCCGTAAAGCTTTCTTTCAACTTTCTGAATTCTTCTTCGGTTATACGGGAAGAACTGAAGTTCTTTGGATTATCACAATAGGGAGCGTTTTGAGACATCCAATCTCTGAATTTGTTATAATCTTCATTTTCGGATGTGCAGAGAAATTTTTTTAGAGCCTCATCAGCTTCTGACTTTTCGACGACATTAGGAGGAGAAAGAGGAAGTCCCTTATTTTTATTTACTTTATTTTCATTTAATTTCCTTTCCTTTACTTTACTTTGTGTACTTTTTGCGGAGTTTATGGGCGTTTCTTCGGAAGTTATGCCTTTTTCTTCTGAAGAAATAGGCTTTTCTTCGGAAGAAATACTGTTTTCCTCAGAAGAAATAAGAGAATAATTTGAAAAGTTTATGACTCTTCTTGATAAGGAACAGATCTCTTTATAACGTTCCTGAATTCCTTTAGATGTCAAAACCTTATCCGATTCGAAAAGCTCTTTAGAAAATAACCCTATTACCAAGCAGCACTTAATCACCTCGCGTATATAAGCCTCTTCATAGCCCGTTTGTTCCGATACTATGAAAGGCAACTCTTCATCCCACCTCATGTAATACCCTTCTTTGTAGATATTACATAGCAAGAGAGCATATACTGTTACAGCTTTACCGCCCTGGTACTTGATTAACTTTCTAATTTTCAAATCCTGAAAAAAGTCGATATCAAAAGGAAAATAGCCTAAGCCGACCTTTCTATTCCTACCCATCTTATTTATTTTTTAGATATTCCGTTATTTCTTTTTTGAATTCTTCCAACGAACGACCCAATTTATTTGTCGTTCATCTTTTTATATCTTTCTATTGAACCTTTGTATTTCCAATCATTTATCTTCCTGCTTCCATGCCTATTCATAATACAGACACTGCATTGCTAAACCATATCGAAGCCTCTTATGCATCTATAAAACTTGGCATTTGTTGACATATCCATCCATTTTAAGAGCATTCAAGGCCGATTGTATTTCTAGGCGGGAATAATATAACGGCGAATTTCTACCCGTCCCTATCCGCTCCTTACCGACGAGTCCCTTTTCTTCGAACCGATCAAGAAGTGAAGGTTTATAACCCAGAGATTTCAGCCATCTTCGGGCTTCACGTTGCTTGATTCGATCCGATACCGGAAAATGACGTTTCTCATTGGCCGCTGCACCAAGTTCTGCCATTTCCATACAAAGCTTCTTTAATTCGAAAACATCCAAATGAATAATCATGGTTCCCTTTCCAATTTCCTATGATTTAGTTTGCAAGAATAGGCTTGCTTCCTTTTTATCTTTAAAAGTAAGGGAATGATCTTTCTATTTTTAAATTAGTATCATTTCACGTTACTTTTTTTAGCATATAAACGTTGTTTTATTGAAAGTTTATCGATACTTTTGTAAAGCAATTGTTTTTCTTACGCAAATATACAGTTTTAAACTGTTTATTAAAAGCGGAAGGTACAGAAAAATGCTACTCGAAAGCATTATTTAAATATGTAAACCTCCAAAGATTAAAATAGTGAAAAATGGAGACAAGAGGATGCTTTAAAAGGACTTTATCAGAAAAAATCAGCAAAAAGAGATGTCCTGTATTTCCTCCATTTTTTATTGATTATCATATACCAGTAAAATAAATGAAGCTATGACAATGGCAGCCAGTGAAATTTTAAAGAGAATAATAGAAAACGAAAGGATTTCGTACAACCAACTTGCCAAAAAGATGGGAATTCCCAGATCACAGTCCCTCTATGATATTCGGGATGGCAAGATAAAGAATATCAGCCATGCCTATGCGGACAGAATAAGATCCGTATATCCCAACTACAGCAGGATATGGTTGTTGACGGGCGAGGGAAGTATGCTTATGCAGAGAGAAGGCCAGGACTCTTTTCCCTGTGGAAGTGAAATTTGTATCACGAATGACTACAAATTAGTACCAATGATCAACATGGATGCCGTAGGTGGCATGCATTCGTCAAATGCCGTACTGGACGAGCCTGAATACATCATCAGACGAGTGGCCTTCAATGATGCCAAGGAAGGGGACAAATGCATACAAGTTTCTGGAGACAGCATGGAACCGGCCTGTCCTGCAGGAAGCATCGTACTCATCCGAAAGGTGGAATGCTGGAGGGAATATTTCGGTTTTGGAAATATCTTTGTACTCCTTCTCAAGGACGGTAGAAGAATTTTGAAGAAAGTGATGAAGTGCGATTCCAATTCGCAGGAATATGTGACATGTGTCTCCTTAAATAAGGAATATCCGGTAGAGGATTTGCCAAAGGATTTTATAGTCGGAGTATGGAAAGTAATCAAAATTCTGGTGAATAAAGGGTGGTGATTCAGAAAGAATATTGAAAATGCGTGAATTTCTTTCTGAGAAAGACACTTCCAGACTAAGATATAAGATTAAGACAAATCTGATAAAAACAACCAGTAATTCTTACCTAAGGATGTGAATAGAACAGCTCAAGACCACTTTAGTAGTGGTCCTAAAAGCGGTTCATCTACTTTTGTTTCCAAATATATAATCCAAGACTTTTTCGTTAGCCTTATTAATGGCGGAAAAGTCTTTCTTTATGTATAGATCAGTAACCGACATGGAATTATCGATATGATTCAGAGCATCATTGATCGTAGACTTGTCAATCATCAAATCATTACGAGCAATAGTCGCCCATGAATGGCGAGCTGAATAGAATTCCAATTTTTCTATCCCCAGTTTTTCACCGATCCTTTTCAGACCTTTATTGAGTGCGGCATTAAATGTCGATTCGGTTGAATACATTTGATAAAACACAAAGACCCGTTGCCCCGTCTTATCATGATACTTATTAAATAGCTTTTTAATATAGTGGGAAACGGATACATGTATTTCGGCCCGATCACTCCGACGGTCTTTGGTCTTTGTCCTCTCGTAAATGATCATACCCTTTTCAAACCGATGGCAATTATACAAATCCACCGAATTCATGCCGATCAAACAAAAGGAAAGAATGAAGCAATCCTTTGCCAAATTAAAGCGGTTTTCGTCCCCATCATGAGACTTTGCAGCATCATAAGACATATCTATTATTTCGCGTATTATCGAAGCTTCCAATGCCCGTTTAATGGCTACATTCTGTTTGGGGACTCTGTATCTTTCAAAAGGATTGTAGGGTATTCGTATGATTCCTCTTTCTTCATCGTTATACTTCAACTTGGCATACATATATACATGTCTGATGCTTCCCAGATAAAGAGATACGGCACGCCCGGTAAGTGATTTCTCTAATTTTTCTAAAAAGGAAACACTAATATCGGATATTCCAAGTTTGTCGTTCTCTATAAATTTAATAAGAGCGTTCAGAGCCGATCGGTAATTTTTAATACCTTTCTTTTCTTTGTGCGATGAAATATACTCCCGAAAAATCTTGATAAAATCAAGGTCTTCAGATTCTTCTTCCAGATAAGAAGCCAAAGCTTGAATGTCCATTCCATTCAATCCGGTTGATAAGGCATTGCATTTATTTCTGTATTTCCTCATCAAATCTTCAATTTTATCTATGACCAACTGATTTTTCAGCTTACCGGATTTAGTTAAATCCGTACCGGATACATAGATGTTTGTAGGAAGGCGTTTTAATTTTCTTTCATGCGTGAGGATGATTTTGACATTCCGCGTACCGTCTTTCTTTTTCTTCTGCAATTCAAATTTAAACGTTGCCATAATAATGCTTATTAAAAAATTGCGAAACAATTGCGAAACATTGTCATGCAAAAGTAGTAAAAAGCGGCAAATTTGCCAAAAATAAAAAACCGCATTTCTTTTGTGAAATGCGGCTCTAGAAGGTTCTCTAAGTGATTTTAGTGGTGGGTGGCCGATGGGATTCGAACCCACGACATTCAGAACCACAATCTGACGCTCTAACCAGCTGAACTACGGCCACCATGTATGTGCTGTTTCTTTCGAAATGCGGTGCAAAAGTATGAATTATTCTTTTATGCTCCAAATTTTCGACAGTTATTTTTCCCCTAATAGATGAAAATCTTATTATTTTTATACTTTTGTATCATTATAAGTATTCCCAACTAATAAGTTAAGACAACATGAAAAAAGCTATAATCGCATGGAGTCTGATAGTCGTTTCTATCACAATAAATGCACAAAGTAAGAGAGCAAAAATGGAATTTAACAAACAAGTAGATTCACTATTTTCTAGTATTTATCAGAAAGCTGATGAACCGGGTGCCGCTGTATTAATAATGAAAAATGGTAAGAAAGTATTCGAAAGATGTTATGGTATTGAAGATATCACATCCCAAAAGCCTATTACGCCTCGAACCAACTTCTGCATTGCTTCTGTATCGAAGCAGTTTTCCGCTGTAGCCATTATGCAATTAGCCGAAAAGAAGCTGCTATCACTAGATGACAATCTAAAAAAATTCTTTCCAGAGTATAAAGCCGATTTCTATAATCGCATTAAGCTAAGACATATTTTGAGTCACGCCTCAGGGATTCCAGACACAAGAAACCGTAGCGACCGCAATTTCGTACTATACTCTACTGATGTAGAATCGTGCAAGTATATGATCGACCTCGACAAACTTCACTTTGAGCCAGGTACTCAATATGAATACATAAATCCGACATTCCAATTGGTCTATCAGATTATACCTAGAGTGACCGGAATTGATTTCGACACATACATGAAAAAATACATATTCGATATTGCCGGCATGAAACATACAACTTATTTTGAAGCCAACAAAAAAATAGAAAATATGGCACATGGATATAGTTTCGACAAGACAAAAGATAAATATGTAGAAAACGACTATGGTGAGGCCAACTTCTTTGCTTCAAAAGCCGATGGCGGATTATATACTTCAATAACCGACTTTGCAAAATGGGAAAAGGCACTGCGTGATGACAAAGTATGGTCGGAACAGTCGAAAGAAATGGCCTATTCTCCTAAAATCATGATTCCAAAGACGGCAGAGTACGGATACAACAAAGATACCGGTTATGGCTATGGTTTTTTCATACAACAAATTCCAGGAAAACCTAAAATAGTTTATCACTTGGGCGACAACGGAGGATTTACCATTTATGCGGGGAAGATTCCTTCAAAAGACATATTAGTCCTATTTTTCTCTAATCGAGATGACATAGACCGCATTGCTACGGCCGACCAAATATATTCAATGATAGAAAAAGCTAATTGGCTCGAATGATTTCGAACTACATTTCTTTTATATTCTTGAACTGCTTCCAGGGAGTCACAGCAGAATAGCCTGCTTTCGTATTTGCAGGTACATAAAGTGTCGCTTTTTCGTATGTATTGGATGGTTCTTCAGAATCGAAGGGCAATTCACTATTATCGTCGGTATCTATTGTCAACGGTTCTTTACTATAGCAATAGATAGAAAGTAAGTTTTCACATCCTTTAAATGCATGAGTTCCCAATTCTTTTAACAAACCAGGAAGCGACACATTTTTCATTGCCACACAGTCTTCGAAAGCACTCTCCCCTATCGCAGAAACATTATCGGGAATCTTAACATCTGCAAGCTGAGCACATTTCAAAAAAACATTTTCCCCTATCCGAGCCAACGTATTAGGAAGCGTTACAGTAGACAAGCTACTACACTTGGAAAAAGCATAATCATCAATTCCGGTTACCCCTTCGGGTATCACAATATTTGTAAGCGAAGTACATCCTTCAAAAGCATTTTTCCCTATATAACGTACGGTTGGAGGCAGATAAATAGAAACCAGAGAACGAGTTGCACAAAACATATAATTACCAATTGTATCGTTTTCCGTTCTATTCGCTCCAGTATAATCAGAGTCATACATTCCACCGCCACTTACAATTTTAGCATCTTTCAAATCAAGATAAGTCAAAGCTGTGATTCGGCGGATAGTAATAATATCCTCTCCATTAATCGGTCCGCTAATCTTCAGCTGTTTAATTTTCAACAATTTGTCATTAGAGCCTATAGCTGCAGCCAACTTACCGGCAGTAGTAAGATTAATAACTTTGATATCGTTTTGAGCAAAGCCTGAGGTTACAACAACCAATAAGGATAAAACAAAAAAGCACTTTAAATTTTTCATAACTCTAATGATAAATAATAAATATGGTTACAAAGCTAAGAGATTAATTGATAACTCACAAAAAAGAGGAGTACAAATTTAAATTTCAGGACAAGCCTCATCCAAAATAGATATTAAACCGAGTGTAAACATTCTCTTGCGAATCTACGGTTATCCGTCCATGATAGATATGCAAAATTTTACTTGATAAAGCCAAACCAATGCCATGACCTACATATTCATGAGTATTGGAAGCCCTATAAAAAGATTGAAAAATAAGCGGAATTTCCTTGGCAGGAATACCAATACCTTTATCTTCAATTTCAATCAGCGGATGTCCGTCTACAAGTTTCAATACCAAATCCACTTGTTTCTCTGAATATTTAATCGCATTATTCAATATGTTTTGAATAGCTATTTGCAGAAAATGCGGATTGGCCATAATAGATATAGGACCGGAGGTCCGGTCGGTGAAAACGATTCGAGCATCGACATTTGCCAAATCGATCAACATTCTATTCAAATTGACAGGCATCAATTCATCATTTGATAGATCATCACCGTTGCGCGACAAGAACAGAAGATGTTTGATAAGCAATGACATTCGTTTACTTTCCGAATATATACGTTGCAAAGCATCAGTATACTCGTGTGTATCCCGCTCTTTCATCAATGTAATCTCACATTCACCTTGTATAGCAGTCAGCGGATTGCTCATCTCATGAGACGCAGAGCTTACAAACGATTTTTCGGATTGAAAAGCTCTATCCAATCGATCAAGCATTTCATTCAAAGAATGTATCAAATCGTCCAATTCATCTTTATTGCCTGTCTCGGTGAGCCGAAGCTCCATATTGTTACCCCGTATTTTTTTCAAATTCACCAATATATGTTTTAAGGGTGAAAGTATACGTTCGGAATAGAAACGCCCTACAGCGAACGTAATCAGGACACTAAACAATAATAGGCCTAATGACAAATACAAAATATGTTTTTTAAGATTTTGCCCATATACATTCTGAGCCGTCACCAAAACAATAAAGTTGCCTTCATTATCGGGATAATACAAAGCAACCCCTCTTAGCTTATCTTTCGAAAATAAAACCATGTTGTGATATAGTTCATGCTGTTGCTTCGAAGTAAGATATCTATCCAACACTTTTTGTGCTGATGCACTGTCGCTGGCATTCAATATAATCTCATTAGCTTGTGGAAGTAAAGACAAGTATTTATCTGTTATCATATTATAGCTTCGCATATCCAACTCATCCTTTTCAAAGTGTTTTTGCGCCGTGAGATATACTTTATCGCACAGATTCATATCAAAGAGCAAATTGATATATCTAGATGTGAATAGATAGAAAGCCAAAATAATAAGTAAGTTTATACCTATTGTAATAGAGGTATAAAACAAAGTAATTTTCGAACCTATCTTCATGATACTTTGAACAATTTCATTCGACCATCATATAGCCGAATCCGACCACTGTATGAATTAATTTATGATCAAAATTCTTATCTATCTTATTACGCAAATAATTGACGTACACGTCAACCACATTGGTATAAGTATCAAAATTTTTGTCCCAAACATCCCTCAACAATGTCAATCGATCGATTGCAATACCTTGATGAATTAAGAAATATTCAAGAAGTCTGTATTCTTTCACTGTCAACAAAATTTCCTCACTCCCACGATAGGCCTTCCGTTCTTGACAATCTAACGTCAAGTCGGCACATTTCAGCAAACTTTGCGAAACTTGTTCAAAAGATCTGCGAAACAATGCTTGTATACGAGCCTGCAATTCCTGAAAGCTAAATGGTTTCACTAGATAATCGTCTGCTCCGACTTGAAGACCTTTCACAATATCGTCGGTAGAGCCCAATGCGGTCAACATAATAACAGGAACTTTAAAACCAAACGTCTTCCGAAATTTAGAACACAGTTCAAGTCCACTCAATTTAGGCATGATAATATCAAGTATCAACATATCGAACTTTCCGGCTTGAGCCATGAACCAACCACCTTCGCCGTCATTGGCCACAGAGACCTCATACCCCAATTCCAATAGTCCCCGTTGTATGAACGAGGCTATATTCACTTCGTCTTCTACTAACAAAATGTGAGCCATCTCTATAATCTATTTGTTCTTGCAAAGATACAATTTATAATTTACGTTGATACAGTTTTCCTTTTTTATCATAAAGCATCATACGGTATACCTTTTCTATAATCAGCGGAAAGACAAACAGCACAAAGAAAGTGGCCGTAACCAGTCCACCGATAATAACGATAGCAAGTGGACGTTGCGATTCGGACCCGATCCCATGGCTCGTAGCGGCTGGAAATAGACCAATCATCGCCATCGCAGCAGTCATCACCACAGAACGTATACGAGAATTCACTCCATTGCGGACGGACTCGTCCAAAGGCAAATGCTGCCGAAGATTTTGTTTGATATCGCCGATCATTATTACTCCGTTTTGTATACATATACCAAAGAGTGCGATGAAACCGATACCCGCAGATATAGAAAAATTAAAACGAGTGATAAGTAAAGCCATAATACCACCGACGGCGGCAAATGGAACATTACACAAGACCAATACAGCATCTCGAACATTTGAGAACAAGACGAACAGAATAATAAAAATAATAATAATACTGATAGGAACGACCTGCTCCAAACGATTTGTTGCACGTTGTTGATTCTCAAAATCACCGGCCCACTTCAAATAATAAGAAGATGGCAATTTCACTAACTTAGAGACTTTGTGCTGAGCCTCAGTAACGGCAGATCCCATGTCACGTCCGCGAACAGAGAACTTAACGGCACAGAAGCGTTCATGATGTTCTCTGAAAATCAACAGTGGTCCGGTTATTGTTCGAATATCAGCCAATTCTTTAATAGGTACCATAGCCCCATTCATCGCAGGTACTAGTATCTTGCCTATTTCATCCTCGTTTTCTCTATACTGCGAATTATACCTTACCATGATATTAAATTTCCTCTCGTCTTCGTACATATATGAAGCCGATTTTCCACCAATAGCCATTTCAATAATAGACTGTACATCTTCCTTCGAAACGCCATACCGCGCCAACTTACCCTCATCTAGTTCAATACGTAGTTCAGGCTGCCCTATATTACGCACCACACCAATATCTTCTATACCTTTTACCGTCTGAAGGACTTTAGCAATTTGCTCTGCAGAATGTTCAGAAGCATGTAAATCTTGTCCGAAAATCTTAACTGCTATAGACCCCTTTACACCCGATGCCGCCTCTTCTACATTATCGGATATAGGCTGAGAAAAATTGAAGTCGACACCTGGATAAATAGATAGTTTTTTCTGCATCTCATCAATAAGCTCCTCTTTGGTTATATGTTGTTTCCAATCTTTTTCCGGATATATATCGACAAAGAACTCTACATTATAAAAACCCGTAGCATCTGTACCGTCATTGGGCCTACCTGTCTGCGACAACACTTTACGAACTTCAGGAAAAGCAGCCAGTTTTCGTCTGATTTGATTGGCCAGAGGTACCGACTCATTAAGCGAAATGCTCTGCGGAAGCGTTGCACGTATATAAATAGAACCCTCGTTAAGTTGCGGTAAAAACTCTGTTCCCAGACACGAGAATGTCCACAATCCCGCAATAGCTATAACGCATGCCGAAATAATAGTCAGCTTACGATGTGCATGAAATTTATCGAAAATAGATAAAGCTGTCTTATTAATCGCTTTTACAAAACAATTTTTACGTTCACGCACATTCTTCCTAAGAAGCATTGACGACATGACCGGTACAAGAGTAAGTGTAAATACCAGAGCGCCCAAAAGTGCAAAGCCCAAGGTAAATGCCAATGGAGAAAACATCTTGCCTTCAACCTTTTGAAACGAGAAGATAGGAATAAGGGCCGTTATAATAATCAGTTTGGAGAAAAATACAGCTTTGGCTTTATCCTTAGCCGTATTGCGTATAAGCCCTACTTTCGACATTTTATTAAATACGGGCATTCCCACCTCGCGCGCCCTTTTATCGAGAACAACAAAAATGCCCTCTACCATAACTACGGCACCATCGATAATAATACCGAAATCGATTGCTCCCATCGACAGTAAATTGGCAGACATGCCCATGAGATGCAAGCAAATAAAGGCGAACAACAACGCAAGAGGAATAACGCTCGAAACAATAACCGTAGTCCGCCAATCGGCCATGAATAAAAGCACGATACACGTTACCAGAATAATGCCTTCAAGCAAATTGTGCGTCACCGTATGCACCGACAGATTTACCAAATCATCCCTATCATAAAAAGACACTATATGTACATCTTTCGGAAGTATATTTTGCTGTATGTCTTTGATTTTTGCCTTCAAACCCTTGATGACAGCAGCAGGATCTTCGCCTTTGCGCATCAATACGATTCCTTCAACCACATCGTCTTCATTCATTCGCCCTACCTGCCCTAATCGGGGCAAACAAGATTCGTGTACATCGGCAAGCTGGCGCACTAATATAGGAGCCCCCTTAATATTCTTGACTACGATGTTACGAAGCTCCTCCAAATTATTAATAAGCCCAATGCCACGTACGACATAAGCCTGAGAGCTCTTTGTTATAACATCACCGCCTACATTAATATTGCTCTTCGCTATGGCATTATATAATTCTAGAGAAGTGATGCCATATTGAGTCAGTTTGTGCGGATTTACGCTAACTTCTACAGTCCTCACTTCACCTCCGAAACTGACAATATCCGCTACACCCGGAACCGATCGCAGATTACGTTCTATGGTCCAGTCTTGCAGTGTTTTCAGTTCGCGAACACTACGTACCTTACTACGCAAAGTATATCGGTATATCTCTCCGGTAGGGCCAGTCAAAGGCTGTACATCAGGAGATACCCCATCAGGCAGATTAGCATCACTCAACATAGTGTAAACTTGCTGACGGGCATTAAAATCATTAACATGATCATCAAACATCACATTGACCACAGAAAGCCCAAACAAAGTAGTCGACCGTATATCCGTTTTTTTCTCAACCGAGTTCATCGCTATCTCGATCGGAATAGTAATGAACTTTTCTACTTCTTCAGCACTTCGTCCCGGCCACTGAGTAATAATAGTGACATTCGTATTAGTCACGTCGGGAAATGCGTCGATAGGAGTATTCAAGAACGAACAGACACCAGCCACTATCGCAATAAGTGTACAAAAGAAAATAAAGAATTTATTTTTCAGCGAAAACGTAACAATATTGTCGATGAATTTATGCATAACACTATTTGGCTTTAACTATATTATATTTCTAGAGAAGTATATACCAGTAAAGCATTCTTTACTATGATTCTTTCTCCTACATTCAATCCACGAGATATATAGGCAGAACTGCTGTTTTGTTTGTAAACATCCACCTCTCTTATTTCCAATTTATTATTGTTCTTTACAACCACCACATAATTTTTTCCATTGTCGAATATCAGCCCATGCTGATCGATGCAAGGCATTGACTGCCCCGAACTGTTGCACTCTACATAGACATTGGCCATCATGCCCGGTTTCAGTAGATGTTGTCTATTGGACAAAGAGATTCTCACCTGCATTGTTTTGTTGTCTTCGTCCAACATGTTGTACACTTTCTCTATCTTACCCGAAAACTCTTTATCCGGATAAGCCAAAGTTGTTATCCTTACAGGCATACCTTGATGTATCTTGCTGATATCATTTTCATAAACATTGGCTATGACCCATACATTGGTAAGTCCGGAGATCGTAAAAACAGGAGAATCGTTCTGACTAATCTGCATCTGAGGATTAATGCTCTTTTGTACAACATATCCGGAGACCGGAGCTTTTATCTGATAAACAGCGTTAGGAGACAAATGATAAATGTGATAGATCGTATTTATTCTTCGTATTTCGGCAAGCGCATTTGCCATGTCTTGCTTGGATATAATCAAGTCTTTCTTCGAAGCCATACCCGATGCATACAATTCTTTTGAGGCATTCAGGTTGCGCTGAGCCAATTGCAACTGTTGACGAGCCTCTTCACGCTCTTTGTCATAAGAGGCCACGTCGCCACTACGAACAACAGCCAGTACACTGCCCTTTCTGACATAATCGCCCAATTCGGCATGTACAGATGCAATAGATCCGCCGAACATCGAAGACACTTGAGCAACTTCATCATTATCGAAATCAATCTTTCCATTCAATGTCAGTTCGTCCGAAATAGGACGACTGTCAACCAATTGCACAGAGGTAACACTCTTCAAACTATCATTTAACGTCTGTTCTGTAGCATTTTTCACTTCTTTCTTTTGGGAACATCCTGAAAAAAGAAGAACACAAATAGAAATCGAGACAATTGTTTTGCAATTCATCATTCTCTTCATTTATTTAATCTCTAATATCCAAATATTGTTCTACCAGCCATTGCATTTACATTTTCCATCTTTAAGAATACATCCTGATGTATATCATAAAGTTGCAAACGGGTATTTTTATAACTTTCGTAATAGTCTAGAAACTCTACCATATTAATATTCCTTTTACTGAAATTGGAAATAAGCCCCGATAATAGTTTGTCAAAATCCTTTTCGACAGACGTCTCTGACGACTGCATCATAGCTACAGCATTCTTATATTCCTGAAATGCTTCGTACAATTCTGAATGAGCTTTCATCAAAGCAGCATCATTCTCACGTACACTTTGCTGAACAGAATATTTGGCAGCCTTTATATTGCCTTGATTTCTATCAAAGAGCGGAATAGCCACCCCTACCCCTACGGAGAAAAAATTATTGAAAGCACTTCCCCTTCTATCATAGCTGCCCTTTATTGTTAGATTGGGAGCAGCCATTGCTTTTTGAAGACGGAGATTTATCCGTGACGCATCAATATTGGCAATAGCACTTTTCACATCAGGTCGTTCGTTTACAGTCGAATCTATAGAAACGAAATCAATCTGTTTAGCAGCCACCTGTCCAAGAACAGATTCATCGAGTATCGGCTCGATATCGGCATTAGGTAAAAATCCAAGGAGCAAATTAAGCGCCTTGCTATCGTTCACCCAATCATTATCAATATCATTTTTCTCTTTTTTTAGAAATAACAATTCTGCTTTGAGTCGCACAAGCTCCATTTGCGAAAGGTTTCCTTTATCGGCCTGTGCAGACATTACTTTTACCAATTTCGACAACGATTGTATTTCTTGATCATAAACTTTACTCTTACGTAGATCGAAATACGTTTTGATATACTGCGTACGAAGTTCTGTATGTAACGTACGTATCAAATCCATATATTGATATTGTGCCATTTCAGCGTTGACCTTCGCCAACAAAACACGCTTATTGCGTTTTCCTGCCAATGATATTTCTTGCTCTATATCTACCGTTTGTTCACTCATTGGACCAAAATCGAGCAACCGATTGTGATTATCTCTATTTATAAGATTCTCATCAAACGAAATGACTGGGTTATCAAACAAACGCGCCTGAAGCACTTGCGCTTGAGCAATATGAATATCGTAATGCTTGGCCAATAGACAAGCATTACGATGAAGGAAGATGGAATCGGCTTCCGCTATATTCAAAACACATTTCGAAATATTTTGAGAAGCTAAATGATATCCTGAAAACAATACGATGCAAAAAAATATGTACCTTCTCATAATCAATTTAAAACTTGTCGCAAAGTTATCGCATAAATTTATATTCTCCTTTTCAAATCAATTAGAAGCTATTAATACGAAATTAGAATTGTTTAATACAACAAATTATCATTGGATCAACAATTTATTTATCAAATATTTACTATCTATATTATAACGTTTTATCATCATCTCGCAGCGACTTACAAAAACATGATTATAAAGTCGAGATAGTATCTGTTGAAAATAAAACAAAGCGACACGCCATCATTTTTATAAACAAAATAACAGAGAAACATACAGTCATACAATAAACCTCCTGAACAGATATCAAGGACAACATTATCTTACTCAATTGTCGTATGTTAGTTTTTTCGGTGACGTCCTTAAGTTTTTTTGAAAACGTATGGACGTCAACAGATTTAGGTCCATATGTGATTCTGGAAGATAAGGGTTCATTGGTAAAAGTGGGGAGTATGCATCAAATTTTATCGTTATAATATTCTTTGTCACCTCAGTGTTACACCATACGGCGGTGCTTCACAGTAAGTTAGCGATGCACCATATACAACGCCAGCGAAAATCGGCTCCAAAATCGGCTCGAGAGCATATTGTAGGACTGTTATTTTCAGCGGACCTCTGTTTAGAATCACTCTAAATGATGCTCTACAGGTGCCTGAAAGCTCGTTTTGTAAACAGGCGAGTGTACCCCATTCATTTAGTACCTCATGTCACTTAGTCTCCTGATTTTTACTGATGAGTCCGATACGCACATCCTCCTTGACGCAAGATTGCGTTGATCGAAAGCAGTTGTCTTGATACCGTTTTCCAGAACATCTTGGAAGGTGAATATTCGTCGACATTATGATACTTTTTTAACTACACCGAAGTGATCTTTCTTGGTACAGAAAATTGAAGCTTTGCTTTCGGAAAATGATAAGGACGAAAATAAATGTTTGTAAGGAGAAACTTTTATTTTCGTCCTTATAAATTTCTGACTGTATACCAGCGCGTTATGTGTGCAATACTTATACTTTTGTGCTGATTCAGTTTGCATTCTGTCGCTTAATTGGTAACAAAATGCCTTCAGGAGTATGCCTATAGCCTTGTCTGGATAAGAAAGTATCAGAATATTTAAAAATATTCATTTTATTAATGATTGCTAAAGAAAATCAGCATATATCATACTGATTAACAGATTAATATAGCATAAAAAAGGGAATAAAAAGGCCGTTGTAAATTTCCTATAACCGAGGTGCCATTTATGGTGATGTATTTTCTAAAATGAGTGCACAAGTGTTTCTTTTGCAGAAAATACCATTAGCATTACAAGGTTTATAAACCTGATAATGCTAATGGCATTTACACCTAAATAAGACTAAATTTGGATTATAATCTTATTTATATATTTCTTTTTTGCCTGCCAAAAGAGTATTATTCAACAACGAAGCAATAGTCATCGGACCTACTCCACCGGGAACGGGAGTGATAAACGAACATTTGGGAGCAACTTCATCGAACTTTACATCGCCATTCAAATGAAAACCGCTTTTCTTGGTAGGATCAGGAACACGAGTTGTACCTACATCAATAATAACAGCGCCTTCTTTCACCATATCGGCAGTAACAAAATTGGGTTGTCCAAGAGCTGCAATAATAATATCGGCAGAAAGGCATTCTTCTTTGATATTCTTACTGTGGCTATGGCATACGGTAACAGTAGCATCACCAGGAACACGTTTCTGCATCATAAGCTGCGCCATAGGCTTACCAACAATATTGCTACGTCCTAACACAACACATTTTTTGCCGGAAGTCTCAATATTATAACGTTTCAGCAATTCGAGAATACCATTGGGAGTTGCCGAAATATAGCAAGGCAATCCTATTGCCATACGTCCTACGTTAATGGGATGAAATCCATCCACATCCTTGCGATAGTCTATTGTCTCTATAACTTTCTGCTCGGAAATATGTTTGGGCAAAGGCAACTGTACGATGAAACCATCGACATCGCCATCAGCATTTAACTGCCGAACGGCATCAAGTAGTTTTTCTTCAGTAACATCAGCCTCAAAACGAATAAGTGTCGATTTGAAGCCACAAATTTCACAAGCCTTAATTTTACTTGCCACATACGTCTCGCTCCCACCATCGTGGCCTACCAATATTGCTGCCAAATGAGGGCGTTTGCCTCCGTTCTTTACAATCTCGACAACCTCAGCTGCAATTTCTTCTTTTATCTGAGCTGAAACAGCTTTTCCATCTATTAATGTCATATTCGGTATATTAATTAATGAAGTTTTTTGCCATGAGCCATCAATTTACCCATCTTAGTACCCGTTACAGCTTTCATCATCTTACGAGTCTGATCGAACTGTTTAAGCAAACGATTCACTTCTTGAATATCGGTACCACTACCCTTTGCCAAACGTTGGCGACGCTGACCGTTGAGTATTTCGGGATGAGTGCGTTCTTCGGGAGTCATTGAATGAATAATAGCTTCAACACTTTTGAATGCATTGTCGTCAATATCGATATCTTTAATTGCTTTGCCCACGCCGGGAATCATTGACGCAAGTTCTTTAATGTTACCCATCTTCTTGATTTGGGATATCTGAGCAAGAAAATCGTTAAAGTCAAATTGATTCTTTTGGATTTTACGTTGCAACTTTTTCGCCTCAGCCTCATCGTACTGTTCTTGAGCACGTTCAACTAACGAAACGATATCACCCATACCTAAAATTCGGTCGGCCATACGTTCGGGATGGAAGAAATCTATAGCCTCCATCTTTTCACCGGTACCGATAAATTTAATAGGCTTGCTTACTACAGAAAGAATAGAAATGGCAGCACCACCACGAGTATCACCATCAAGTTTGGTAAGAATAACACCATTAAAATCAAGACGATCATTGAATTCTTTGGCTGTATTAACAGCATCCTGTCCTGTCATGGAATCGACAACAAACAACGTCTCTGTCGGATTAACGGCATCTTTAATGGCACTAATCTCGTTCATCATTTGTTCGTCCACAGCCAAGCGACCTGCAGTATCAATGATAAGTACATCGTAACCATTGGCTCGTGCTTCTTTAACAGCATTTTGAGCAATCTCAACAGGGTCTTTGCTATCGGGTTCGCTATATACCGGCACACCTATTTGTTCACCCAATACTTTAAGCTGGTCTATTGCGGCAGGACGATAAACGTCGCAAGCTGCCAACATAGGTTTACGGCTTTTCTTGGATTTGAGCAGATTGGCAAGTTTGGCCGAAAAGGTGGTTTTACCAGAGCCTTGTAAACCGGACATCAGAACGACAGCCGGCTGACCTTTAGCATTGAAATCGGCAGCCGTACCACCCATAAGTTCAACAAGTTCGTCGTGAACTATTTTGACCATCAACTGACTGGGCTTAACAGCTGTCAGTACATTTTGTCCGATTGCCTTTTCTTTTACTCTATCGGTAAACGATTTTGCTACTTTATAATTGACATCGGCATCAAGTAACGCCTTACGCACATCTTTCAGTGTCTCGGCAACATTAATCTCGGTGATTTTTCCTTCACCTTTTAATATTTTGAAAGACCGTTCTAGTCTTTCTGACAAATTATCGAACATATTCTATAATATCTTTTTTCAGCGATACAAAAATAGACAAAATAATACTACAAGACAAGAATTATGAGTTCATACTGAGCAAAAATTCTTCATTGTCTTTGGTTCTTTCAAGTCTGTCTTTCACAAAATTCATTGCTTCTATCGGGTTCATATCTGCCAAGTATTTGCGTAAAATCCACATTCTATCAAGTGTCATTTTATCGAGTAGTAAGTCGTCACGACGAGTACTAGAAGCCACAATATTAACAGAGGGGAAGACACGTTTATTGGATAAAGAACGATCGAGTTGCAATTCCATATTACCAGTTCCTTTGAACTCTTCGAAAATAACTTCATCCATTTTCGAACCGGTTTCGATAAGGGCTGTAGCAAGAATAGTAAGCGAGCCACCTCCTTCTATATTACGAGCAGCGCCGAAAAAGCGTTTTGGTTTTTGCAAAGCATTGGCATCAACACCACCAGAGAGCACTTTACCCGAAGCCGGAGAAACCGTATTGTATGCCCTAGCCAAACGAGTGATAGAATCTAAGAAAATGACCACATCGTGCCCACATTCAACTAAACGCTTAGCTTTTTCGAGCACAATACCTGCAATCTTCACATGACGCTCAGCCGGTTCGTCGAATGTCGACGCAATCACTTCGGCATCAACACTACGAGCCATATCGGTAACTTCTTCAGGTCGCTCATCGATAAGCAAAACAATCATGTATACCTCGGGATGATTAGCCGCAATAGCATTGGCTATATTTTTGAGTAAAATAGTCTTACCTGTTTTGGGCTGAGCAACGATAAGTCCGCGCTGTCCTTTACCTATAGGTGAAAACAAATCGACGATACGTACAGAAGTATTAGTTGTAGAGCCACCGTTGCATAGAGTAAATTTTTCTTCAGGGAACAACGGAGTAAGGTGTTCAAACGGTACACGGTCACGAATAAAAGCCGGATCGCGTCCATTTATCTTCGAAACTTTAACCAACGGGAAATATTTCTCACCTTCACGTGGTGGGCGAATAGAGCCCTCTACCACATCACCCGTTTTCAATCCAAAAAGTTTAATCTGCGATTGAGAGACATAAATGTCATCAGGCGAAGAAAGGTAATTATAGTCTGCCGAACGAAGGAAACCGTAACCATCAGGCATTATTTCGAGCACGCCATTTCCAGTCAAAATATCTTCAAAATCAAAAGGTTTCTCTTTTTCAACAGGACGGCTTTCTACTACATTATTAACAGGCTCTATCGGAGAGACAGGCTGTTGATAGCTACTGGGAGCTTCGGATACTATATTATTATTGATATTATTGATATTATTGATATTTTGGGTATTTATATTACGCTTACCGCCTTGATAAGCAGGATTATTCGGATTATTAACATTAGCATTAAAATTGGGATTCCGACCCTTATTATTATTATTACGTTGTTGATTCTGCGGCCTACGCGGTTGAGGTTGAGGAACAACCGGTGCGGACTCTTTCAACTGATCAAATTTAGTAATTAATTCTGTAGGAAGTTCTACTTTACCATCATCCGGCAATTCCTCAATAGGAATAAAATCATCGGTAGCAGCTATTATTGGAAAATCATCATCAATATTTTCTTCTTTAGCTTCCATATCAATAACCTCTCGTTTTTCCTTCGGCTTATTGGGAATGACATTTTCCTTTTTCACATCAGAGACTTCTACCGGCCTCTTTTCTTCAGCTCTTTTTACTTCTGTCTGCGCTACAGACTGATTCTTCGTTTTACGGGGGCGACCTCTACGCTTAGGAGCCGAAGCTTTTATCGGCGTTTCCGCAGGTTTCTCTTCAATTTCCGGTGCAGCAGCAACAAGTGTTTTAGCTTGATCAAAATCAGCTTTACTTTTAAATAAAGATTCTATGCCTTTATTTTCAGTCTTCTTTTTGTCTATTGCAGTCGATAAATCTTTTGTATCGAAAAGTTGGGGCGGCTTTTGTTCATTACCCGACTTTGTCAGTGCTCCTTCTTTCGTTGACGAAAAGACCTTACTGACATCCTTCTTCCGCGATACCCGTTGACGTTTACGACGTTCCTCCTTTTTAATTAGACGCGCGTCTTCTTCGGCTGCCAAGCGAGGAGCATCGTTCTCTGCCTGAACATCAAGAATGGAATAGACCAATTCTTCTTTACTAAAAGAGTCTGCTTTTTTTATGCCCAAAGATTGAGCAATTGCAAGTAGTTCCGGCAATTGTTTGCCGTTTAATTGCATAATGTTATACATAATATGTGAATGATGTTTCTTTTTTGTTTCTATCAAAAGATAAAAGCTGGACGTTCAGTACATACTGAAGACTTTTTCCGGTATGCACAATCCACCGCTTTTGATGGAAAAAAAATAAATATAATTTTATTGATTGATAAATAATGTCGCTTTCTTTTCCAGAATACTCGACTTTCTTTTCTATTAACGCTGCAAAGATATAAACAAATAATGATTTCACACCATTCAAAAGACTATTTTTTTTTATTTTTTTACTATCGTCACAACTTTTATCCACTTCGTAGAAGTACTAACACGAAATCTGTCGTCAGTACGTAACCCTATAGCCCAGGCTATTTTCTCATCACAACACATCACCCACTGAGCATCCTTTTGCACAACAGATTGTTTGTTATCGGTCAGAAAATTGCTTATCAATTTTTGTCCCTTCATGCCAAACGGCACAAACTTGTCTCCTTGACGCCATTTACGCAATAAAATGTGACCACTCAACTTCTCGGCATCAAAGCATACTTTTTCTGTACCCCGTGGTATTATAAAAGAAGAAGTATAAGGCAATTCTTCAAAACAAAGATCGAAAGGAGGCTCTTCAGCCTCTTCTACTAAGGGTTGAACAATGAGCAGGTCTCTATCTTTTATAACCCGATAAGTCCCCGATAAAAACACCTTTCCGGATTGACCGGACAATGACTCAAAAATATTCTCCGTTTGCGAAGGATTAAAGCCCAGAGGATAAAGCAATTCGAATAGCAATGCGCGTGGAGAAGGTTCTGCCTGCAATGCCAGTATAGAAATATGTCCATCTTTCACCACTCTCGCTTTTCCATCAGCGATACCTTTATTATATATCATAGCGGCATCGCTGATATAAGATGACGTTTGCTGTATACTTTCTTTTATAGAAGGATTTATTTCTTCCATGAGCGGCAACAACCTTAACCTTATCTTATTGCGGGTAAATTCATCATGAAGATTAGTGCTGTCGGTGACATACGATTGATGACAATAGTCAAGATAATCAAGAATTTCCAACCGTGACAAGCAAAGCAAAGGACGAATAACATGCCCATTATGAGGACGAATACCGCAAAGCCCATTAATACCGGTACCACGTATGAGGTTAAGCATAAAGGTTTCAACGCTATCATCTCGATGATGAGCTACAGCAACCGCTGATACACCGTATTTAATATAAAGTTTTTCAAACCAATCGTAACGCAATTGACGAGCAGCCATTTCGATAGACAAGTGTTTATTTGCTGCATAAGTACGGGTATCAAAATGAATAACTTCGAGTATCACCTGTTGCTGACGACAAAAATCGGTCACAAAAGCCTCGTCCCTATCCGATTCACTGCCACGCAAAGTAAAATTGCAATGAGCTGCCACACAATGATAACCCAAACGTTTCAGCATAAGAAGCAATGCGACAGAATCACTTCCACCACTCAATGCCACCAACACGCTATCACCTTGCGATAATAGACTATGCTTCTCTATAAACTGTTGCACTTTGCGCAAATTAGGGCTCATCATTCCACTCTTATAAAAAAACGACGAAAGACTAATGTCTATCGCCGTTTCTACCTATTTTGAGGTACCTGGCAGATTCGAACTGCCGTATACGGTTTTGCAGACCGCCACCTAGCCACTCGGTCAAGGTACCCTATACTTTCATTTGCGGTTGCAAAGGTAATGCATTTTTTTTAATCTCCAACTATTAGACCGAACTTTTTCTTTATTTTTTCTTATGTTTACAACAATCATTTTGTTTTTGTTGCATCAGGCCACGAAGTTGACAATCGGCGGTGCACGAATCACAGCCACATCCGTTTTTCTTTTTGACAAAGCGCCTATATACAACCCATGCGATGCAAAGCACCACAACAATAAAGACTATAATCTCTTGAATTCCCATCAGAACAATCCTCCTACTTGATAAACAATAAATGATACAAGCCAAGCCAATATCGTAGTATAACCCGCGGCGAAGAGCGCCCACTTCCAACGTCCTGATTCATTCTTTATAGCAGAAATCGTCGCGATACAAGGGAAGTAGATAAGAACAAAAAGCAAATAACTAAAAGCCCCCAAAGAAGTGATCCCGTCAGCACGAATATTGGCAGCCATCTGTGTGTTGTTCGAGCCAGTATTATTGCCATATAGAATACCCATTGTGCTTGCTACCAATTCTTTGGCACCTGCACCAGAAAGAAGTCCTACCCCCATCTTCCAATCAAAGCCACAAGGACGAAGGGCCGGTTCGATAGACTTTCCTATCATACCGAGATAAGAATGTTCTTGCTGTTGCTGAACTGAATTATATGCATTATGATGAGGATAATACCCCAAAAACCAAATAATAACAGATGCTGCTAAAATAATCCCCCCCATTTTTTTCAGATACTGACGCCCTTTCTCCCATGTATGACGAAAAATGGCTTTCGTCGTCGGCATACGATAAGGTGGCAGTTCCATTACAAAAGGGGTATTGTCGCCTTTAATAAAAACGGCACTAAACAATCTTGCCATTGCTACCGAAAGTAGAATACCAACGACATAAAGTAACAAAATGACGAGGCCTTGATAATGCGCAAAAAAGATTCCCGTTATAATCAAATAAATGGGGAGCCGAGCGCTACAACTCATCAAAGGTAATACTAACATCGTGATTAACCTGCTCTTTCGACTTTCGATGGTTCTAGTTGCCATAACAGCGGGCACATTGCAACCAAAACCCATAATAAGTGGTATGAATGATTTGCCATGAAGCCCCATTTTATGCATAATTTTATCCATGATAAAAGCAGCTCGAGCCATATAACCCGATTCTTCCATAAGGGATATAAAGAAATAGAGTATCAATATTTGGGGTAAAAAAACGATAACGGCTCCCACCCCGCCCAATATTCCATCAGTAATAAGATCGCGCAACGGACCGGCACTCATTACTTCCTTTACAAAATTACTTAACGCTCCGATACCCGTATTTATCCAATCCATCGGATACTGGCCAAGAACAAAAGTAGTCTCGAACATCAGCCATAAGAAAAAGAAAAAAATAGGATAGCCCACGATTCGGTTAGTAACAATCGAATCAAGCATTTTGGTAAATTGGCGGGTATCTTTACGATGAACATCAACATAAGCTTCATGCAACGCACCCGAAATGAATCCATATTTAGCATTCATTATCGCCGTCTCACTATCTTCTTTTAGTGTCTCCAGAATAGAAGCAGCTTCTTTATCGCGAATAGCGGTAATTTCATTGCCGTTGGGTAATGTGCCAACAAACTGGTCGACGCTTTTGTCTCTCTCCATCAATTTGATAGACAAATAGCGCAAAGAATATTTGTGACGGATATTTTCATCTTTCTCGAGCTCTCGCTTGATAGCCTCAATTCCCTTCTCTATTTCCTTACCATGATTGATATGGATATGGCGAAACACATTGCCGTGTGGACGGGGTCCTTGAGCAAAATCTTCTTCATGAGACTCTTGCCCTTTATCATCGCCATGATATTGTTTGTGCCAATTTCTCAACTGCTGTGCTACTTCCGGATTTATATTACCTTTTTCATCCAAAAAGTCGATACCTTCGTAAAGATTAATAATAATATGAAAAAGCAACTCAATACCTGTGCCATTTCGACAAACTGTAGGCACCATTGGTATGCCAAACAACTGACCGAGTAAACGATAATCAAGTTTATTACCACTTTGCTCTAGTTCATCGTACATATTCAGAGCAACCACCATACGGAGGTTCATATCAATGAGCTGGGTAGTAAGATAAAGATTGCGTTCCAAATTTGACGCATCGACCACATTTACAATTATATCCGGCGTCTTTTCAATGATTTGTTTTCGTACATACAGTTCTTCCGGACTGTATGCCGAAAGTGAATAAGTACCTGGAAGATCAACAATACAAAAATGGTAACCTTCAAAATCAAAGTAACCATCTTTGGCATCAACGGTCACGCCACTATAGTTTCCCACATGTTCGTGTGCCCCAGACGCGATATTAAAAAGAGAAGTCTTACCACAATTAGGATTGCCAACCAGCGCTACATTAATAGTACGACGTTTTTTTAAGGCCAGTTCTTTCAGTTCTTCATCGGTCAGCGTTTCGTCTTCATCTATCAGCCCATGTGAATGAGGTAAACCGATGCTTTCTTGTTCGGCTTCCAATCTTTTCGCTTCTTCTTCGCTGATAATTTCAATCATCTCCGCCTCTTCATGCCGTAAAGAAATCTCATAACCCATAATACGATATTTCACCGGATCTCTCAACGGAGCATTCAACAGCACTTCAACAATCTTTCCCTTTATAAACCCCATTTCAACGATGCGCTTACGGAAACCGCCATGACCTAAAACCTTTACAACGACTCCTTTCTCACCTGTTTTCAATTCTGATAAACGCATATATCTCTTATTTTTTATTACTTTATCTATGTTTCTCGAAACAAAGGTAATGATAAGCTGAATATCGCACAACTATTTAGACAGAATTTAAATAACAATACTCAATAGTAGGTACTCAGAAACAAACAAATTAACATAATTAAGAATCGAATAATAACAAATTTCGTTGTAGTCACTGTTATCAAAAAGACAAGCACAACGTTCAAATAAAACATTTTTTCCACTACAACAAAAAAGAAATAACAAGCAATATTCAACCTTAACAAACAACTTAGTGTGCATTATATTGCAAGATTTTTCTTTTTTTTCATTATCTTTACCGCCCCAAAAAGGTTTGAATATCCATTAATCCTATCATCCTCATGCGGTATATATCACTTCATCGAGTAAACGATAGGGTTAAGATAGGCATATAATTAAAACAAATTAAGATGAACAATACGATTCAAAAGAATTCTTTTTATGCGTGGATTCTTGCCGCACGTCCCAAAACATTAACAGGCGCTATTATTCCGGTTTTAATGGGAAGTGCCTTGTCATTATTAGATCAAAAGTTTTCCTGGATACCAGCTTTAGTTTGTCTATTCTTTGCAGGCTTGATGCAGATTGCCGCCAACTTCATCAATGACTTGTACGATTATCTAAAAGGAAGTGACCGCGAAGACAGACTCGGTCCGGAAAGAGCTTGTGCTCAAGGTTGGATATCACCTTATGCCATGAAATGGGGCATAGCTATCACTATAGCTTTTGCAGGAATTATCGGTTGCATCTTGATTTATTATGGCGGTTGGAATATGATATGGATTGGTATCGCAAGTATTATATTCGCTTTTCTCTATACCACATGCCTCTCTTACTATGGTTTCGGCGACATCATGGTTGTTGTATTTTTCGGATTAACTGCCGTAGGAGGAACATATTATGTACAAGCATTGCAATGGACAACCCATACGACATTGACAGCGCTCGCATGCGGATTGGTCATTGAAACACTTCTGATAGTAAACAACTATCGAGACTACGAAGCCGATAAAGAGAGTAACAAAAAGACATTGATCGTACGCTTTGGAAAAAGGTTTGGAGAAATTTTATATTTATCATCGGGTTGGGGTGCAACAATGTTAATGATGCTAATGCTTTATCAGACACAATATAGTGTCGGATCTTTGGGAATAAAGGTGCCTTCTCTCAGAATATACTGGTTTACCGCTTTTCTACCTATAGTATATCTCATTCCACATTACCTTACATGGAAAAGCATGATAGCTATAGGCACAGGTAAAAAATTAAATAGCATATTGGGGAAGACATCCCGCAATATGCTATTGTTTGGTTTATTATCGGCAATAGGTATGATACTCGACTACCTATTCCCGTACATTCTATCGTAATATTTTTGATAATCGCCACTGGTTACCTCTTCAACCCACTTTTGATTACTGAGATTCCATTCAATAGTTTTCACAATCCCCACTTCAAATGTAGTCTCGGGATACCATCCAAGTTCGGCTTTAATTTTTGATGGATCTATAGCATAACGTTGATCGTGCCCCAAACGGTCTTTAACAAATGTAATTAGATCGTCATTAATCCAATCAATAGATATGGAACCATCAGAGTTCTTCACCTGTTTCTTCAACATATTACGATAAAGCGGATGTTCGTCCATCAACCGATGAATAGTAGCAATTGTCAATTTAACTATTTGTAAGTTGGTTCGCTCGTTGTGCCCTCCTACATTATAAATTTCTCCATCGCGTCCTTTTGTAACAACCAAATCAATCGCTTTGCAATGATCTTCTACATAAAGCCAATCGCGAACATTACTACCATCGCCATATACGGGAAGTTGCTTACCGGCAAGTATATTTTTAATAATTAGCGGTATAAGCTTTTCAGGAAAATGATACGGGCCATAATTATTAGAACAACGAGTAACAGATACCGGCATTTTATAGGTATCCCTATAAGCCATCACCACGAGGTCGGCACTTGTTTTAGAAGCACTATAAGGACTATGTGGTTGAAGTGGTGTATCTTCTTTAAAATACCCTTCAACGCCCAACGAGCCATAGACCTCGTCGGTAGATACTTGATGAAAACGTACGCCACGTTGCCACGTAGGATAACCAGTCTCATCTTTGCCTTTGGTCCATGCCCGGCGTGCTACTTCGAGCAAATTTTGAGTACCCAAGATATTAGTCTGCAAGAAAAGCTGTGGATTCTCAATACTGCGATCTACATGACTTTCGGCTGCAAAGTTCACTACATAATCAAAACGATAAGTAGCAAACAGACGACCAACAAGTTCCGTATCACCAATATCACCACGAACAAAAATACAGCGTTCGTTATCAATGTCATCGGCTATCGTCCCCAAATTGCCGGCATAAGTCAACGCATCAAGTACAACGACCTTAATATCATCGTGGATATTCAATATATATTTCAGATAGTTTGAACCGATAAATCCGGCAGCGCCGGTCACAAGATAAGTTTTCATATTATATTATTTAGTGTACTAAATCGAGCAAATATTTGCCATACTCTGTCTTCTGGAGACTTTCGCCCAATTGCCGAAGTTGAACATCATCTATCCATCCATTACGCCAGGCAATCTCTTCGATACAACTGACATAAAACCCTTGACGATTCTGAATAGTAGCTACAAAGTTAGAAGCCTCGAGCAAGCTATCGCAGTTTCCTGTATCGAGCCATGCAAAGCCACGCCCGAAAAGCTCTACTTTCAGCGAGCCCTCATCAAGATAAAGCTTATTCAAATCGGTTATTTCGTACTCTCCTCGCACCGAAGGTTTGAGTGAGGCTGCTTTTTCGACAACAGTCGAATCATAAAAATAAAGTCCCGGTACAGCATAATTACTTTTCGGCTGTACAGGCTTCTCTTCTAGTGAAAGAACTTTCCCTTCGGCATCGAATTCAACAACGCCATAAGCTCGAGGATCCTTGACATAATATCCAAAGATACAAGCTCCATGATTCAAAGCAGAAGCCCTATGCAACATTTCGGAGAAGCCCTGCCCATAAAACATATTATCACCCAAGATAAGACATCCTGATTCGCCATTCAAGAATTCGGCGCCAAGAACGAAAGCCTGGGCCAAGCCATTGGGGTTCTCTTGTATCTTATAAGTGAAATTCATTCCCAACTTCTCTCCACTACCGAAGAGTTGTTCAAACATCGGCAAATCTCGTGGCGTTGAAATAATCAGCACTTCACGAATACCTGCAAGCATCAAAGTCGAAAGTGGATAGTATATCATCGGTTTGTCATAAACAGGCATTATCTGTTTCGATATAGCCTTAGACAAAGGATAAAGACGAGTCGCACTTCCACCTGCCAAAATAATACCTTTCATATATTCACTTTTTTCATTCTGCAAATTAAATTAATTTGAACGACGTAACAAAATAATCAGTAAGAAAACTAAGAAAGTCACACAAAAGTTCCAGAAAACGGGAGAAAGTCTTTATCTTTGTACCAAAGTAACGAATACAATTCAATGATTTCTTTTTTCAAAACCCCTTTAAAGAGCGTCATTGCCGTAGAGAGCGATCACGCATTTTCTTCAGAAGAAATAAATAAGCTTTGCTGGCTATTCAGTGAAGCTCAAGTCGAGAACGAGGAAAACCTTCATGGTTATTTCGTCGGGCCACGCCGAGAGATGATTACTCCGTGGAGTACGAATGCCGTCGAAATTACTCAAAATATGGGTCTCGACGGCATTGTTCGTATAGAAGAGTATTTTCCGGTAAAAGATGAGAACTGTGAGTTCGACCCGATGTTACAACGTATGTATAAGGGACTCGATCAAAAAGTGTTTTCTTTTGACCACAAGCCCGAGCCCATCGTTCACATCGAAGATCTCGAGAAATACAACGAGGAAGAAGGGTTGGCACTTTCGCCCGAAGAAATTAATTACCTCAAACAAGTAGAAAAAGATTGTGGACGCCCTCTCACCGATTCCGAAGTATTCGGCTTTGCACAAATCAATTCGGAACATTGCCGTCACAAAATCTTTGGAGGCATTTTTGTTATTGACGGTGAAGAAAAACCTTCATCTCTTTTCCAACTCATCAAAAATACAACAAAAGAGAATCCCAATTATATTGTCTCAGCATATAAAGATAATGTAGCGTTTGCCGAGGGACCCAAAATTGAGCAATTCGCTCCGGAAGACCATTCGAAGCCAGACTTCTTCAAAGTAAAAGACATCGACAGCGTCATTTCTTATAAGGCCGAAACACACAATTTTCCAACAACCGTTGAGCCATTCAATGGAGCTTCAACCGGTACGGGAGGCGAGATTCGCGATCGTATGGCGGGAGGTAAAGGTTCGTGGCCTATTGCAGGCACAGCAGTCTATATGACTTCTTATCCACGTACTGACGGTGAACGCGAATGGGAGCAAGTACTTCCGGTTCGCAAATGGTTATATCAAACGCCCCAACAAATATTGACGAAAGCTTCAAACGGAGCAAGCGACTTCGGCAATAAGTTTGGCCAACCGCTTATCTGCGGTTCGCTACTGACCTTCGAACACGAAGAAAACGGCGAAAAATATGGCTATGACAAAGTCATTATGTTGGCAGGAGGTGTAGGTTATGGCGCCAAACGCGACTTTAAAAAAGGAGCAGCTCAAAAAGGAAATAAAATAGTATTGATTGGAGGCGACAATTATCGCATCGGATTAGGAGGAGGTTCGGTATCTTCGGTAGACACAGGACGCTATAGCACAGGCATCGAACTGAATGCCGTGCAACGTGCTAATGCAGAAATGCAAAAAAGAGACTATAATGTTGTCCGTGCCCTCTGCGAAGAAGAAACGAATCCAATTGTTTCAATCCACGATCATGGTGCAGCAGGTCACGTCAACTGTTTTTCTGAGCTTGTTGACGAATGTGGTGGCAACATCGAAATAGACAAACTTCCCATTGGCGACAAAACATTGTCTATTAAAGAAATCATCGCTAACGAATCGCAAGAACGAATGGGATTGCTCATTGACGAAAAATCCCTCGATCACGTGAAAAAGGTAGCTGAAAGAGAACGTGCTCCAATGTACGTTGTTGGTGAAGCGACAGGCGAACAGCGTTTTTCGTTCACAATGCCCGACGGTAGTAAGCCATACGACTTAAGTCTGGAGCAAATGTTCGGCTCTTCTCCCAAAACATATATGGTAGACAAAACAAAAAACCGACACTATACAATGCCGGAGTATGATACGAAAACAATAAATGACTATCTCAACAAGGTGCTGCAACTCGAAGCAGTGGCTTGCAAAGACTGGCTGACTAATAAAGTAGATCGCTCCGTAACAGGTAAAGTAGCACGACAACAAACGCAAGGTGCTTTTCAATTGCCATTGAGCGACTGTGGTGTCGTTGCTCTCGATTATACAGGAACGAAAGGTATTGCCACCGCTCTCGGCCATGCTCCGCAAGCCGGACTTGCCGATCCCCAAGCGGGTTCTGTCCTTTCTGTCAGCGAATCGTTATTGAATATCATAGGCGCTTCACTCAGCGATGGGCTAAAGAGTATTTCGCTCTCGGCCAACTGGATGTGGCCATGCCGCTCACAAGAAGGAGAAGATGCCCGACTCTATGAAGCAGTCGAAGCCTTGAGTGAATTCTGCATGCAATTAGGTGTAAATGTTCCGACAGGAAAAGATTCTCTGTCTCTGACTCAAGTTTATCCGAACGGCGAAAAAGTAATTTCTCCGGGCACGGTCATCGTATCGGCAGGTAGCGAAGTAGATGACGTCAAGAAGACGGTATCACCCGTAATGATTAACGACAAAGAATCAAACTTCTTCCACATAGACTTCAGCTTTGATAACTTAAAACTCGGAGGCTCTGCTTTCGCTCAATCTTTGGGATATGTAGGCAGCGAAGTTCCTACAGTGAAAGATCCAGACTATTTTGTCGATGCTTTCAATGCCATACAAGAGTTGGTCCACGAAAGACTGATCATGGCAATGCACGATATATCTGCCGGAGGTCTCATTACAGCATTGTTGGAAATGTGCTTTGCCAATGAGAATGGTGGTATGAACATTAAGCTGGACAAAATTCAGGAATCAGACTTGGTTAAGATTCTCTTTGCCGAAAATCCGGGACTTGTTATTCAGGTGAGCGATAAGAATCAGACCCATGTAAAAAAGATGCTCGAAGAGGCAGGTGTCGGTTTTGTCAAAATAGGCTATCCATGCGAAGAGCGCAAACTGACTATTGAAAAAGAAGATGCAACACATATCTTTGAAATTGATACACTGCGCGACGTTTGGTATAAATCATCCTATCTGCTCGACCGCAAACAATCGATAAACGGATGTGCTGAAAAGCGTTATGAAAATTATAAGGCACAACCGCTCAAATTCAAATTCAATTACAACTTCACCGGTAAATTGTCCCAGTATCAATTAGATGCTACCCGTCGTCAATCTACAGGTGTTCGTGCAGCTATTATCCGTGAGAAAGGTACAAATGGTGAACGCGAAATGGCGTGGTCGCTCTATCTGGCAGGTTTTGATGTAAAAGATGTAACAATGACCGACTTAATTAGCGGACGCGAAACTCTTGCCGATGTTAATATGATTATCTACTGCGGTGGTTTCTCTAATTCCGATGTACTCGGTTCTGCCAAAGGATGGGCCGGAGGCTTCCTTTACAATGAGAAAGCCAATGAAGCGCTCAAGAATTTTTATGCCCGCAAGGACACTCTATCACTAGGTATTTGCAACGGATGCCAGCTGATGATGGAATTGGGCTTGATTACTCCGAATGACGAAAAGAAAGGCAAAATGAATCACAACGATTCACACAAATTCGAGTCTTCGTTCTTAGGCCTTACCATTCAAGAGAGTAACAGTATAATGTTCGGTTCGCTTAAAGGCAATAAGCTTGGCATTTGGGTAGCCCACGGAGAAGGCAAGTTCTCTCTGCCGCATGAAGAAGGACACTACAATATTGTAGCAAAATACAGTTATGACGAATATCCTGGCAATCCTAACGGTTCGGATTACAGTATCGCAGCGTTGGCCAGTGCCGACGGGCGCCATGTAGCAATGATGCCTCACCTTGAGCGCGCTATCTATCCTTGGCAATGGGGTTGCTATCCCGCCGAGCGCAAAGAGAAAGATCAAATAACTCCTTGGCTAGAGGCTTTTGTCAATGCTCGTCGTTGGATAGAAAAGAATAAATAAACTCGATGAAAATCGAAAGATTAATCAATGCACCGGTGTCGTCCAATTGTTATATCATCTCGGACGGTATCGGTGCTGTTGTTATCGATGCAGGTACCGCCGACAGCGAAGAGCTGCTTAACTACATCCGCTCAAAAGACTTAACGATCGATTTTATTCTACTGACGCACGAACACTTTGACCATTGTGCCGGAGTCAATACCATACGAAAAGAAACAAAAGCCCCACTATACTGTAGTGAAAAATGCAACGAACTAATCCAGTACTCACGAGGCAACTATTCGGCATATTGGACCGAAGGAAAACCATTCGATGTGATGCCCGCAGATAAAATAATTGCCGACGGAGAAAAGCTCAAATGGAGAGGTCATTTTATTTATTTCTACTTAACTCTAGGACACAGCCTTGGATCGACCACCATTCGAATTGACAACGAAGCACTTTTTACCGGCGACAATTATGTACCAAACATCCGTACTTATACCAATCTAAGTGGAGGTTCTAAAGAAGATCTCCGAAAGACTCTCGCTTTTTATTCCTTATTCATAAAATTCCCTTCAATGATGGTATATCCCGGGCATCTCAAGCCACTACTCATCTCTCACGCTCATTTTTTTGAATCGCTCAGAGGATATTCCGAACAACAAATGCAAGAGTTGGCAGAACAAGTAGAAATAAAAGAAGACTAGCTCCGCCCTAAGAAATTGTTCATATACGACAACATACCCCCTCCCTACCAATCTATAAAATAAGAGAATAACAGCGGATGCATCTAATCCATAAATACATCAAGTATGCAACATCCTTTTGTTCGCAAAGTTACATAAATAACGCATGATGTTTTCGTCCTTACGTTTTTTGCGACTCACGCCCGTGAGTCGCAAGACATATAAATAGAATCACAAAGAAAAGTCTATAAGTTATTACAATAACACTTGATGATTTTCTTTAGAAGATAGTTAGAATGTCAAAAAACATATATTGCAAGCCCTCAAATATTATACAAGATACATCCAACAAAGAAAGACGACATTTAATGGTTTAGTTTTGATGAGTCGACCGTACCAATTCCTCGTTTGAGAATCCATTGATTGCCGAAAGACTTTTCCAAACCATTTTATTAGAATTTAATTTGGTTATTTTCCACTGTTCAACATATTTATTGCGATTGTATATTGTAAGAAGTCTTCCATCTTTGCTCACAATATAAATACAACTGTCTTTTTCAGATTCAGTATCCAAAAAGCTATTGTGATACATAATACATACATTGTCTGGCTTAAACAGATACCATTTTGAGGTATCTACAGCAATATTAGGGTCATTATTTACGACAGCCCATTCTCCCGCCAATTGACCGATATCTACGTTATCATCATTACTACATGCCATCATAAAAAATACAAACAATAAAGAAAGTGTTTTACACATGTTTTTTGCTTTCATCATATCAATTATGTTTATTAGTGTCTTTATATTATTAAATACAAACAGTAGCTTAATACTGCATCAGCAAGAGAAAAAACAGAAAAATAATCGTTTTTTCTTCATAATATTGACAAAAAGAAGAAATATAATAAATCTTAAAATCGCCATTAATTACTAATTGAAAAAGAATAAACTTCAAAAAAAAACTTACCTTTACGGCACGTTTTTTTCATAGAGATTTAGATTTAAAGTTAATTTTAGAAGAGAGATTGTCGAGAGACACACTCTCTTTTTTATATTATCAGCCAAACGCACATTCTAATATTCAATGCAGCGCAACAGATATATTTAATTCACTAGCAACTAATTGATCATCCGGTTTGCTTATTCCACGAAGATATATCGTAGCATTCCTCTTTCTTTCACATACACATACTTATACAAAATACCGAATTATCTCTTTCACGTTTGCTCTTTCTTTAATCAAAATTTATAAAATAAGAAAAGAAAAAGAAAAAGAATGAGTCATACACAAAACTGTTTCAGCGTTAAAAAAGGACTTTTTAAAGCTTCGGATTTTTCACAAAGCCCGAAGCTTTGTACAAAATATAATACACAAACACATTATTATATTGACTAACAACAAAAATATCACTCAAGTTCCTCAATAATTTTCTTTACGCTTTCGGGCTGCAAACGTCCATAAACTTTCTCTCCTATCATTACGACAGGAGCCAATCCACATGCGCCAACACATCGCAAACAATCAAGTGAGAATTTACCATCGGGAGTTGTTTCACCAACATCAATCCCCAACACACGTTTAAACTCTTCCAACAATTTTTCTGAGCCACGAACATAACAAGCGGTTCCCAAACAAACAGAAATAGGATGTTTCCCTTTGGGAGACATTGTAAAGAAAGTATAGAATGTAACAACTCCATATACTTTTGAAACTGGAATATTGAGCTTACGCGCAATAACACGCTGCACATCTTCAGGAAGGTACCCCAACAAATGCTGAGCTTCATGAAGTATATTTATTAATTCACCCGGATCATTTCCATATTTATCACAAATGGATTTAACTTGGGCGATAACCGTACATGCTATTTTTATATCTGCCATAATACTTATTCTATTGAAATTAATCTATAGACTTATTAAAATAATGAGTATGCAGCAAAGCATGAGCTTTCTCGCTAAGAGGTTTGCTGAGATATTCTTCATACAAACTCTGGATAAAGGGATTTTCATGAGACTTCCGCAAAGGTTTACTGGTATCTTCTCTATACAAGGCACGTTGACGGGCGTAAATAATATCAACATCACCATGATGTAAGGGTTGCCCGCCACCACCAATACATCCACCGGGACAAGCCATTATTTCTATCACATGGTAATCGTTAATACCAAGTCGTATATCATTAAGCAAGTGACGAGCATTTCCCAGACCATGGGCAATACCTACCTTCAAATCAAAGCCATTTAAGTCTATAGTCGCACGACGAATACCTTCTAATCCCCTAACTTGCTGAAAATCGACTTTCTCTAATTTCGTCCCAGTATATATTTCATAAACGGAACGGAGAGCGGCTTCCATTACTCCACCGGTAGTACCGAAAATAACACCGGCTCCTGTAGAATCGCCCAAAGGTCGATTAAAATCACTATCCGGCAATAAACGGAATCCAATATTAGCCCGTTTAATTAATGTTGCCAACTCTCGAGTCGATATAGAATAATCCACATCAGGACTGCCATTTACTTTAAATTCCTCCCGATCGCACTCATATTTCTTTGCCAAGCAAGGCATCACAGATACAACAACTATTTTCTCACGAGGAATCCCCATCTTCTCAGCCCAATACGATTTCGCAATCGAACCGAACATTTGTTGCGGAGAACGCGCTGTGGAAGGTATATCCAATAAATCAGGAAATTGATGTTCAAAGAAGTTCACCCACGCAGGGCAACAAGAGGTTAAAATAGGCAAGCACACAGAACGATCTCCATCCAAATATCGCGTCAAACGGTCGAGTAATTCAGCTCCTTCTTCCATGATAGTAAGATCGGCAGCGAAGTCTGTATCAAAAACATAATCAAAGCCCAATTCGCGAAGCGCATAGACCATCTTACCAGTCACTATCATTCCGGCAGGATAACCGAATTCTTCACCCAACGCCACCCGAACAGCCGGTGCCGTCTGAACAATAACGACCTTATCCGGATCGGCCAAATCGTCTATCAGTTTATTGGTATTATCGCGCTCTGTGAGCGCACCTACAGGACAAACAGCAACGCATTGACCACAATAAGTACACTCACTTTCGCTTAAATTTTTATCAAAAGCCGGAGCAATCGTTGTATTGAAACCACGGCGAACGGCCCCAAGAGCACCTACTGTCTGAACATCGTTACAAACAGTTTCACACCGACGGCAGAAAATGCATTTATCCATGTTGCGAACAATAGAGGCAGTTACTTCTCTCTTTCGTAAAGAGAGTTCACCACCGGCAAAAGGCATCTCACGGATATTAAAACGTTTTGCCAGACTTTGCAACTCACAATCGCCGGATTTGGGGCAAGTAAGACATTCGTTAGGATGATCCGAAAAGATTAATTCGGCAACAACCTTGCGAGCATTCATTACTCTAAGATTACTGGTATGTACCACCATGCCGTCCATACATTTGGTAGCACAAGAAGGAGCCAAATTACGTCTGCCTTCCACTTCAACAACACAAATTCGACATGATGCAGGGTGATTATTGATGCACGTGCCTTTCAAATCAATGTGGCAGAGAGTAGGTATATTGATACCTATTTCTTGAGCAGCTTCAAAAATAGTGGTTCCATCCGGAACCGTAATTGAATGATTGTCTATTCGTAATGTAACTTTTTTCTGTTCCATAGTCTTTTCTGGTTAACATACAGAGATTGCTTTAAATTTACAATGCGACATACACATTCCACACTTTATACATTTTTCAGGAAGTATGGTATGAGGTTTGCGTGGCGTTCCAACAATAGCATCCGCAGGACATTTTTTTGCACACAAATGGCAACCTATACAAAGTTCTGGATTAATATGGTAAGTAAGAAGAGATTTACACTGCTTGGCACGACATTTTTTATCGTACACATGCTCCAAATACTCGTCATAGAAATTATCTAGCGTAGAAAGTACCGGATTCGGAGAGGTCTGACCCAAACCGCATAAGGCCGTATCTTTTATAACCTTTCCCAAAGTCTGCAAGGTCTGTATATCTTTCTCTGTTCCATTTCCCTGAGTTATCTTATTTAGAATTTCGAGCAAACGTTTATTACCTATACGGCAGGGAGTACATTTACCACATGATTCACCAACCGTAAAATCAAGATAAAAACGGGCCACAGAAACCATACAGTCATCTTCGTCCATCACAATCATACCACCCGACCCCATCATCGAACCTACCTTAATCAAGTTATCAAAATCAATGGGCGTATCCAAATGTTTTTCTGTCAGACATCCTCCAGAAGGGCCGCCGGTTTGAACAGCCTTAAATTTCTTACCATCCTTTATACCGCCTCCTATTTCATATATCACCTCACGTAATGTTGTTCCCATAGGAACTTCAATTAAACCCACATTATTAATCTTTCCTGCAAGAGCAAAGACCTTAGTACCTTTGGACTTTTCAGATCCAATAGAAGCAAACCATTTAGCTCCTTTATTAATAATAATAGGTATATTGGCAAACGTCTCTACATTATTGACATTGGTAGGCTTTCCCTTATAACCAGATTCGGCAGGAAAAGGAGGTTTTAAAGTAGGTTCACCACGTTTGCCCTCCATTGAGTGAATAAGAGCTGTTTCTTCACCGCAAACAAAAGCCCCCGCACCATAACGAATATTGATATCAAAACCAAAATTGGTACCGAGAATATGTTCACCCAAAAATCCATATTCACGAGCTTGTTTGATGGCTACTTGCAAACGACGTACAGCCAAAGGATATTCGGCACGAATATATACTAACCCTTGAGAAGCCCCGATCGAATATCCGCAAATAGTCATTGCTTCTACAATAGAGTGAGGGTCACCTTCCATAATCGAACGATCCATAAAAGCACCGGGATCACCTTCGTCCGCATTACATACCACATATTTCACATCTGCTTTTTGGTGATTGGTCAACTCCCATTTGATACCAGTAGGAAAACCTCCACCACCTCTTCCCCGCAAACCGGATTTTTTAATAATATCAATCACATCGGCCGATTTACGTTTTAATAAACAGTCTGCTAATGCAGAATAACCATACCGCGCTATATATTCTTCTATATTTTCAGGATCAATGAA